>MTEX01007006.1_pt1 | contig 16972 bp, 11 predicted proteins | sample 1042691 | NCBI WGS metagenome assembly MTEX01 (sample SAMN06185810, study PRJNA358809) | soil metagenome | isolation source: soil biostimulated with molasses as carbon source | place: India | collected 2015-05-23
ACGCCCATCTCGCTCCACAGCTGCTTCTCGAACGCGTGCGGGTTGTTGGCGATCAGCACGTTGGCGCAGCGCAGGATGCGGCTGGTGGAGCGGTAGTTCTGCTCCAGCATCACCACCTTCAGGGAGGGGTAGTCCTCCTTGAGCAGCATGAGGTTTTCCGGCCGGGCACCACGCCAGGCATAGATCGACTGGTCGTCGTCGCCGACCACGGTGAACTGGTTGCGCATGCCGATCAGCATCTTCACCAGCAGGTACTGGCTGGCGTTGGTGTCCTGGTATTCGTCCACCAGCAGGTAGCGCACGCGGTTCTGCCAGCGCTCCAGCACGTCGGGGTGCTCCTGGAACAGCTTGACCGGCAGCAGGATCAGGTCGTCGAAGTCCACCGCGTTGAACGCCTTGAGCGTGCGCTGGTAGTGGGTGTAGACGATGGCGGCGGTCTGCTCGCGCGGGTTGCGCGCCTTTTCCAGGGCCTCGGGCGGCAGGACCAGGTCGTTCTTCCAGGCACCGATCATGTTCTTGATCTCGTCGATGCCGTCGTCGCCGGAGTATTCCTTCTGCATGATGTCCGACAGCAACGCCTTGATGTCGGACTCGTCGAAGATCGAGAAGCCCGGCTTGTAACCCAGGCGCTCGTGCTCCTTGCGGATGATGTTCAGGCCAAGGTTGTGGAAGGTGCACACCGTAAGGCCGCGGCCTTCGCCCGGGCGCAGCAGGGTGGCGACCCGTTCCTTCATCTCGCGGGCGGCCTTGTTGGTGAAGGTCATCGCCACGATGTACTGGGCACGGATGCCGCAGTTCTGGATGAGGTGGGCAATCTTGCGCGTGATCACGCTGGTCTTGCCCGAACCTGCACCGGCGAGCACCAAAAGAGGGCCGCCGACATAGTCACGGGCTTCCTGCTGCCGGGGATTGAGTCGGGACATGCTAGAAACCGGGGGTCGCCAGAAAATAGCCGCGCATTCTAACAGGCATGCGGCCGTTATGGCGCGACCGTCTGACGTCTGAGTCAGACTTTTGTGACCGTTCCAGTATTAGTGCAGCTAATCCTAGGCACTGAAAAAAACGTATTTGCCGGTTGGGTCCGTTTCGCGCAGGATGCACGACAAAATGCGTCGGGATGTTACGCCTGCCTTTGCGCGCACAAATTTAGAAATCATTCTCATTTGTGCAGTAGCATACCCGAACTCTTCCGTTGCACCGTGAAGCCCTAAGGAGCCCGCTTGTCCACGCCTGTCGAACCTCTGCGTTTGCTGCTGTTGGCTGATGAGCCGGAATGGACCGTATTGCTGCGCGACTGCGTGCAGGCATTGGACGGTGCTGCAGTGTTGCTGACTGCTCCCAACTGGGAGGCGGTAGACAGCCTGTTCAGCAATGACCGCCAGGCTGTCGTGCTGGCCACCCCGGCTTTGCAGCCTGCACCCGGGCGCTGCGACCTGCCAACCATCCTGCTGCTCGAGCATGAGCCCGAGCTGCCACCGAGCGCGGTCAGCGATTGGCTGGTGCGCGAGCAACTCAATGCCGACAGCTTGCGCCGCTCGCTGCGCCATGTGCGTGAACGCGGCGTGCTGGTGGCCACCTTGCAGCGCCTGGCCGAGCAGGACCCATTGACCGGTATCGCCAACCGCCAGGGCTTCCAGGCCTTGCTCACCGCGCGCCTGGCCGAGAACGATGGTCGCGGCGTTGCCCTTGGCCATCTGGACCTGGACAACTTCCGTCACGTCAACGATGCGCTTGGTCACCAGAGCGGTGACCGCCTGATCCTGCAAGTGGTGGCACGCCTGAAGCAGCAACTGGAGGCGGGTGACCAGCTGGCGCGCCTTGGCAGTGATGAATTCGCCCTGCTGATCGACACCCGCCGTGACGCCAACCGCGCCGAGTGGATTGCCGAGCGCATTGTCGAAGCGTTGGCCGAGCCCTACTGGATCGACGGCGAAAGCCTGCTGCTGGGTTGCAGCCTGGGCCTGGCCCATGCGCGGGTCCAGGGCGGGGCCGACCCGCTGATGTGGCACGCGCACATTGCCATGCGCCAGGCCAAGGGTAGCCAGGGCTGTACCTTCCATGTGTTCAACGAGCGCATCAACCGCAATGCCCGCAGCCTTGCCGACCTGGAGAGCGAACTGCGTCGCGCCCTGCGCCGTGACGAGCTGGAGCTGCACTACCAGCCGCGACTGAACCTGGCCGATGGGCGCATCGTTGGCCTGGAGGCGCTGGTGCGCTGGCGGCATGCCGAGCGTGGCCTGTTGCCGCCCAGCGAGTTCGTGCCGCTGGCCGAGCAGAGCGGGCTGATCGTGCCGTTGGGCTACTGGGTGATTTCCCGTGCCCTGCGTGACATGCAGGCACTGTGCGAGGGCGGGCTGGCGCCGCTGCATATGGCGGTCAACCTGAGTTTTCGGCAGTTCCAGGACAGCCAGCTGCTGGCGACCTTGAGTCGGCTGATCATCGAGCATGGTGTCGATGCCCGCTGGCTGGAATTCGAGCTGACCGAAACAGCGGTGATGCGCCGCAACGAGCTGGTACGCCAGACCATGGATGCCCTGGGTCGCCTGGGTGTGCGTTTCTCGCTGGATGACTTCGGTACCGGGTTCTCTTCGTTCGTGCACCTCAACAGCCTGCCGATCACCTTGCTCAAGGTGGACCGCAGTTTTGTGGCCGAAATGGAAATGCGTGAAGAGAACCGCAAGCTGGTGCACGCCATGATCAACCTGGCGCACAACCTCAACCTCGAGGTGGTGGCCGAGGGAGTGGAGAGTGAAGAGCAGCTGGCCTTGTTGCGCGGGTTCGGTTGTGACCAGGTGCAGGGCTTCCTGGTCAGCAAGCCGTTGCCGGTGGGCGAGTTGATGGAGTTCTTGCTGGATTACAGCAAGCCGAAGCTGGTTAGCCTGTGACATCGCAGGGGAGGGCTTCGCCCTCCTGTCGCGACACAAGGCCGCTCCTATCTTGATCGGCGAACGCAGGCCCAGGTAGGAGCGGCCTTGCGTCGCGAAAGGGCTGCGAAGCAGCCCCAACGGTCACACAGACACTGCAGACCTGTCAGTCAGCCCGGCCTTCCCCAGCAACCGCTTCATCCGCCACTCAAAACCAAAGGTCAGCGCCACCGCCGCACATGCCAGCCCCAGCGCCAGGCCCCACCATACCCCCACCGCGCCACCGCCCAGGGTAAAGGTGAACAGCCAGGCGCTCGGCGCCCCCACCAGCCAGTAGCACACAAGCCCGATCAGGAAGGTGGTCTTGGCATCCTTCAGCCCGCGGATCGAACCCATGGCAATGGTCTGCATGCCGTCGAACAGCTCGAACCATGCCGCCACCGCCAGCAACTGCACCGCCAGCTGGAAGATCGCCGCGAAGGCCGGGTCGTTGCGGTCGATGAACAGCCCCACCAGCGCATCGGGCAGCAGCCAGAACAACGCGGCAAAGGCAAACATGATCATCGCCCCGAAGCCGATACCCACCCGCCCGGCGCTGCGTGCCGCCAGCAGGTTGCCGGCGCCGAAGTACAGCCCCACCCGCATGGTCACCGCGTACGACAGGCCGGTCGGCACCATGAACGCCGTGGAGACGATCTGCAGGGCGATCTGGTGCGCCGCCAGCTCGGTACTGCCCAGCACGCCCATGCACAGCGCGGCGAAGGCGAACAGGCCGACTTCCACCATGTAGGTACCGCCAATCGGCAGGCCCAGCCGCCACAGTTCGCGCAGGGCCGGCAGCGACGGGCGCGACAGGCCTTTGCGCAGCGGGTAGGCCGCATAGGCCGGGTGCCAGCGGATATACAGCGCCAGGGCGATGGCCATGCCCATCGATACCACTGCAGTGACCAGGCCAATGCCCATCAGGCCCAGCCTGGGCAGGCCGAACATGCCTTCGATCAGCGCCACGTTGAGCAGGTAGTTGAGCACCGTGCCTACCAGGCTGATGACCATCACCGGGGTCGAGCGGCCCAGGGCGCTGGTGAAACCGCGCAAGGCCATGAAGGTCAGGTAGCCGGGCAGGGCCAGCGGCAGCAGGGTGAGGAACTCGGCGGCCGAGGCCACGTTCTCGGGTTTTTGCCCGAACAGCAACAACACTGGCTCAAGGTTCCACAGCACCAGCCCGGCGCACAACGCCAGGCCCCAGGCCAGCCACAGGCCGTTCTGCGCCAGGCGCGTGGCGCCGTCGATGTCGTTGGCACCCTTGCGGATCGCCACCAGTGTGCCGACTGCCGCGATCACGCCCAGGCAGAAGATCGACACGAACGAATAGCTCGCCGCCCCCAGGCCACCGCCGGCCAGTGCTTGCGGGCTGATGCGGGCCATCATCAGGGTGTCGGTGAGCACCATCAGCATGTGCGCCAGTTGCGAGGCGATCAGCGGCCCGGCCAGGCGCAGCAAAGCCTTGAGTTCGGTAGTGGGCGCGACGTGCATGGGACGGTCCTTCTTCCTGGGGCGATCAACGAAGGGCGATTCTGAGGCTTTGGTCAACTTTGCACAAAAGGATAAAAGCGATCGTTGGCATGAGTGTGACTCATGCATATATGCTCAGCGGTGATCCGTTCATAGCCCCGCATGGCAGGTGCCTCATGTCCCGTCAGCTTCCCCCGTTGTATGCCCTGCGTGCATTTGAAGCCGCCGCCCGGCTGAGTTCGTTCACCCGTGCCGGTGAGGAACTGTCGATCACCCAGAGCGCGGTCAGCCGGCATATCCGCACACTGGAAGACCACTTCGCCTGTCGCCTGTTCGTGCGCAATGGCCGCAGCCTGCAACTGACCGAAGCGGCGCGGGTGCTGCTGCCAGGCGTGCGGGAAGGCTTCGCCGCGCTGGAGCGGGCCTGCGATACCTTGCGTGGCGAAGACGGCATCCTGCGCATGAAGGCGCCTTCGACCCTGACCATGCGCTGGCTGCTGGCGCGGCTGAGCCGGTTCCGGCACCTGCAGCCCGGCAACGAAGTGCAGCTGACCAGTGCCTGGATGGACGTCGACCATGTGGACTTCAGCAACGAACCGTTCGACTGTGCGGTGCTGCTCAGTGACGGCGTGTTCCCGCCAGACTGGGAGGTGCGCCGGTTGTTCGCCGAACTGCTGATACCGGTAGGTGCGCCGGACCTGCTCGCGGATGGCCCCTGGGATGTGCGACGGCTGGCCGGTATCGAGCTGCTGCACCCGACGCCGGACAAGCGCGACTGGCGCGCCTGGCTCGAACGCATGGGCCTCGGCGACCAGGTCTCGCTCAAGGGCGGGCAGGTGTTCGATACCCTGGAACTGGGCATGATCGCGGCCGCGCGCGGCTACGGCATCTCCATGGGAGACCTGCTGATGGTGGCCGAGGACGTGGCCCAGGGGCGCCTCAGCCTGCCGTGGCCGACCGCCGTTCCCAGCGGTATGGACTACTACATGGTATGGCCGCGCACCCGCCCGGGCGGGGAGCGCTTGCGGCGCCTGAGCAGGTTCCTGCAGGACGAAGCGGCGGCAGTGGATCTGCCCGATGTGCAGATCCTGCCGACGCCTTGAATGGCAGACGCAAAGGTTTGCGAATGTCCCGGTCCGGAACTCAAGTATTCCCCGGCGGCGCCGATCAAGTGGCACCAGCGTCCCGGAAGAGGGCGCGCTTCCCGACGACAACAAGCGGGTGGCCCACGTGATCAGGACGATCCCGGCCTCTTGCCAGGAGCTTGACCATGTCTCAACCGCGTGCCCGAATCGCCTCGCAACTGGGGGTTGCCCTCGCCATCGTGCTGGCGCTGGTGATTTCCGGCAGTACCCTGTTCGCCTTGCGCTCGCTGGACGATGCCAACCTCGCCACCCGCCAGGCCCACCTGGCCAGCGAGGCGCGTTTGCTGGCCGACCAGCTCGACACCTTCCACGGCTCGCTCAAGGACAACACCCAGCGCCTCAGCGGGCTGTTCGAGCGGCGCTTCGCCTCGGGCCTGTCGCTGCATGCGGGGGAGACCGTGCAGGTCGCCGGCCAGGCCACGCCTGCCCTGTACCTGGGCAACCAGCTGCTGAACAACGACTTCCAACTGGTCGACGATTTCCAGCAGATGACCGCCGGCATCGCCACGCTGTTCGTGCGCAGCGGTGACGATTTCGTGCGTATCAGCACCAACCTGAAGAAGCAGGACGGCAGCCGCGCCATCGGTACCCTGCTGGATCGCCAGCACCCGGCCTACGCCCGGTTGCTGGCCGGGCAGATGTACGTGGGCCGCGCCGTGCTGTTCGAGCGTAACTACATGACCCGCTACGTGCCGGTGAGTGACGCCAGCGGTCAGGTAATCGCCGTGCTGTTCGTCGGCTTCGACTACACCGACGCGCAGAATGCCCAGTTTGCCAACCTGGCGCGCTTCCGCATCGGCCAGACCGGCTCGTTGGCCTTGCGCGACGAGAAGGGCGCCTGGCTGGTGCCGCCGGCCAATGCCGACCAGCAGTTGTACAGCGCCACCGCCCCCTTCGCCGAAGGGCCCTGGACCGTGGTCGCCAGCATGCCGATGGCAGAAATCCGCGAAGTGACCTGGAGCGTTGGCCTGCGCCTGGCCATCGGCAGCCTGCTGGCGATGCTGCTGGCTGTTGCCGCCACGCTGTGGCTGTTGCGCCGCAAGCTGCGCCCGCTGGACGACCTGGTGCGCCAGGCAGAAGCGCTCGGGGCGGGAGACCTGGGGGCACGCCTGAGCGTGACCAGCGATGACGAGATCGGCCAGCTGGCACGCAGCTTCAACAAGATGGGTGAAGCACTGGCGACCATGGTCGAGCACATCCGCAGTGCCTCCGAGCAGGTCAGTACCCGTGCACGCTCGCTGGCTGGCCTGTCGGCCGGTGCGTGCGAAGGCATGGACCAGCAATCCGGCGAAATCACCAGCATGGCCGGCGCGGTGGAAGAGTTCAGCGCCACCTCGATGAACATCGCCGACAACATGGCCGGCACCGAGCGCATGGCCCGTGACAACGCCCAGCAGACCCGCATCGGCCGCAATGCCATGGACGAGGCGTCGCGCTCGCTGACGCAGATTGCCGAGGCGCTCGGCGGTACCGCCACGGTGATGGACAGCCTGGGCGCCCGCTCGCAGGAAATCGGCGGCATCATCAGCGTGATCACCGCCATTGCCGAGCAGACCAACCTGCTGGCGCTGAATGCCGCCATCGAGGCGGCCCGTGCCGGCGAGCAGGGGCGTGGCTTCGCCGTGGTGGCCGATGAGGTGCGCGGGCTGGCCGCGCGTACCCGCCAGGCCACGGACGAGATTTCCAGCATGATCACCAGCATCCAGCAGCAGACCGGGCACGCCATCACCACGCTGGAGCAAGGCAACCAGCTGATGCAGGAAGGCCTGGAACGCAACGACAAGGTGGCCCAGGCGTTGGCGCGTATCGACGAGCAGAGCCGTGCGGCCGGTGAGCAGTTTGCCGTGATCAGTACCGCCACTCAGGAGCAAAGCAGTACCGCGACGGTGCTCAGCCGCAACCTGCAGAGCATTGCCCAGGCCAACGGCGAGCAACGCGAGGTGGCCAATGAACTGGCCTTTACCGCGCGTGAACTGGAAGGTTTGGCGGCACAGTTGCGCCAGGAAGTGGACCGCTTCCGCTGAAACCGCAGGGGGCGCAGGGCGCCCCCGCAATCTGAAACCTTACATCGAACCCAGGTTCAACGCCTGCGCACAGGCCTGCAGCGACCGCCGTTCGCTCAGCGCATACAGGGCCAGCTCATCCTGCACCTGCATGCCCAGCGCTGCTTCGAACGCAGCGCGGTTGGCATTGCTGCCGTACTCGGCGTGCGCGTCGTCACCCAGGTTGGACTGGAAGATCCCTGCCGCACTCACCGGCAGGAAGTCCTCGTAAACCAGCGCTTCGTAGTGCACGTGACCCGCTTCGATCAGCCCTTCCAGGGTGCTCGGGCGGTCATCCTGGTCACGCGCGGCCAGGCCTTTCTCGGTAGCGAAGTAACGGAAATACGCCAGCCCCTGCTGGCGCATCTGTGCCAGGTCGTCCGGGAATTCGGCAAAGGTTTCCTTCAGCAGTGCCATGTAGCGTTCGGCATTGGCCTCGGCCGGCACGCCACCCAGGGCAGCCCGAGTGGCATCGAGCAGCTTGTCGTACAGTTGACGGCCTTTCGGCGTCAGGGCTGCACCGCGTTGCTCGATTTCGCCGAAGCGCGCGGTGTGGCTGCCTTCGCTGCCCTGCTGGTCGCTGAAGGCGACCTTTTCCTGCAGGGCCTTGAAACTGGTCTGGCGCAGCAGGATCGGGTGGCGCCGGGTGGGTGGCCCCTCGACCACCGCCTTCGGCGGGATGCCTTTGGCTGGCATGCCGGCCTGGATCGCATCGATGTCCAGCGTGCGCGGGGTCAGGTGGTTGATGTGCGGGCCCTTGAAGGCCACCACGTCGGCGATCAGGCGGTGCTGGTCGTGCAGCTGCTGGTACTGCTCGGCAGTAACCGTGGCGCCATGGTGCCAGCGGAAGGTGTGCAGCGCTTCCTGCACGAATGCCTCGGCATCTGCGGCGTTCAGGCCACCGTCGCGTTCGCACTGGGCAATCAGTTCAAGGGCGCGGTCGGAGAAGATCTTGCGTTTGGCCAGGATGCTCTCTGCCAGTGCACGCAGCTGCGGGTTGTCGATCAGTTCCAGGCGCAGCAGCGAAGTGAACACGCGGAACGGGCTGACGTGCAGCGACTGCTCGTGCACTGCGCGGAAGGCGGTGGAGTGAACTGGCACCCCGGCGGAGCTGAGGTCGTAGTAGCCGACCGGCTGCATGCCCATCACCGCGAACAGGCGGGCAATGGTTGCCAGTTCTTCAGCAGTGCCGACGCGGATAGCCCCGTGGCGCTCCTGGTCCAGCCGTTCGATTTCGCCTGTCCAGCGCAGGGCCTCGGCGACTTCAGGTTGCCGGGCCATGACCTGCTGGTTGATTTCGCTCACCAGCTTCAGCAGCGTGCCGTACAGGGGCACTTCCTGTTTGTACATGAGCGACATGGCGGCAGAGAACTGCGCGCGGATGTTGTCGGGGCTGACGAAATCGTGGGCGGGCATCGCTAGCTTCCTGGTTGGGTTCGGACGCTTACATGAAAGCGGGGAATGCACTTGGCTTACAAGCGAAAAAAAGTGAGTGTGTCATTCCTTTTTTGATTGACCTCAAGGGCCTTTTCGCGGGCATGCCCGCTCCCACAGAGTTCAGACCTTGCGCGGACCCTGTGGGAGCGGGCGTGCCCGCGAAGAGGCCCTCAAGCCGGGAGCTGCTCGCGAATCCACTCCACCAACGCCCGCACCTTGGGCACCTCCGCTGCATGCTCGGCATACGCCAGGTAATGCGCCCCGGCACTGGGCATCGCATGGTTCCACGGCATCACCAGGCTGCCCTCGGCCAGTTCCTTCGCCGCCAGGTAGCGCGGCACCAGCGCCACCCCGCAGCCGGACTGCGCAGCGCTCAACGCCATATAGAACGTATCGAAGCGCGGCCCGTGGTAGGCGCTGACGCTTTCCAGGCCCAGCTCCAGAAACCATTCGTGCCACGCTTCTGGCCGCGAGGTGCTCTGTAGCAGCACCAGTTCGGCCAGTTGCCCGGCATCGACCAGCTCGCGGCCGGCCAGCAGCTCCGGCGCACATACCGGCACCACCTCTTCACCAAACAGCTCCATGCAGGTAGCCCCCGGCCAGGTGCCCTGGCCATAGAAGAACACCACGTCTGCCGACCCCTGCAGCAAGGCGAACGGCTCCATCTCGTTGCGGATGTCGAGGTGGATGTTGCCGTGGCGTTTGCCAAACCCCTTGAGGTGCGGAATCAGCCAGCGCACGCCGAAACTCGGCTGGGTGGCTACCTTCAATATCTCGGTCTGCTCGCCGTAGGTGAGCACGTAGCGGCTGGACATGTCGACCTGGGTGAGGATCTTGTTGACCTCGGCCAGGTACAGGCTACCGGCTGGGGTCAGCTGCAGGCGGCGGCGGATGCGCAGGAACAGGTGGTGGCGCAGCATGTCTTCCAGCTGCGCCACCTGCTTGCTGACCGCGCTCTGGGTCAGGTGCAGTTCTTCGGCGGCACGGGTAAAGCTCAAATGGCGGGCTGCAGCTTCAAAGCACTGCAGGGCGGTCATGGAGGGCACCAGGCGTTTGGACATAGCGGTCTCTGCGGCTCAAATCATTACCTGACGGAATGATATGCGGAATAAAGGTCGTTTGTTGTAGCTATGTGATCGGATTAATACTGACCCACATCATTTTTCCACCCCATCACCCGATGTAGGAGAAGCACAATGGTTGCTGGATTGCTCGAGCGCCTTGGCGTTGCTGCCGAGGCTTACACCCAGGGCGACTACCCTGTTCACACGCCGATCGACGGCAGCCAGATCGCCTCGGTGAAACTGCTCGGCAAGGCCGAGACCATCGCCCGCATCGACCAGGCGCAAGGTGCCTTCGAAGCCTGGCGCAGCGTGCCGGCTCCGCGCCGTGGCGAACTGGTGCGGCTGTTCGGCGAAGTGCTGCGTGAGCACAAGGCCGACCTCGGCGAGCTGGTATCGATCGAAGCCGGTAAGATCACCCAGGAAGGCCTGGGCGAAGTGCAGGAAATGATCGACATCTGCGACTTCGCCGTTGGCCTGTCGCGCCAGCTGTACGGCCTGACCATCGCCTCCGAACGCCCTGGCCACCACATGCGTGAAACCTGGCACCCGCTGGGCGTGGTCGGTGTGATCAGTGCCTTCAACTTCCCGGTCGCGGTCTGGGCCTGGAACACTGCCCTGGCCCTGGTGGCCGGCAACTCGGTGGTGTGGAAGCCGTCGGAGAAGACCCCGCTGACCGCGCTGGCCTGCCAGGCGCTGTTCGACAAAGCCCTGAAAGCCTTCGGTGATGCCCCGGCTGGCCTGGCGCAACTGGTAATCGGCGGCCGTGAAGCCGGCGAAGCCCTGGTCGACGACCCGCGCGTACCGCTGGTCAGCGCCACTGGCAGCACCCGCATGGGCCGTGAAGTAGGCCCGCGCGTGGCGGCCCGCTTCGGCCGCAGCATCCTGGAACTGGGTGGCAACAACGCCATGATCCTGGCCCCGAGTGCCGACCTGGACCTGGCCGTGCGCGGCATCCTGTTCTCCGCTGTCGGTACCGCCGGCCAGCGTTGCACCACCTTGCGCCGCCTGATCGTGCACCGCTCGATCAAGGACGAAGTGGTTGCCCGCGTCAAGGCCGCCTACGGCAAGGTGCGTATTGGCGACCCACGCAAGGACAACCTGGTTGGCCCGCTGATCGACAAGCAGTCGTTCGATGCCATGCAGGGTGCGCTGGCCAAGGCCCGTGACGAAGGCGGCCAGGTGTTTGGCGGCGAGCGCCAGCTGGCCGACCAGTACCCGAATGCCTACTACGTGTCGCCTGCCATTGCCGAAATGCCGGCGCAGAGCGACGTGGTGCGCCACGAAACCTTCGCCCCGATCCTGTACGTGCTGGCCTACGACGATTTCGAAGAGGCCCTGCGCCTGAACAACGAAGTGCCACAAGGCCTGTCGTCGTGCATCTTCACCACCGACATCCGTGAGGCCGAGCGCTTCCAGAGTGCTTCGGGCAGCGACTGCGGTATCGCCAACGTCAACATCGGCACCAGCGGCGCCGAGATCGGCGGTGCGTTCGGTGGCGAGAAGGAAACCGGCGGTGGCCGTGAGTCCGGTTCGGACGCCTGGAAAGGCTACATGCGTCGCCAGACCAACACCGTGAACTACTCGCGCGAGCTGCCGCTGGCGCAGGGTATCGTGTTCGATTGATGGATTGATGCTGCATGGCCGGGGGCATGGCCCCCGGTTCGCGGGCAAGCCCGCTCCCACAGGGTCCCCATAGCGTTCGAAGCCTGTGAGGATTCTGTGGGAGCGGGCGTGCCCGCGAATGGGCTGCAAAGCAGCCCCAAACAAGAATAAATTGCTGGAGCCGGGCCATGTCCGAACTGCGTCAACAATGCTTGTGGGAATTCGTCACAGAACCGAGCGTCGCCGCGCAGGCCCTGGCCGGTGAGCACAAGGCCGATGTCTGCGTGATCGGTGGCGGCATTACCGGCCTGTCAGCGGCCATCCACCTGCTCGAGCAGGGCAAGTCGGTGATCTTGCTGGAAGCCTGGAAGATCGGCCACGGTGGCTCCGGGCGCAACGTCGGCCTGGTCAACGCCGGCACCTGGATTCGCCCTGACGATGTCGAAGCCACCCTTGGCCTGCAGCAGGGCAGCCGCCTGAACAAGGTGCTGGGTGAGGCCCCGGCTGAAGTGTTCGCCATGATCGAGCGCCTTGGCATCGACTGCCAGGCCCGGCACAAAGGCACCTTGCACATGGCGCACAACGCCACCGGCATCGCCGACCTCGAGGCCCGCCACGAACAATGGCGCCGCCGGGGGGCCGATGTGGAGCTGCTGACCGGCGCCCAATGCCAGGAATACTGCGGTACCGACAAGATCTCTGCCGCGCTGCTTGACCGCCGCGCCGGCACCATCAACCCCATGGGCTACACCCAGGGCCTGGCTGCTGCGGTAGCGCGCCTGGGCGGCAAGCTGTTCCAGCAGTCGTCGGTCGAAGGCCTGGCGCGTGACGGCGATGCCTGGCGGGTGAAGACCGCACGTGGCGCGGTGCGCGCCGACAAAGTGGTGATTTCTACCGGCGCCTATACCGAGGGCGACTGGAGCAACCTGCAGAAGCAGTTCTTCCGCGGTTACTACTACCAGGTGGCGTCCAAGCCGTTGCACGGCGCTGCCGCCGACAAGGTACTGCCGCATGGTCAGGGTTCGTGGGACACCCGCACCGTGCTCAGCAGCATCCGCCGCGACGACCAGGGCCGCCTGCTACTGGGCAGCCTTGGCCGGGTCGACAACAAGCCGGCCTGGTTCATACGCAGCTGGGCCGACCGGATCCAGAGCCACTACTACCCCGAGCTGGGCAAGGTCGAATGGGAGATGCACTGGACCGGCTGCATCGACTTCACCCCCGACCACCTGATGCGCCTGTTCGAGCCAGCGCCAGGGCTGGTGGCTGTCACCGGGTACAACGGGCGTGGCAATACCACCGGGACCGTGATCGGCCGGGCGTTTGCCGAATTCCTGCTGAAGGGCGAGGCGGGCAGCCTGCCGATTCCGTTCTCGCCGATGAAGGGGGTGAGTGCACCTTCGTTGCGCACTGCATTCTACGAGTCCGGGTTCTCGCTGTACCACGCGGGGCAATGCCTGAGGGTCATGCTGTAAGCACTGGCGCTATCGCTGGCAAGCCAACCCCAACCGCGCGGGCCTCGAGACCTGTGCGGTACCTGTGGGAACCGGCCAGGCCTACTTGTGCAACCAGCTGAGGAAGCCGCCCTTCTTGATCGAAGCCGGCTTCTGCAACAACAGCGATTCCCGGCTCTGGCGCCTGAAGCGCTGCAACTTGCCAAGCGCTGCCTGCACCTCGCCACGTTGCACCAGGCAGCTTTTGACCTGTTCCTTGTCGATGCGATACAGCACGCAACTGGTCAACGTGCGGAACTCGGCAAACGAGTCATCCTCGTCGATGATGCCCTCGATCCCCAGCACCTCACCCGGCCCCATGCGCCCGGCTTCCACCAGCCTATCGCCATCGCGGATCGACGCCGACACCACGCCGCTGCCAATCACCAGCAGGTGCTCGGAATGCTCGCCCACACCCAGGATGACCTGGTCCGCCAGGTATTCCACCGCTGTCATGCGCTGGCTCAGGGCATCGCGTTCTTCATCGCTCAGCGAGCGGAACACTCGTACTTCGTCCAGCACCTCGCGCTGACGGCTGCGTGGCGGCATGGCCAGGTCCACGTTCCACATCACCCCGCTGGCCTCCAAATGCCGGTGCGCAAGGTCGAACAGCTGGTTGCGCGCATCACCCTTGACGCCTGCGTCGGCGACGAAGCCGCTGGCCTCGTACTCTACTGATTCCAGCGTCGACGCCTTCACCGCGACCTTCGGTTTTGGCGTGGCCAGAATGGCGCTGACACCTTGCAAGGCCTTTTCCAGCGCATCGAACACGCGCTTGGGGCGCACCTTGGCTGGCACCACCACGCTGATCGATACGCCATGTACGTCGGCCGGGCGGCTGTGGTTGAGCAGCCGCGCCTTGGCTGCCACCGAGTTGGGGATCACCGCCAAGCTGCCGCTGCCGGTGAGCAGGCGGGTAGCACGCCAGTCGATTTCCAGCACCTTGCCTTCGGTGCCGTCGATCGAGATCGAATCGCCAATCTGGTAGGGCCGCGTGGTGTTCAGGATGATGCCGCTGAACACGTCGGCCAGGGTGCTTTGCAGCGCCAGGCCGATGACGATGGCCATTACCCCGGAGGTGGCCAGCAGGCCCTTCACCGGCAGCTGCAGCACATAGCCTGCCGCGGCGACCACGGCGGCCAGGAAGATCAACGCCCCCAGCACATCCTGCAGCAAGCGCCCGCCATGGCTGCCACGGGCCACCAGCAACAGGCCGAACACCACCGTTACCGTACGCGCGCCGAACAGCCACCAGCCGATGGCCAATACCGTGGCCAACAGGTTGCGCGAGACATCGTCAGGCCACGGCGGAGGTTGCAGCGGGCTCATGCCGGCGGCCACCAGCACCAGGCTGAACAGCAGGAAGATCCCCAGCCGTACGCCGATGCGCCAGGCTCGGTGCTGGAGGGGGATCAGTTGCCAGAGCACCAGGTCGAGCAGGATCAGTGCGGTGCCGAGCAACAAGGGGGAGGACTGGATGAAGGCCAGCATGGTGGTCTCGGGTGGAGGAGGGCAATGGGTAGTAATAGAGCAGGTTGGGGTGGCAGGCAATGGGGAAGAGGTCGGCATTTCCTCGCATCACAGTGCGTTGCCTGCCACTTTGCCGGAGAGGGTAACAACCGGCAATGCTATTTGTTGAGTTCGATAAAAGTGGCTGCTGACAATAGCCAGAGTAATCCTGTTATTAGAAGCCACGAGGCAATGCGCATTTTCAGTTTCATATTAACAGGAAGCCTCTTCATGTCCTCGGGATCCAGTAGTCCTCGCTTGGTGAAGAAGGTTGGATAGATAACTGTTCCGCACAAAGTTGCTATAACCGAGACGCGAGAATGCAAGGTGTTCGTGCCCCACAAGCTGATGGCAAATGCCAAGCACTTGCTCCGGGCCAAGGCACTCGTGAAGTCCAGATAATTTTTTTGAGAGGCAGTTTGTACAATGAGACCCATGCCTGACAGTAAAAGTATGAACGGCATCAAGGCCAATCCAAGCCCCCATGTGGAATCAATGAAGCTAGTCACGTTCGGTAGACTCATACAGTTTTTCTCCAGCGTATTCACCGATGCTCGTCCCTCCCACGCTTCCCACATAACTGCCAGCACCTACAATCGCAACGGCACATGCGGTGGCGCTTACCGGGCCTAGGCTGACACAAGCGAATCCAGCAACCAGTTTCCCTGCAATGGCCCCAGCGGTACCTCCTGCGAGCCCGCCGGAGAAATTACCTGCTTCCATGAACTTTATTTTTTTGCAGACATGCTCAGTGCCTGATGTACATGCTTCTTGAACTTTCAAGATAGACGACCCGCCGCCCACTGCTATTCCTACATAGCCTCCAGCCTTCAGATATTTCGAAATAACTGCGAGTTTATGCAAGTGGGTTGAGTAGCCAGGGATTTGGCCTGGTGCTCCAGCTTTGCTCCAGTGATGCACAAGGCTGCGACTGGATATTCCCAGGTCGCGGCGTAGCGTTTCATACCTGCCCAAATCCAAGCGCTTGTTCAAAAACGTCATCCTCAACTGTGTATCCAGTAGCTTGAATAGCTTACTGCGTTCGGTAAAGAACTCAGCGCTGCGCAGATGGCCGTGTTTGGAAAATTGTTGTTGATGCAACTCCTCAATCTTGCGCAAGGTGGTGGTCAGTTCATCCAGCGCTTTAGCCATCGCCGATTCACTGACGCCCATTGACAAGCTCAGTTCACTGAACAGCCCAGCAATCTCAGCCTGGTGCCGCATCATGAAGTTGGCCTCTTCCGTTGTCAGGCTCGCCAGCGCCTCCCGTGCTTGCTTCGCTGCGCTCATGACCTGCAATTCTTCCTGGGTGTAGGCCGGCCGGCTGAGGCCATCGCCAATGACGAAGATCTCGCCGGCCTTGAACCCTTGCTGATGTGTCGGGTTCAGGCGTTCCAGGATCGAGCGCGGCAGGTTGGCTTGCGGGGCACCGAGTTCAATCAGGACGTCCTGGTACGTCATGCACCGCGGAACGATGTAGAAACCGGGCGCCATGCCCTGCATTGCAGCAGTAGGCCCAGCCGAAGGCTGCCAGCCACTCATCGCGTGCGAACTTGCGCAAGCCTGTGGCAGTGCATCGCTAACGGCTGCGACCGCATTCGTGCGACGCGGGGCAGGACCTATGTGCAATGGGGCGACCACACGATTGTCGCCCAACGGGCACCCGCATCTGACCAGTGTGCCATCGACTGCCGTGGGTATGCCGTCCTGCGTCCAGCAGGCCTCGCCTTCGACCAGCGTGCCAGTTTCTCCACAGCGCGGGCAGGCAGTGGTCTTGTCACCTTCGAGCAGCCAGGCGTTGCCATTGGAACGGCCCCTGCCCTGGCTGGCGATACAGATGGCGCCGGTGGTGGTTGTGTCTCCGTCCAGGCCTTGGCCTTTGCCGAAGATGCTGATGCGTAGGCTCATGGCTTACCTCACATTGAAGGGGAAGCCTGGAACTTAACAGTCGAAAGGTGGGAATTTTCGGGGTGAGGGTGGTTTGGGAAATGTCCTACCTGCAATACAGATTCGGACCTACTTCACTTCTGCACGCTGTGCTTGCTGGCGAAGCATCTAGCAAAAAATCGTTCATAAAATGGAACGCTAAAGCCAAAAAACGCTTACTACCGCGCCAAAGGTCATGGTTTTAATCTTCTCCCATCAACGCGAAACACCCAACTTACTGAACATCGAAACCTTTAGGAGCAATGACCATGGCCCACTTCAAATACAACCGCCTGAACAAAGACGACGCCGCTGTCCTGCTGGTCGACCACCAGGCTGGCCTGCTGTCGCTGGTGCGTGACATCGAGCCGGACGCGT
>MTEX01000221.1_pt1 | contig 16951 bp, 17 predicted proteins | sample 1042691 | NCBI WGS metagenome assembly MTEX01 (sample SAMN06185810, study PRJNA358809) | soil metagenome | isolation source: soil biostimulated with molasses as carbon source | place: India | collected 2015-05-23
CGTTTCACTATAAAATGGCCAAAACGCAACAGACATTGGCAATTCGGCAAGCAGAGCGTGCACCAATGCAATATCAGATTACCCATGCCGACCTTTCCCTGGTCCTGGCGCTGGAACGCGGTCGCTCCCTGGCCAAGGCTGCCGAGCTGCTCAAGGTCGATGTCTCGACAGTGTTCCGCTCGATCCGCCGGCTGGAGTCGGCGCTGGGCACGGCGCTGTTCGTCAAGAGCCGCAAGGGCTACCTGCCGACCGACACTGCCCAGGCCTTGGCCGAGCAGGCCGAGCGCGCCGAGCAGGCGCTGGAAGCGGCGCGCATTGCCATGACCAGTGGCGAACAGGTGGTGAGCGGCACGGTACGGCTGACCTGCACCGAAGCGGTGATGCACAGCCTGCTGCTGCCGGCGCTGGCCGAGTTCATGCCCAACTACCCGGCGCTGTCGCTGGAAATGGGCACCTCCAACACCTTCGCCAACCTCAGCCGGCGTGATGCCGACATTGCCCTGCGCCTGACCAACACGCCGCCGGAGCACCTGGTCGGGCGCAACCTGGGGTCGACTTCGTATGTGGTCTGCGGCCAGCCGCAGTGGCGCGAGCGCCTGGCCGAATCGCCGGCCAGCGTGCCGTGGATCGCCCCGGACGACTCGATGCAGGACCACCCCACGGTGGTCTGGCGCAACCAGCAGCATCCGGGGTTGAGCCCGCGCTACCAGTGCAGCGGCATGTCCACCATCGCCCAGTTGGTCACGGCCGGGCTGGGCGTGGCGGCGCTGCCGGATTACATGGTGCATGCCCTGCCTGGGGTGGACGCGTTGAGCGGGCCGCTGCCCGGCTGCGACACCCAGCTGTGGCTGCTGACCCGACCGGACTGTCGGGCGTTGCGCTCGGTCCAGACGCTGTTCGAGGAGCTGACCCCGCGGTTGCGTGACGCGATGCTCTGAGGTTATCGTCAGGCTCATGTATCGAGCATGTCTGTTCCGACCCTTTCGCGGGCACGCCCGCTTCCACAGGTAAAGCGGCGGCGGTGAGAACTGTGCAGGACTTGTGAGAGCGGGCATGCCCGCGAAGAAGCCCACACCGATCCACCCGACAAAACAGCGCTTCCCTATTGGCTGGTGATTTTTTAAACTATCGAGTCCGCCTGCCCATTATCGGGCTGCACGCCCACCGCAATTGCTACTGAGGAAGACCATGGCCCGCGTAACTGTTGAAGACTGCCTGGAACACGTGGATAACCGCTTTGAGCTGGTCATGCTCTCGACCAAGCGCGCTCGCCAGCTGGCGACCGGCGGCAAAGAGCCACGCGTTGCGTGGGAAAACGACAAGCCGACCGTTGTTGCCCTGCGTGAAATCGCCGAAGGCATCGTCACCAACGAATTCATCGCCGCCGAAGAGATCGTCACCGAGGATCCGGTGTTCGCCGCGTTCGAGGACGAGAACAACGAGGCTGTCTGATTGATGCCTGGTCGACGTCGCACGGCGCAAGGCCCTCTTCCTCGGCAGGAGGTGAACCCATGCCGGGTATAGAAGCTTTGGCCGAACGGCTGTCGACCTACCTTGGCCCCGAACAGGTCAACCTGGTCCGGCGTGCCTATTTCTATGCCGAACAGGCACACGACGGGCAGCGTCGCCGCAGCGGCGAGCCCTACGTGACCCATCCGCTGGCCGTGGCCAGCATCCTCGCCGACATGCACATGGACCATCAAAGCCTGATGGCCGCCATGCTGCACGATGTGATCGAAGACACCGGCATCGCCAAGGAAGCCCTCAGCCAACAGTTTGGCGAGACCGTGGCCGAGCTGGTCGATGGCGTCAGCAAGCTGACCCAGATGAACTTCGAGACCAAGGCCGAGGCGCAAGCCGAAAACTTCCAGAAGATGGCCATGGCCATGGCGCGGGATATCCGCGTGATCCTGGTAAAGCTGGCCGACCGCCTGCACAACATGCGCACACTGGAAGTGCTGTCTGGCGAAAAGCGCCGGCGCATTGCCAAGGAAACCCTCGAGATCTACGCCCCCATCGCCAACCGCCTGGGCATGCACACCGTGCGCGTGGAGTTCGAGGACCTGGGCTTCAAGGCCATGCACCCGATGCGCTCGTCGCTGATTCACCGGGCGGTGAAAAGCGCACGCGGCAACCGTAAGGAAATCGTCGCCAAGATCGAGCACTCGCTGGCCAACTGCCTGGCCGCCGACGGCATCGAGGGCGAGGTCAGTGGCCGGCAGAAACACCTCTATGGCATCTACAAGAAGATGCGCGGCAAGCGTCGCGCCTTCAACGAGATCATGGATGTGTATGCCTTCCGCATCGTCGTCGACAAGGTCGATACCTGTTACCGCGTGCTCGGCGCCGTGCACAACCTGTACAAGCCGCTGCCCGGTCGCTTCAAGGATTACATCGCGATCCCCAAGGCCAACGGCTACCAGTCGTTGCACACAACGCTGTTCGGCATGCACGGGGTGCCCATCGAAATCCAGATCCGCACGCGCGAAATGGAAGAGATGGCCAACAACGGTATCGCCGCACACTGGCTGTACAAGTCCAACGACGATGAGCAGCCCAAGGGCAGCCACGCTCGTGCTCGCCAGTGGGTCAAGGGAATCCTCGAACTGCAGCAACGTGCCGGCAACTCGCTGGAGTTCATCGAGAGCGTGAAGATCGACCTGTTCCCGGACGAGGTCTACGTGTTCACGCCCAAGGGCCGCATCATGGAGCTGCCCAAGGGCTCCACGGCCGTCGACTTCGCCTACGCGGTGCACACCGACGTAGGCAACAGCTGCATCGCCTGCCGCATCAACCGCCGCCTGGCACCGTTGTCCGAACCGCTGCAAAGCGGCTCGACGGTGGAAATCGTCAGCGCCCCGGGTGCACGGCCGAACCCGGCCTGGCTCAACTTCGTGGTTACCGGCAAAGCCCGCACGCACATCCGTCACGCACTCAAGCAGCAGCGCCGCTCCGAGTCCATCAGCCTGGGCGAACGCCTGCTGAACAAGGTGCTTACCGGCTTCGACAGCAGCCTGGAAAGCATCCCTCAGGAGCACATCCAGGCGATTCTCGCCGAGTACCGCCTGGAGCTGATCGAAGACCTGCTCGAAGACATCGGCCTGGGCAACCGCATGGCCTACGTGGTTGCGCGCCGCCTGCTGTCGGCTGAAGGCGAACAACTGCCGGCGCCGGAAGGCCCGCTGGCGATCCGCGGTACCGAAGGCCTGGTGCTGAGCTACGCCAAGTGCTGCACGCCGATCCCGGGCGACCCGATCGTCGGCCACCTGTCAGCTGGCAAGGGCATGGTCGTGCACCTGGAGAATTGCCGCAACATCAGTGAAATCCGCCACAACCCGGAGAAGTGCGTACAGCTTTCCTGGGCCAAGGACATCACTGGTGAGTTCAACGTCGAACTGCGTGTCGAACTGGAACACCAGCGCGGCCTGATCGCGCTGCTGGCCAGCAGCGTAAACGCCGCCGACGGCAACATCGAGAAGATCAGCATGGACGAACGCGACGGCCGTATCAGCGTGGTCCAACTGGTGGTCAGCGTGCACGACCGTGTGCACCTGGCGCGTGTGATCAAGAAGCTGCGTACCCTGACCGGTGTGGTCCGCATAACCCGTATGCGTACGTAGTCCGCCAACCGCAAGGAGTCATCATGAGCAAGACCGTCATCAACAGCGACAAGGCCCCTGCCGCCATCGGCACCTACTCGCAGGCGATCAAGGCCGGCAACACCGTGTACATGTCGGGCCAGATCCCGCTGGACCCGAAGACCATGGAACTGGTCGAAGGCTTCGAAGCCCAGACCGTGCAGGTCTTCGAGAACCTCAAGGCCGTGGCTGAAGCCGCTGGCGGTTCGTTCAAGGACATCGTCAAGCTGAACATCTTCCTCACCGACCTGAGCCACTTCGCCAAGGTCAACGAGGTAATGGGCCGCTACTTCGAGCAGCCGTACCCGGCGCGCGCCGCCATCGGCGTTGCCGCGCTGCCAAAAGGCGCCCAGGTTGAAATGGACGCCATTCTGGTCATCGAATGATGCCCCGGTGACGGGCGCCCTGCCCGTCACCCTCCCTTCCTCTGCAAGGTTACCCGTCATGCGTCAAGCACTGCCTCTCGTGCTGGCAGCCCTGCTTCTGGGCGGCTGCGCCAGCCACAAACCCGAAGACTTCAACGGTACCTGGATCAACCAGGACGCCATCACTGCGGCGGTCAAAGGCGACAGCCTGCGCCAGGCGCTCGACGAGCACGGCCCGGTGTTCGAGTGGAAGCTCGACGTCGCCAGCCAGCAGGCCAGCTACAGCAATGGTTTCGAGGCGGTCGACGGCCAGCTGAGGGCCGCCGACAAGCAATGGCAGGCCAGCTTCCAGGGTGGCCAGACCGAGCAGCTGTCGCTCGATGGTGATGAACTGCAAGCCATCGATCAAAAAGGCGCCAAGCAGACTTTCGTGCGGGCTAAGGCGCCAGCGGCAGCCAATGCGCCACTGGGTAGCAGCTTCGAGAAGGCGTTGTACCAGGCTTATCTGGGTGGCAACTGGAAGATCATCGACGGCCAGGGCAAAGGTGCCAGCGTACGCTTCAGCGATACCGGCAACGTCACCGGCCTGCCGGGACCAGACCGTTTCGCCCTGTGCCTGGCGGGTGATTGCGCAACCATGGGTGGCAGCAATGACAGCCTGTGGCTGGAGCATGAGCAGCGCGGCGCGCCCTTCATTTTCAAGCGCGATGGCGACAAGCTGGAGATATTCCAGGCGGTGAACCGTGCGCAGCCGGATGAGATGCCCGTGTTGGCGGCCGGCAAGCGCCAGTGGTTGCTGGAGCAGGACTGAAGCCTTGTCTCGAGCCGAGCACCGCCCCTTTGTGGGGGCGGGCATGCCCGCGAACACCGGCGAAGCCGGTGCCATACACCGCGTAGCCTGATTCGCGGGCACGCCCGCTCCCACAGGGTACCGCATCAAGCCTGGGGGCTAGTTTTTACCCGCCAGGATCGCCGCATAGCCTTCCTTGTAACTCGGATACACCGGCACCCAGCCCAGCGCCCGCGCCCGCGCATTGCTGCAACGCTTGCTGCCCGTCCGCCGCCCCCGCTGTTCATCGGACCACTCGGTAACCCCCAGGTAATCCCGCAGCCAGGCCACCACATCGGCCAACGGCGCGGGGTCGTCGTCGACACCGATGTAGCAGCCGTCCAGTGCCTTGCCATCGGCATCGGCCTGCAGCAGGAAAGCCAACAGGCTGGCGGCATCGTCGACATGAATACGGTTGCCATAAAGCGGCGGCTCTTCGGCAAAGCGGTAACCCTGGCGCACCTGACTGAGCAGCGACTCGCGGCCCGGGCCGTAGATGCCGGTCAAGCGCACCACAGTCGCCGGAATGCCGCTGGTCAAGGCAAGCCGCTCAGCTTCCAGCATCACCCGCCCGGAATAACCTTCAGGCTCAGTGGCTGCACGCTCGTCGATCCATTCCCCGCCCTTTTGCGCATAAACGCTGCTGCTGGAGACGAACAGCAGGCGCCGTGGGCGCTGGCCGCGTGCGGCCAACCAGGCCAGCACATGGCGCAGCCCGTCGACATAGGCTGCCTGGTAACCGGCCTCGTCGTGCTGGCTGGCCGCCACGCAATACACCAGGTAATCCGGCGCACGCTGCGGCCAGGCTGGTGGCATCGATGGCTCGGCCAGGTCTGCAGCCACCGGCGCAACACCTGCCGGCAGTTGCCCCACCGAACGGCGCAGGCCGCTTACCTGCCAGCCGCGCGCCAGCATCTGCCGGGCAAGACGCCCGCCTACATCACCACAACCCACAACCATCACGGAAAGGTCTGACATCTCTGGACTCCCTAGACCAACTTGATCAACCCGGCCACGCTACACGATGGGTGACTAGACCATAGGCGAAAAAAGCAACAAGATTACTTTTGTTAACAAGAATTACTTGCAATAATGGCGGCCAAATTGTTCTCGGCCTACCTCGAGGCCCTGGAGAACGCTTACTTTTTCTTCATCAGGTCCGGCCAGCATGACACGTATTCAACCTTCCGCTTCGCCAACCCCGTCGCGCGCCTGGCGCGCCATCGCCGCGCTGATGCTCAGCCTGGTGCTGGCCCCGGTGGCCATGGCCGATGAGCCAACCGCCAGCGCCGCCGCGCCAGCTGCCGCCAGCGCACCCGCTGCTCCAGCCGCAGCACCGACGGCCGACACCCCTACCGCCACTCCGGCTCAAGCCCCGACCGCGGCAGACCCGAGCGCCGAAGCCCTGGTTGAAGATACCTCGCTGGGCATGGCCCACGACCTTTCGCCTTGGGGCATGTACAAGAACGCCGACGTGGTGGTGAAAGCGGTCATGATCGGCCTGGCCATCGCCTCCATCATTACCTGGACCATCTGGATTGCCAAAGGCTTCGAGCTGATGGGTGCCAAGCGTCGCCTGCGTGGTGAAATCGCCCTGCTGAAGAAATCCACCACCCTGAAAGAAGCCAGCGATCACGCCAACAAGGAGGGCACCCTGGCCCATACCCTGGTCCAGGATGCGCTTGAAGAGATGCGCCTGTCGGCCAATGCCCGGGAAAAGGAAGGCATCAAGGAACGGGTCAGCTTCCGCCTGGAGCGCCTGGTACACGCCAGCGGCCGTACCATGAGCAGCGGCACCGGTGTGCTCGCCACCATCGGCTCCACCGCGCCGTTCGTCGGCCTGTTCGGTACCGTTTGGGGCATCATGAACAGCTTCATCGGCATCGCCAAGACCCAGACCACCAACCTGGCCGTGGTTGCCCCGGGCATCGCCGAAGCCCTGCTGGCCACCGCCCTGGGCCTGGTCGCGGCGATTCCGGCCGTGGTCATCTACAACGTCTTCGCCCGTTCCATCGCCGGCTACAAGGCCCAGGTGTCCGACGCCTCCGCCCAGGTGCTGCTGCTGGTCAGCCGTGACCTGGACCACCAGGGCAGCGAGCGCGCCGCCCCGCACATGGTGAAAGTGGGGTAAGCCATGGGCCTGCATCTCAACGAAGGTGGTGACGACCTGGTCGAGAACCACGAAATCAACGTTACGCCGTTCATCGACGTGATGCTGGTGCTGCTGATCATTTTCATGGTCGCAGCGCCCCTGGCCACGGTCGACATCAAGGTCGACCTGCCTGCCTCGACCGCCAAGCCGGCACCGCGGCCGGAAAAACCGGTGTTCGTCAGCGTCAAGGCCGACCAGAAGCTGTACGTCGGCGACGATCAGGTCCCGGCCCCCGAGCAGCTTGGCCCGATGCTCGACGCCAAGACCAAGGGCGACAAGGACACCACCATCTTCTTCCAGGCTGACAAAGGCGTGGATTACGGTGACCTGATGGAAGTGATGAACAGCATGCGCGCGGCCGGCTACCTGAAAGTCGGCCTGGTAGGTCTCGAGACGGCAGCCAAGAAATGACGAAGACGCGGCACAATCTGGCGCGTTACGGCGGCAGCCTGGCCCTCGTGCTGGGTGTCCATGCCGTGGCTGTGCTGCTCACGCTCAACTGGTCGGTACCCCAGGCCATCGAGCTGCCCCCGGCAGCCATGATGGTCGAGCTGGCGCCGTTGCCGGAGCCTGCGCCACCGCCCCCTCCGAAAGCAGCGCCGCAGCCGCCGGCACCGGTCGAGGAACCACCGCTGCCAAAGCTGGCCGAGGCTCCCAAACCGAAGATCGCCATTGCCAAGCCGCCCAAGCCGAAGGCCAAGCCGCAACCGCAGCCGCCCAAGCCCGAGAAAAAGCCTGAGCCGCCGAAGGAAGCCCCGCCGACCGAACAGACGGTGGATGCGCCGCCCAGCAACACGCCACCGCAGAAGTCCGCGGCGCCGACACCGAGCATTGCGGCCAACAGCAACGCCCTGCCAACCTGGCAGAGCGACCTGTTGCGCCACCTGGCCAAGTACAAGCGCTACCCGGAAGACGCGCGCCGGCGCGGCCTGCAGGGCATCAACCGGCTGCGCTTCGTGGTCGACGCCGAAGGCAAGGTGGTGTCGTACTCCATGGCCGGTGGCTCAGGCAGTGCCGCCCTGGACCGGGCGACCCTGGAAATGATCCGTCGGGCCGGCACGGTACCCAAGCCACCACCCGAGTTGCTGAACAACGGCACGATCGAAGTCGTGGCGCCGTTCGTCTACTCGCTGGACCGCCGCTGAGGCTTTGTTTCTGTCACAAATCGGCAACTCTGATAACGTGCGTCTATCGATTGCAGCCGCTATGCTGGGCTCGCAACTTCATGGACGCACGTTATGACCCTTACAGAATTACGCTACATCGTCACACTCGCCCAGGAACAGCATTTCGGCCACGCCGCCGAACGCTGCCATGTGAGCCAGCCGACCCTGTCGGTCGGTGTGAAGAAGCTCGAGGACGAGCTTGGCGTGCTGATCTTCGAGCGTAGCAAGAGCGCGGTACGCTTGACCCCGGTCGGCGAAAGCATCGTCGCCCAGGCGCAGAAGGTACTGGAACAGGCCCAGGGTATTCGCGAACTCGCCCAGGCTGGCAAGAACCAGCTGACTGCCCCGCTCAAGGTCGGTGCCATCTACACCGTCGGCCCCTACCTGTTCCCGCACCTGATCCCGCAACTGCACCGCGTAGCGCCGCAGATGCCGCTGTACATCGAAGAAAACTTCACCCACGTGCTGCGCGAAAAGCTGCGCAACGGCGAGCTGGACGCGGTGATCATCGCCCTGCCGTTCAACGAAGCCGATGTGCTGACCCTGCCGCTGTACGATGAGCCATTCTGCGCCCTGATGCCGGCCGACCACCCGTGGACAGCGAAAAAGACCATCGACACCGCCATGCTCAACGACAAGAGCCTGCTGCTGCTCGGTGAAGGCCACTGCTTCCGCGACCAGGTGCTGGAAGCCTGCCCGACCCTGAACAAGGGCGGCGAAGGGTCCAGGCACACCACGGTCGAGTCCAGTTCGCTGGAAACCATCCGCCACATGGTCGCCTCGGGCCTTGGCGTGTCGATCCTGCCCCTGTCGGCAGTGCACAGTCACCATTACGCCCCGGGTGTCATCGAGGTCCGCCCGCTGACTGCACCAGCACCCTTCCGCACCGTGGCCATTGCCTGGCGCGCCAGCTTCCCGCGGCCGAAGGCCATCGAGATCCTCGCCGACTCGATCCGCCTTTGCTCGGTCGCCAAGGCCCCTGCGGAACAACCGGCCTGAGCCATGAGTGAGCTGTCGAAGGTCCCGGTCACGGTACTCAAGGGGGTTGGCGAGGCCATGGCAGAGAAACTCGCCAAGGTCGGCCTGGAAAACCTGCAGGACGTACTGTTTCACCTGCCCCTGCGTTATCAGGACCGCACCCGCGTGGTGCCGATCGGCCAGCTACGCCCCGGCCAGGACGCAGTGATCGAGGGCGTGGTCAGCGGTGCCGACGTGACCATGGGCAAACGCCGCAGCCTGGTGGTGCGCCTGGGTGACGGCAGCGGCGTGCTGAGCCTGCGCTTCTACCACTTCAGCAATGCGCAGAAGGAAGGCCTCAAGCGCGGCACCCACCTGCGCTGTTATGGCGAAGCGCGCCCCGGCGCCTCGGGCCTGGAAATCTACCACCCGGAGTACCGCGCGCTGAATGGCGACGAGCCGCCACCACCGGTAGAGCAGACCCTGACGCCGATCTACCCGTCCACCGAGGGCCTTACCCAGCAGCGCCTGCGCCTGCTCTGCCAGCAAAGCCTGGCCCTGCTCGGCCCGCGCAGCCTGCCGGACTGGCTGCCCGCCGAACTGGCCCGCGACTACCAGCTGGCCCCGCTGGACGATGCCATCCGCTACCTGCACAACCCGCCGGCCGACGCCGACCTCGACGAGCTTGCCGAAGGCCAGCACTGGGCCCAGCACCGCCTGGCCTTCGAAGAGCTGCTGACCCACCAGCTGTCGCAGCAGCGCCTGCGCGAGAGCCTGCGCAGCCTGCGCGCGCCGGTACTGCCCAAGGCCCGGCGCCTGCAGGCGCAATACTTGGCCAACCTGGGCTTCCAGCCGACCGGTGCGCAGCAGCGGGTGGCCAACGAAATCGCCTATGACCTCAGCCAGCACGAGCCGATGATGCGCCTGGTGCAGGGTGATGTCGGCGCCGGCAAGACCGTGGTCGCCGCGCTGGCCGCCCTGCAGGCGCTGGAAGCCGGTTACCAGGTGGCGCTGATGGCGCCCACCGAGATTCTCGCCGAACAGCACTACATCACCTTCAAGCGCTGGCTCGAGCCGCTAGGCATCGAAGTGGCCTGGCTGGCCGGCAAGCTCAAGGGCAAGGCCCGCGCCAGCGCCCTGGAGCAGATCGCCAACGGTGCACCGATGGTGGTCGGCACCCATGCGCTGTTCCAGGACGAGGTGAAGTTCAAGCACCTGGCCCTGGCGATCATCGACGAACAGCACCGGTTTGGCGTACAGCAACGCCTGGCCCTGCGCAAGAAAGGCGTGGCCGGCGAACTGTGCCCGCACCAGTTGATCATGACCGCCACGCCTATCCCGCGTACCCTGGCCATGAGCGCCTATGCCGACCTGGATACGTCGGTACTCGATGAACTGCCGCCGGGGCGTACCCCGGTGAACACCGTGCTGGTGGCCGACAGCCGCCGTTTCGAAGTGGTCGAGCGGGTGCGTGCGGCCTGCGCCGAAGGGCGCCAGGCCTATTGGGTGTGCACCCTGATCGAAGAGTCCGAGGAACTGACCTGCCAGGCCGCCGAAAGCACTTACGAGGAGCTGGGCAGCGCCCTGGGCGAGCTGCGTGTGGGGCTGATCCACGGGCGCATGAAGCCGGCGGAAAAGGCCGAGGTCATGGCCGAGTTCAAGGCCGGCAACCTGCAACTGCTGGTTGCCACCACGGTCATCGAGGTTGGCGTTGACGTGCCCAACGCCAGCCTGATGATCATCGAGAACCCCGAGCGCCTGGGCCTGGCCCAGTTGCACCAGCTGCGCGGCCGGGTTGGCCGGGGCAGTGCCGTCAGCCATTGCGTGCTGCTGTATCACCCACCACTGTCGCAGATCGGCCGCGAGCGCCTGGGGATCATGCGGGAAACCAACGACGGCTTCATCATTGCCGAGAAAGATCTCGAGCTACGCGGCCCGGGCGAAATGCTCGGTACCCGCCAGACCGGCCTGCTGCAGTTCAAGGTCGCCGACCTGATGCGCGATGCCGACCTGTTACCGGCTGTGCGTGACGCCGCCCAGGCCCTGCTTGCGCGCTGGCCGGAGCATGTCAGCCCGTTGCTCGACCGCTGGCTGCGGCATGGCCAGCAATATGGCCAAGTGTGACGATGGTTCCATAATGGATCCAGATTTACCCCAAGGCTGGTTATACTTCGCGTTTAAAGGAATCAGTGGATACGGACCATGACTGAAGTCGCCCTGGACACCGCAACCCCACATGCACCCTCCGTCATCAGGCTGCTGCTCGAAAAGCTCGGCGTGGCCTACCGTGAGGTAGTGGAGCATCCGCAACTGCCGGCGGCGTCAAGGGTACAGGCCGTGTTGCTCGATGACGAAATCGGCGCCTTGCTGGTGCTGTTCCCGCAGAGTCAGCTGCTGGACCTCAACCGCCTGGCCGAACTGACCGGACGCCAGCTTACCGCCGTGTCGATGGCGCGCCTGAAGCAGATGCTCGACAAGCACCAGCTCAAGGCCCTGCCGGGTATCCCGGCATTGACCAGTTCACCGTGCCAGTACGAAAAGAGCCTGCTCGACGCTGAACGGGTGTATATCCAGTCCGGCGAGACCGGGCTGTTGCTGGAAATCGAACGCGCGCATTTCAAGCGCATGCTGGTCAAGGCCAGCGCCAGCAGCTTCGGCCATGAGGTCGAAGCGATCAGCCCCAACCTCGACCGCCCCCATGACGACACCCGGGAAATCAGCCAGGCAGTACAGGCTTTTACCGCCAGACGCATTCAGAAACGCCTGGAAGAAACCATCGAAATCCCGCCTTTGGCCGACACCGCGCAAAAGATCATCAAGCTGCGGGTAGACCCCAACGCCAGCATCGACGACATCACCGGGGTGGTCGAAACCGACCCGGCGCTGGCAGCGCAGGTGGTGAGCTGGGCGGCATCGCCCTACTACGGCTCGACCCACAAGATTCGCTCGGTGGAAGATGCCATCGTGCGGGTGCTGGGCTTCGACCTGGTGATCAACCTGGCTCTGGGCCTGGCGCTCGGCAAGACCCTGAGCCTGCCGAAAGACCACCCGCAACAGGCCACGCCGTACTGGCAGCAGTCAATCTATACCGCCGCCGTCATCGATGGCCTGACCCGTGCCATGCCGCGAGCTGAACGCCCGGAGGCGGGCCTGACCTACCTGGCCGGGTTGCTGCACAATTTTGGCTACTTGCTGCTGGCCCATGTATTCCCACCCCACTTTTCGCTGATCTGCCGCCATCTGGAGGTCAACCCGCATCTGTGCCACACCTATGTGGAACAACACCTGCTGGGCATCAGCCGCGAACAGATCGGTGCCTGGCTGATGAAGCTATGGGACATGCCGGAAGAGTTGGCGGCCGCGCTGCGCTTCCAGCACGACCCGACCTATGATGGCGAGTATTCGGCGTTCCCCAACCTGGTCTGCCTGACCACCCGTCTGCTGCGCGCACGGGGAATCGGCACGGGGCCGCAGGAGGAGATTCCCGAGGAGCTGCTGGAGCGCCTGGGGATTACCCGTGACAAGGCCGAGGAAGTCGTGAACAAGGTGCTCGAGGCAGAGAACCTGTTGCGTGAACTGGCTTCGCAGTTCCACGCACCGCATTAAGGCCATGGGGCCGCTTTGCGGCCCTACTTCTTCGGCTTCAGGTACTTCATCAACCCCTGGAACCACATCACCAACGCCGGGTTGCCCTTGATCTGGATGTGCTTGTCCTGAATCCCCTGCATGAACGCCAGCTGCTTGTTGCTCGCCTGCATCGTGGCAAAGCCGTAGGCGGCGTCCTTGAAAGCAATGGCGAAGGCCGGCTGCGGGTGGGCACCGCCCTTGCTGCTGATGCGCTCGTTGCTGACGATGAAGTGCCGGGCGACCTTGCCGTCCAGGGTCTGCATCTGGAACACCAGGTCCTTGCCCTTGAGCTGCTGCTGGAATGCCGGGTTGTTACGGCTGGCCCGGGCCATCAACCATCCCATGGCCCAGAGAAGAAAGCGAAACTTCATCAACGCGCCTCGAACTAAAAGTGACTAAAGCGCGCAGTTTATCCTTTTCCAGAACGGTTTATACAAGTTCGAAACATTTTGCCTGCAGAAAGCATAACGGGCGCCTTGGCGGCGCCCGTTTGGCTGGCACTGCGTCATCTGGACGCGATTACTTGCCTTTCTTGGCCGGCTTGGCGGGTACGTTGACACTGTCGCGCAGGTTCTTGCCTGGCTTGAAGGCTACGGTATTGCTGGCCTTGATCTTGACCGGCTCGCCGGTTTGCGGGTTCTTGCCGGTACGCGCGCCACGATGACGTTTTTCGAAGGTGCCGAAGCCGACCAGGGTCACGGTGTCCTTGTCCAGGGCACCGGTGATGCTGTCGAGAATCGCGTTCAACACCTGGTTGGCCTTGTCCTTGGTCAGATCGGCCTTTTCGGCGATGACGGCGGCGAGTTCTGGTTTGCGCATAGTGAAGCCTCTTTGACGGAATTCTTGTTGTTATGCCGTGCTGCCTCTGGGAGCAGCGCTCAAGGCACCGCAGGCTCTAATCTGCGGCAGACGGGAGTGAGGATGGCACGTGCACCGGGGCCGCGCCAGTATCTGGGCGGCCATTGTGCAGGCAACAACAGGATAAATCCGACAGAACACCAGCTATTTATGCCATCACGGCTGGCAACTGGCGATTCAGCGCCAGCTTCTCCATCACCGCCGCCCCGGTGAGGGCGTAGCCCAGCAGCTTGCCTTCGGCATCGAGGCAGAGCAGCTTGAGGTCGCTGCCCTGCCCCTCGACTTGCCAGGTACCTTCGTGGCCCTGCGGTGGCGGCGAGACCACCAGGGGGCAGGCCGGGGTTTTCACAGTCACCGGCATCGGCCCATAGGCGACCGTCGTCGGGTTACCGGCCAGGGTTTGCGCCAAGGCGCGGGCACAGCTCATCAGCGGCATGACATAAAGCAGATTGATGCCATCCACCTCGGCACAGTCGCCAAGGGCAAAGATATTGGCATGCGAGGTGCGCAACTGGCGGTCCACGCTGATGCCGCGGTTGGTCTGCAGGCCAGCGGCGGCGGCCAGGTCGGTGCGCGGGCGCAGGCCGATGGCCGAGACCACCAGGTCGCAGGCGATCACGCTGCCGTCGGACAAGTGCGCCGCCAGGCCCTGGCCCACCTTTTCAAGACGGGCCAGCACCGGGCCCAGGTGGAAACGTACGCCCAAGCCTTCCAGCCCGGCCTGCACCGCCGTCGCCGCAGCGGGATGCAGCAGGGTAGGCATGACCTGTTCGCACGGTGCCACTACGTCGACCTGGAAGCCGCCCAGGCTCATGTCGTTGGCGAATTCGCAGCCGATCAGGCCGGCACCCAGAATCAGCACGCGCCGCTTGCCACAGGCGGCGGCGCGAAAACGGGCGTAGTCTTCCAGGTCGTTGATCGGAAACACCAGGTCGCCGCCATCGCCGTCGATCGGTGCTTGTACCGTCTGGGCGCCCAAGGCCAGCACCAGGTCGCGATATTCCACCGCTTCCTCCCCGACCCACAGGCGCTTGTGGCCAGGGTCGATGCCGCTGATACGCGTATGGGTACGGATTTCCGCATTCAGTTGTTCGGCCATGGCTCCCGGTTCGGCCATGCACAGGCCATCGGCGTCCTTGTGCTTGGCGAAGCCAGTGGAGAGCATGGGCTTGGAGTAGGAACGACCGTCATCGGCGGTGATCAGCAGCAACGGTGTCTGCGCATCGAGCTTGCGAAATTCGCGGGCCAGGTTGTAGCCCGCCAGGCCGGTACCGATGATTACCACAGGGGACGTCATGTCGTGCGTTCCTCGATTAGGCGATGGAGATCATTTCAAAGTCGCTCTTGCCGACACCGCAGTCGGGGCAAAGCCAGTCTTCCGGTACATCTTCCCAACGGGTGCCGGGGGCGATGCCGTCGTCGGGCCAACCTTCGGCCTCGTCGTAGATCAGGCCGCAGACAATACATTGCCACTTTTTCATCAGGTCGTTTTCCTCGGTTCGGGTTGGGGCTTGGTGGCGCTGCCAAGGGCCTCTTCGCGGCTAAAGCCGCTCCTACAGCGACCGCGCAGCCTGCGGGGACGGGTGCACCGGCGAAGAACCAGTGCGCGATTCGTGGGGGCTTTGTATCGGCCCTGCCAGCAGTATGCAAGCAGTCGGGGCAATCATGCTAAGCTCGCCGCCTCTCTGGATGTAACAAGCAGACCGACGTGTCGTACGAATCCCCGCAAGCAGCCGCTGTCGCGTGGCTGCCGTATTCACAGCTGGCGACCGGCATCGACCAGCCCACCCTGGACTGGCTGTTCGACGAAGGCTCCCTGACCCGCCGCCTGACCCGCCTGTCCGACGACCACTTCAGCGTCACGCCACTGTTCGAAGGCTGGCAGCCGCTGCGCGATGACGAATGCCAGGCCCTGGGCATCGCCGCGGGCGCCGAAGGCTGGGTGCGTGAGGTATACCTGCGTGGCCACGGCCAACCCTGGGTGTTCGCCCGCAGCGTCGCCAGCCGCACAGCCCTGGAGCGTGGCGGGCTGGACCTGGAAACCCTGGGCAGCCGCTCGCTGGGCGAGTTGCTGTTCTGCGACCAGGCGTTCATCCGCCACCCGATCGAGGTGTGCAGTTACCCACAGGCCTGGTTGCCTGGCGAAGCCGCCCATACGGCGCTATGGGGCCGCCGCTCACGCTTTGAACGTGGCGGCCTGGACCTGCTGGTGGCAGAAGTGTTCCTGCCAGCCCTGTGGCAAGCGGCCAGGGAGGAGACCCGCTGATGTACCTGCAACTGCTCAAGTCGCTCAACCGCTTGCACCCGCGGGCCTGGGACTTCATCCAGCTCAGCCGCATGGACCGGCCGATCGGGATCTACCTGCTGCTGTGGCCAACCTTGTCGGCGGTATGGATTGCCGGCAACGGCTCACCAACCGTGGCCAACGTGCTGATCTTCGGCCTCGGCGTGGTGCTCATGCGCGCCGCAGGCTGCTGCATCAACGACTTTGCCGACCGCAAGGTGGACGGCCACGTCAAACGCACCGCCGACCGCCCCCTGGCCAGTGGTCGGGTCCGTCCGCGCGAGGCGCTGGCGCTGTTCGCCATCCTGGTCGGGGTGAGTTTCCTGCTGGTGTTGTGCACCAACAGCCGCACGGTGTGGCTATCGTTCGGCGCGGTGGCGCTGGCGTTCTGCTACCCATTCATGAAGCGCTACACCTACTACCCACAGGTGGTGCTGGGGGCGGCCTATTCATGGGGCATTCCCATGGCCTTCACCGCAGCCGGTGGCGAACTGCCGGCCAGTGCCTGGCTGTTGTACATCGCCAATCTGCTGTGGACGGTGGGTTACGACACCTACTACGCCATGGTCGACCGAGATGACGACCTGAAGATTGGCGTGAAGTCGACCGCGATCCTGTTCGGCGACGCCGACCGCACCATCATCCTGACCTTGCAGTTGCTGTCGCTGGGCTGCCTGTTGCTGGCGGGTAACCGCTTCGAGCTGGGCGGCTGGTTCCACCTCGGCCTGTTGGGCGCGGCGGCGTGCTTTGCCTGGGAGTACTGGTCGACGCGCAAGCTGGACCGGGAGTCATGCTTCAAGGCGTTCCTGCACAACCACTGGGCGGGGATGCTGGTGTTTATCGGGGTAGTGCTGGATTACGCATTGCGCTGAGGGTTCTGGGGCTGCTTTGCAGCCCTTTCGCGACACAAGGCCGCTCCTACAGGGGATCGCGCACTCCTGTAGGAGCGGCCTTGCGTCGCGATGGGCCGCACAGCGGCCCCGGCTATCTCAAGGCTTGGCGACGTGCCAGACGTCCTTCACGCCGTCACCGGTCATGTCCCCGGCCTTCTTGTCCTTGATGAAGGTATACAGCG
>MTEX01003049.1_pt1 | contig 16863 bp, 17 predicted proteins | sample 1042691 | NCBI WGS metagenome assembly MTEX01 (sample SAMN06185810, study PRJNA358809) | soil metagenome | isolation source: soil biostimulated with molasses as carbon source | place: India | collected 2015-05-23
AAAAGAAACGGCCCGCCTTGCGGCGGGCCGTTCCATGCGGTGATCAGTCGTTGCTCGGTCGCGACCAGATCAGGCTATGGCTGCCGTCGTCGCTCTCGACCAGTCGCGCGTAGATCGCCGACGAGAACGAGGGATCGTCGAGCGAGACGGACAGGTACGGACGGTCGGCCTGGCTGGTCTTGGCCCACGCCGCGCCGATCTCGTAGTTGCCGGCCAGCACGCGGTAGTCGGGCTGCTTGTCGCTGGTCTTGTCGTTCGGGACGATCTTGACCTTGACGTTGACGTTGAGGGTGCGGACGGTGCCCGCGAAACCATTGTCGGACTTGGTGAAGCTGCCGATGGTGGACATGGTGTGTGCTCCTTTCGGTGGTGTCAGGTCGCGCCCATCGCGGCCTTGACGGCGCCAACAGGGCGACGGTCGGGCGGCCGCACCGCTTGCGGTCGGAACGGAGTGGAGAACCGGCAAGCGCAAAGAATTTGCTGCGCGAGGAAGGCGGCACGCCGGGGAAATTGTTTGCGCGTCCGGTTGCGGGACACGAGCTCGAGGCGCAGCCGCACCGTCGACACGATGCGACGACAAGAAAGGCCGCATGGGTCGAACTGCCCGACAGGCGCACGCACTCCACCGGCACCCTAGCCTGTGCCGATATGCGGGCACCGCACACGCTCAACGGCAACATGCACGGCTCCGACCGAAAAGCCGGCGGCGCCCAACAGGTGCCCAGGCAGCAACAACGCCGGCGTGTGGCGAAGCCATACCGACCGCCGCCCCCTCCCTCAAGACCCCACCGGGCGTCGGCTGTGCGCGTCTAGGCATCGACGGCAGCCATAGCCTGATTCGGCCGTGCCTCGATACAGAACGCGAACGCTCCCCCGTAAGGCGGGGCGATTCGTGAGGCCGAGGCAAAAAAAGGGAGGGCTCGCGCCCTCCCGTTCAACCACCTCGGCTCAAACCCAGCCACGTTCCGCCATCGACATCGTTTCGCGTCCGCCGACGACGATGTGGTCGATCAGCCGCACGTCCACCAGCGCCAGCGCCTGCTTCAACCGCGCCGTCACCGCGCGATCGGCCGCGCTGGCCTCGGGGTTGCCGCTGGGGTGATTGTGCGCGAGCAGAACCGCGGCGGCGCCATGCAGCAGGGCTTCGCGCACGACCTCTCGCGGATGCACCTCGGAACCGTCGATGGTGCCGTGGAACAACTCGGCATACTTGACCAGCCGATGGCGACAATCGAGGAACGCTGCCGCGAACACCTCGCGTTCCAAGCCGGCCAGCATGTCGCGGAAGAAGCCACGCGACACCGACGGATCTTTGAACACGGTGCCCCGACACATCCGCTGGTCGACGACCTGCCGCGCGGCTTCGATGATCTGCTCGGCGGTGGCCGGCTGGTAACGCCTACGGCCATCGCGGACATACAGCGGAGAGAAGGAAGAAGAAGAAGACATGAGCGTGCTCCGGAACCGGGCGGGATTGCCCGGCGCCGGGCCGGCACGCCGCAGCGCAGCCGTCCAGACTCGCCGCAGGCGACTCGGCGAGTCGCGCAGCGCAGCGAGCAACGCAGCGTCTTGACGGCGAGAACGGCGTGCTACGGTGACGGCAACCGCAAGACCGCCCACTACTCACGCAACCCACCGCAAGCGGAGCGCGCAGATCCGCCAGGATCGGAGGCGTGAGGGATCAGCGCCGACTGGCCGCGACTCGTCAGAGGCGCGGGGCGCAGTCCGCGAGCCCGACGGCGGCACGCCGGGGTGCCTGTAGAAATCCGGAAGCACCCCCATATCCAAGTGCAGGCGCAACTCCCAAGGCAACGACATGAGCCACGACACGCTGGAAATCCCATACCGTATCCGCGGGTTTCGACGGAAACTCTATGTGCCCTTGCCCGAATGGCCGGACTGCATCTTCGAGCAGGACGAGAATCTCGACGTCCTGGTTCGCATCGTCGAAGTCGGGGTGACGCCGGACACGGATTTCCAGTCGGTCATCGCCGCTGCCGATGCCCGAGTGCGTCAGTTGGTGCTGGCGTGGGAACTACGGTACACGTGCCCGCTACGGATCGCACGGCTCAACATCGTCTGGCCGGAGTTTCCGGCGAAGGGCGGAAGCGTCGCGATCGGCGATACGGTGATGTTCGGCGATCAAGCCGAGGCGCACATCGTGTCCGCACCGCCCCCGGAGCAGATGCCGCAGGCGCCGCTCGGCGCGGAACGCTGGATTCGGACGTTCGCGGAGGCGGGTGACTTCGAGGACTATGCCGAGGAACAACTGCGACGCCATTACTTGGTCATCGAAGAACTGCAAGTCCAATACATCGCGGAGCTTGATCCCACCGATCAGGAGAAGTTCAGGGAGATCGGCTTCATCAGGGATTTCGTATCGCATCCCGAATGCGACCGCAAGAAGGAGCTGGTGGATTTCATTTCTGCGCATCTTCCCAGCGCAGTCGTATCCGGAAGAAGCAAACCGACCGTCCGTTTCGACCGTCTCGACATCGAGCACCGAAACTTCGTCGGGAGGTACGTGGTCGATTCCGACCGGATCGCGAGAAGGCTGATCGAACTCGCGATTAGTGATCTCCCGCAGTTTCCCTGACCTTCCCGTTCACCCTCTCTACGACCTCCGATACCCGCCCGCCGTCCACGCAACGGTGGGGCACGCGCCCCGTTGCGCGTCTCTCCTGTGGTCGCGCATGTGCAACCCGTGCCGCGCATCCCTACCCGAACCCCTGAAGAACCCTCTATGTCGACCCAACCATCATCTTCCGAACCGAATCGTACCGTCGTCATCACCGGCGGCTTCGGCGCGCTCGGCGAAACCGTCGCCGCCGCCGCCCTCGCCTGTTTCGGGCGCGTGGCGCTGATCGACCGCGGGCCGGCGCCGACGGCACTCGACCCGCGCGTACTCGCCGTCGCCGAAACCGACCTGTCCGACGACGATGCGGCGCAGCACGCCTTCGCAACGGTGGAAGCGGCGTTCGGCCAGATCGACGCGCTGTTCAACCTCGCCGGCGCATTCGAGTGGCGCCCCGTCGCCGAGAGCGACTCGGGCCTGTGGCTGTCCCTGTTCCGCGCCAATGTGCTGACTGCCGTCAACGCCTGCCGCATGGCCCGGCCGCTGTTACGCCCAGGCTCCGCCATCGTCAATGTCGCCGCCGCCGCGGCGCGGCGCGGCACGCATGGCATGGCGTCCTATGCCGCGGCCAAGGCCGGCGTCCTGCGCCTGACCGAATCGCTCGCCGAGGAGTTCAGGCCCCTCGGCATCCGCGTCAACTCGGTGTCGCCGACCATCATCGACACGCCACGCAACCGACATGACATGCCGGAGGCGGATTTCGGTGCGTGGGTCAGGCCGGGAGCGCTCGCCCAAGCGATCCTCTACCTCGCCTCCGATGCCGCATCTGTCGTCAACGGCGCCGACGTGCTGGTCGGCGCGGCCGGAAACTGACCTGCGCCTAGCCGCTCGCCAATACCGGAATCTCGCCGTGGATTGACGCCGGCGAAATCGCATCGGAGCATCTGCCCCTGTCCCCTTCTCATGTTCGGAGAACAACTTGGGCGGAATCATTGTTCCCGAAGTCCGTGGTTACGGAGATCTGGAAGTGGAGTCTTTCAACGACTACGTTGCGCGTTGGCCGAGGGAACTTGCAAATTTTCCCGAGTGCGTCATAAGAAACTGGGTCTACCGCCACTGGAGCGATTTCAAGAATCTTTGGATGAACCGATCCATCCAAAATTTCGCCTTTTCCGAACGCGAGTTCAGCAACGCCGAGATCATGCAAGTCAGCCATGTCGGAAAGTGGCTGGAGACCCTCGACCATTGGGGCGATGAACTCTTTAGCAAGCAGCTCCGACAGGAGACATGGCTCGCACGCTATATGCTTGCCAACGGCACCACGCCCGCCCCCATCATTGTCGCTACGGGCGCGGAAGGACTGGAACATCCTCGCGGAGGCCCGATGCAGGCCATCCAGTTGATCGAGGGACACATGCGCCTAGCTTATCTTCGCGGGATGATCCGGCATGCGCATCCGCCGTTGAAGCCGTCGCACGCCGTTTGGCACCTCTCGCTTCCCCGGGAGGCCTTTGCCCGCAACCGCCCAGCCGGCGCAGACTAACCGAGGGTCTTGTCGAAATGGATACCGCTGTCGAAACCGTCTCCAAGCCCCCAAGCGAATGTTCCGATCCAGAACTGGGCGATTTCATTGCCTTCGCGCGTGCTGGCGGAGAGGTGTCGCAGCGCGGCCTTGGGGGGCGCGTACGTCGCGCCCTCCGGCTTGGATTCCTGCGCAATGGAAACTGCCTGCTCAGCATCGCGGCGCTCAAGCGTCCGAATGCTTCGTACCGTTCAGGCGTTGAGCAGTCTTCCGGCGTCGCCTTGCCGGTCTCGGAGTACCCATACGAACTTGGGTGGGTATATACCCTGCCGAGTGCCCGCGGCGGACGCTATGGGCAACGCATCTCGGATTGCATCCTGGCTGCGGCTGACGGTCATGGCGTGTTCGCCACGTCCCGCACCGACAACGGGGCCATGCACATCACGCTGGAAAGGCTCGGCTTTTTGGCCACAGGGAACCCATACCTCTCCCGGCGTGGCACGCACAAGCTCCAGCTATTCGTGCGGGCTCGGAGCCAAAGCGCAGCCGATCTGCGGCCTCACAACGCCGGCTAGACAATCCGGATAGACCCAGACACAGGATTTCAGGAGAAGCCGGAATGTCCTTCGTCAAAGCAGATCAGATCGCAGAGCTGTGCCGCTTCGCGTTCATATCGGATATGGAGATAAGAAGCGACCTGTCGCGAGGGTTCATCAAGGATGAAGACGACTACACATCCAACTTCACCGGCGCGCTAAGACGGAACATCAACTCGTATAGCCGAACCGGGCTTGAAGCGACATCATTCGTCCTTCCGACAACAACCGAGCGAACCACGGGATGCGATGCCACGATCATCGTTCAGTCAGGGGACTACATTAAGCTCATGCTGTTCGAGGCCAAGCTGCCGTGGTTCTCCGATACGACGCGGCCTTGGGACTGGCGGCAGACTTCTACCGGGCTTTCGCATTTCTCCGACCAACTGCAACGGCAGGCCCAACTCAGTCCCGCCTTGGCCGTCTTCGAGATGTTCTACTGTGAGTATCCTTTCGGGAAACAGCCTTCCTACCTTCAAGACAGGGTTTCAACCTGCCTCTGGCATGCCAATGTCATTGCGTTCGACAAAGGCCGGAAATCCGCACCGGGCGTCTGGACGCACCCGGATCTGAAGACCATGCTCACCGCCGGAACGAACACGATCGCGGACATCGTCCAGGAAGTTTGTCTATGCAACGCTGGAGAGCCTATGTATTTCCCGAGCGATGCTGTGTCCATCGCCCGCGAGTTCAATGCCGCTCCCAACGTGCTCCATATCAGGACGACATCCGCCGATTAGAACCGGCAGTTCATGAAGCGTCGGAAAAGCCCTACACGCAACCGCGATCCCCGCCGACTGCTTTCGTCATGTCTTCACCGCACGCTATCACTGCCCCGGCAGCACGACCTTTGCGCCTGACATGGACGCCGCTCGGCAACGGAAACGGGTCGCGACCTTGAGCAAGTCGTGAAGCTAGGCCGGGGCGCCTCCATCGACGGGACACGAACATACAACGTGAACTGATCGAGATTGAAGCTGCCGGCAACAAATGGGGCGTCAAGGGTGCCGCCGCCACCCAGCCCTGTCCGACCAAGGCCGGGGCCATCGACGAAGGCCGCCGGCTTGCTGAACGGCGCTACCGGGAAACCGGCCATCCGACCGCGTTGAAGGTGCCGGTCGGCTGGGGCGAGACCGTCATGTCGGCGCCTATGGTTGACCGTCTCCGGCCTGTGTAGACACGAGAGTGATGGCACCTGTCACTTGCTGGAGAGTGCGAACTATCTTTGTTGGATGGCATCCAACGCAGAATTGTCTTGCACCTCTTGTCCTGCAGGTCTGACATCCTCCCGGAGCCCACGGACTTCCGACAGCGTAGCTTCGGCTGTATCTCGGAGCCTCCGTCCTTCTTCGAGCAATGCCTCATGGCCTTCGCGTGTGCGAGAACTTTCAATGCGGATACTGTTGGTTTGATCACGGAGAAGCGGGGATATCGTGTCCTCGGGAGGAGCACACCGCTGAAGAACGAACAAGAGCGCGCCGCTTAGCCCTACTGTCAGCGTCCATTTTGCGACCCCACCAAACCATGTAAGTATTCGCGGGTGATGGAGAACGTACTGCTCAATTCTGGCGTCCCACTGGAGATAGGGCTTGCACGCCCAGATGAATGCATAGGTTGGGCGCTGAGACAGCGTAATCACCTGGTCGAGCATGCCTCCTGCCATCCAGGCTGAGAGCCCACGCATGTGTTGCGACAACTTGTACTTTGTAAGACCCTTTGCACTATCTAGCTTATCCAATACGACAATGTTGTCGTATTGGATGTTCGCCACTGATACTACTGGCGGGAACAAGAAGACGTTAATTTGCCCAGCAAGCGTTCGCTCATACCGCAACCACGCGCCACGCTCGCTGTAGAACCCAGAACTGTCGGGCCGGTTGAAAGCATGGACGGGCCGATTGCCAAAGATGACGTCGACATGATCTTCGTTTGCCCCACCATCCCACCCTCCGGGCAGAACGTTCGCACGATAGAAATCATCGTAGTCACGCCATTGGGGTAGGCTTTCCGCTATCGGCGTAATGAGTTCCCTTGCGTCACTTCTGAATTCGTCGAAAGCCTTGTTACGCTCCATGCGACGCGTGGTTTCGTTGACGATTCTCGAAGAACGCTTGGTGGCTTTGGAAGATTCTTCAGCTCCCTCTTGGACTTCGCTCATGAGTTGGCATTGTTTCCCCAGGTGCCCGAGAAGATAGCACTGGGATAGACGACATTGGATCGACAGACAACATTTCCTATCTGAAATCCCGGCTGCGCACGTCCAGACTGGACAGCAGCGGCGTCAGGTCGTGCAGCCGCTTTACGATCAGATGCCGCACCCCGTTCTCGGCTTCCAGCGTCCCCTCCACCATCAGCAGCCGCGATTCGAGGAACGGCCAGTGCTTCTGGCTACGGCTATGATGCAAGGCCTCGAACGATCCCCTGGATTCAGCGCCAGCGACCGCCGATGCGCCCGAAGCCTGTTCAGGAACCTTCTTCGTCTAGAACCCCCAGGAACGATGCCATCCAGGCTCTTTCCTCGTCTGACGGATTCCAGGCGTACCCGCCTTCAATGGGCTTCCAATACCGAGGTTCATCGAGCAGGTCGTTGAACAACAGCTCGGCAGTCACGTAGAGGAGCCACGCCGACATGCGCAGGAACTGGAGATTCAGTTCCAGAGGTTCGTTTCGGACGTGAAACTCACGGATAGGAGTAACCGATTTGTGCAACTGTCCGATATGGGCAAAATTGTCGCTGAAGTAACCGTACAGGCTTCCGAATGGTGGCAACGCCTTCTTTGCAGTCGTCACCGTCTTGGGAGACTGTAAGGAATGATCTTTGTAGGCGGCTAAATCGCCAGGACGCTGCAGCAGGTGCAGTACCGTCGAAATGGACTCCAGCAGCGAGCGCACGATGATCCCCGGCTGTAGCACAAATCCCATCCGTAGCAATGCCAAGGCCGAGCAGAACGAACTGGAGGCATTGAAAAGGAGTTCCGAGCAAGCGACGTCGAGTTCCTTGTCTTGCCGAGAGGCAGCGACAGCACCCGAAAACAGCAAAGCGGACGTCGTACTTTGGAGCTTGCTCAGTTCCCGCAAATCTCGGTCGCAGAGTGCGTCAAACGATTTCTCGACTTTTGGCCCGTCACGTCGAAGCTGATTGACCAGCATGTCTGGGCTGAAGACGAGGAACTGCCGACGTTCCGGATCGAGCATGAAACCAACGGGGTTTTCCGGAAGCGGCTTGTCCCGCTTCGGTGCCACCCTTGGTCGTGCCTTCTGTTTGCGGCGTCGCTTGGTCATGACACATCGCCGGAGTCGAGGATCGCCGATGGTATTTGAGGTAAGGACTCAAGAATCATGGATTCCCTCTGCCCGCCCATACGGGCATCCTAGACGAGATCATCTCTTGCCTTAGCCTGCCCATGTACGAACCACCAGACCCGCTGCTCCTGGATCGCGATGCTGCGCGGGAATACGCGCAAATGGAGTTGAAAGACACTCTCGCCTTCCTTACCGACGTAGTGAACTATGGAACGCACCTCGTCCCACGGGCGCTCGGCAATGGAGAGGACGATGTCTCGCGTATGGTCATCTGTGCCGGCCTCCTGAAACACATCGTTGGCATGTTTGATGCCGCCGTAGTCTTGCTTGAAAACGGCCATTCGACAACTGCGTTGGCGCAAGTGAGATCGGCATTCGAGGCCACGCTATTCCTCGAACTAATCTTGGAGCAAGACACCGAGTTTCGCGCGCGAGTGTACCTTGTCGGCGAGTACCGCAGGAGACGATCATTCATCCAACGCGCCTTCGATCCGTCCAAAGATCCCGGTTCGTTCAATGCAGATTACGAACAGATCGGTGTAAGTACGGACACGCTCAGCGACGAAGCCAAGGCGACCGGCACCGAACACTTGGAGCACCTTCGGCAGGTTCTATCGGAGCCGTCACTAGCCGATATCGACACGCGGTATCAGAAAGTTCGCGGCAACAGGGTGCATGACCCTCACTGGTACGAGTTGTTAGGCCATAAGAGTGTCCGGCAGATCGCAAAATCACTGAAGCTCGGCCCACAGTACGATCTTTGGTACACCACTGGCAGCCAGGTTGTCCACGCGCAATCACCCACCCAGCAGTGGTCGGTGCTGGGGGACGTGGCCGCCTTGAAGTCCATGCGCCATCTGGAGGACGCCGGCCATGTGAAGGACGGCGTGGTGCATATGGCCCTGCGAGCGTACCGCCTCGTCATCCAGCGCTACCTGCCCCACGAATTTCCGACACTACGCGAGAAATACCTAGCGGACTGGAGGATGCATTTCCATCGCCGAATTGTCATTCGGTACGAGTACGCCCCGCAGGAATCTTCCGGTTAGCTCGGTCAGACGCGAGCGTCCCATACGCAACCCGGGATTCTTCCGCGAACGATTGCACACGAACTGCACACGCGCAACCGTAACCATCTGAAAATCAAGGACTTTCCGCCCGTTCCATCATCGGCGCGACGGACAGGGTCACGCCTTCCGCTATCGCGGGACTGCGGGGCTTGGGGACGGTGGAGGTGTGCAGCGGCAGCATTCGGGAAAAACGGCGATTCCGGCGGGGGACGCCCTATCGGGGGAGGCGATCCTATGCCAGCGGGCGGCCCGGCGCCATGAATGCATGCCGAAACCCGCATGCAGACCGGCGCCGCCACCGCCCGTATCCCGTCCCATCAGCCCGCCGCCCCGCTGCCCTTTGGCACCGCCCGCCGGACGTCGCTGCGTGCAGTTTCCGCGCGCGCGTCAGCCGCTCGCGGCGGTCCTGCGGTCGAAGTAGGAAATCTTGTTCGCGATCCTCCATTCGTCGCCGACCTTCAGCAGCAGGAAGTAGTCGGTGATGACGACGGCGCCGTGATCCAGCGTGACCCGGGCGGTGCCGGCATTGCCCGAAGCATCCATGAAATCGATCGTGCGGACGCGGGAGGCTTCGTTGGCCGCGGGCTGGCCCTTGAAGAAGGCGCAGAACTCATCGAGGGTCAGCGAGGCCACCTTGCCGTCGCGCACGCTCTCTATGCGTGCGCCGGGCAGGAACGCCAGCCGCATGTGCGAGGCATCGCCGGTGGCCTGACCCTGGAAGTAATGGTTGATCGCCCTGCGCATGCCTTCCTGCGCGGCGGGATCCTGCGCTTGCGGCGGTCGCGCGGCGGGCGCATCCGCGGGCAGCGCCTGCGCGCCCGTGGTGGCCAGGAGGATGAGGACGCCCGCGAACAGGCCGCGGAATGGGTGCTGGTGCATGGCATGTCTCCGTGGGAATCACGCCCGCAGGATGGTCGCGGAGGCGATGCCGGACAATGCCGTTCACCGCGGCTTTCGCACGCTTCGGCGCAGCCCTGGGACCGCGCCCGGCACGGTCATTTGAACAGGGCCAGGCGGTCGCGGTAGCTGCGCGAGAGTTTGAGCTCCTGCCCGCAGTCCAGGGTCAGGAAGTATTCGCCGTTGAGGTGCGGGCGCAGCGAACTGACCCGCGCCGCGTTGATCAGGGTAGAGCGGTGGATGCGCGGGAAACGCGCCGGGTCCAGGCGCTTTTCCAGTTGCGCCAGGCTGGCGCGCAGCACGTGGGTCTCGTGGTCGGTGTGGATGCAAAGATAGTCGCCGGCGGCATCGACCCAGCGGATGCTGGCGCGCGGAAGTCGCACGGTGCGCGCGCCGTCGCGGATGGCCAGGGGTGCGTCCGGATCACGCAGATCCTGCGCGCCGCCGGCTTCCAGCGCCTCGTCCAAGGTCAGGCTCGGGCGGCCGCTGATCGCTCCGAGCAGGCCGAGCAGCCTGGCCCGATGGTCGCTGGCGTCGCGCCGATCCAGCGTTTCGCGTACGCGGAACAGCGCCTGGTGCAGGCGGCTGTCATCCACCGGCTTGAGCAGGTAGTCCACGGCGTTGGCTTCGAACGCATTGAGTGCGTAGTGATCGTAGGCGGTGACGAACACCACCAGCGGCATCTGCTGCGCGGGGATCTCGCGCAACGCCGCGAATCCGTCGAGTCCGGGCATCTGCACGTCCAGGAACAGCAGATCCGGCGCGTGCGCCGACACGGCGCGCACGGCCGCCGCGCCGTCGCCGACCTGATCGACGATGTGGATGTCCGGTTCGCCGGCCAGGCGCAGTTCCAGCCCGCGCCGCGCCAGCGGCTCGTCATCGGCCAGCAACGTCCGGATCACCCTGCCCTGCCCGTGCTTCGACATCGTCACTCCCTCGCCATGCCCGCGGTTTCGAACGGCAGCGTCATGCTCACCGCGAAGCCGCCTTCCTCGCGGTTGCGCAGTTCGAAGCGCTGCCGTTCCCCATACAGCACGCGCAGCCGGTCGCGGGTATTGGCCAGTCCGACCCGGTTGCCGCGTGGCGCACTGTCCAGTGGCACGCCGCCGTGATCGAGCGCCGCCCACCCGGGACCGTCATCGATGACCGACAGCCGCAGGCGCTCGCCCTCGCGCGTGGCGCGCAGGCCGATCATGCCGCCTTCCACGCGCCTGGCGACCGCGTACTTGATGGCGTTCTCCACCAGCGGTTGCAGCAGCAGGCTCGGCAGCAGCGCCGACCAGCAGGCGGGTTCGATCTCCACGTCCACGCGCAGGCGCTCGGCGAATCGGGTCTTCTCGATGTCGAGGTACAGGCCGATCGCATCGAGTTCCTGCTTCAGGGTCACCCGCTGCATCGGATCCGCGTCGAGCGAATGGCGCAGGAAGGCGCTCAGGCCCCGCACCATGCGGTTGGCGGTGGCGTTGTCGCGATCGAGCACCAGGGTGGAGATCGCATTGAGGGTGTTGAACAGGAAATGCGGGTTCAACTGGTAACGCAGCATCTTCAACTGGGCCTGGTGCGCCATCGCGGTCGCCGCCAGCGCGGCCTCGGTCTGCATGCGCAGCTTGCGCCAGGTGGTCATGACCAGATAGAGGCTGGTCCAGCCCACCACCACGTACAACTGCCCCGCCACGTAGGTGTAGTAGCCGAAGCGGGTGAACGGCAGGCAGGTTCCGCACCATTGCAGATCGGTGACCAGCTTGTAGGTCAGTCCCATCGCGGCGGCGATCAGCAACACCGGCACGATCATCAGCAGGGCCACGCGGGATGGCGGCCGATCGCCGCAGGCGCGCAGCAGGTAGCGCAGGCCGAGCGTGCCCAGGCAACCGGTTGCGGCGACCGCCAGCAGCACCGTCCAGTATTCGGCGGGCTTGCCGTTGGCGAGCGCGGAGGAATAGTTGACCAGGAACACGCCGCTCCAGCCGCCCAGGTGCAGCCACCAGAACAGGCTTCCGGCCGAACGTGCATGCGGTCCATCCTCGCGGGGACCGGGTGGGACGGGGCGGGACGGGGCGTGATCCGGGTTCATGACGGGCGCGCGGCGAGGCTGGCGACAGGATAAAGCGCGGGACGCACTGCCGTGGCGGGGACGGCTCGGCTTGTCGCGCGCGGAAAACGTTCCGGCGCAAATGCGTCTCCCCGCACCGCGAGGACGGCTAGCCTGATGGGCGGCACGGACAAGATCCCCTCCTTCAACCCGCGCGCGGCAGGCGGCGTGGAACCATACCAAAAGGAAACGTCGATGCTGTTCGAACTCGCGATGATCACGGCCATGGCTTCGGCCCAGGTGGAAACCACCACCATCGCTTCGGGATTGCGGCGTCCCTGGTCGATGGCGTTCCTGCCCGATGGCGACTTCCTGATCAGCGAGAAGGAAGGCAGCCTGGTGCGGGTCGGGCCGGAAGGTGCGAAGCATCCGATCGCCGGCATGCCCGCCGACATCGACAACGTCGTGGCCAACCGCGGCGACAACAGCGGCCTGTTCGATGTCGTGCTGCATCCGGACTTCACGTCCAACCGGCGGATCTATTTTTCCTATGCCTCGCGCGGCGCGGATGGTTCGACCACCCGGCTGGCGACGGCCCGGCTGGTCGACGATCGCCTGGTCGACGTCCGCTCCCTGTTCGAGGCCACGCCGCGCTCGGCCGAACGCGTGCACTACGGTGGCGGCCTGCTCATCGATCACCAGCGCCACCTGTACCTGACGGTCGGCGAGCGGCATTTCCGCGAAGGCAGCAATCCGCCCCTGCCGGTCGCGCAGGATCCCACGGATCGACGCGGCAAGATCTATCGGTTCACCCTGGACGGCGAACCGGCGCCCGGCAATCCGCATTTCGGCGCGGACGCCGTGCCCGGACTCTATGCGCTCGGCATCCGCGCCGCGCAGGGACTGACGCAGGCACCGGACGGTGGACGCATCTGGATGTCCGAGCACGGCACCCATCGCGGCGACGAAATCAACGTGCTGCGGCCGCGCGCCAACTATGGCTGGCCGGTGCATACCTCCGGCCGCTACCGCGACGAAGGCTATCGGCCGCAGGCGCTGCCCGGCGCGATCTACACGGCGCCTGCCTGGACCTGGATGGATCGCACCGTCGCTCCGGCCGGACTGGTGGTCTACAGCGGTTCGCAGTTCCCCGAGTGGCGAGGCGATCTGCTGCTGGCGGGCCTGGGCGCGGGCAGCCTGCTGCGCCTGGACGTGGAGGGCGATCGCATCCTCGGCGAGGAACCCCTGCTCGCCGGCACGCGCCTGCGCAACGTGAAGCAGGCGCCGGACGGCACGCTCTACCTGTTGACCGACGAGGACGACGGGCGCCTGCTGCGGCTGGAACGGAAACCCTGACGCGTCCGCGCGGATTCCGCACCCGCGCCGCGGCGGCTCACTGGCCGCCGTCGATGAAGCGCAGGCCGACGCCCGGCTCGGTCGCGATGTAGCGTGGCGCGGAGGCGTCGTCGCCGATCTTCTGGCGCAGCTTGCCGACCAGGATGCGCAGGTAGTGGGTGTCCTGCTGGTGGGTCGGCCCCCACAGTTCGCGCAGCAACTGCGGCTGGGTGACGACCCGGCCGGCATGCCGCAGCAGCAACGACAGCAGCGCGAATTCCTTGCGGCTCAGCACCAGCGGTTTGCCCGCCCGCGCCACTTCGCGCCGGGCCAGATCGATGCGCAGGTGGCCGTCGTCAAACACCACCGGTACTTCGGCCGTCGCGGCCGCGTGCGTGCGCAGCAACCCGCGGATGCGCGCCATCAACTCCTGCACGCCGAACGGCTTGGTCACGTAGTCGTTGGCGCCGGCGTCGAGCGCGGCGACCTTCTCCTGCTCGCCCGCGCGCACGGTCAGCATGATCACCGGCACCTGCGAGAAACCGCGGATCTCGCGCAACACCTCGTGGCCATCGCGGTCCGGCAGGCCGATGTCCAGGATCACCAGATCCGCGCCGGTCGACGCCAGCGCGGCCAGTCCGGAAGCGGCGTCCTCCGCCAGCAGCACCCGATAGCCCTGCGCGCGCAGGCTGATGTCGAGGAACTTGCGGATCTGCGGTTCGTCATCCACCACCAGGATGCGGACCGGTGGCGCGGACGGAACCGGGGCGGCGTCGGCGGGTTTCAAGGCGGGACCGGCGGGACTCGGGGATACAGGAGGGGAAGCGTAATCCTGATCGTGGTGCCGCGGCCATCCGCGCCGGGCAGCGCCTCCACGCTGCCGCCGTGCGCGCCGATCATCCCCTGGCAGATGGTCAGTCCGAGGCCGGTGCCCTGGCGGCCGCGATCGCCGCGCTCCACGCTGTAGAACATGTCGAAGATGCGGCTGCGTTCCTGCTCCGGGATGCCCGGGCCGCGATCGCGCACGTCGATGCGCAGATGGCCCTCCATCAAACGTGCGTCGACCTCGATCGGCTCGCCGGGCGGGGAGAACTTGGCGGCGTTCTCCAACACGTTGAACACCGCCTGCTCGACCAGCGCCGGGTGCACCCAGATGGGTGGCAGATTCGCCTCGATACGCGTTTGAAGCCGCACGTCCGGCTGATAGCGCTGCAATCGCCCGACCGCCGATCCGATCAGTTCGTCGACGTTGATCCAGTCGCGGTTGAGGGTCAGCCCGCTATGGCCCAGTCGGGTCATGTCCAGCAGATTCTGGATGTAGCGATCCAGGCGTTCGCCCTCGCGCTGGATGGTCTCCAGCAACGCCTTGCGATCGTCCGCGTCGATGGCGTCGGCATAGCTGGCGAGACTGCTTGCCGAACCGATCATCGAGGCCAGCGGCGAGCGCAGATCGTGCGAGACCGACGACAGCAGCGCCGAGCGCAGGCGTTCGGTTTCACCGGTGATGCGCGCATCTTCCAGATCGGCCACCAGCCGGGTGCGCAGCGCGGCCTGGGCGATGTCGTCAGCCATCGCTTCGGCCAGCCGCCGCTGTTCGAACGCCAGCCGGGGCAGTTCGCGCGGAAAGCGCACGCCGGCCACCCCCATCACCCCGCGCGCGTCGCGCAGCGGCAGGAACCACCAGGCGGATCCCGCCAGCGTGTCGGTGAAGCGGCCCGTCGCCTGCGCGTGCCGCTGCGCCCAGTCGGCCGCGGCCAGGTCCTTGCCTTCCAGGACCACGCCGTTCGACGACGCCACCTGCCCGTCCCAGCGCAACCACGCCTCCGCATCCATCGCGGCGGCGAGCGCGTCGCGGCCGGCGCTCAGCACCTGGCCCAGATCCGCGGCGCTGGTGAGCTGCCGTCCCAGCGTCTGCAGGGCGGTGGCATGCGCGTTGGCCGCGCGCAGCGCCAGCACCTGCATGCGCAGGCGCGACGCCAACCGCCCGGCGACCAGCGCGGCCAGCAGGAACAGGAATACCGTGGTGACGCCCTGCGAAGCGCCGATATTGAAAGTGAAGCGCGGGTCGATGAAGAAGAAGTTGTAGGCCAGGAAGCTCAGCAGCGCCGCGACCACCGCCGCCGCCATCCGGGTCCGGGTCGCCACCAGCACCACCGCGACGATGAACACCATCGACAGATCGTCGATGCCGGTCCAGCGCTCGATCAGCCAGGACACGCCCACCGCCAGCATCGCGGCGACCACCGCGAACGGCAGATCGTGGCGCAGCATCGGCCGCGTCGCACGATTCCGGCGCCGGCGTGAACGCGCACGCGCCTCGGGCGTATTGATGATGACCAGTTCGTAGTGCGCGGCACGCTGCAGCAGTTGCTGGGTGAGCGTGCGGTTGAACATCCGCGCCACCGGGCGCTCGCGGGTGCGGCCCAGCACCAGCGTGGAGACGCCGGCCTGGGCCGCATGATCGAGCAGCGCGTCGGCGATGCTGTTGCCGTGCACCACCTCGGTCTGCGCGCCCAGCCGCCGCGCCAGCGCGAACGCGCGGTCCAGCTCCAGTTGGATCGCGTCGCCGGCCTCGCGCGCCTGCACGGTGACCACGGTCCAGGGTGCGTCGCGCCGTTCGGCCAGCCGCCGTGCGACCCGCACCAGATATTCCGACTGGCCCATGCCGTCGATCGCCACCAGCACCCGGCGGCGCAACGCCATGCCGGGCAGGCCGCGCGCAGTGCGGGTGTCGCGCAGATCGTGGTCGACCCGATCGGCCACGGTCTGCATCGCCAGTTCGCGCAGGGCGATCAGGTTCGATGGCGAAAAGAACGCCTGCAGCGCCTGTGCCGCCTGATCCCGCAGATAGACCTTGCCCTGGTGCAGGCGCTCGATCAGCTCGCGCGGCGGAAGATCCACCAGCACGATGTCGCGCAGGCGGTCGAACACCGCGTCCGGTACGGTCTCGCCGACCCGCACGCCGGTGATCCGGTGGACGACGTCGTTGAGGCTTTCCAGATGCTGGATGTTGACCGTCGTGTGGACGTCGATGCCGGCGTCCAGCAGTTCCATCACGTCCTGCCAGCGCCGCTCGTGGCGGCTGCCCGGCGCATTGCGGTGCGCCAGTTCGTCGACCAGCGCGATCCGGGGACGGCGTGCCAGCAGCGCGTCCAGATCCATCTCGTCCAGCCAGCGCCCCCGGTAACCGACCCGCGCGCGCGGGACCACTTCCAGCCCGTCAATCAGCGCGGCGGTCTCGCTGCGGCCGTGGGTCTCGACGACGCCAATCACCACGTCCACGCCCTGTTTCCGCAGCTCCCGCGCGCGCGACAGCAGGGTGTAGGTCTTGCCCACGCCCGGCGCCGCACCGAGGAAGATGGTCAGCCGCCCGCCCTCCTCCCGGTGCAGGCCGTCGATCAGGGCATCGGCTTGGCGGCTGCGGGCGTCGGTCATGCGGCTATTGTGCCTGTCGCGCGATGGCCGGCAGCGCGTCCAGCGCCAGGTTCAGGCGCAGGACATTGACCCGCGGTTCGCCGAGCGCGCCGAGTTGGGGC
>MTEX01013870.1_pt1 | contig 16832 bp, 16 predicted proteins | sample 1042691 | NCBI WGS metagenome assembly MTEX01 (sample SAMN06185810, study PRJNA358809) | soil metagenome | isolation source: soil biostimulated with molasses as carbon source | place: India | collected 2015-05-23
GCCAGCGTCAACGCAGAAATCGCCGGGGCCGCTTCGCGCCCCATCGCGACGCAAGGCCGCTCCTACAACAGCCCGTAGCGCAGCTAACTCAGGCGAAGAACCAGTAGCAGACGAAGATCGCTGCTATGACACCGCACAATTCCGCCAGCAATGCGCAACCAACCGCATGGCGCACCCGCTGGATACCCACCGCACCGAAGTACACCGCCAGCACATAAAAGGTGGTTTCGGTGCTGCCCTGAATGGTCGCTGCCACCAGCGCCGGGAAGCTGTCGACGCCGTGGGTCTGCATGGTCTCGATCAGCATTGCCCGCGCGGCACTGCCGGAGAATGGCTTGACCAGCGCCGTGGGCAGGCCCTCGACGAAGCGGGTGTCCAGGCCCATCCAGGTCACCAGGTGGCGAATGCCGTCGAGAGCCATCTCCAGGGCGCCAGACGCGCGCAGCACGCCTACCGCCACCAACATCGCCACCAGATAAGGCAACAGGCCTTTGGCTACATCGAAACCTTCCTTGGCGCCTTCGATAAAGGCTTCATACACCTGCACCCGCCTCAGGGCACCAATCACCAGGAACAGGATGATCACGCCAAACAGGGTGAGATTGCCCAGGATCGACGACAGGCTGGCCAGCGCAGCCGCCGACAGGGTACCGAGGAACGCCATGAAGCCGCCCAGCAGCAAGGCACCGGGGATCAGGTAGGCGAGCACTACCGGATCCCACAGGCGCAAGCGCTGCATCACCGCCACCGACAGCAGGCCGACCACGGTCGAGACACTGGTGGCCAACAGGATGGGCAGGAACACCATGGTCGGGTCCGCTGCACCCTGCTGCGCCCGGTACATGAAGATGGTTACCGGCAACAAGGTCAGCGACGAGGCGTTGAGCACCAGGAACAGGATCTGCGCATTGCTCGCCGTGGTGCTGCTGGGGTTCAGTTCCTGCAGCGCGCGCATGGCCTTCAGGCCGATCGGCGTGGCGGCATTGTCCAGGCCCAGGCCGTTGGCGGCAAAGTTCATGGTGATCAGGCCCAGGGCAGGGTGGCCGGGTGGGACCTCGGGCATCAGGCGGGCGAATAACGGGCCAAGCACCTTGGCCAGCCACTCGACGATGCCAGCCTTCTCGGCAATCTTGAGAAAGCCCAGCCAAAGGGTCAGGGTGCCGAACAACAGCACCATGACCTCGACCGACAGCTTGGCCATGGCAAAGATGCTCTCGACCATGGCCGCGAAGATGCCGGCGTTGCCGCCAACCAGCCATTGCGCCAGGGCGGAGACTGCCGCCACCAGGAAAAAACCAAGCCAAAGGCCGTTGAGCATCCGTGTGATCCCCCTGAAAAATGCCCGAATGATAGCGTATCGCGGCCCCTGGCGACCGCGCTTGCGTGTAGCAGCAGCCTTGTCTCGCCAGAGGGGTGCGCAGCGCCCCAGGACTCAAGCTTCGCTGCTCTAAATTACCGGGGCCGCTCTGCGCCCCATTCGCAACGCAAGGCCGCGCCTACCGCAAACACACCGGAAAACAAAAAGCCCCGACAAGTCGGGGCTCTTGGTCAAACGTAGGTGAGGCTCAGCGCTTGGCAGCTTCGCCAACCATGGCCGCTTCCTGCTTGTCGGCCATCAGCGAGGCGTAGTACTTGTCGCCCTTGGCGGCGTCGTACATGCCTTCCCAACGGGCGATGACCAGGGCTGCCAGGGCGTTGCCCACCACGTTCAAGGCGGTACGGGCCATGTCCATGATGCGGTCGACACCGGCGATGAAGGCCAGGCCTTCCAGCGGGATGCCCACACTGCCCAGGGTAGCCAGCAGGACCACGAAGGACACGCCCGGTACGCCAGCGATACCTTTGGAAGTGACCATCAGGGTCAGGACCAGCAGCAGCTGCTGGCTCCACGACAGGTCGATACCGTACAGCTGGGCGATGAAGATGGCCGCGATGCTCTGGTACAGGGTCGAACCGTCGAGGTTGAAGGAATAGCCGGTCGGTACCACGAACGAGCAGATCGATTTCGGCGCACCGTACTTCTCCATTTTCTCGATCACGCGCGGCAGCACGGTTTCCGAGCTGGAGGTGGAGTAGGCGAGGATCAGCTCATCTTTCATGATGCGCATGATCTTGATCACCGAGAAGCCGAACAGGCGGGCGACCAGGCCCAGCACCATGAAGGCGAAGAAGGCGATGGCGAAGTACACCAGCAGCACCAGCTTGGCCAGCGGCAGCAGCGAGCTGAAGCCGAAGTTGGCAACGGTCACGGCGATCAGGGCGAACACGCCGATCGGGGCGTAGTTCATGATCATGTGGGTGACCTTGAACATGGTCTCGGAAACCGCCTGGAAGGTACGTACCAGCGGGTCACGCAGCTCTGCCTGCAGGCTCGACAGGCCCAGGCCGAACATCACCGAGAAGAAGATGATCGGCAGCATTTCGCCACGCATCAGCGCTGCGAAGATGTTCGACGGGATCAGGTTGAGCAGGGTCTCGATGAAGGCATGCTCATGCTGCACTTCGGCTGCAGTAGCCTGGTACTTGGAGATGTCCACGGTACCCAGGGTGCTCATGTCGATACCGGCGCCAGGGTGGAACAGGTTTGCCAGGACCAGACCCACGACAATGGCGACGGTGGTCACCACTTCGAAGTAGATGATGGTCTTCAGGCCGATGCTGCCGAGTTTTTTCGCGTCGCCAACCCCGGCGATACCCACGATCAGCGACGAAATCACGATCGGGACGACGATCATCTTGATCAGGCGAATGAAGATGTCACCAGCGGGCTGGAGGACGTTGCTGATCCACCATGCCTTTTCTGCACTGAAATGATTCAGTAGCGCGCCGATTGCAACACCCAGGATCAGACCGATGACGATCTGCCAGGCGAGGCTCAGTTTTGCCTTCTTCATGTCTTTACCCTTTGTTCTAGTGGTCATGGGCACCCGGCGGAACGCTTGTAACAAAGCCATTGCCCTGTTGATGGGCAACGGATGGTGCGTCCGACGAGTTCATGTAAGGACACCGCAGGCGAACGACAGAACGCTCGGCCAGCGAAAAAGGCCGCAACTATTGCGATGGCAAAGGGGGAAATCTAATGCCGGAAGCGCATACCCCATGCCGTTCATGCATAGGCTTTTTGACCCCCAGGATGAGTTCGCAAGTGCTTGATTTATAACGTTCGGAATCCCGAACAAGACCAAAGCGCCAATTTTCGGCAGATTTGGCGGGGTGGAAAGAGCTAGGAGGATGGCTTGTTCGACTATCCGAATGGCGCAAATGCCGCTTGATTGACGAGTCGGCTGTGGGAAAAAAATGATGTACGGTCGAAACAAAATGTGTCTCGGGAGGGAATTCGCGCAGGGAAAGAGGAGGTTGTCGTATGGCTCCTCGGAAGCCAGGTCTGGCCAGGTGCCCTTGTGGCACCGCCGACCTGATGCTTCCGATTCCGCCTTTCCTGACCCGGCCCAATGCTGGAGGCACTCCCTGTACCCCTAGGCCACTCCGATCCTGTAGCAATCAGAACGGCCCGGCCCCTTGGTCATGTGCTGCCCCTCCTCAGGGCGGCGCATCATAGAAGGCCGAACTATAGAAAGGTTCGGCTTCTATTACGTGACAGTGCGTGACTCTTCATATGTACCGCGCAGGCGCTCAGTACCAGTTCGGGTCACGCTTGAGTTGCTCTTGCAGCATCGCCTTCATGCCGTCATCCGGCTTACCCAACCAGCGATACTGGGCATGGCGGGTTGGCGATTTGTCCTTGGGCAAGCCTTCGGGTACCTCCACGAGCATCCCGTAGGCATCGTCCTTGTCCCAGCTGAACGCCACGATCAGGCGCTTGTAGGTGCAGTTGTCCTGTCGTTCACACAACGGGCCAACCAGATACTTGTCGCCATCTTCGGTAACGGCCGACATCTGTTGCTGGGAACTGCCGGTCAGATTGACCACCCAATCGGGCAGGCGTTCCTCGCCTTCGATTGCGTCCTGCCAGGTTTCCCGATATTCCGGGTCCGAGCCGAGCAACTGGTCGACCCGGACCTGGCCGTCATTGGCCGCCATCGCCGCCGCACTGCCGCCCATCAACAGGGCGGCAGCCAGGGCTGTCCAACGCTTCCTGCCCATCTTCAACCTCGTCCACGTCCAAAGAAGAAGGAGGCTACGAACAGCACCAGGAAGACAATGAACAGAATCTTCGCGATACCTGTTGCAGCGCCTGCGATACCACCGAAGCCCAGTACCGCGGCGACAATGGCGATGATGAGGAAAGTGATAGCCCAGCTCAGCATGATGGTTCTCCTTTCTTTATCGAAATCGGTCTGGCCGTCGGGTCAGAAGACCCAGCGATCCTGCGGCACGACAGTTTCCACAGTGGCCGGTGAAGCCGTGGCCTGGCCGGCTGAAATCGGGCCGGTGGCCTTGACCAGGGTGTTGGCATGAGTCGCCTGGATCTGGGTCAACAGGGCGGTCTGCGCCGCCACTTGCTCGGCCAGGCGCGCGGTCTGCCAGCTGTAGTAGAACAGGCCAGCGGCCAAGGTCAGCAGCAGCGCCATGGCGAGTGAAAGCATCTGGCGCAGGGGCAGTGCGGCGTCTTGCGAGCGGTTGACGGGTTGACGGTTCATGCCGGCTCCTCCTGCTGTAATTTTTGTTCAAACCTGAACAGGTAATTGCAGCCTGCATGCCAGCCTAGGAATCTCAGTAAAATCCTTTTAAATCAACGGCTTATTAGTAATCGCCAACCCAGCGAAGCTCGTATCCTGCACGATGCCCGCCTGGCCGTCGTGCGAATTGCACGATCGCTCAGCCCTCGACCTTGGTCGCCACCTTGAGCAGGTCGGCATCGACGCCCCGCACACCGACGATCTGCCGGGCGATTTCGACGGCAATGGTTTTCTGTTCGCTGCTGACCACTTCGCCTGACAACCGAACCAGGCCTTCTTCACTGGCCACTTTCAGGTTCAGGCCGTCAAGGTTGCGACTGAAGCGGTAGCTGTTCTGGATTTTATCGATGATCCAGCTGTCGCTCGGTTGCGGCCCGGTCGGTACGCCCGCCGGGGCTTCCCTGCCCTTGGCCATGGCAGCGGAATCAAGACTGACCAGGTTGTTCACCAGCTGCACGCCATCGGTGGTACGCGCCACCACGCCTGCGAGTTCCTTGGCCTCGGCACTGTCGACCTTGCCGCGCAGGGTCACCACGCCCTCGCTGCTTTGTACATCTATAGGGGCGTTCTCGGTGGTGCGGCTCCACAGCAGCCGGGCGCGGATAACGGCCGCCAGAGTGGCGTCTTCCAGACGCTGGGCGTAGGCACGCAATTCCAGTGGGCGCTCCACCAATTGGGCGTTGACCCGCAGCTGATTGTCCACCCTGTCGATGCCGCGGGTGGCCAGGGCTACCTGCTCGGCCAACTGGCGCTCGACGTCGTTCTCCACTTCACCGGAAAGCCGCGCCTGCTTGCCGTTTACTTCGACGTCGATCCGGAACAGGTCGAGCATTCGGTTGAGCGACAGGGCTGTTTGCAGCGCACCCTCAAGGCGCGCGTCCTGTACCGGGTCGGCGATTGCCGGGGTAAACACCGGCAGCAAGGCGGCTGCCAACACGGCAGTACGCAGGTAAAAGGTCATGGCAATGCCTCCTTCTGTAGGCAAATACTGAAAATCATCGCAACCAATGTGCCACCCGGCATCTCTAAGCAAATCATCGGAATAGCGCGGCCTCTGGGCTTTGATTGGCCATTGGCTAGCATGCAAAGGACAGATTCCTTCAGAATTGACCATGCAACTTGCCCGATTTTTCCCACACTAATTTGAAGACCTAACCCTAAGGAGCGCAGGACATGGAATCAGCTCAGGACACTCAAGGCCGCATTCTGCTGGTGGATGACGAGTCCGCGATCCTGCGCACTTTCCGCTACTGCCTGGAGGACGAGGGCTATAGCGTGGCCACGGCCAATAGCGCGGCGCAGGCCGAAACCCTGCTGCAGCGCCAGGTATTCGACCTGTGTTTCCTCGATTTGCGCCTGGGCGAAGACAACGGGCTCGACGTCCTGGCGCAAATGCGTATCCAGGCCCCCTGGATGCGAGTGGTGATCGTGACTGCTCACTCGGCGATCGATACGGCGGTGGATGCGATCCAGGCCGGCGCGGCCGATTACCTGGTCAAACCGTGCAGCCCCGACCAGCTGCGCCTGGCCACCGCCAAGCAGCTGGAAGTGCGCCAACTGTCTGCACGCCTGGAAGCCCTCGAAGGCGAAGTGCGCAAGCCCAAGGACGGCCTGGACTCGCACAGCCCGGCGATGATGGCGGTGCTGGAAACCGCCCGCCAGGTTGCCACCACCGACGCCAATATCCTCATCCTTGGTGAGTCCGGTACCGGTAAAGGCGAACTGGCCCGGGCCATCCATGGCTGGAGCAAGCGGGCGCGCAAAGCCTGCGTGACCATCAACTGCCCGTCGCTGAACGCCGAACTGATGGAAAGCGAGCTGTTCGGCCACACCCGCGGCGCCTTTACCGGCGCCAGCGAAAGCACCCTGGGGCGGGTCAACCAGGCCGACGGCGGCACGCTGTTCCTCGACGAAATCGGTGATTTCCCACTGACCTTGCAGCCAAAGCTGCTGCGCTTCATTCAGGACAAGGAGTACGAGCGCGTCGGCGACCCAGTCACCCGCCGTGCCGATGTACGTATCCTCGCCGCCACCAACCTCAACCTCGAAGAAATGGTGCGCGAAAGCCGCTTCCGTGAAGACTTGCTGTACCGCCTGAACGTCATCACCCTGCACCTGCCGCCGCTGCGCGAGCGCAGTGAAGATATCCTGACCCTGGCCGACCGTTTCCTCGCCCGCTTCGTCAAGGAATACTCCCGACCCGCGCGCGGGTTCAGTGACGAAGCCCGAACAGCGCTGCTCAACTACCGCTGGCCCGGCAACATCCGTGAACTGCGCAACGTGGTGGAGCGGGCCAGCATCATTTGTCCGCAGGAGCGCGTGGAAGTCAGCCACCTGGGCATGGGCGAGCAGCCCGCAGGCAACACCCCGCGCGTTGGCGCGGCCCTGAGCCTGGATGAGCTGGAGCGCGCCCATATCGGCGCGGTGCTGGCTGCCAGCGACACCCTGGACCAAGCCGCCAAGACCCTGGGCATCGATGCCTCCACCCTGTACCGCAAGCGCAAGCAGTACAACCTATGAAGTGGCCACCCATGAAGCTGCGCACGCGGCTGTTCCTCAGCATTTCGGCGCTGGTTACCGTGGCGCTGCTGGGCCTGTTGCTGGGGTTGGTCAGTGTTCTGCAGATGGCCGCAGTGCAACAGCGATTGGTGCGCGATACGACCCATGTCCTGGAGGTTGGGCTGAAACTGCGCCAGAACCTCGGCGAACAGATGACCCTGATTCTTGACGAGGACACCACACCGGAAAGCCTGCGGCTGCTGCAGGAAGACTTCCAGGCCCTGCTCAATCAGGCCCTGGAACAGGGCGGCGAGCGTCCCAGCTTCAACAAGGCCAGCCGCAATTACCAGGCATTTCTCCAGGCCTACCGGGAGAGCGCCGCGCCCGCCCGCAGCATGGGTGCAGAGCAGCCGCTGGGCGCCGCCTTCAACCAGGTTCGCAGCGACCTGATCGATTCCCACAAACAGGCTTTGGAGCATATTACCCGCAGCGAGGAACTCACCCGCGACCACGCCTTGCTGATCAGCGGCGTGCTTGGCCTGATGGGCCTGGTAGTGCTGGTGCTGGGCTTCGTCACTGCGCACAACATCGCGCGGCGCTTTGGCCAGCCGATCGAAGCACTGGCCAAAGCGGCCGACCAGCTTGGCGAAGGCAATTTCGATGTCACCCTGCCGGTGACCCAGGCCGCCGAGCTCAACCAGCTGACCCGCCGCTTCGGCCTGATGGCCGAGGCCTTGCGCAAGCACCAGGCCACCAATGTCGATGAACTGCTGGCCGGCCAGCAACGCCTGCAGGCCGTACTGGACAGCATCGACGACGGCTTGCTGATCATCGACCGCCAGGGCCGCCTGGAACACCTCAACCCTGTGGCCCAGCGCCAGCTGGGCTGGTCCGACAGCCGCGTGGGAAGCAGCCTGGCCGACGCCTTGCAGCGCCCGGAACTGGAACAACAGATTCGCCAGGTGCTGCGCGGCGGCAACCTCGACCGCCCACCGGATGACCTGAACATCGAGGTCGATGAAGAAACCCGCCTGCTCACCTACAGCCTGACCCCGGTCAGCCACCCGCAAGGGCCAATCCTCGGTGCGGTGATGGTGTTGCACGATGTGACCGAACAGCGCGCTTTCGAACGCGTGCGCAGCGAGTTCGTGCTGCGCGCTTCTCACGAGCTGCGTACCCCGGTAACCGGCATGCACATGGCCTTCGGGCTGCTGCGCGAGCGCCTCAAGTTCCCACCAGAGGCTCGCGAGCAGGACCTGCTGGAAACCATTGGCGAAGAAATGCAGCGCCTTACCCAGTTGATCAATGACTTGCTCAACTTCAGTCGCTACCAGAGCGGGCTGCAGAAGCTCGAGCTGGCCCCGTGCGCCATCGACGAGCTGCTGGAACGTGCGCAACTGCGCTTTGCCGAGCAGGCAGCGCACAAGCAGATCGAGCTGATCCGAGAGCTGGAACCGCCGTTGCCACGCATCCAGGCCGACGTCGCCCAACTCGACCGGGTCCTGGACAACCTGTTGCACAACGCCATCCGCCATACTGCCAGCGGCGGGCGGATTCGCCTGCATGCACGACGCCATGCGGAACGGGTGATCATCAGCGTCGAGGATAACGGCGAGGGCATCGCCTATGGGCAGCAGGGGCGCATCTTCGAACCGTTCGTGCAGGTAGGGCGCAAGAAGGGCGGGGCTGGCTTGGGGCTGGCGCTGTGCAAGGAGATCGTGCAGCTGCATGGCGGGCGCATGGGGGTTTTCTCCCGGCCAGGGCAGGGCACCCAGTTCTACATGGCGCTGCCGGCCTGACGCCCGCGGGTCACCAACTCGGCAAACTGGCGGGCATTCAACGGCCGGGCAAATAGCCAGCCCTGGCCATAATGAACCCCTTCGCTACTTAGCAGTAGCGCCTGGTCCTCGCTCTCGATGCCTTCGGCAATCACCCGCAGATGCAGGTCATGGGCCATGCGGATGATATGCGGGGCAACCCCACTGCTGGCGGCGTCATGCCCCAAGGCATCGATGAACGCCTTGTCGATCTTGAGGCAATCCACCGGCAGCGTCTGCAGATAGGCCAGGCTGCAATAACCCGTGCCGAAATCATCGATCAACACCTGATGGCCCACCGCCCGCAGTGCCTGCAGGTTATCGCGCGCCACCACCACATCGATCAGGCCACGCTCGGTCACCTCGAAGGCAATCTGCCTGGCCGCCACTTTGTGCAAGGCCAGCAAGCGTGCCGCCACCCGGCCTATCCGCGGCACCATCACATCGCAAGCCGCGAGGTTCACCGAAATGTACAAGTCGGGGTGCGAGCGCAGCAGCTGGCCCAACTGCTCCAGCACTCGCTGCAGGACAAAGTCGGTGATCTGGCGAATCTGCCCGGTGTTTTCCGCCAGCGGAATGAACAGGTCCGGGCTGGTCAGCGTCCCGTCCGGGCGGCGCCAGCGCACCAGGGCCTCGGCCCCCACGCAGCGTCGGCTGTCGAGTTCGAAGATCGGTTGATAGAGCACCTGCAGCTCACCGCGGCGCAAGGCGTTCTGCAATTCCGAACTCATCGAGCGCTTCTGCAGGATCAATTGCAGCACCACCCAGCCTATGAAGCAGGCTGCCAGCACGCTGCCGGGGAACAGTAGCCAGAGCATGCCGTTCATCCGCAGCGGCAGTTTCGCCCGCGGGGCGATCAGCACCAGCTGGTAATCCGGTGACTTGGTCGGCATGCGGTAGATCAAGCGGTCGCTGAGTTCGAGCAGCGACTTCTGGCTGGTCGACCAGGCCGAAGGTGGCGGCCAGACCTGCGGCGGGCCCAGGACCGGAATGGCCCGGGCGCCATTGTCCAACACCACCACCAGGCTACCGCCTGGGGGCAGGTCGACCACATCGGTCAGGTGGCCACGGGAGGTGGACACCACGAACTTGCCTCGCCCCAGCATCAGCGCGGCCAGGTTCTCGTTCGGCTCGGTCGTGGTGTTCAGCCAATAACTGTAGGTCGGCCCCTGAATGTCCGGGGCACGCAAGCGTTCGAAGGCCCGCTCGTCACCACGGCTGGAGCAGGCGACGCTCCCATCCACGTACGCCGCCTCATAAATGAACCGCGAACCCAGGCTTACCTGCTGCAATGTCGTGAGCATCGCCGGGCTGCAACCGCGCAAGGGCTGGGCCTGCAACAGGTCGACCCCTTCACGCAACTGGCCGAACACCTGCTCCAGGCGCTCCAGAAAGCGTTCGCCCTGGGCATTCATCTGTTCGCTCTCGCTTTGCTTCATCTGCTGCAAGGCAATGCCGAGGCTGGCGGAGAGCAACAGTGCAGCACTGGCCAATGCTGCCAGGGTGGCCAGCAACCAGGGATGGAAAAAAATTTGGCGCAGCAACACGGTGAGCGCTGACATCGACGGCATCCAGTTGATTACTAAGGTATAGCAACTGGATCGGGAATCACCTTTGCCGTCTGGCGCCTGGATCGAACCTCTGCCGGCCGCTGCGACAGGCTTAACGCATGCGGTTGAGTACCTGCAGCATCGCCGCCGTCTGGGCATCCGGCATGCCGTCGAAACGCTGTGGGCGGAAGCGCATCTGGAATGCGGCGATCACATGGCGGGTGGCGACATCCAGTACGCCGGTTTGCTCGATCGCATAGCCAAACCGCGCCAACTCCTGCTGATACCAGCCGACACTGGGTGGGTTGACGCTGAAATAGGCCTGCTGGCGCGCCACTGCATTGGCATCCGGCCAGATCCCCAGCCCGGCATCGGCCAGCCGCTTCCAGGGGAACAGCGGCCCCGGATCCAGCTTGCGCAGCGGCGCGATGTCGCTGTGGCCAATGATGTGGCGGGGCTCGATGTGGTTACGCTTCACGATGTCCTTGAGCAGCGCGATCAGCGACTGGATCTGCGCTTCGCTGTAAGGGTGCCAGACCCGGCCGTTCGGCGTGTCGGTAAAGCCTGGGTTGACGATTTCGATACCAATGGAAGAAGAATTCAGCCAGGTTCGCCCCTGCCACTGGCTATCCCCTGCATGCCAGGCGCGACGGCTCTCATCCACCAACTGGTACACCGTGCCCGGGCCATCGCCAATCAGGTAGTGACTGCTGACTTCGCCATGGGTCAGCAACGCCAGGGACCGATCCAGCGAAGCATTGGTGTAATGGAGGACAACGAACTGGATACGGTTGTCCTGGTTGGCCGAAGGATGGCTACGGTCGATGCGCAGGCCCGTCGAGCAACCGGCGACAGACAACAGCAAGAAGGAAATCAGCGTTCTTTTAAGCGTGGAAAGCACGTCAGTGGCCTCAGCGTATGAGCGCTACAGTATAACGTGCTCTCCGAGCACCGTGCTTGCCGGGAGTCAGCGGCTGCACATCAGCATGAACTCCAGTGCGTTGTCGCCACTTGGGCCTTTTACATCCACCAATTGGGTCATGACGGTCACATGGCTGGTGAGTGGAGTCCCGATCACTTTGGCTTGGCCATGAAGCTGTCGCTCGTAGCTGCTGGCGTCGATAGGCGAGGCCACACAGAAGCGAGGGTTGCCTGGTACGGCGGAAGGCTTGAGCAAGAACTTGTACTGGTTGAAATAGTTAGCCTGTGCCTGCACTTCTACACTGCTGATCCATTGAGGGGATTGCTGCAGCAGCGTGCCATCTGCGGCGACATGTGCCGTCAGGATGGTCTGCTTGGCGTGGGCGCTAGCCTGGAAAGCCAGGCCGATCATGAGCGGTATGCACCATGCTCGAATTTTCATGTTCCGGTTCCTTGTGTGGATCGACGGCCAGCCACCTGCTGGCAAGGCCTGTCAGTGTCTGTCCACACGCCACGACGAGTGCGGTAATTATCTACCCCTGCTCGACGCGATTGCGCCCCAGGTCCTTGGCCCGGTACAGCGCCGCATCGGCGCGCTTGAGCACCTGGTCGCCACGCTCGCCGGAACGGAACGCACTCAGGCCGATGGACGTGGTGATCACCACCCGTTCACCCTTGAAGTGGAACGGGCACGCCTCGACGGCAGCGCGCAGTGCCTCGGCCACCTCGGCAGCCGCTGCCAACGAGGTCTGCGGCAGCAACAGGACAAACTCTTCGCCACCAAACCGGGCGATGAACCCGCGACCGTTCAGGCGCTTGCGCAACTGGTCGGCGACAATTTTCAATACCTTGTCCCCTGCCAGGTGCCCGTAGCTGTCGTTGATGCGTTTGAAATGGTCAAGGTCGAGGATCGCCATCGTCAGGTGGCCACCTTTATCCTGCCACTCGATCATTTCGCGCTCGACCCGTTCGCTCCATGCCGCACGGTTGGGCAGGCCGGTAAGCGGGTCGAGCAAGGCTTTCTGCCGCTGTTCTTCCAGGTGCTCGCGATAGCCGAGCGCCTCCTGCTCCATGTTCGCCACCCGCTCCGACAACCCTTGCAGGCGCCCTGCCAGCTCCTGCTCGCGGCGATCGCGCTCATGCTTGTGCTGGTCCATGGTTACCAGCAAGCCTTCCAGGCGGTTGTCCAGGATGTGCTTGAGGCTGTCCACATCGGCAGCACCTTGCACGCTGCTTTGCAGCCCGTCGACGTGCTCGCGCAGCTGGTTATCCAGCTCGCGGGCAGCAGAACTGTTGTCGGCATGGCCAACACTGGCCTCGTGCAAGTGGCTCTGGAAGCCTTCCAGGCGTTCGTTGAGCTGCTGCAGGTAGGTTTCGAACTCATGCTGGCCGCTGTCGGTGATCGCCAGCATCAGCACAGCCAGGTCGTCCAGCACCGGGATCAGCTCATACCAGTTCAAGCCGCGGGCAACCCGTTCGCGCATCTCCAGCGCCTGGGCCTTGTGCCGCTCGGGCAGGCTGAGATCATCGAGCAGGCCGAGCAGGGTCTGCTCGATATGCGCAGCCACCTGGCTGTAGGGCGGCTCGACCGCATCCGGCAGGGCATAGGTGCCGTCTTCGCCAGGGGTTTCCTCAGGTATTTGTGGCGGCTCTGCTTCAGCCAGCAGCTCGCCACCGGAGGCTTGCGGTAGGGGTTCGTCGTGCGCAGCTGGCGGCGGCAACGGGGCTGGCGATAGTTCGGCCGTTTCGATCAACGCCGGGCCAGGCACTTCCAGCTCGGCCTCCGCCGCCACAGGTACTTCGTCAACAGCGGCTTGGGGGGCTGGCAGCGGCTGCAACGCATCCACATCGTCGGCCTGCGCGGCATCAAACGCCTGGGGCTGCGTGGTTACAGCAGGCGGCGCCACCGCTACAGGCGTCGGTGCGCCTGGGGTGTCTTCCTCACGGCTGCCGAACAGGCGCTGCAACAAACCCGGCCGGGCCTCTTCCCCACGCTTGCCCAGGGCTGACAGTGCGCGGCCCTGCAAACCGCTCAGTTCACCCAGCAACGGCGGCAGATCGCGTGACTGGGCGACGCCGCCTTCGAGCTTCTTCGCCAGTTTTTTCAACGGCCGCGAGACTTCGTTCGGCAGCGGCAGGCCTTGCAGTTGGCCTACCAGTGCGGTCAAGGCGTCACCGACCTGGTTCATGCGGGTTTCCCGACGCTGCTCGGAATCCAGCACCGCTTTCTCCAGGCGCGGAATCAGGCCGGCGAGGCCCGCGTCCATGTTGTCGCTGCGGATGACCTCGCGCATTTCCTTCATGCACTGGTCCACCACCTTGTCACTGCCTTCGGCGGCCAGGGTGCTGCGGACCAGGCCGCGGCGCAGCAAGTCGAGACGGGCCTCCCAACGGCGCTCGAGCCGTTCCTGCTGCTCGATGCTTTTAAGGTATTTTTCTTTCCAGCGCTCAGCGTCTTCAGTCATGCCCGGGTCCGCAAACGGTGATGGCAATTAGCTCGGGACCGGCAGCGTATCCACAGTCAATGCATCAGGCAATCGAATCTCGACGGCAACGGGAAGGTGGTCAGAAATTGGCTGTGCCAGCACCTCGACACGCTCCAGCGTGAGGCTTGGGCTGAGCAGGATGTGGTCCAGGCAACGCTGTGGCCGCCAGCTCGGGAAGGTGGCCTCGACTTGCGGGGCAATCAGGCCTAGGTCGCGCAACGGCGAGTGCTCCAGCAGGTCGGTGGCATGGGTGTTCATGTCACCCATCAACACCTGGTGGCGGTAGCCGCCAATCAGCTCGCGAATGTAGCCCAGCTGCAGCGCGCGGGTCTTGGCACCAAGGGCCAGGTGCATCATGACCACGATCAGGGCATCGTCACCCTCGCCGAAACGCACCAGGATCGCTCCGCGCCCGGCCGGGCCGGGTAACGGATGATCTTCGAGCACGTGTGGCTTGATGCGGCTGAGCACCCCATTGCTGTGCTGGGCAAAACGCCCGAGGTTGCGGTTGAGCTGCTGGTACCAGTAGGGGAAAGCACCCAGGTGGGCGAGGTGTTCGACCTGGTTGACGTAGCCCGAACGCAGGCTGCCACCATCGGCCTCCTGCAAGGCCACCAGGTCGAAGTCACCCAGCAGTTGGCCGATCTTCTGCAGGTTGCCGGCACGCCCGTTGTGCGGCAGCAGGTGCTGCCAGCTGCGGGTGAGGTAATGCCGATAACGCTCGGTGCTGATGCCCACCTGGATGTTGAAACTGAGCAGCCGCAGGCGACCATCCTCAGGCAGGCCAGGGGCCTGCAGGTGGTGCTCGTTGACCTGCGGCTGGTGCAGGCCAATGCCACGCGTGGACCTGAAGCGGGGCATGGGCTGCGCCGCTTACTTAGCGGCGCGCTCCTTGTCGATCAGCTGGTCGGCAACATTCAGCACGCCTTCCGGCCCGCCGGCGGTACCAAGGTCGAAGCGGTATTTGCCATTGACCACCATGCTTGGTACGCCGGTGATTTCGTACTTCTTCGCCAGTTCCTTGGCCTGGTTGACCTGGCCCTTGATGGCGAACGAGTCGTAGGTGGCCAGGAACTTGTCCTTGTCCACGCCTTGGGTGGCGAGGAATTCGGCCATGTCATTCTTGTCGGTCAGGCGCTTGTGCTGGTTCTGAATGGCATCGAACACCGCCGCGTGCACCTTGTGCTCGACGCCCATGGCCTCGAGGGTCAGGAACATCTGGCCGTGTGCATCCCATGGGCCACCGAACATGGCCGGTACGCGCTTGAAGTTGACGTCCTTGGGCAGCTTTTCAACCCAAGGGTTGATGGTCGGCTCGAAGTGGTAGCAGTGTGGGCAGCCGTACCAGAACAGCTCGACGACTTCGATCTTGCCAGGCACGGAAACCGGAACAGGGTTGCTCAGCTCGATGTATTCCTTGCCAGCCACAGGCTCCGCGGCCTGGACGGCAGTCATACCGAATACGCTGGCGGCGACCAGCGCAGCGCTGAGAATCAGTTTACGCATGCTTTACTCCTGAGCAGTCTTGGGTCGCCCCGACGCGACCTGCACTGTGACAGGCCGGGAAGGGCTCGAGTTCTGTAGTGTAACGGCTGCGGACTGAAAAAAGGGCGGTCCGGCCGCCCTTTCATCATTGGCTTACAACATTAACTGAAAGTTAATGCGCCGCCTGTAATGGCCTTATCGCCGGCAAGCCGGCGCCCACCTCGACCGCATCGACCTCAGGCGATGGAGTACCTGTGGCAGCTGGCTTGCCAGCGATAGGGCCATGGCAGGCTGTCGAGGGCCTCAGTGCAGCCCCTGGATGTAGCTGGCCAACGCCTCGATATCGTGGTTGCTCAGCTTGCCGGCGATGGTGCGCATGGTCATGGCATCGCCATCATTGGTGCGGTTGCCTTCGCGGAAATCGGTGAGCTGCTTGGTCACATACTGCGCGTGCTGGCCGCCCAGGTGCGGGAAGCCGGCCAGGGCGATGCCGGCGCCATTGGGCGAATGGCAACCGGTGCAGGCAGGCATGCCCTTCTCCAGGTCGCCGCCGTTGAACAGCGCACGGCCACGCTCGACGAGCTTGGGATCGGCAGCGCCAACGCTGCCTTTCTGGCTGGAGAAGTAGGCGGCGATATCAGCCAGGTCCTGGTCATTGAAATTGGCCAGCATCCCGGTCATTTCCAGCACGGTGCGCTTGCCCGACTTGATATCGTGCAGTTGTTTTTCGAGGTAGCGCTGGCCCTGGCCGGCCAGTTTCGGGAAGTTCGGCGCCAGGCTGTTGCCGTCGGGGTTGTGGCAGGCGCCACACACGGCAGTCTTGGCCTGGCCGGCGGCGGCATCGCCTTTGATAGGTTGCGCAGCAGTGGCCGCACCTGCGACACCCAGGGTCAACAGCAGACTCACGACTAGTTTGTTCATCAGCTAATCCAACACGGCTAAGGGTGAAATGTTATGTATCGGGACTGCCACTCATCCAAAGGATGACCAAACGGTAGTCCTCGGCACTGCAGTCCATGCACAATCCACGCGGCGGCATAGCCTTGAAACCCTGGGTCACGTGCTTCACCAGTACCTCCATGCCTTGCGCCAGCCTTGGCTCCCATGCTGCCCGATCACCCTGCCTGGGTGCCTGTGGCAACTGCCCGGCGTGACAGGCCGCACACGTGCGGTTGTACAACACCTCGGGATCCTGTGTAGCCTGTGCGCTGAAAAACGGCAGGAACATACCGACAGCAAGCAGCCATTTCGCCATGCGGAACGACCTTCAGGGTTGGGGGCCGCGCTGCGTTCTGTTGCGCGAGCTATTGTTCGACACCCCATGCTCGTTCCCCTTTGCCAGGAGAATGAGCACACAAAAACTGGGGCATTATATACTTCCGCCATCCAAACGGAAACGACACCGCTTGCCAGGCTCGGGCCTACAGAGTCAGG
>MTEX01012943.1_pt2 | contig 16566 bp, 15 predicted proteins | sample 1042691 | NCBI WGS metagenome assembly MTEX01 (sample SAMN06185810, study PRJNA358809) | soil metagenome | isolation source: soil biostimulated with molasses as carbon source | place: India | collected 2015-05-23
AGGAGCGGCTGGGCGTGGCGGTGACCGTGGAGAACCGGCCGGGCGGCAACAGCTTCATCGCCGCGCAAGCCGTGGCCGCTGCGGATCCCGATGGCTACACGCTGCTGCTGGCCAGCAATTCACCGGTGGCGACCAACGCCGCCATGTTCAAGCATCTGCCCTACGACCCGGTCAAGGACTTCGCGCCCGTGGCGCGCCTGGGCTATGGCGCCATGGCGCTGGCGGTGAAGGCCGACGCCCCATACAAGACCGTTGCGGACCTGGTGAACGCGGCGCGCCAGCGTCCGGGCGAATTGAACTTCGGCAGCGGCAGCGCTTCCTACCAGATCGCCACCGAACTGTTCCTGTCCATGGGCGGCATCAAGGCCAACCATGTGCCCTACCGGGGCGCGGCGCCCGCGCTGACCGATCTGGCTGGTGGACAGGTCGACTTCGTGTTCGCGGACTACGGGGCCGTGATTCCCTTCGTGCAAAGCGGCCGCATGCGCTTGCTGGCGGTCACCGGCGATACGCGCTTGAAGAGCGCGCCCGATACGCCGACACTGCAGGAGTCCGGCTTTCCCGGCTACTACATGGTGAATTGGACGGCGGCGTTTGCCCCCGCGCGCACGCCTGCGGCCATCATCGATACGCTGTCCGATACGCTGGTGTCCATCTATCGCACGCCGGATGCCGCCGAGTTCCTGGCGCGTACCAATTGGGAAGTGTTCCCGGTGGGGCCGAAGGAGCTGGGCGCCTTCCAACGTGAAGAAATCCGCAAGTGGGACGAGGCGGCCCAGCGCGCCGGCATCCCGAAGCAATAGCACGGTCGTCCATCAGAAAAAGGAGAGGGATCCATGACGGATCTGGTGCAATACCAACAGAACGCAGACGGGGTGGTCACCCTGACCTTGAATGACCCGAAAACCCGTAACGCCCTGACCGGCAGCACGATGGTCGACGAGCTGCTGTCCGCGTTCGCCCGCATCGAGCGCGATCCGGACGCGCGGGTGCTCGTGATCACGGCGGCCGGGCCGGTGTTTTCCTCGGGCGGCAACGTAAACGACATGCAGCGGCAGATCGGTCCCGAGGTCGGCAGCGCCGCGCTGCGCCAGGAGTACCGCCACGGTATCCAGCGCCTGCCCCTGGCCCTGCACGCGCTGGAGGTCCCGACCATCGCGGCGGTCAACGGCCCCGCGATTGGCGCGGGCTGCGACCTGGCCTGCATGTGCGACGTGCGCATCGCCGCGGAAGAAGCCACTTTCGCCGAGAGCTTCGTCAAGCTGGGCATCGTGCCCGGCGACGGCGGCGCCTGGTTTCTGCCGCGATTGATAGGCATGGCGCGCGCGGCCGAAATGTCCTTCACGGGCGATGCGATCGACGCCCGCACGGCGGCGGAATGGGGCCTGGTATCGCGGGTGGTGCCGGCGGCCGAGCTGCTGCCGACGGCGCAGGCGCTGGCGGCCCGCATGGCGAAGAACTCGCCCGACGCGGTGCGCCTGACCAAGCGCCTCTTGCGCGAGAGCCAGCACCTGCGGCTGGACTCGCTGCTGGAGCTGTCGGCGGCCTACCAGGCGCTTGCGCACAAGACGCCGGCGCACGCCCGGGCGGTGGAGGATTTCGTTGCGCGCCGCGCGGCGCGCAAGCCCGGATGATGGGGCGGCGGTATGATGGAAAGCATTACAAGGAGGAAACACCATGAATGAAGTCATCGTCGCTTCTGCCGTCCGCACCGCCATCGGCGATTTCGGGGGCGCGCTGAAAGACGTGCCGCCGTGCGACCTGGGCGCTACCGTCATCAAGGCCGCGCTGGAGCGCGCAGCCGTCAAGGGCGATGAGGTCGGCCACGTTGCTGTGGGCCACGTCATCAATACCGAACCCCGCGACATGTACCTGTCGCGCGTGGCCGCCATAAATGCCGGCATCGCCAAGGAAACGCCCGCTTTCAACGTGAACCGTCTTTGCGGTTCCGGCCTGCAGGCCATCGTTTCGGCCGCGCAGACCATCATGCTGGGCGATGCTGAAATCGCGGTCGGCGCGGGCGCCGAAAGCATGAGCCGCGCGCCGTACATTGCACCGGCTCAACGCTGGGGCGCGCGCATGGGCGACAGCGTCATGCTTGACATGATGACCGGTGCCTTGTCGGATCCGTTCGGTCGCATGCACATGGGTGTTACCGCCGAGAACGTGGCGGCCAAGTTCGGTATCAGCCGCCAGGATCAGGACGCCGTGGCGGCGGAATCGCATCGCCGCGCCGCAGCCGCCATCGACGCGGGCTACTTCCGCGATCAGATCGTGCCGGTGGTCCTGAAGTCGCGCAAGGGTGAAGTGGTGTTCGACACCGATGAGCACGTGCGCCGCGACGTCACCGCCGATAGCCTGGCCGGTTTGAAGCCGGTGTTCCAGAAAGAGAACGGCACCGTCACGGCGGGCAACGCGTCGGGCCTGAACGATGGCGCCGGCGCCGTGGTGCTGATGAACGCCTCGGTGGCGGCCAAGCGCGGCGTCAAGCCGCTGGCGCGGCTGGTGGCATATGCCCATGCTGGCGTGGATCCGCAGATCATGGGTATCGGCCCCGTGCCGGCCACCCAGGCCGCGCTCAAGCGCGCCGGGCTGACGGTCGACCAGCTGGACGTCATCGAAGCCAACGAAGCGTTCGCGGCACAGGCTTGCGCGGTGTCGCGTGAACTGAAGCTGGATCCGGCCAAGGTGAACCCCAACGGCAGCGGCATCGGCCTGGGCCACCCCATCGGCGCCACCGGCGCAATCATCACGGTCAAGGCGCTACACGAACTGCAGCGCGTCGGCGGACGCTATGCGCTGGTGACCATGTGCATCGGCGGCGGCCAGGGCATCGCCGCGATCTTCGAGCGCATCTGAAGCCTCGGGCGCCCCGCCGCAGGACCGCTCCAAGGCGGGGCAGCCCCCATCATTTTCCCAGGTAGTCCCGCGCCCATGCCTCGCATTCGGCTCGCAACAGCGCGCCCATCTGCGCTCGCCGGGGCGCGTCCAGCCGGCTGCTGATCGCGCCGAAGCTGAACGCCACCCAGGTCAGTTCCGACACCCGGAACGCCGCGCCCACGCCCGAGACGCCGGGCGTGATGGTGTCCACGATTTCCGAATAACCCGCGGCGCGCGCTTGCCTCACTGATTTCATCAGCGCGGCGCTGGAGGCCCCGATTTGCGCGTAGCTGGCGGAATGCCGCGCATAGAGCGCGGCGATTTCCTCGTCCGGCAGAGTGGCCATCAGCGCCAATCCGCCCGCGCCCACGCCCAGGAGCCTGCGTTCTCCCTGGTCGATGGTGAACACTTTGACAGGGAATGAGCCGGCCTCGCGCAGCAGGCACAAGGCGTAGTCGCCTTGGCGTATCACGAGGAATACGGTGTCGCCCGACAGGCGCGCAAGCTTCTGCGCGAACGGGCGCAGCGCATCCAGCAGCGGCGTGCGCCGCAGCGCCGCGAATCCCAATTGCATGGAATCCACGCCGAGGCGGTAGCGCCGGGTCTTGGCGTCGCGTTCGGCGAACTGTTCTTCCAGCAGGCAGCTGAGCAGCCGGTGTGCGGTTGAACGTTCCAGCCCGGCTTCGGCCATGACGCCTTGCAGGTCTATCCCTTCTTCCTGGTGCTGCGCCAGCACGCGTAACAGGCCTAGTGCGCGCCGCATGCTTTGGGTACCGCCGGTAGGACTGCTGTTGTTCATAATGTGGGAAATAGTTGTCGAATATTTTGTATTTTAGGATTCCGGGTGCGTTAATTCAATCCAGTCGACCGTGCCGCTTTTCGCGGCGCGGCAGAACAAAGACGAGGAGACCATGGAATACGCCACCCTGGCCGTCGAGCGGCACGACTCGGTATGCCGCATCAGCCTGGCGCGTGAATCCGCGCGCAACGCCCAAAGCCAGCAGATGCTGGACGAACTGGACGACGCCCTGACGCGCGCCGAACAGGATGATTCAGTACGGGTCGTTGTGCTGGCGGGGCGCGGCGCGCACTTTTCCGCTGGCCACGATCTGAAGGAAGCGCAGGCCAAGCGCGCCGATTTCACCGTGGAGGAACGCTGGGAGTACGAGTCGCGTCGCTATTACGGCTACTGCCTGCGCATCTGGGACTTTTCCAAGCCGACGGTGGCCCAGGTGCAGGGCGCCTGCGTGGCAGGCGGATTCATGATTGCCAACATGTGCGATCTGGTGGTGTGCTCCGACACCGCGTACTTTTCCGATCCGGTGGGCCACACCCTGGCCGCGGCGGCCACCGAAGTGTTGATCCATCCCTGGGTCATGGGGCTGCGCAAGGCGAAGGAAATGCTCTACACCGGTGAAAAGGTGGACGCGCAAGAAGCGCTGCGCATCGGCATGGTGAACCGCGTGGTGCCCGAAGCCGAGCTGGACGCCGCCACCCTGGCGCTGGCGCAACGCATTGCGCAGGCGCCGCCTTTTGGCCTGCGTCTCATCAAGCGCTCGTTGAACCGCACGGCTGATGCGCAGGGTTTCCGCACCGCCTTGTCGGCGCATTTCGATACGCACCAGCTGTCGCATCTGAGCGAAGAGTTCCAGGCGGTGCGCGAACGCGGGCTGGCCCAGGCCATCCAGCGCAACAAGCAACTGCCTGAGGGCGCGTCGTCCGCGCCAGAGCAGGCCGATGGCAAGAGGGGCGACGCGGCATGACTGCATTTCTGGACCCCTTGCTCAACCCGCGTTCCATCGCGATGATCGGCGCCAGCGCCAATGCTGGTCGCATCGGCGGCATGCCGCTGGACTTGCTGACACGCTACGGGTACCCGGGCGGCATCTATCCGGTGAATCCGAAATACCAGGAAGTGTTCGGCCGCCGTTGCTGGCCTGACATCGAATCGGTGCCCGAGCCGGTGGACCTGGCAGTGCTGGCCATCGCTGCCGCGGACGTCACGCCCATGCTGCGCCGCTGCCATGCGCGCGGTGTGCGGGCCGCCATCGTCTATGCCGCAGGTTTTGCCGAAGCGGGAGGCGAGGGCGCTCGCCTGCAGCAAGAGCTGGAGGCATTTGCCGCCGAAAGCGGCATGGCCGTGGCCGGCCCCAACTGCATGGGGTTCGCCAACCTGAACACGCAGGCCTACACGGCGTTCGCCTCGGTCTTCAAGACCGCGCCGGCGCAGACGGGGCCGGGCAAGGTCAGCCTGCTGACACAAAGCGGCAATGTCTGCGCGGCGGTGTATGCGATTGCGCGCCGGCTGGACCTGCCGTTCTCGCATTTCATCAATACGGGCAACGAAGCCTGCCTGGACTTCTCCCAGTACCTGGAATACCTGGCGGCCGATCCACAGACCGAAATCGTGCTGGGCTACATCGAGCAGCTGCGCGATGGCGAACGCTTCAAGCGGGCCTGCCGCGAACTGGAACGCCAGGGCAAGCTGCTGATCGCGCTGAAAGCCGGTACCACCGACAAGGGGGCGCAGGCGGTGCAATCGCACACCTCGGCGCTGGCCGGAGACCGGCGCGTATACGGCGCGGCCTTTCGCCAATTGAACGTGATCGAGGCGACCGATTTCGCGCAGATGGCGCACCTGGCCAGCCTGGCGACGCTGCGTCATCGCACGGCGGGCAAGCGCGTCGCCGTGCTGACCATGTCTGGCGCGCTGGGCGCGATCCTCGCTGACAAGTTCATCGGCGCGGGCTTGGATCTGCCCGATCTGCCGCCCGATCTGCAAGCGGTGCTGCGCGGCGGCATCCCAGACTACGGCATGGTCGGCAACCCGGTGGACGTGACCGGCAATGTGGTGAACGATCCGGCTTTTGTGCACACAGTGCTCGAAGCGCTGGCAACGACCGATGCGATCGACGCAGTGGTTGTCTATGCGCCGGGGTACATGCTGGACCGCATGGCCGACGCGCTGACGGACGTGTCGCGCCGGCACCGGCGGCTATTCATCGCCATCGATACCGGCCTGGCGCAGAGCCGCGCTGCCCTGCGCGAAGCCGAGGTCGCTGTGTTCGAAGACCTGGGCCTCGCGGTGGCGGCATTGGCGCCTTATCTCTTGTGGTGCGAGGCGCGTGGCGCCAAGCGTATTGCAGCGGCGCCTGAACTGGCCAAGGCCGTGGTACCGGCGTTGCCATGCAACGAGGCCGACGCCCGCGAGTATGTCGCCGCCTTTGGCTTGCCGCAGGCGCGGGCCAGCGCCGCAGCCAGCGCGGACGAGGCCGTGGCGCAGGCGCGGGCGGCCGGGTACCCGGTGGCCTTGAAAGTCCTGAGCGCGGACATTGCGCACAAGACCGAAGCGGGCGGGGTCGCGCTGAACCTGGCCGATGATGAGGCCGTGCGCCGCGCCAGCGGCGAAGTGGCTCGGGCTGCCGCCGCGGCGCAGCCGCAGGCGCGCATAGACGGCGTGATGGTGCAGAAGATGGAACGCGGCGTGGTCGAGATCATTGTCGGCGCCACGCGTGATCCGGTCTTCGGCCCCGTATTGACCGTGGGTCTGGGCGGCGTGCTGACCGAGCTGTATCAGGACACCAGCCACCGCCTGCTGCCGGTGGACGAGGACATTGCGCTGCAGATGCTGCGCGAACTGAAGGCGTTCGCGCTGCTGGACGGCTACCGCGGAAAACCGCGGGCCGACGTGGCCGCGGCATGCCGAAGCATCGTGGCCGTGGGCAATGCGCTGCTCGCCGCGCCCGCGCATGTGGCGGAAATCGAAGTCAATCCCTTGCTGATCAAAGAGGAAGGACAGGGCGTTGCGGTGTTGGACGCGCTGATCCTGCCCGCAACCCCGTAGCGCCAAAGCGCGCAATGCAATCCCAGGAGGAGACAAGCATGATGAAGAGACTATTGGCCGGCCTCGCGCTGGCTTGCATCGGCGTCACGGGCACGTCCATGGCCCAGGACAACTACCCGAGCCGCCCGATACGCATCGTGGTGCCGTTCTCGCCAGGCGGCGCGACCGACATCATGAGCCGCCTGCTGGCGGAAAAGCTGAGCGGCAAGCTGGGCCAGCCCGTGATCGTAGAGAACAAGCCCGGCGGCGGCACCATGATTGCGTCCGACTACGTGTCGCGCGCCGAGCCCGACGGCTATACCTTGCTGATGGCGGCCTCGTCGCTGGGCATCGCGCCCAGCATCTATGCCAAGGTGAACTACGACCCCATCAAGGACTTTGCTCCCATCAGCCAGGTGGCCTCGGTAGTGCATGTGCTGGAGGTGCATCCGTCGGTGCCAGCCAAGAACGTGGGCGAGCTGATCGCCTACCTGAAGGCCAATCCGGGCAAGGTCAGCTACGGCTCCGTTGGCACGGGCAGCTCGACCCACTTGGAGGCAGAACTCTTTAACAGCATGGCGGGCGTGCAGATGACGCACATCCCCTACAAGGGTAGCGCCCCGGCGCTCAACGACCTGGTAGCGGGCCGCCTGCAGGTCATGTTCGACGCCTGGGCGTCATCCGGTCCCTTCGTCAAGGACGGCAAGCTGCGCGTGCTGGCGGTGACCACCGCCCAGCCCTCGGCCTCGGTGCCGGACCTGCCGACCGTGGCGGCTTCGGGCCTGCCAGGCTATTCGGCCATGCCCTGGCTGGGCCTGGTGGCCCCGGCGCGCACGCCACAACCCGTGGTGGACAAGATCTACAGCAACCTGGCGCAGATCCTGCAGCAGCCCGACGTCAAGGCGCAGTTCACGGGCCTGGGACTGGACATCATCGGCAGCGATCCCAAGACTTTCGCCGCCTTCATCCGCCAGGACGTGAGCACCTGGGCCAAGGTCGCGCGCGATTCGAACATCCGCCTGGAGTAGCAGCATGACGCAGTTGGAAAGCGACGCGCGGGAAGACCAGGCATTCCGCCTGGACCTGCGCGACTGGCTGGAATCGGCCTACGCCCGTTTCGTGCAGGACTGGCCGGGCGGGGCCGATCCGCGCAACCTGGATTTCCGCCGCGCATGGGAAGACACCCTGTGTGCCAATGGCTGGTCCGGGCTGGGCTGGCCCAAGGAACATGGTGGCCGCGCTTTGCCTCTGTCGCGGCAGGCGGTGTTTCACGAAGAGCACGCGCGCTGTGGCGCGCCACTGGGCGTGAACCTGATCGGGCATGGCATCCTGGCGCCGACCTTGCTGCATTTCGGCACCGAGGCGCAGAAGCGCCGCTTCCTGCCGGGCATCCTGTCCAACCGCGAGGTATGGTGCCAGGGCTATTCGGAGCCGGGCGCGGGCTCCGACCTGGCGTCAGTGCGCACGCGGGCACAGGCAGCGCCGGGCGGCTATCGCTTGCACGGCCACAAGATCTGGACCTCGTTCGCCGACCGCGCCCAGTGGTGCTTCGTGCTGGCGCGCACCGATCCGCAGGCGCCCAAACATAAGGGGCTGAGCTTTCTGCTGGTCGATATGCGCAGTCCCGGCGTGCGGGTCGAACCCATCCGGCAGATCACGGGAGAGGCCGAATTCTGCGAGGTGTTTTTCGAGGACGTCTTCGTGCCGCAGGACGGGTTGCTGGGCGAGCCGAACCAGGGATGGAAGATCGCCATGGCCGCGGCCAGCTTCGAGCGCGGCACCTATTTCATCCCGCGGCTGGTTCGGTTCGCGCAGGAACTGAATCAGGTGCGCGAGCTGGCGCTGCGCGCCGACGCCTACGGCCACGTGCCTGCGTCTTCGGCCACGGTACGCCATCAATGGGCGCGGCTGGCGGCCGATAGCCACGTACTGGCCCTGAAGTCCCAGCGCGCGCTGGCCGGCGCGATGCGCGGCGATCCGCCAGGGCCCGAGGGCTCGTCCACCAAGATCCATTGGAGCGAAGCGCATCAACGCCTGCTGGAGCTGTCGCTGCAACTGCTGGGCGAGGACGCCTGCCTGGCGGATGGGGCGCCCGACGCCCGAACCGCCGAGTTGACGCACGCCTATCTGTGGTCGCGAGCCGAAACCATCCTGGCCGGCACGTCGGAAATTCAGCGCAACATCATCGCCGAGCAAATGCTCGGCCTGCCCAAGGCTTGAACCTCATGGATCTGCATCCGACCGAAGACCAGCGCATGCTGGAGGACGCGGCGCGGCGTTTTCTGGCCGATCGCCATCCGCTGGGCGTGGCTCGCGCCGCCGCCGACAAACCCTTTGAAGCGCGCCTCGCGCAATGGCGGGAAATCGCCGGCCAGGGCTGGCCCGCCTTGCTCGCGCCGCCCGACCAAGACGGCCTGGGCCTGGGCATGCGCGAGGCCTGGATCGTGGCCGAAGCCGCCGGGCGGCACCTGCTGAGCCTGCCGCTGGCGGCCAACATGGTGCTGTTGCCAACCTTGTGCGCCGCAGGGGCGGCGGGACAGGCCGCGCAATGGGCCGGCGCCGTCATGGCGGGCGACGACTATTTTGCCGATGCCGCCATTCGACCTGATGGATCGGCCTTCATTGAAGGCGCGGGCGCAGGCGTGCGGGCGCTGGCGGCGCATCGCGTGGGCGACGCCGTTGTGCGGCTGGAGCTGCATGCGCCCACGCCGGGCGCGGCGGGGCTGGATCCCACCATGCCGGTAGCGCGTGTTGTCCAGCCGGAGGTGTTGGATAGAGTCGACCTGGAGGTCGCGCCAGGAACCTGGGAACGGCTGCGCACGCGGCTGCGGCTGTTGCGCTCGGCGGAGTTGCTGGGCGCGTCGTCCTCCGCGCTGGACATGGCCGCCGTCCACGCGCGAGAGCGCCGGCAGTTCGATCGGGCCATCGGCGCCAACCAGGCGATCAAGCATCGCCTGGCCGAAGACTGGATGGCGCTGGACGACGCCCGGCTGGCGGGCGTAGCGGCGGTTGCCGCCCATGACGCCGGCGCTGCGTCGGCGGGCCGCGACAGCCTGTTTGCGCCCCTGCTGGCGGTCGAGGCCGGCAGGCGCGCCGCGCAGAACGCCATCCAGGTCCACGGGGCCCTGGGTGTCACCTGGGAGTGCGATGCGCATCTATACCTCAAGCGCGTGCTGCGCCTGGCGGCTGCATTGCAGGCGGAGGTGTCGCGCGCGGAACTGCTTGAACGCATCTGGGAGGGCGGGGACGGGAGGAAGGCCGCCTGATCCAACATGGGGGGAAGCCTGACGCGGAGACGGCGTCCGACCTACAATCCCCGCCATGCATAAATCGAACTTTCCTTCCGAGCTGGATCAGCCCACCCTGTCCGAGGTGGACGGCGTCCGCTATCTGCACTTCAACACCGTATGGGTCCAGGGTGCGATGCGCATCAAGAACCCTTCGGAACTGGTGCTTGAATACACCGCCCAGATGATGGCCTGGCTGCTGTTCCTGGAACCGCCCAAGGACGAGCCGATCGGCATGCTGGGGCTGGGCGCGGGTTCGCTGGCGCGTTTTTGCGTAAAGCACACGCGCAGCCCCTTGCTGGCGGTGGAATGGAATCCGCGGGTAACGGCCGCCTGCCACATGTTCTTCCGCCTGCCGGGGTCCAACCGGCTCGACGTCGAGCACGCCGACGCCGGCGTCTGGGTGGCCGATCCGCTCAATGCCGGACGCTGCCCGGTGCTGATGGTCGACCTGTACGACGCCTCGGCCGAGGGGCCGGTGCGCGACAGCGTAAAGTTCTACCGCGACTGCCGCCGCGTGCTGGGCGAGGTTGGCGTGCTGGCGGTGAACCTGTTCGGGCGTCATGAAAGCTTTGGCAAGAATATCGACAATCTGTCCAAGGCCTTCGACGACCGGATCGTGCTGCTGCCCGAGGTCGAGGCAGGCAATCAGATCGTGCTGGCGTTTTCCGGCCCGAGCCTGGCCATCACCCCGGCTGAACTGCTGGCCCGGGCCGAGGTGGTGGAGGCCCGGTACGGCCTGCCGGCGCGCCGCTGGGCCCGCTCGCTGACCCGCCACGCCGTGGACGGGGTGCTGCATTTCTGACGCGGGCGGTCGGGCAGAGAGCCCGCGACGCGGGCGCAGCGTCAGGGCTTGTCCGCTTTTCATAGGGTAGCTACCGAGGCGGGAGGGGTTTTCTTTCCCCTCATCCGGTTCTATCATGGCCTTATTCATAATTATGAATTACGGCGCTGTTCAGGCCGCTGACCCATGACCCTACCCATCGTCCGGCAAGCCCTGTACCTGGAAGTCGCGGATCGCCTGCGTGGCATGATCCACGCGCGCTCCCTGCGCAATGGCGAATGGATCGACGAACTGCGCCTGGCGGGCGAGCTGGGCATATCCCGTACCCCCTTGCGCGAGGCGCTCAAGGTATTGGCCACCGAAGGCCTGGTACGCCTGGAGCCGCGCCGCGGCTGTTTCGTCAACGAACTCTCCGCGCAGGACCTGGAAGACATCTTCCCGTTGATGGCGATGCTGGAAGGGCGCTGCGCCTTCGAAGCCGCGCGCAAGGCCAGTGACGCGCAGTTGGCCGAGCTGGAACCGTTGCATGCCGCGCTGGCGGGTCACGCCAAGGCCGGCCGCATCGATGCCTATTACAAGACCAATTACTTGATCCACGAAGCGGTGCAGGCGCTGGCCGGCAACCAGTGGCTGTCGGACATGGTCGGCAACCTGCGCAAGGTGCTGAGCCTGTCGCGCCACCGCAGCCTGTCGCTGCCGGGTCGCATCCAGGACTCCTGCGCCGAACACCTGGCCATTTTCGAAGCGCTGAAGGCGCGCGATAGCGATGCCGCGCAAGCGCTCGCGCATACCCATTTGATGCGGCAGCTGGAAGCGCTGCGCGCATTGAGCCAAGCGGACGCGGCCGATCCGGCGCCGTCCGACCCCATCGTCATCGAGGAGCCCGCCCATGTCCGCACCCGCCAATCTCGCACCCGCGCGCGGCGCACGCACGCCTGAGCCCGAGGCCGATGCCGTCGACGCGGTGGCCGCGGCCGAAAGCGCCAGCCTCATGTCCCGCCTGGGCAAGCTGTGGGAACGCGGCCGATTGCCCAGCGAATCCGAAGTCCGGCGCCTGTTCGAGGCGCGCCTGACCGACGTGGCCGCCAACAAACTGGCGCGCCGCTGGTGCGAGCAATACAGCGCCGCGGACGGCAAGGATCGCCGGCTGATGCTGACGGCGCTCGCGCAGGCGCGCGGCGGCTACGCGGGCGACGGCGGCGAGGGCGCGCGCCTGTTCAAGCGCTTCAACGCGCAACCGCAGGGCCTGCGGTTCCTGGTCGAATTGCGCGCTGACATGCTGCGTTGGCGCAAGCAGGTCGCGGGCATCCAGGCGCTGGACAAGGACCTCGAAGGCCTGCTGTCCGCCTGGTTTGACGTGGGCCTGCTGGAACTGCGGCCCCTGACCTGGGATTCGCCCGCGTCGCTGCTGGAAAAGCTGATTCTGTACGAAGCCGTCCACGAAATCACGTCCTGGGACGACCTGCGCCGCCGCGTTTCGCCGGACCGCCGCTGCTATGCCTATTTCCATCCGCAGATGCCGGGCGTGCCGCTGATCTTCGTGGAGGTGGCCTTCGCCAGCCAGATGGCCGATAACGTGCAGGTGCTGCTGGACAGCACGCTGCCGCCGCAGGATCTGGACAAGGCGCGCTGGGCCATCTTCTATTCCATTTCCAACACGCAGCCCGGCCTGAAGGGCATCAGCTTCGGCAACTTCCTGCTCAAGCGCGTGGTCGAGCAGCTGCTGCAAGAACTGCCCAAGCTGAAGTCCTTTGCCACGCTGTCGCCCATTCCGGGGTTTGCCGATTGGCTGGGCAAGCTGGACGCCGAGGCGGTGGAAGCCATCGTGCGCGAGGACAAGGTGCGCGCCAAGTCGCGCAAGCGCGAGGGCGTGCCCGACGGCCATCGTTGGGCAGCACGCCTGTCCAAGGCCGCTCAGGGCAAGGTTTCGGATGTGGTCAAGCGCGCGGGCCTGCGCCTGACGGCCAACTATCTGCAGTCCATGAAGAACGGCATGCCGGTGGATCCCGTGGCGCGCTTTCACCTGGGTAACGGCGCGCGCATCGAGCGTCTCAACTGGGCGGCCGATACCTCGTCCAAGGGGCTCAAACAGTCCTGCGGCATGATGGTGAACTACCTCTACGACCTCGACGAGCTGGACGACAACCTCGCTCGGCTGGGTGAGGGCAAACCCCAGGTCAGCCGTGGCGTGGGGCGCGTCGCATAAGTGCTTCATCGGCACCGCAACAACTAAATAAAAAAGAGGACAGGAGACATGACGGACAACGTGGCCGGCCGCGTGCTGCTGGAGCGTGAGGGCGATCTGGCATGGGTGACGCTATCGCACCCCGGCAGCCTGAATGCGATCACGGTGGGCATGTGGCGTGAACTGCGGGACGTGTTCGACGCCATCGCGCGGGACGGCGCCTTGCGTTGCGTGATCGTGCGGGGCGAGGGCGGCAATTTCGCCGCCGGCGCTGACATCCGCGAATTTCCCGCGCAACGCGCCGACGCTGCGGGGGTGCAGCATTACCACCGGGAAGTGCTGGCGCCCGCCTTGCGGGCAGTGGCCATGTGCCCGCATCCTGTCGTGGCGCAGATCGAGGGCGTCTGCGTGGGCGGCGGCCTGGAGATCGCCAGTCAGTGCGATCTGCGGATCGCCGGCGAGTCCGCGCGCTTTGGCGTGCCGATCAATCGCCTGGGCTTTCCCATGGCACCCGACGAGATGAGCGGACTGCTGGCCCTGGTCGGGCGCGCCGCCACGCTTGCCATACTGCTCGAAGGCCGTGTGTTCGGCGCGGCGGAAGCCCGCGAACTGGGCCTGCTGACCCGCGTCGTCCCCGACGATCAGGTAGCCATTGCCGCTCGGCGCAGCGCCGAGCGCATCGCGGCGGGCGCGCCGCTGGCGGCCCGCATCAACAAGCGCTTGTCGCGCAGGCTCGCCGCGGGGGGCGCCCTGACCGAAGACGAATACCAGGATTATTTCTCGTACGCTGACAGCCGGGACCACAAGGAGGGCGTGCGCGCTTTCCTGGCCGGCGTGGACCCTTCCTTTTCCGGAGACTAGACAAGGTGAGCAACGCAAATCTATATGCTGTCCTGCAAGGCGGCTTTCCCAAAGACCGCAGCAAAGTCGCGCTGGAAACGCCCGACCTGCAATACACCTGGGACGACATCGATCGCGCCACCGCGTGCCTGGCCAATCTGCTGACCTCGCTGGACCTGCCGGCGGGGTCGCGCGTGGCGGTGCAGGTCGAGAAATCCCCGGAAGCCTTGTTGCTGTACCTGGCCACGCTGCGCGCCGGCCTGGTGTACCTGCCGTTGAATACCGCCTACCGCGAAGCGGAAATAGAGTACTTCCTGGGCAACGCCGAACCGGCCGTGGTGGTCTGCGCCAGCAAGAACCTGGACTGGGTGAAGCGCGCCGCCGACGCGGCCGGGACCGCGCACGTATACACGCTGGACGAGGACCGCAGCGGCACGCTGCTTGATGCCGCTGGCGGCCAGCCGCAGACCTTCAAGACCGTGGCGCGCCAGCCCGACGACCTGGCGGCCATCCTGTACACCTCCGGCACCACCGGACGCAGCAAGGGGGCAATGCTCTCGCATGGCAATCTTGCCGCCAATGCCCGCGTGCTGCACGAATACTGGGGTTGGCGTTCGGATGACGTGCTGTTGCACATGCTGCCGATCTTCCACGTGCATGGCTTGTTCGTGGCCTCGCACGGCGCTTTGCTGGCTGGGGCCAGGATGATCTGGCTGCCGAAGCTGGATGTCGACCAGGCATTGCGCTATCTGCCGCGCAGCACGGTGATGATGGGCGTGCCGACCTACTACGTGCGCCTGTTGGCGGATCCGCGTTTCGACCGCAGCGTATGCGCCAATATGCGTCTGTTCATTTCTGGCTCCGCGCCGTTGCTGGCCGAGACCTTCTCGGATTTTCAGAACCGCAGCGGCCATGCCATTCTTGAACGCTACGGCATGAGCGAGACGGTCATGCTGACGTCCAACCCCTATGACGCCAAACTGGGCGAGCGCCTTGCAGGCACGGTGGGGCGGGCCTTGCCAGGCGTGCAGGTGCGGGTGGTGGACGATGCCGGCATCGCGCTCGCGCCGGGCGAGATCGGCAACGTGCAGGTGCGCGGACCGAACGTGTTCTCGGGCTATTGGCGCATGCCGGAAAAGACCCGCGAAGAGTTCACCGCGGACGGCTGGTTCAAGACGGGCGACGTGGGCCGCTGGGGCGGAGAATCCGCCGGGCGCGACGTGCCGGCCGACTACCTGTCCATCGTGGGCCGCAGCAAGGACTTGATCATTTCCGGCGGGTTCAACGTGTACCCCAAGGAAATCGAGACGCTGATCGACGATATGCCCGGCGTGGCCGAATCGGCGGTCATCGGCGTGCCGCATGCCGACTTCGGCGAGGCCGTGGTGGCCGTGGTGGTGCCCAAGGACGGCGCGTCGCTGGACGCGGCGGCCATGCAGGCCGAACTGAAATCGCGCATCGCCAATTTCAAGGTGCCCAAGCGCGTGCACATCATCGCTGAGTTACCGCGCAACACGATGGGCAAGGTGCAGAAGAACGTGCTGCGCGATACCTACAAGGCGCTTTGAGCCCGCGCTGGCGGCCGCCGCTTCCCTTGCCGGGGCGGCGTTCCCGCGACGCGCCGGCCAGCGTGCAACCCTATTTTTCAGGAGCCCATTCCCAGACAGTTCCACCCAAGCCCGAGCAGCTTCATTCAATAAGAAATTCAAGAGACGAGACGCAATAGAACCGCGCCGTCCCCATGCTGCAGCAAGAGGAGACAATATGAAATATCGCACCACCGCCGCGGCCGTGTTCGCCGTGGCCGCCCTGGGCTTCGGCGGCGCCGCCTCGGCGCAATGGCCTGAACGTCCAATCACACTGATTGTCCCGTTCCCCGCGGGCGGCGGCACCGACACATTCGCCCGTCCATTGGCCCAGCAACTGACCACGCAACTGGGCCAGACCGTGGTCATCGACAACAAGGGGGGGGCGGGCGGAACCGTGGGCGCAGGCGTCGCGGCCAAGGCCAGGCCCGATGGCTACACCTTTTTCATGGGCGGTGCTCACCACGCGCTCGCCCCTTCGCTGTACAAAAACCTGAACTACGACATCCAGAAAGACTTCGTGCCGGTCGCGCTTGTGGCGCAGCCGCCGCAGGTCATCGTCATCAACTCGGCCAAGCTTCCGGTCAAGACCGTGCAGGAACTGATCGACTACGCCAAGAAACGCCCCGGGGAGATCAACTTCGGCACGGCGGGCAAGGGCAGCACGCACCATCTGGCCGGCGAGCTTTTCGCCATGCAGACCGGGATCAAGCTGGTGGATGTGCCCTACCAGGGCGCGGGGCCCATGCTATCGGCCCTGATCGGCGGACAGGTGGACCTGGCGTTCGACGGCCTGGGCTCTTCGGCCGGCCACATCCGCGCGGGCTCGATCAAGCCGCTGGCCGTGGCCGCCCCGGAACGTTCGCCGTCGCTGCCGGACGTTCCCACCGCCGCGGAGGCGGGCGTGCCGAACTACGTGGTGTCGACCTGGTACGCGATCTGGGCGCCCGCCGGCACGCCGAAAGAGGCCGTGGACAAGATGAGCGCCGAGATCACCAAGGCCTTGAACGCGCCGAAAATCAAGGAAACCTGGACCGGCAACGGTTCGGCCGTACCGACATTGACGGGCGCCGAGTTCGGCAAATTCGTCGACAGCGAAGTCGACCGCTGGGCCAAAGTGGTGAAGGACTCGGGCGTCAAGCTGGATTGATCGCCGAGAGCCGGGGGCGCGCCCGGGGGCG
>MTEX01002351.1_pt1 | contig 16351 bp, 17 predicted proteins | sample 1042691 | NCBI WGS metagenome assembly MTEX01 (sample SAMN06185810, study PRJNA358809) | soil metagenome | isolation source: soil biostimulated with molasses as carbon source | place: India | collected 2015-05-23
CTGCGAATCCTGCCAGACCATCCACTACCAGAACCCCAATATCGTTGCCGGCGTACTGCCGACCTGGGGCAGCCAGGTATTGCTGTGCCGGCGCGCCATCGAGCCACGCCGGGGCTTCTGGACCCTGCCCGCCGGGTTCATGGAAAATGGCGAAACCCTCGACCAGGCCGCCCGTCGTGAAACCGTCGAGGAAGCCTGCGCCCGCCTCGGCAGCATGACCCTGTACCAGCTGTTCGACCTGCCGCACATCAACCAGGTGCATGTGTTCTTCCGCGCCGAGCTGGCGGACCTTGATTTCGCGATCGGTGTGGAAAGCCTGGAGGTGCGGCTGTTCGAGGAACACGAGATACCGTGGGGCGAGCTGGCTTTCCGCACAGTCACACGCACACTAGAATGCTACTATCGCGACCGCATTGGGCAGCAGTACCCCATAGGCCATGAATACCTGCCGCCGATGCATGTCTCGACCACTACCTAGAAGCCTTCAGGGAAACCGTTACATGCGCTGGTTGCTTGCCCTTTTCTGCCTTTGCGTTACCTCGGTGTCCCAGGCGGCGTTCACCGAGACGATCATCCGCAAACCCCAGCCGGCAGCGCAAACTCAGTCGCCTTCGCAACAGGCCATGCAGCCGCTGATCGACAAGGTGCTGGTGATCAAGTCCGAGCGGCGCCTGCAATTGATCAGCCGTGGCGAACCCCTGAAAACCTACCGCATCTCCCTGGGCAAGCAGCCCAAGGGCCCCAAGGAACGCGAGGGTGACAAGAAAACCCCCGAGGGCCTTTACTGGCTGGACTGGCGCAAGCAAAGCGACCGCTTCAACCTGGCCATCCACATCAACTACCCGAATGTCAGCGATGCCGCCCGCGCGACCCGTGAAGGGGTGAGTGCCGGCAGCATGATCATGATTCATGGCACGCCGATCAACGACGAGTACCCGGAGTGGTACTTCCATACGCTGGACTGGACCGATGGCTGCATTGCCATGCGTAACCGCGACATGCAGGAAGTCTGGGACCTGGTGCGCGATGGCACGCTGATCGAGATCCGCCCTTGATATGAGCGGCCTTGCAGCAGCCTGAAGCGGGGCTCGGCGTTCTCCAGGCGCCGCTACCAGCGAAACTCCCGCTGCCCTGCCAGCGCCTGCGGCCCGAGCCACTGCGCCCCACGCAATAAAGGTGTCAACGCCGCTTCGGGCTGCATTTCGTACACCAACCGGGCCCGACGCCCAGGCAAGTCTGCGTCCATCGCCAGGTGATGCTGCCCCTGTTGTGCCAGTTGCCCGCGCAGGTGCCAGCCGTTGCCGCAGTCGATTTCCAGCCAGCCCTGCCCCAGGCCCAGCGCCCACGGCTCGCTCAAGGCGAGGTCGGTCACCAGCAGGCGGCCGTCACTGCCCTGGCATCGGCGCCCAGCGCCCTCGACCCGCAATCCACCCTGCCATTGCCCAGCCAGGCGGTAATCCGTCGTTGGCGTCAGCTGCGGCCCCAGGGCCGTCGCCGCCAGCTGCCACTGCCAGGGCCAGCCTTCAGCACGCAGTTGCCAGGCCTGGCCCTGCCAGCCAACCTGCGCGCTCGCCTGCAAGCGCCACGGCTGTAGCGCCCAGCGCAGCGGCCCGAGCGGCCCCAGCTGCTGTGCCTGGCCTTGCCAGAGGCTGCCACTGGCCTCGCGCAACGGCAGCTTGAATACATGCGCCACCCAGCTGGCCGGCAGCTCCAGCAATAGCGTGAGGACGAAAACCAGCAGCACCCACGCCGCACTTGTTCGGCTCATGGCTGCACCACCAGCTCGAAGCGCAGCCCCTTGCCGTGGCGTTCCAGCCCCCATTGCCGTAGCTGCACGCCTTCGCCCCGCAGGCTCTGCAGCCAGCCCTGCAGCTGAAGCTCGTCGCCGACCTGGCCACGCAATTGCCAGGCCTCGCCTTGCGCATCGACTTCGGCCAGTTCGATGCGCCGGGCCTGGGCTGACTGGCGTAGCCGTTCCAGGTTCAACCCCGGGCCGTTGTGCAGACTGGCGGCCTGTTCGGCCAGCCCGCGCCACTGACTGAGTTCGCGCCATTGCGCCAGGCCGGCGCGCAGGGCCAGCACGGCCAGCAACAGGGCAATCAGTGCCCAGGCGAAGGTGAAACGATGACGCTGTATCCAGTCCCGGTTCATGAGGCCGCTCCCAGATCGAACAGCACTTGGTCAGCTTGAACCTGAACAGTCGCACCGGCAGCGGTGGCCATGTCCTGCCAGGGCGGTGCACTGCCCTCGCCCACCAGGCGCACCTGCCAACGCTGGCCATCGAAGCGCACCGCGCCCAGGTGCCAGCCGGGATGGTCACGCAGCCAGGCCTGTAATGCCGCTTGCAGGTCTTCGAGCTGGCGCATGCGCAGTTGCTGTTGCAACGCACCTTCGCGCAGCCGCTTGAGCGCCTGCGCGGCGTGACGCGGGCTGGCCTGGGCGCCGGTCACGGCAATGACCTGGCTGCGCCAGAGTTGCGCCTGGCGCCATTGCTGGGTCATCCACAGCCCAGCCCAGACCACAGCCAATGCCAGGCAGGCGGCCAGCAGGCGTTGCTGCGGCCGGGATACCGTCGCCAGCACGCGCCTGTTGCGGGCATGCTCGAACAGGCCGGGCAGTTTATCCAGCGGCGGCAACGCCGTTGGCCAGTCACCGCTCAACGGCACCTTGTGCAGCCCCGCCCACGGTTGGCGAGGCGCATCACCCAATGCATCCGGCCAGGCCAGCCAATGCTCCTGGCCATCTTCGCCCAGCCCTTTGCACAAGCGCAGATCGGCTGTGCGCTGCCAATGCCAGGCAGTGCCGGCCTCGGGTGTCGGCAGTAGCTGCAGCTCCGCCCAGCAACGCTGCGCTGGCAACCCCCACTCGGCACACTGCCGATGCCAACTGTCCAGTTGCTGGCGCGCCACCACCAGCAAGCGAAGGTAACCGGGCCCACGCGCCAGGCAGGCACAGGTCACTTCGTCCGCGGCCTGCAGCAGGCGATCTTCGAGCAACAGTGGCCATTCCTCTCGTTTGAGCCCGGGTGGTGCCGGCACGCGGAAATGGCTGCAGGCCTCGGCAGGCAGAATCAGTGCGACACGCGCCTGCAGGTTCAGCGGCGGCTCGCCCTGCCCCTGGCTTTGCACACGGCCGCCATCGACCAGCGCCCAGTGCCAGGTTGCACCCGGTCGCAGCAACAACCAGGGCCGGGCCGGTGTACGCCGCCACCATTCAACTTTCATGAGCGCCCCCACGGGAGCGCGAAGGTGCAGACATAGGGGGCTCCATCACGCTGCAATTCCAGGCGCACGCCACGGCCGGGGTGCGCGGGTTGGTCGGAAGGCCAGGCCAGCCAGCGGCCGCCCTGGTAATACAGAACATTCAGGGCGCTGACCCGCTCGAGCCGTTCACGCTCGAGCCAGCGCGGCGCGGCAGCGGCGTACAGGTCGGCCGAGCTTTCCAGCAGCAGGCGCTGCTGGCGGGCCTCGAAGCGCAGGCGCTGGCGTTGCAGGCGCGAGCCACCTTCGGCTGGCGGCAGGCCGGTGGTGGCGACCCACAGCAACTGGTTGCTGGCTGGCTGCCAGTCGAGCCAGCGGCTGGCCAGGGGCAGGCGCTGCTCGTAGATACGGCGCATCACCGGGCTGTCGAAGCGCCGTTCCAAGGCCAGGCAAAATTCCAGCACCGAGGTTTCCTGGGTGGTGTCCTGCAAGCGTTCGCGCACCTTGAGCCAGCCATTGACCAGGGCGGCGAGCAGAATGCCGAGCACGGCGGTCAGGGCCAGGGCGACCATCAGTTCGATCAGGGTCAGGCCAGCCTGGCGGCGCTTTACAGGTTTGCCGCCCGGGTGACCGGTGTCCCCCGCTGCTACAGGGGGCAGGCACGCCTTTGAAGCTGGCGGCCGGCTCATGGGCGCTCCAGGAATACGGTGTACTGGCCCAGCGGCAGGCGCTGGTCGCGATCGGCGAACAGCAGTAGTTCCCCGCGACGCAAGTCACGCACGCCAGTGCGGCGCAGCTGCAACTGCCAGTGGCACGCCTGGCCACCCTGGCTCAGCTCACCGCTCACCTGGTTGTTGGCAGGCCAGTACTGCTCGACGGCAAAGCGGGTCTGCAATTCGCGCGCGCACAGCAGGCCGAGGCGGTGTTGCTGCAGGTTGCCCTGCACGGCCAGGCGCTGGCGCAACACCTGGCTGGTGATTACCGCCAGCACGGCAGCGATCGCCAGGGCCACGCTAACCTCGAGCAAGGTGAAACCGCGTTGATGCCGCTTCATGGCGCCACCGTTATGTGCAAGCGGCCATCACGGCTCCAGGCCCAGCGTTGGCTACCATCGGCCCAGCGCCAGTGCACGCTGCCCGGCTGTGCCCAGCCGTGCGGGGTGAACAGCAGCTGAGGTTGCGAGCTGGCTGGCCAATCCGGATGCAGGCCCTTGGGCCAGTCGCCCAGGGCCACCGTCTCGAGCGCCCAGGCATCGCCTTGGCGGCGCACGAACTCCGGGCGCTGGCCGTTCCAGCGCAAGCCGCGCAGTTGCCCGGCATGCCGGGCCAGCACGGCCTGGCTGCGGGTCTCTGCCGCCAGCCGCTGCAAGGCCTGGTCGACCGCGGCCTGGCCGTTGCCGAGACTGGCCACCGCCAGCCCGGTCATCAGCCCGGCGATGGCCAGCACCACCAGCAACTCGATCAGGCTGAACCCCCGCTGCCGACGCACGGGCTACAGCTCCCAGTTGCCCAGGTCGGCATCCTGGCCTTCGCCCCCCGGCAGGCCGTCGGCGCCTAGCGAGTAAACATCGACCCGGCCGTGCTCGCCGGGCATGCGGTACTGATACGGGGTGCCCCAGGGGTCTTCAGGCAGGCGGCGCACGTAGCCGTCACTGCGCCAGGCCCGCGGCAGCGGTTCCTGGGCCGGTTTTTTCACCAGCGCGGCCAGGCCCTGCTCGTTACTGGGAAAGCGCAGGTTGTCCAGACGGTACATGTCCAGCGCCTGCTCCAGGGTGGCCAGGTCGGCCATGACTTTCTGTTTCATGGCCTTGTCCTGGTTGCCGAGCACGCTGGGCGCGACCACGGCGATGAGCAGGCCGATGATGAAGATCACCACCATGATTTCCATGAGGGTGAAACCGCGCTGGCGGTGGCGTCGATGCTGCATGGCAATACTCCTTGCGTTCACAGTTGCAGGCCCTGGTTGAGTTGCATGATCGGCAGCAGCACCGCCAGCACGATGAACAGCACCACGGCGCCCATCACCAGGATCATCAGGGGTTCGAACAGCGCCATGGCGGTGTCGACCTGGCGGGCGAAGCCGCGCTCCTGGTCGTCGGCCACACGCTCGAGCATGTCGGCCAGGGTGCCGCTGGCCTCGCCACTGCCGACCATGTTCACCAGCAGTGGCGGGAACTGCTGGCTGGCATCCAGCGCGCGGTGCAGGCTGGTACCGCCCTGCACCTGCAGGCGCACCTGTTCCATGGCCTGGCGGATACGCCGGTTGCCGACGGTTTCGGTGGCCACCTGCAGGGCTTCGAGCAGGGCCACGCCGCTACCAGTGAGAATGGCCAGGCTGCGTGCCAGGCGCGCGCTTTCCAGCACCTGCAGCAGGTTGCCGATACGTGGCAGGCGCAACAGCAGCTGATCGCGGCGCAGGCACCATTGCGGCTTGCGCAGCAACCAGCCGCCGAGCGCCGCGAGCACCACGGCCAGCCCCAGCAGCCAAGGCCCGGCCTGGACCAGCCCTTGGCTCAGGCCGATCAACAGCGAGGTGATCAGCGGCAGGCTCTGCCCGGCATGGGCGAATTGCTCGGTGAGCTTGGGCACGACGAAGGTCATCAGGCCGATGACCACCGCCAGCGACACGCCCATCAGCACCGTGGGGTAGATCAGCGCAGTGCGCGCCTTGTGCTGTTGCCGTTGCACCTGTTCCAGGTGATCGGCCAGGCGGGCCAGGACCTGGGCCAGGCGCCCGGAGCGCTCGCCGGCCTCGACCAGCGCGCAATACAGGCCGCTGAACGGTGCGCCTTGGCGCGCCAGGCTGCGGGCCAGGCCCAGGCCTTCGGCAAGCGAGCCGCGCAAGGCCACCAACAGGCTGTGCAGGGCGGGCTGGCGCAATTGACGTTCAAGGGTGGCCAGGGCGTCGACCAGGGGGATGCCGGCACCGGTCAGGGTGGCCAGCTGACGGGTCAGTTCGCACAGCTGGGCGCGGCTCAGGCGCTGGCGCCGGGGTTGCCGGGTACCGGCCTCATGGCGCTGCAACTGGCGGGCGAACAGCCCCTGCTCGCGCAACAACTGGCGCGCGTGGCGTTCGCTGTCGGCTTGCAGGCTGGCCTTGCGGGTCTTGCCGGCGAGGTCGACGGCCTGGTAGCGGTAAGTCGGCATGCTCAGCCCTGCACCACGCGCAGCACTTCGGCCAGGCTGGTCTCGCCACCCGCCAGGCAGTCGCTGGCCATCGCCAGCAGGCTCTGCCGGCGTCCGGCCAGGTAGTCGTGCATGGCCAGTTCGCTGGCGCCGTCGTACAACAGGCCGACCAGCCCGGGGTCCAGCTCGATGAATTCGTACAGGCCCAGGCGCCCGCGGTAACCGCTGCCCTGGCACTGCTCGCAGCCCACCGCGTGGTAACTGCTGCCGAGTGCCGCCAGCTCGGGCCACAGCTCACGTTCTGCCGCCTGCAGCGGGTGCGCCACGGCGCAACTGCACAGGCGCCGCACCAGGCGCTGGGCCAATACGCCACGCAGGCACGAGGCAATCAGGAACGGTTCGATGCCCATGTCGCGCAGGCGGGTCACCGCGCCCAGCGCACTGTTGGTGTGCAGGGTGGACAGCACCAGGTGGCCGGTGAGGCTGGCCTGTACGGCGATCTGCGCGGTTTCCTGGTCGCGGATTTCGCCGAGCATGATCACGTCCGGGTCCTGGCGCAGTATCGCGCGCAGGCCGCTGGCGAAGGTCAACCCGGCGCGCGGGTTGATGGCAGTCTGGCCGATGCCGGCAATGGCGTACTCCACCGGGTCCTCGACGGTGAGGATATTGCGGCTGCCATCGTTGAGGCTGTTGAGGCTGGCGTACAGGGTGGTGGTCTTGCCGGAACCGGTCGGGCCGGTGGACAGGACGATGCCGTTGGGCCGCGCCAGGCAGCCACGCAGGCCCTGCAGTACCGCCGGCGGCATGCCCAGGTTGCCCAGCGCCAGCAGGCTGGCCTGCTTGTCGAGGACGCGCATCACCACCCGTTCGCCATGGATGCCAGGCAGGGTCGAGACCCGCACGTCCACTTCGCGCCCGGCCGCACGCAAGGTGATCCGGCCATCCTGGGGCTGGCGCTTTTCGGCGATGTCCAGGCGCGCCATCACCTTGATCCGCGACACCAGCATGGCTGACAGCGCACGCGGTGGGCGCAACACCTCGCGCAGGTGGCCATCGACCCGCAGGCGCACCACCAGGCTCTGCTCGAAGGTTTCGATGTGGATATCCGAGGCACGCAGGCGCAGGGCCTGGCCGAACAGGCCGTTGATCAGGCGGATCACCGGGGCCTCGTCGTCGCTTTCCAGCAAGTCCTCGATGCGCGGCATCTCGTTCATCAGGCTGTCCAGGTCCACCTGCTCGCCAATGCCTTCGATCAGTGCCTCGGTGGCGTTGGCACCTGCCTGGTACAGCTGGCCCAGGCGTTCATCGAACAGCGCGGGTTCCAGGTATTCGAGCAGGCTGGGCTGGCCATGCACGCGCAACAGTTCCTGCAGTTGCGCACTGTCGGCGTCGGGCCGCAGCCACAGTTGCCAGCCTTGCTCGGCCGGGGCCATGGCTACCCCGCTCTGGCGCGCCTGGCGATATGGCAGCATCACCAGTCACCGCCTTCCAGGCGCGCGCGGCTGGCAGGGAATACCTGCAGCAACTGCGGGCTGCCGGCTGCCAGGTCCGGCAGTTGCAGCGGCGTGGTCTGTTGCAAGGTGCGGTACTTGCCCTCGCTGAGCCCGGCCAGGCTCGGCTCGTCACGCAGGATACGCGGGCGAATGAACACCATCAGGTTCTGCTTGGTGTTCTTGCTGGCATCGGAGCGGAACAGCCGGCCCAGGTACGGGATGTCGCCCAGCAGCGGCACACGCTGATTGCTGGTGCTCAGCTCGTCGCTGATCAGGCCGCCGAGAATGACCAGGCCGTTGTCCTCGACCATCACCTTGGTCTTGATCTCGCGCTTGTTGGTGATCACGTCGCTGGCCGCGCTGGAGTCGGCGATCGACGACACTTCCTGGACGATGTCCAGGCGCACGCTGTTGTCGATGTTGATCTGCGGCTTGATGCGCAGCTTCACCCCGACTTCCTTGCGCTCGATGGTCTGGTACGGGTTGGCGTTGTTCTGGGTCACCGAACCGGTGACGAAGGGCACTTCCTGGCCGACCAGGATCGACGCTTCGGCATTGTCCAGGGTCAGCAGGGTGGGCGTGGACAGCAGGTTGAAGCCACTCTTGCCCTTCAGCGCATTGACCAGCATGGCAAAGTTGAAGCCGCCGCCGAAATGGCCGATGCCAGCCGTCGCCCCGCTGGTCGACGACAGCAGCTCGCCCAGCGCCTCGCTGTCACCGCTGGCGGCCGCCCCGGCGATACTGGCGATGTTGACCCCGTTGCTGCCGAAATTGACGATGCCGGCACCGAACTTCTCATCGGCGAACAGCCACTGCACGCCCAGCTCCTGGGCACTGCTGTCGGAGACTTCGGCGATGATCGCCTCCACCACCACCTGGGCGCGGCGGATGTCCAATTGCTCGACGATGCTGCGGTAGGCCGCCAGTTCGCTGTCGGGGCCGACCATGACCACGGCGTTGGTGCCTTCCTCGTACTCCAGGCGGATACCACTGCCACCACCGGCAGCCACCACCGGCCGGTCCTTGGCCTCGGCTGCAGCAGCGCCTTCCGCCGCCACCATGCCCTCCTGGCTGAGGCCGCGCAGCACCTTGACCACTTCGCTGGCACTGGCGTGGCGCAGGTAGATCACCTGGGTGCCGGTGTTGTCCGCCACTTCGCCTGGGCGGTCGAGGTGCTGCAGCAAGCTGGCGATACGATCCAGGTTGCTGCGCCAGTCGGTCACCACCAGTTGCTGCGCTGCGGGGTAAGGGGTGATCACGCCCACCCGTGGATCGATCAGCGGCTTGAGAATACCGAGCACTTGTTCGCTGGCAGCATTGCGCACATTGAAAACCCGGGTAGCCACGCTGTCGCTGCCCTGCCCCTGCTGCCCGGCCGGCTCCACCGGCACCGGTTCCAGGCGCGCCGCCTGGTCGGGGACGATCTTCACGCTGCCGTTGGGCAGGTCGACAGCGGCATAGCCCTGGGCGCGCAGCTGCGCCAGGAAGATGTCGTAGATCGCATCGGCGTCGTGCATGTCGACGGTGCGCACGGTGACCTTGCCTTTGACCCGGGGGTCGACGATGAAGGTGGTGCCGGTAATGCGCGACACGCTGTCGATGAACTCGCCCAGATCGGTGTCGACAAAGTTCACCTCATACAGGGGCGTGCCGTTGTCGTCGAATACCGGCTCTTCGGCATTGGCGGCGGGCAGGCCCATGGACAAGGCCAGGCTCAAGGCGGCCGCTAGGCAATATCTGACAGGCATCGTTCATCCTTGCCGCTTGAAGCCGGTCACGACGGGGCGTGGCGGCCAGGGCAAGCGTTCACGCCGCCCCTGGTTGTTGAAAATCAGGCCATCGCTGTCGATGTCCTGCAGCACGATCCCGGGCGCCAGGCGCTGGCCACGGGCCAGGGTGCGCACCTGCTCGCCATAGCGCAGCACTACCACGCTGGCGGCCAACGGCTGGGCCTTGAGGCCGCCGAGGTAGTGCAGCGGCAGGCGGGTAAGGGCAATGGCGCCGTCGTCGACGGGCAGCTGCCAGTGGCCGACCATCAACCCGGGCAGCGGCGTGTCGGCCATGCCGGGTGCAATCGCTGGTTGCGGCTGGCGGCTCAGTTGCAGCACGCACTGGGCGGCCAGCCAGCCGGCCAGGGTCAGGCCAGCGCCAGTGAGCAGGCGCGAGATGAGCATCACGAGGCCAACTGCCGTGGGTGCCAACCCGGGTGCCCCTGTACGTAGCGCACTTCGGGCAATTGCAGCGGCGCCAATTGCCAGTCCGCTGGCTGGCGGGCGAGCCAGGCTTCAACGCGTTGCCACAGAGGCTCACCCGCCTGGGCCTGGAATTGCAGGCCGAAGGTGCGGCACAGGCCCGGTAGCGGTGCCAGGTCGCTGATGCGCTTGCCTTGCGGGCTGTAGCTGACCCGCCAGGGCTGGCCCTGCCAGCGCGGCAGGTCCTGGCTGTTGTCCAGCAGCAACGGGTCGCCGAACAGTTGCTCCGCAGCGTTCTCCAGCACCTGCTCGACCTGCCGCGCTGGCGCTTCAACCACCGGGGCCGGGTAGCCACCGGTGAGGCTGATCAGGTGTTCGCGGGTAATGGCCGCCCCTGCTGGCAGCGGGTAGTCATAACGCAGGCCGGGCAGCAGCACCGGCATGTCGCTGTCGCCGGCCAGGGCTTGATGCAGCAGGCGGTCCCAGCTGCCGCCCCGAGTATCGCGGCGCCACAGGGCCTGGGGCGCGCGGGCCAACGGTTGATCGAGCCAGGCCGCATGGCCGGCGCGCTGTTGGCGCAGTTCAGCCTGCAATGGCGCGAGACGCAGCTGCGCCGCGGCGGCCAGCTGGTGTTCAAAGGCCGGAAAGAAACGCCCGTCGAACTGCCACGCCCCGGCCACCCGCCGACAGCGCAGACGGAAGGCGCCGCTACCCCGGCAACCGGCGAACAGCACCGGTACCCGGCGGCCGCTGGCCTGGGTCACCTCAACCGGTGCCGGCCACAAGTCCTGGCCACGGGCAGATAACAGCACGTCGATCTGCGGTACCCGCTCGGCCAGCCACAGCCCTGGGCCAGTGCCCGCATCGGCCAGGGCCACCACCAGGTCGGCGTCGCGCCGGGCCTGCTCGAACACCGGCTGGAGCGCCTGGTACCACTGCTTGAGCGACGCCTTCTGGTCCTGGGCGTAGGGGTCGGTGACACCGACCACGGCGACCCGGGCACCGCCCCGCTCGAAGATATGCAAGCTGTCCAGGCCCAGGGCCTGGCGTTGCCCGTCAGCCAGCCCGGCCCCCAGGGTGATGGCGCTAGCCTGGCGATACAGGCCTGGGCAACGTTGCGGCCACAGCACGCGCTCGTCGCTGCTGACCCGCGCGTCGATTCCCAGCAGCTGGCTGCCCTGCACGCCGCTTTCGCCCTGGGTCAGGTAGGCCAGGCCACTGCCATTCCAACCCTGGCCGTTCTCCAGGGTCAGGCTGTTGCCCGCCCCGGCCTCGCCGCGCAACTGCTCCAGCAACGCCACCAGCACTGCATAGCCGCCCAGCTGGGCAGGCGCCGCCTGGCCGGCGTCGAGCAGTGACGCCAGTTGCGGGTGGGCGACGCTGGCGTTGCTGCCGGTCATCCATGGCGCGCGGCCCAGATGGCTGACCGGCCCCAGGCGCGTGGCCGGCACCACGGCCAGGCCAGGCTGACGGGCATCGAGGGTATCGGCCACGTACAGCAGGTCGAGGCCGGCATTACCGCGCGCTTGCCCAGGAAAGGCGGAGCAGGCGCCGAGCAACGGCGCCAAGGCACCGACACCCATCCAGCCGATCACTTCGCGCCTGTGCACACTGCTTGCCATCGAACCCGCCATCCTTTTCCATGTTCATTCAGGGCACCGGATGTTGCGGCGTTGGCATTACAGTTTGATGGCAGAAATCCGACAGCCATTCCAAACTGATCTGTCGGTCATGTTTTTAAGCGCCCGGTGTTTTAAAGGCGCGTTCACATTTCTGCCAATGAATCATCATATTTGCCCACTAAAGTCGCGGTTTCCTCCAACTCAGCCAACATAAGGACACCCTGATGAGTCGAGATACCGGCGACAACCTGGACCGGAACCACAGCGGCAACCTGCCGATGGCCCGCGTCATGGACGCCTACCTGAGCCGCCGCAGCGTGATGCGCGGCAGCCTGGGCGCTGCCATCGCCATGATTGCCGGTACCGGCCTGACAGGCTGCTTCGACAGTGGCGGTTCGGATCATGATGATCCGGTCACCGAGCCGGAAGTGCCAAAACTGGCGCTGGGCTTCCAGTCCATCCCCGGCTCGCGCACCGATGCCTGCGTGGTTGCCGCTGGCTACAGCGCCTACGTGCTGGCGCCATGGGGCACGCCGATCAACAGCAACGGCAACCCGTGGAAGGCCGACGGCAGCAATACCTCGACCGACCAGGCCAACGCCATGGGCATGCACCACGACGGCATGCACTTCTTCCCCATCAACGGCAGCTCGGAAGACGGCCTGCTGGCAATCAACTTCGAGTACATCGACACCGCCGCCCTGCACCCGGCCGGCCCGACCACCGATATCGACGGCAAACGCCCGGCCGAGGAAGTACGCAAGGAAATCAACGCCCACGGCGCCGGTGTAGTGCGCTTGCAGAAGGTCAGCGGGCGCTGGCAGGTGGTCGACAACGACCCGCTCAACCGCCGCTTCACCACGGCCTCGCGCATGGAAATCACCGGCCCCCTGCGCGGCACCGATCACGTGAAGACCAAGTATTCGCCGGACGGCACCCACTGCCGCGGCACCAACAACAACTGCGGCAACGGCTACACCCCGTGGGGCACCTACCTGACCTGTGAAGAGAACTGGCCAGGTATTTTCGTCAACAAAGGTACCCGCCCCGAAGACCAGCGCCGTATTGGCGTGAGCACCTCCAGCGGCCAGTACAAATGGGAAACCGCGGCGGGTGACAGCAGCGAGGTAGCCGACGAATTCGCCCGTTTCGACGTCACCGTCAAAGCGGCCAGCGCCACCGACGACTATCGCAACGAAGCCAGCACCTACGGCTACATCGTCGAGATCGACCCGTACAACAGCGCCACCCTGGCCACCAAGCGCACCGCGCTGGGCCGTTTCCGTCACGAGGGCTGCGCCCCGGGCCTGGCGGTCGCCGGCAAGCCGCTGGTGTGGTACATGGGTGACGACTCGAACAACGAGTACCTGTACAAGTGGGTGTCCAACGCCGTGTGGGATGCCGCCGACGCCAACCCGGCCGACCGCCTGGCCACCGGCGCCAAGTACCTCGACCAGGGCAAGCTGTACGTGGCGCGCTTCAATGCCGATGGCAGCGGGGTATGGTTGCTGCTGGACGTCGCCACCACGACCACTGCCGGCAGCACCCTGGGCGCCCTGTATGGCGACCTGCCGGGGATCATCCTCAACACCCGCGGCGCCGCCGATGCCGTAGGCGCAACGCCGATGGACCGCCCGGAATGGACCACGGTCAACCCGCTGAACGGCGACGTGTACCTGACCCTGACCAACAACAGCGCGCGTACCCCGGACAAGGTCGATGCTGCCAACCCGCGCGGCCCGAACCGTCACGGCCATATCATTCGCTGGCACGACAGCGACGACCAGCTGAGCTTCACCTGGGACATCTTCGTGTTCGGCGCCAACGCGGCCGGCAGCGCCGACATCAACCGCTCGGGCCTGACCGAACTGAACCAGTTCGCCAGCCCTGACGGCATGAGCTTCGATAGCCGTGGCGTGCTGTGGTTCGAGACCGACAACGGCGAGAGCACGGTGACCGACTACACCAACGACCAGCTGTTAGCCGTGATCCCGACCAACCTGGTCGATGCCAGCGGCAAGCAGGTGCCGGTGAATGCGCAGAACCAGGTGGACCTGCGCCGCTTCTTCGTCGGCCCGAATGGTTGCGAGGTGACCGGGATTACCTTCACCCCCGACAACAAGACGCTGTTCGTCAACATCCAGCACCCGGACAATTGGCCGTATACCGACAAGGCCACCGATGCCACCCCGGCGGGGACCACGGTAAGGCCGCGAGCGGCGACGGTGGTGATCCAGCGTATCGATGGCGGCGAGATCGGCACCGCCTGATCGATCTGTGCACGGGGGCCGCTTTGCGGCCCTTTCGCGACGCAAGGCCGCTCCTACAAGGGTGAATTGCGCCCCTAATGGTGGACAAGTGTCCAACATCTGGGGCGCAGCTCAGGTCGCATTCCCCTGCAGGAGCGGCCTTGTGTCGCGAAAGGGCTGCAAAGCAGCCCCGGCAATCTCAAGCGCTACCACACCATCGGCTCGCGGCTACGCACCCGCACCTGTTGCGCCGGCACCCGGGCATGCCACTGCACCACCCCGAGCGCTTCCACCTGGAACTCGCTGCGTATCACCCGCCCTTCCTCGGCGAACGACAGCTGCAACAGGAAATACCCGCTGTTCAGCAGCAGCCCTTCGCTCAGCCGCTCGAAGGTTTCGTCATCCACCGCTCCCAGTGCCTGGCGCAGCGCCGCCGCATCTGCATACCCAGACGCCGGTCGGCCGCTGATGATGCGGCTGAGCAGCGAACGCGGATAACGGCCTTCGTACAGCGCCTCCAGCAAAGGCAGATGCGCCAACCCCAGGGCATTGGCATTCAGCCGCCAGCCCGTGGTCTGCGGCAAGGCGCACAGCATCGGGTAGCGCCCCTCACGGCTGGCATCCGGCTCCAGCAACAGGTTCAGCTCGCTGGTGTCGAGCATCGGTTGGTTGGCCGCCAACCGTGCGGGTTGCTGGCGCAGGTACTGGCCGCTCTCGGCGCCCTGCAGGCGGGCATCGCTATCCGCATCGAGCCAGTCGGCCAAGGCATCTACCAGGCGTTCGGCCGCCATGTCGTCGCCCAGCAGGTAGCGCAACTGGCGTTCGGCGCGCTCACCATCCGCCCCGAGCAGCGCGTTGACATTGAAGCAGGTGTGCTGGTCGCGCACCTGCAGCTGCGCCTGGCCGCCACCAAAGTCATAGTTCAATGGCTGCCCGCGCAAGGCCTGCCAGAACAACGGGCTGAGCCGCCAGGCGGGATCAAGCAGGGCCTGCTCGGCATAGGCCAGGCCGGCCTGTTCCATGGCCCGTGCCTGCACCCGTTGATGCAACAGGCGCACCTCATCCACCTGACGCCGGCCATCTTCCACCAGCCAGGCCATGCCCGCCGCCAGCATCGCCAGCACCACCATCACCATCAGCAGGGCCGCCCCCTGCTGTTGTCTGCCACCCATCCGTGCGCACCTCACCCGCGAATGAAAACGCCAGTCAACACCTCGGGTGTTGCAGCGAGATGGCAGCCACCATCCGTCATGTGCCCGTCATCTACACAAGGCACGATTGCCCTTCCTTTTCATGGCCTTACAGGAGTGGTCGCAATGGGTGGCATTGGAATCTGGCAACTGGTGATCGTACTGCTGATCGTATTCCTGCTGTTTGGTACCAAGCGCCTCAAGGGCCTGGGCAGCGACGTGGGCGAGGCGATCCAGGGCTTTCGCAAGTCCATGGGCGGCGACAATGGCGCCAACGCCGCAGGCCACCCGCAGGTGCAGCAGCAATGCCCGCTGACCGGCCAGGCGGCGCAGCAGCAACAAGCGGAACGCCAGGCCTGATGTTCGAGGTAGGCTTCAGCGAGCTGCTGCTGGTCGGCATCGTCGCATTGTTGGTGATGGGCCCGGAGCGCCTGCCGCAGGCGGCACGCACGCTCGGGCGTGGCCTGGGCCAGGCGCGCCGGGCGATGCAGGCCTTGCGCATGCAGGTGGAACGGGAGATCGAACTGCCTGGCTTCGACAACGCCCCGTTGCAGCGCCTGGAACAGGAAATTCGCCAAGGCGTGCGCCTGAGTTCGGCCCCCAGCCAAGGCGCGACCACGGTAACGCAGCCCAGGGAGAATGCCTGATGAGCATGGCCACGGAACCGCTTGCCGGCATGCCGCTGACCGAGCACCTGCGCGACCTGCGCAAACGCCTGGTGCGCTGCCTGGGGCTGGTCGCGCTGCTGTTCGCCGGCCTGTTCCCCTTCGCCCAAACCCTGTACACCCTGGTTTCCGAACCGCTGCGGCGCTTTCTGCCGGAAGGCGCCAGCATGATTGCCACCAGTGTCACCTCGCCGTTTCTGACGCCGTTCAAGCTGACCGCGATGTGCGCGCTGTTCGTTGCCATGCCGTTGCTGCTGCACCAGGCCTGGGGTTTCATGGCGCCCGGGCTGTATCGCCGCGAACGGCGCATTGCCCTGCCGTTGCTGGTGTCGAGTATCGTGCTGTTCTATGCCGGCATGGCCTTCGCGTTCTTCCTGGTGTTCCCGATGATGTTCGGCTTCTTTGCCAGCGTGACGCCGGAAGGCGTAGCGATGATGACCGACATCAGCCAGTACCTGGACTTCATCCTGGCGCTGTTCCTGGCGTTCGGGCTGGCGTTCGAGATCCCGGTGGCGACCTTCATCGTGGTCTGGGTGGGGTTGGCCGATGTGGCCACGTTGCGGCGCAGCAGGCCCTACGTGATCGTCGGCTGCTTTGTGGTGGGGATGATCCTGA
>MTEX01005717.1_pt3 | contig 16283 bp, 13 predicted proteins | sample 1042691 | NCBI WGS metagenome assembly MTEX01 (sample SAMN06185810, study PRJNA358809) | soil metagenome | isolation source: soil biostimulated with molasses as carbon source | place: India | collected 2015-05-23
CGCCAGCGCCAAATGGCTTACCGCCGAAGAGAAGCAGATACTGACCCGGGAAATCGAACAGGACCAGAAGCAGACCGGCACGCAAAAGCATTCGGTGCGCGCGGTGTTCGCCGACAAGCGCGTGTGGTGGATGTGCCTGATCTACTTCGCCTTTGTCGCGGGCCAGTACGGCCTGACGTTCTGGATGCCTACCCTGATCAAATCCACTGGTGTCACCGGCGCCTTCAACATCGGCCTGCTCAGCGCCATCCCGTTCATCTGCGCCATTGTCGTGATGAACCTGCTGGGCCATTCCGCCGACAAGCGCCGCGAGCGTCGCTGGCACTTGATCGTGCCGGCGCTGCTTGGCGCCGTGGGCTTTTCCGTCGCGGCGTCCTTCGCCGACAACACCGTCGTATCGCTGGTCTTTCTGTCGATGGCGGCCGCTGGCGTGCTGACCTGCGCGCCCCTGTTCTGGTCGCTGCCGACGGCCTTCCTGTCGGGCACCGCAGCGGCTGCGGGTATCGCCATCGTCAACTCGGTAGGTAATCTGGCGGGCTTCGCCAGCCCCTACATGATCGGCTATCTCAAGGATCTGACCAGTTCCACCGCGTCCGGCATGTACGTGTTGGCGGGCGTGCTGGTCGTTGGCGCCATCGCGGTCTGGTTTACGCCGGCCAAGCTGGTCAATCGCTGACGCGCCGTTTTCGTTCACAAGGAATTGCAATGCCACGCCTGGCCGCCAACCTCACCATGATGTACACCGAGCACCCCTTCCTGGACCGCTTCAAGGCGGCGGCAGGGGATGGCTTCACCGGAGTGGAGTTTCTGTTTCCGTACGAGTTCACCGCCGCCGAGCTCAAGTCGCGACTGGATGGCAGTGGCCTGGAGCAGGCCCTGTTCAATGCGCCGCCCGGAGATTGGGCCGCCGGCGAACGCGGCATTGCTTCCCTGCCGGGCCGTGAAGGCGAATTCGAGCGCGGCTTCGACCAGGCGCTGGAGTACGCCGCGGTGCTCGGCAACCGCAAGCTGCATGTGATGGCGGGCCTGATCCGCCCGGAACAGGACCGCTCGGCGCACCGCGAGGTCTACCTCAAGAACCTGGCATCGGCTGCGCGCGCGGCGGCGTCGGCCGGGGTCACCGTCGTGATTGAACCCATCAACACGCGCGACATTCCCGGCTTCTTCCTGAACCGCCAGGATGAGGCCCAGGCCATCTGCGCCGAGGTCGGCGCGGACAACCTGAAGGTGCAGTTCGATATCTACCACTGCCAGATCGTCGAAGGCGATATCGCGATGAAGCTGCAGCGCGATATCGCCGGCATCGGCCACATCCAGATCGCTGGGGTGCCCGACCGGCACGAACCCGACCTGGGCGAGCTGAACTATCCCTACCTGTTCGAGCGCATCGACGCGCTCGGCTATACGGGCTGGATCGGCTGCGAGTACCGTCCCAGGGCCGGCACGTCCGCGGGTCTGGGCTGGGCCCAACCCTATCTTGCCAATCACTGAGCATTCCACCATGAAAATCCTGATCACCGGCGGCGCCGGATTCCTGGGCCAGCGCCTGGCCCGCAAGTTGCTGGAACAAGGCTCCCTCTCGCTGGACGGCGCGCCACAGGCGATTACACAGATCGACCTGCTGGACGTCGCCAAGACTGACGCGCTGGCGGACCCCCGCGTGCGTTCCATCGTGGGCGATATCGCCGACCCCGCCGTGCTGCGGCAAGCCATAGGCACGGATACGCGCGCGATCTTCCATCTGGCCGCCATCGTCAGCGGCCAGGCCGAGGCGGACTTCGACCTGGGCATGCGGATCAACCTGGACGCGTCGCGGGCGTTGCTGGAAACCTGCCGCGCACTGGGCCACAAGCCCCGCGTGATTTTCACCAGCTCGGTGGCTGTGTACGGCGGCGTCTTGCCTGAAACCGTGCGCGACGACACCGCGCTCAATCCCCAGTCGTCCTATGGCACGCAAAAGGCGATCGCCGAATTGTTGCTGGCCGACTACACGCGCCGCGGCTTCGTCGACGGCCGCGTGCTGCGCTTGCCCACCATCAGCGTGCGTCCCGGCCGCCCGAATGCGGCGGCCTCGTCGTTCGCCAGCGGCATCATCCGCGAGCCCCTCAACGGCGAGGCCGCGGTGTGCCCGGTCGGCGCTGACACGCGCCTGTGGCTGCTGTCCCCGCGCGGCGCCATCCAGGCACTGATTGCCGGCTGCGAACTGCCGGCGCAAGCGGTGGCCGACCGCGCTCCCATCAATCTGCCGGGCGTGTCCGTCACCGTGGCCGAGATGGTGCAGGCCTTGCGCGAGGTGGCCGGCGACGAGGTCGCCGATCGCATCACATGGCAGGCGGACGAACGCGTCGAGCGCATCGTGGGTAGCTGGCCGGGCCGGTGGGACACGGCCCGCGCGACCCGGCTGGGCCTGAAGGGTGACGGCGACTTCGCCGAGATCATCCGCGCCTACATCGCCGACGACCTGCCGCGCTGAGTGCGCGACGTCCTGCTTCCCAGTTTTTCTATGGACGATGTAACCATGAGCCATCCGCAAACTACCCCGCGCCGCGTCGGCGTCATCGGCCTGGGCGCAATGGGCGCCGGCATTGCGCAAAGCCTGCGCCGCGCTGGCCACGAGGTGCACGCCTACGACATCAGGCCCGGCGTCGCCGCCGCCTTTGCCGCTGAGGGCGGGGTGGCGTGCACCACGCTGGCCGACATGGCCGCCGCCTGCGACATCGTCATCAGCGTGGTCGTCAATGCGGAACAGACCGAAGCGGTGCTGTACGGCGATGCAGGCATCGCCGCCTCGCTACGCCCGGGCGCCGTATTCGTGATGTGTTCCACCGTGGATCCCAACTGGTCGATCGCGCTGGAAGCGCGGCTGGCGGAGCAGGGCATCCTGTATGTGGACGCTCCCATTTCCGGCGGCGCGGCCAAGGCTGCCTCTGGTCAGATGACCATGATGACCGCGGCCCGGCCGGCCGCCTACGAGGCCTGCGGCGCCGTTCTGGATTCGATGGCCGGCAAGGTCTATCGCCTGGGTGACCGCGCGGGCGCGGGCAGCAAGGTCAAGATCATCAACCAGTTGCTGGCGGGCGTGCACATCGCGGCCGCGGCGGAAGCCATGGCGCTGGGCCTGCGCGAAGGCGTGGACGCCGATGCGCTGTACGAAGTGATCACGCACAGCGCGGGCAATAGCTGGATGTTCGAAAACCGCATGGCCCACGTCCTGGCGGGTGATTACACGCCATTGTCGGCGGTGGACATATTCGTGAAGGACCTGGGCCTGGTGCTGGACACCGCCCGGCATACCAAGTTTCCCCTGCCGCTGGCGTCGACCGCGCATCAGATGTTCATGCAGGCCTCCACGGCCGGGCATGGCCGCGAGGACGACAGCGCGGTGATCAAGATTTTCCCGGGTATTTCCCTGCCGGAGGCGAAATGAGCATCAAACTGGGGTGTATCGCCGACGATTTCACCGGCGCCACCGACCTGGCCAACAATCTGGTGCGCGCCGGCATGCGCGCCGTGCAGACCATCGGCGTGCCTGGAACGCCGCTGCGCGGGGACGCGGACGCGGTGGTCGTGGCGCTGAAAACCCGCACCTTGCCCGCCGCCGAAGCCGTGGCGCAGTCGCTGGCGGCGCTGGAATGGCTGCAGGCGCAGGGTGCCGAGCAGATCTATTTCAAGTATTGCTCCACCTTCGACAGCACGCCGCAAGGCAACATCGGCCCCGTTACCGACGCGCTCATGTCGCGGCTGGGCACGGCCTTTACCATCGCGACGCCAGCGTTTCCGGATAACAAGCGCACCGTATTCAAGGGCTATCTGTTTGCGGGCGACGTGTTGCTGAACGAATCTGGCATGCAGCACCACCCGCTGACGCCCATGACCGATCCCAACCTGGTCCGGGTGCTGTCCGCGCAGACCTCGCGCAAGGTCGGGCTGGTCGACTACAGCGTCGTCGCGCGCGGCAGCGACGCGATCCGCGCGCGCATGCAGGAACTGGCGTCCCAGGGCATCGAGATCGCCATCGTGGACGCCGTGTCCAACGAGGATCTGCTGGTGCTGGGACCGGCCTTGCGCGGCATGCCTTTGGTGACGGCGGGTTCGGGCGTGGCCATCGGCCTGCCGGCCAATTGGGGCTTGTCCGCCGGCCAGACCGCGAGCCTGCCACGAACCCCGGGGCTGCAGGCGGTGGTGGCCGGCAGTTGCTCCGCGGCCACCAACGGGCAGGTCGCCGCGTTCATCGAAAGCGGACGCCCGGCATTGGCGCTGGATCCGTTGCGCCTGGCGGCGGGTGAGGACGTCGTGGGCGAGGCGCTGGCCTGGGCCGAGTCGCGCATGCTGGACGGGCCCGTGCTGGTCTATTCGACCGCGCAGCCCGATCAGGTGAAGCAGGCCCAGGGCGCGCTGGGCGTCGAGCGCGCTGGATCGCTGATCGAGGCCGCCATCGCGCGCATTTCAGTCGGGTTGGTCGAACGCGGCGTACGCCAGTTGATCGTCGCGGGCGGCGAGACTTCCGGCGCCGTGGTGCAGGCGCTGGGACTGGAACAGATGGCCATCGGCGAACAGATCGATCCGGGCGTGCCCTGGTGCTCGGGCTACGCGCCGGCGGCGCAGGGCGATGTCAGCATCGCGCTGAAGTCCGGAAACTTCGGCGTCCGGGATTTCTTCACCAAGGCGTTCAATATGCCTTGACGCCCGGCGGCTAGCGGTGCGCCTGCCGCAGGCGCTTGGCCGCGTTCACCATGTGGATGCGCGCGGCTTCGCGCGCACCGTCCACGTCCTTCTTGCGGATCGCCTCGACGATGGCGATGTGTTCCTGCAGCACGTCGCGCATCAGGCTCGCGTGGCGGGCCTCATTGCCGCGCGTCACACGCGTGGCCGCTTCCATGAACTGGCTGACGAAGGCCAGTGTCGTCATGAAATAGGGATTTCCTGTGGCGCGCGCGATGCTGCGGTGGAACGCCACGTCTTCCTTCACGCCGTCGCCGCCGTTTTCGACTGCCTGCGAAATGGCGGCCAGCGCTGCATCGATGTCGACCATGTCCTGCTTCTTGCGCACCGCGGCGGCCTGGGCTGCAATCTCTGTTTCCAGCGCGCGGCGCAGGTCCACGATGTGCAGCACGGCGTCCAGCGTAGACAGTTCGGCCGCGTCGATGCGCAGCGCCCGGTTGCCACTGGGGCCGGTGACGTACACGCCGCTGCCTTGCCGGGCTTCCACGACGCCATCTTGGCGCAGCCGCGAGACCGCTTCGCGGATGACGGTGCGGCTGACGCCGAATTGTTCGGCCAGTGCGCTCTCGGTCGGAAGCTTGGCGCCGGGCAGCACTCGACCTTCGTCGATTTCGGCGCGCAGGCGCTTGGCGACGGTATCGGTCAGCGTGGGCGGGGAGGGTAGTCGGGGAAACGCCATTGATGGGGAGGACAGGAAAGGCCGGCCTCCGCTATGGCGGCCAGGGCAGGAGCAGCGTCGATGATAACCGGTAGCCGTCGTGGCCCGGCACACACGCGCTTGGCCCGAGGCCGTGGCGCGGTCAGCGTGGCGTCGGCGGCGCGCTGCCGCCCGATTTTGCACGCGCTTCCAGCAGGCAATCGATGAAGCACTGCGCGGCTGGTGTCGGCGGAGAGTCCGCGCGGGTCAGGATCGATACCCGGGCGGCCGGCAGGTCGTGCGCCAAGGGCAACATGCGCAGGCCGCGCGGCAGCAGGCTGTGGTCGAACAGGTTGCGCACGAAGATGCCCAGTGCATCGCTTTCGGCAATGATGGCCAACGCAACCGCGATGGATTGGCAGGGGATGACGTCGCGGGGCGCCGGCAGCTTGTGGGCAGCGAAGGCCAGCCGCAGCAGGTTGGCGGGCGCCTGGATATTGCCGGGCAGCAGCCACAGGGCATCGTGCAGTTCGGCCAGGCTGGTGGCCCGGCGCAGCGGATGGCCGGCACGCGCCCCGACCGCGAGCGGCAGCGTGAAGAGCGGGCTGCGCGCGAAGCCGTCGTCGATGTCGCCGTCGTACTCCGTCTGCACCAGGAAATCGTAGCGGCCCGATTCCAGCTGTTCATGGCTATAAGGCGGCGCGACCTCGTTGAATGCCACGGCCACGCGCGGCATGCGCGCGCGGAAGGCGGCCAGCGCGGCCGGCAGGATCGTCAGCGCGGCCGAACTGAAGGCGAGATTCAGCGTGCCGCCTTCGCCATCGCGCATCTGGCCGATCTCTTCCTGCGCCTTGCGCGCTTCCTGCAGGATAAGGATGGCGCGTTTGTACAGGGCTTGGCCGTAGCTCGTCAGTTCCACGCCCCGGGCGCTGCGCCGCACCAGTTCGGCGCCCACGCTCTGTTCCAGCTCGCGCAGGCTGCGCGTCGCCGCGGGCTGGGTGACGAACAGCGCGCGTGCTGCAGCGCGGATGCTGCCGTGTTCGGCGATCAGTACGAAGGCGCGCAATTGGCGCAAGTTCATGGGACGCGCTCCGGATCCGGCGGATCGATTTTCGCCATCGTATAAGAAAAAGTATGCACTGGAACAAAAATGCTGTCTTTTCCTTATCGTCTGTCGTCCGTATATTCGTGTCCACGGGGCAGGCGCAGCGTCCGGATTCACGGACCGGCCGTCACCGGAACGGACATCAAGGGGAAAAAATGTCTATCGCTATCGCCGCCGCGCCGCGGCGGCAGGACCTTCATACGCCGACCATGCGCCGGCGGGTCATCGCCGGCACCACCATCGGCAACGCGCTGGAGTTCTTCGACTTCACCGTCTTCACATTCCTGATGCTGGTCATCGGGCCGCTGTTTTTCCCGGCCGCCTCGGGCTACGGGCAATTGCTCTTGACCACCGCCACCTTCGGCGTCGGCTTCCTGATGCGGCCGGTAGGCGGCATGCTGATCGGATCCTATGCGGACCGCCACGGACGGCGCGCGGCGATGACGCTGACCCTGTGGTTGATGGGTCTGGGCTGCGCATTGATCGCGGCTGCGCCGACCTACGCGCAAATGGGAGTGGTGGGGCCGGTGCTGATGGTGCTGGCGCGGTTGATCCAGGGATTTGCAGCAGGCGGGGAAGTGGGCGCATCGACCACGCTCTTGGTCGAGCACGCGCCGCCCGAGAAGCGCGGCTTCTACTCCAGCTGGCAGTTCGGCAGCCAGTCGCTCGGTGTGATGCTGGGGGCGCTGACGGTGGCCTTGCTGACCGCGGCGCTGAGCAAGGAGCAGATGCAGGCCTGGGGCTGGCGCGTGCCTTTCGTCATCGGCATCCTGACCGTGCCTGTAGGCGCCTACATCCGCCGTAATCTTGAGGAAACGCTGGAGCAGCCCGCCCGTACCGCCGCAGACCAACCGCGGGCCGCGACTGGCCATCAGCCCCTGCGCCGCGTGTTTGCCGAACACAAGGCGCCAGTGGCCAAGGGCATCCTGCTGGTGATCGGAGGCATGGTGTGCGCGCAGATTATCGGGTTCTACATGCCGGCCTACGCCAACAAGGAGCTGGGCCTGCCTGCCACCTCCACCCTGTTCGCCAGCGTGGTGCTGGGTGCCATCGGCTTCCTGCTCGCGCCGTTTGTCGGCATGCTGGCCGATCGGGTCGGGCGCAAGCGGGTGATCTTCTGGTCCCGCGCGGCCACCGTGGCTGCCTTGCTGCCATGCTTCCAATGGCTGGTGTCCGCGCCCAGCACCGGGCGCCTGATGACGGTGATTGCCTTGCTGGCGGTGCTGCTGGCGTTGCAGACCGCGCCTGTCATCACAATGCTGCCGGAACTGTTTCCGAAGGCGGTGCGCACGACCGGAATGTCGGTCGTGTATGGGCTGGGAATATCCGTGTTCGGCGGCTTTGCCCAGTTTTTCGTGACCTGGCTGCTGCACGTCACCGGAAATCCGATGGCGCCGGCCTGGTATCTGATGGTGACCGTGACGCTTTCCACCGTGGTGCTGTTCTGGATCCAGGACCGTACCGGCCATGAAATCGACAACCGCGAGGCATGAGCATGCAGTCCATCACACGCTATTTCTCCTCCAGCTACGCGCAGGCCCGCGACCGCTTCCTGTCCGCCGCGGCGCCCTTGGCCGCGCACGTCCAGTCTTACGCGATCGAGCCGCTGGGCAGCGAAGGCGAACCCCTGGCGACAGACGTGGCGCTGATCGGTGACGCGAACGCCGAGCGGCTGCTGATCATGACGTCGGCCACGCACGGCGTGGAGGGCTTTTGCGGCTCGGGCTGCCAGCTCGCGCTGCTGGATGACGCGCCCATGCTGGAGCGGGCGAGGCGCGCGGGCGTGGCGTTGCTGCTGGTGCACGCCGTCAACCCGTACGGTTTTTCGTGGGTTGCGCGCACGGATGAAGGCAACGTGGACCTGAACCGCAATGCGCAACCCTTCGGCAGCCAGGCATTGCCGGCCAACCCCGGCTATGGCCTGGTCCATGGCCTGCTGCTGCCGCAAGAATGGCCGCCCACGGATCAGAACCGGCAGGATCTCGCGCGCCATATCGAGCAGCACGGCCTGCCCGCCGTGACCCAGGCCGTTTCGCAGGGACAGTACACCCATGCCGACGGCCTGTTCTATGGCGGGGATCGTCCCGCGGCGTCGCTCGTGAACCTGCGCGACATTCTGCAAACCCATGCCAGCCGTTATGCACGCATCGGTTGGATAGACGTGCACACCGGCCTGGGACCGCGGGGCCATGGCGAGAAGATCTATGCGGGCCGCCGCGACGAGGCCGAGGTGGCGCGGGCGCGGCGCTGGTGGGGCGCCGATATCGCCGTGCCATACCAGGGCAGTTCCGCCTCGGTGGACATCACCGGCCATCTGGCAGGTCTGATTTACCAGGCCTGCCCCGATTCCGAACCCACGCTGATGGCTTTGGAGTTCGGCACCCAGCCGTGGGCCGACGTGGTTCTCGCGCTGCGCGGGCGCAATTGGCTGCGCGCCCATCCCGAAGCCGGCGACGCGTTGCGGCGCGAGATCCTGCAGGCGACGCTGGACGCGTTCTATTGCGGCCAGGAAGATTGGCAGGGCATGGTGCTGGGACAAAGCCGGGTGGCGGTGCTTCAGGCGCTGTGCGGGCTGCAAGCATAAGCCCGGAGCAAAACGGCGGCAGCGCTTTTTGGCGGACGTGCTTGGCGCCGGCTGCCTGAGCCGGATGGGGCGTCGGTTGGATGAGTGTCCAAACGGCGCCCTTTTTCTTGCCTTGCAATTGAAATGTTATATCATTTGCTCCTTGTTTGTAATGATATAACATTTAAGAGGGCAAGAATGAACGGCAAGAAGCAGGGGCGGGTGCGGGAAATTGGCGCAAGAGGCGGTCGGCGGGCACGTTTCACGGGCGGCCTCAAGCCCTTGGCCTGCGCACTGATACTGGCCGCGCCGGCGGCTCAGGCCCAGACGGCGCCGGATGCCGCTGGAGCCAGGACGCTGGCTCCCATCACGGTCTCGGCCAATCCGCTGGGGTTGGACCTGAACAGCACCACGTTGCCGGCATCGGTGCTGGAAGGCGACGAGTTGATCGAGCAGCGCAATGGCACCCTGGGCGACACGCTCAAGAACCTGCCCGGCGTCAATAGCGATACCTTTGGCGGCGGAGCCAGCCGCCCGGTGATCCGAGGCCAGACGGCGCCCCGTGTAAAGGTGCTGTCCGATGGTTCCGAGGTGATGGACGCGTCCGGCATTTCTCCTGACCATGCCGTGACGGTGGAACCGCTGTTGGCCGAGCGCATCGAGGTACTGCGCGGCCCTGCCACGCTGTTGTACGGCGGCGGCGCGATCGGCGGTGTGGTCAATGTCGTGGACAAGAAAATCCCGACGGCGGTACCCGAAAAAGGCATCGAAGCCGAAGCCGAATTGCGCGGCGCCACCGGCACCAAGGAGCGTGCGGGCGCGGTAGGCATCACCGCGGGCGAAGGCCAGTTCGCGGTACGCGTCGAAGGCCTGAAGCGCCGCACCAGCGACTATGACGTGCCGGATTGGCCCGGCGGAAAGCTGGAAGGCTCATACAGCGAATCGTCACAGGGCACGGTGGGCATGTCATGGATTACGCCGCGCGGCTACGTGGGCCTGGCGTTCACGCATCTGGAAAGCAAATACGGGCTGCCTGGGCATAACCACGAATACGAAGGCTGCCATCCCCACGGCACCCATCTGCACTGCGGCGGCCACGACCATGATCACGAAGAAGAGGGGCACGATCACGACCATGATCACGAACACGGTGGCGTGCCCTACGTTAAGCTGCGCAGCAACCGCCTCGATCTGCGCGCGGAATACCAGGATCCTTTCGCGGGCTTCGAAAAAATCCGCGTGCGCGGAGGGTTGACGGATTACCAGCACGACGAGATCGAAGGCGGCGAGGTGGGCACACGTTTCAAGAACAAGGGCTACGACCTGCGGGTGGAAATGCAGCACAAGCCAGTTGCAGGCTGGCGCGGCGTGGTGGGCGTGCAGAATGCCTACAGCGATTTCCGCGCAGATGGCGAAGAAGCTTTCCTGCCGCGCAGCAAGACGCGCTCCTATGGCCTGTTCGTGCTCGAGGAATACCAGCTGAACGATTGGCGCTTCGAACTGGGCGCGCGCCAGGACTGGCAGCGCATCTCGCCCACTGGAGGCGCGCAGCGCAGCAGCCTGTCTGGCACCTCTTTGTCGGCCGCGGCCATCTGGGATTTCGCGCCGCAGTATTCGGTGGCGCTTTCCCTGTCGCGCTCGCAGCGCCTGCCCACCGCGCAGGAGCTGTATGCCGACGGGGTGCACCTGGCTACCAATACGTATGAGCTGGGCAATCCGGACCTGAGCCGCGAGACTTCGCACAACATCGACCTGACCTTGCGCAAGCACGCCGGCGACACGACGTTCTCGGCCAGCGTGTTCCACAACCGCGTGAAAAACTACATCTACGCCAACACGCTGGACCGCTACGAGGATTTCCGTCTGATCGAATACTCGCAGCGCGACGCGGAGTTCACGGGCGTGGAAGGCGAGCTGCGTCACCAGTTCACGCCGGTGTTTTCGGCTGCCGTATTCGGCGACTACGTGCGCGGCAAACTGACCGGCGGCGATGGCAACCTGCCGCGCATTCCGGCGGCGCGCGCCGGCGTGCGCGCCAACATGAAATGGCAGCAGTGGTCGGGCGGCGTCGAGTATGCGCGTGTGTTCGCCCAGAAGGACATCGCCGCGTACGAGGACAGCACGCCCGGCTACAACATGGTCAACGCAGTGGTCGCGTATCGCGGCCAGTACGGCGCCACGGGCTATGAAGTCTACCTGCGCGGCACCAACCTGCTGAACAAGCTGGCATACAACCACGCGTCCTTCATCTCCACGGTGGCCCCGCTGCCCGGACGCAGCGTGCTGCTGGGCGTGCGCATGACTTACTGACGAATCCATCCCAAGCAGCTAATGCGCCATGGCGGAACGGGTGGATCCCGTTCCGCCATTTTTTCGTTCTACGGGTAGACCCCGATACGCTCCCCGTTGACGGCTCCCGGGCCGGGTTCCTAGAATCAAATTTGTGATCACATATCAAAAATAGCATTCAGGGGACGCAGCATGGCCCAACACGAACTCTTCGATCTCCAAGGCAAGGTTGTCTTGATCACCGGCGCGGCAGGCGGTATTGGCGCTGCGCTCAGCCGGGCATATGCCCGGGCGGGCGCGACGCTGGTGCTGACCGACCTGGCGGGGGAAAAGCTCGACGCGCTGGCGTCCGAGTTGCGCGGATCCGGCGCCAAGACCGGAAGCTACGCGCTGCAAGTGGAAGACCGCGCGGCGTGTTCGGCGGTCGTGGCCGAGGCGGTGGCGGCCTTCGGCGGGGTCGACGTGCTGGTGAACTGCGCCGGGGTCAACACCCGCATGCGGCCAGAGCAGTACGCCGAAGACGTCTGGGACCGCATCATCGGCATCAACCTGAAGGGCAGCTTCAACATGTGCCAGGCCGTGCACGCCCAGATGCAGGCGCGCGGCAAGGGCAAGATCATCAATATCGGTTCCATCCTGGCGCTGGCCTCCAATGCCATGACGGCAGCCTACTCAGCCAGCAAGGGCGGGGTACTGCAATTGACCCGTTCCCTGGCCTGCGCCTGGGCCGCCGACGGCATCAGCGTCAACGTTATCCAGCCGGGCTGGATCGACACCGCCTTGTCGCGCCAGGCGCGCGTGGACATTCCCGGACACGCCGAGCGCGTCGTCGCCACCACGCCCATGGGCCGCTGGGGCGAACCCGAAGACCTAGTCGGCCCGGCCCTGTTCCTGGCCAGCGCCGCGTCCGACTTCATGACGGGGGCGAGCGTGGTGGTGGACGGCGGCGTGACGGCGCACATCTGAACGCCTTGCGGCGGCCCGAAAGAACAACGAGGGAACGGCATGCGATTCGAGGAACTCCGGCAGAAGACGCCTGTGCACGAACTGGTGGTGGAAGAAAGCGACTGGGCGCAACTGACGCGCGCCGAGGCGCTGCGCCTGACGACGCTGTTCCTGGCGGCGCGCCGCTTCGAGGAAAAAATCCTGCAGCTGGACAAGCTGAACCTGGTGCACGGACCGGCGCACTCCAGCATCGGCCAGGAAGGCGCCGCCGCGGGCTGCCTTGCGGCCTTGCCGCCGGATACGCTGATGAACGGCACCCATCGCGCCCATCACCAGTGCATCGCCAAGGCCATCAATGCCTTGTACGGCGAGGACCTGGATCCATCCGCGGCGGGCCTGACCCTGGGCATGCGCCAGGAAATCCAGGGGATGATGCATGAGATCCTGGGCCTGAAGGACGGCTGGACCGGGGGGCGCGGCGGCTCCATGCATTTGCGCCGCGCCGAACTCGGCATCATGGGCACCAACGCCATCGTGGCCGGGGGCATCCCGATTGCCTGTGGCCATGCCTATGCGGAAAAGCAGCGCGGCTCGGGCAAGACCATGGTGACGTTCTTCGGAGACGGCGCCGTGCACCAGGGCGCCACCCATGAAGCGATGAACCTGGCGGCGCTTTACGGCCTGCCCATGATCTTCTTCCTGGAGAACAACAAGTACGCGGTGTCCATGAGCGTGGAGCAGTCCACCTACGAAACCGAGCTGCTGACGCGGCCCCAGGGCCACGGCATCGCGGGGGTCAAGGTGGATGGCATGAATCCCTTTGCCACCTGGCTTGCGACGCGTTGGGCGCATGAGCATATTGCCCGCACGGGCCGGCCGGCCTTCATCCTGGCCGAGGTCTATCGCTACTATCACCAGAGTTCGTCGATTCCAGGCAGCGCGTTCGGCTACCGCACGCGCGAAGAAGAAAACGCCTGGAAGGCGCGCGACCCCTGGCTGTTCCTGCAACAGGAGCTGAAGGCTCGCGGCATCCTGCGCGAGAACGAACTCGCGGCTGTCGATGCCACCGTGACCGACGCCGTGGAGGCTGCCGCCGCGTCCTGCATCGAAGGCACCGGTTCGTCGGCGCGCATAAAGGCCAGCCTGTGGCCCGCCGCGGCCAGCGTGGACGAGAACCTCAATAGCGACATGTCGGAGTTCGAGGGCGTGCGCTATGCCGAGGCCGAGGACTATGCGCCCGAGGACATGGAACCTCTGTCCTATATCGAGGCGATGTCCCGGACCATGGGGGCGCGCATGGCCGAGGACGACAGCATCCATGTGTTCGGCGAGGACGTGGCGAACATGGGCGGCGGCACGGTCGGCGCCACGCGTGGGCTGACCGAGAAGTTCGCCGGCCGGCTCGTCAACACGCCCATTACCGAAAACGGATTCTGCGGCCTGGCCACCGGCGCGGCCCTGTCGGGGCTGAAGCCCGTGGTCGAACTGATGTACAGCGACTTCTTCCTGGTGGCGGGCGACCAGTTGCTGAACCAGGCGGGCAAGATCCGCCATCTGTTCAATGGCACGGCTGCAGTGCCGCTGGTACTGCGCGCCCGCATCCCCGGGCCCGAAGGCTACGGCTCGCAGCATTCCATGGACCCGGCTGGGGTATTCGCCCTGTTCCCGGGCTGGCGCATCCTGGCGCCTTCCAACGCCTTCGACTACGTCGGCCTGATGAACTCGGCACTGCGTTGCAAGGACCCCGTGCTGGTGATCGAGCCGCAGCAACTGCACAAGCGCAAGACACTGGTGCCCAAGGACCTGGACTATTACATCCCGATCGGCCGCGCCAAGCGCGTGCGCGAGGGTGACCAGATCACGCTGTTGACCACCCTGACCATGGTGGAAGAATGCTGCCGCATGGTGGACGAGACGGGCATCCGCGCGGATGTCATCGATCTGCGCACGCTATCGCAACGCGATATCGATTACGACACTATTGGCCGTTCGGTCATGAAGACGGGCCGCGTCGCCATTGTCGAACAGACCACGCGGGGCGCCAGCCTGGGCGCGCTGATCGCGGATGAGATCCAGCGCCGCTATTTCGATTATCTGGATCAACCGGTCAAGCGCGTCACCGGCCGCTGGGCGCCGCCCGTGGTTTCGCAGGCGCTGGAGCGCGCCGCGCTGGCAGGCGAGGACGACATCCGTTCCCTTATCGAGGAAATGCAGGCCGACAGCGCGCTGTCGGCGGCCCATTCGGAGAGCGTCCATGCCGCGCGCGCTTGAGGGCAAGACCATACTGATAACGGGCGCGGCTGGTGGAATCGGCCAGGCGACCGCGGAGGTGTGCGCGGAGCAGGGCGCTTCGCTGGTGCTGGCGGACCGCGAGGCCCCGCAGGAACTGGCCGAGCGTTTGGCACGCGACGGCGCGCAGGCACGCGCCATCGCGTTCGACGTGACCGACCGGGCCGCGGCCGAGGCCGCCGTGGCGGCTATTCCGCGCCTGGATGCATTGGTGGCCAACGCGGGCTATTGCCCCTGGGACGATTGGAACGAGACAGGCTGGGACGAGGTTTTCCACCAGGTCATCGATATCAACCTGCTGGGGCTGATGCACTTGACGCGCGCCGCGTTGGCAAAGATGAGCGCGCAGCGCGCCGGCCGCATGGTGCTGGTGTCTTCCGTGGCGGCGCGCATGGGCGGGCTGGCCGCCAGCCCGCATTACGTCGCGGCCAAGGGCGGCACGCACGCCTTCGTCAAATGGCTGGCCCGCAAGGCGGCCGATTCCGGAGTTACCGTCAACAGCGTCGCGCCCGGCGCGACCGAGACGGGCATGACCCGGGGGCAGACTTTCGATGCGAATAGAATTCCGCTGCGGCGCATCGCCCGGCCTCGCGAAATCGCCTTGCCCATCGCCTTTCTCTGTTCCGATGGCGCGAGCTACATCTGCGGCGCCACCCTGGACGTGAACGGTGGCGTCTACATGAATTGAGACGACATGGACAACAGCACTCTGGAAGGCCTGCTCGACAAGCAGGAACGCATCACCGTCGCGGACCAGATCTACCAGCGGACCCGCGAGCTTTTGATGAGCGGCGCCGTGCCGCCAGGAGAAAAAGTCACGTTGCGCGGCCTGGCTTCGGTACTGAATACCAGCCCTATGCCGGTGCGCGAAGCCGTCAACAAGCTGGTCGCCGAAGGCGCGCTCGAAATGTTGCCCAGCCGTGGGTTGCGCGTGCCCAAGCCGGGTTTGACCAAGTTCCGCGAGATCGTGCGCATCCGCTGCTGCATGGAAGGCTTTGCTGCGGCCGAGGCCACCAGGATCATGACGGATGCGACGGTTGCGCGTATCCAGCGCCACGCCGACGAGTTCGACAAGCTCGGGCATCAGCGCAAGATCGATACCTTGAAGACCATCGAGGCTAACCGCAACCTGCATTTCACGCTGTACGAGGCCGCGGGCATGCCGCTGCTGGTGACCATGATCGAGAACATCTGGCTGCAGATCGCGCCGCTGTTTTCGCTAAGCATGGGCAGCAAGGACCGCAAGTCGGAAAGCTGGGAGTCCTTCAGCCATCACGCCGCCCTGCTGGATGCACTGAAACGCCGCGACGCCGAAGGCGCGCGCGCGGCGATCGTGGCGGACATTTCGGACGCTGCCCTGTACATCGAGAAGACAGGCAATCTGGCCAACACATAGAGCGAGTAAGACATGGATATCGAGGTCGTGATGCCCGCCATCGGCGCGGGCACAACGCAGGGCAAGATACTGCAATGGTTGAAGCAGTCCGGCGACACGGTCAAGGTAGGCGATATCCTGGCCGAGATCGAAACCGACAAGGCCGTCATAGAACTGGAAGCCCTGGATGACGGCGTGCTGGACCGCATCCACGTGCCCGCAGGCGATACCGAGGTGCCGGTGGGGGACGTCATTGCGACGCTGATGCGCAAGGGGGCCGGGGCGCAGCCACCCGCCAACCCGCCGCCCGCCGCCGCGCCGGTCAGCGCGCCCATTGCGGCGCCCGCCCCGGTTGCCG
>MTEX01009755.1_pt2 | contig 16275 bp, 19 predicted proteins | sample 1042691 | NCBI WGS metagenome assembly MTEX01 (sample SAMN06185810, study PRJNA358809) | soil metagenome | isolation source: soil biostimulated with molasses as carbon source | place: India | collected 2015-05-23
CTCCCGGCTTTCTCGAGCCCTACACCCCTTCGAGAAACCCCACCACCACGCTCTTGATGATAAAGGCCAACACCCCCAGCCCCAGCACGAAGAACAGGATCAACGTACCAAACTTGCCTGCCTTGGACTTTTTCGCCAGGTCCCAGACGATAAAGCCCATGAAACCGATCAGCACGGTGACCAGGATGATCATCATCCACTCTTCAAATACGGCGGGATCCATCAGTGTTCTCCAGGCAGGCTGAGCAGCCGATTATACGCCGGCTGGCGTGAGCGTTCAGCGCAGGTGGGTCAATGGCAGCTCGGTGCTGGCCAGCACCTGGTTGAGCACGAAGCTCGAGCGCACGCTGGTGACGCCTTCGATACGGGTCAGGCTGCCCAGCAGCAGCTTCTGATAGTGGTCCATGTCCGGCACCACCACCTTCAGCTGATAGTCGGCATCCATTCCAGTCACCAGGCTGCATTCGAGTACCTGGGGCAGGTTGCGGATGGCCGCCTCGAAGGTTTCGAAGCGCTCCGGGGTGTGGCGGTCCATGCCGATCAGCACGTAGGCGGTCAGGCTCAGGCCGAGCTTCTTGCGGTCGAGCAGGGCCACCTGGCGCGAGATGTAGCCATCATCCTCCAGTTGCTTGACCCGACGCGAGCATGGCGAAGGCGACAGGCCAATGCGTTCGGCCAGTTCCTGGTTGGAAATGCGCGCATCGCGCTGCAATTCGGCGAGGATGCTCAGGTCGTAGCGGTCAAGTTTGCTCATGGTTTATGCCTTTTCTGTTCCGATTGCGGCGAATTATCAATCCGGGGCGAAAAATTGCGCAAGTGCTATTTATCCGAGCAATCTTCGCAATCCGCTGCCGCACCCTGTCCGGTATCTTTATCCACAGAATCACTGCCCGGACATCAGTCCACGGCGACGTGCCCCAGGCGGGCGGTCGCGGCCAGCCATCCAACAGGATGCGCCAGGCCCCCGGGCTACACACCTTCCAGAAGACGGTGTGAGGTGAGCCGGCGCCACAAGTGCCGAGCACGGACGACAAATTTCTGAAGGGAGGCCCTGCGGCCTCCCTTTTTTCATGCCCGTGAAAATTCCTTGGCCCGTGTGATAGGCGCGGTAGACTGCTTGCCAGCGCCGTTTTTTCTACCGAGAGGAATACCATGAAGTCGCGCATCTGGCAGTTGGCAGGTGTTGGTGTGTTGGGGGTGGGCATCAGCTTCGCGGTGATGGCCGAAGGGCCTGGCGAGGCGCCCGCTCGCGCACTCAACTCGCGCGACGAAGTGCAACAGACGCAGCCGCCACGCCAAGGCTACTACCAGGACATTCCGCGTCGCCATGGCGAACACCGCTACTGGCAAGCCGGCGGCCCGGGGCAACGGCCCGGCGGCGACTGGCAGGGGCGCCCGGATGGGCATGGCGATGGCTGGGGCCCAGGGCCGCAGTATCGCCCTGGGCACACCCTCGATCAGTTCCCGGACCGTTACTGGAAACTGCCCTACCGTGGCGATGACTATTTCTACTCCGGTGGCTACTGGTTCCGCCCGCACGCGGACAGGTATGTCGTGGTTACCCCGCCCTACGGCATGCGTGTCGAATACCTGCCGCCCTATGCGCGGGAAGTCTGGTTGGGTGGGGCGCTGTTCTTCGTGGTGGCCGATACCTATTACCAGTACCTGGCCGACAGCCGCGAGTACGTGGTGGTCAACCCGCCTGTTGCCGCGCCGCCCCCAGTAAGCGGTGGTTACGATGTAGTGGCTTACCCGATGCATGGGCAGGGCCCGGAGCAGCAGGAACAGGACCGTTACCAGTGCCACCGCTGGGCGGTGAGCCAGTCTGGGTTCGACCCGGCGACTGCGGCGTATGCGCCGCCGGCCAATATGGCCGATAACTATCGGCGGGCGCTGGGGGCCTGCTTCAGTGGCCGAGGCTACAGCATCAACTGACGCGTGGGAGCGGGCTTGCCAGCGACAGGGCCCTGGCAGGTTCACACCGGGTCGGCATGCACCATTACATCGGCCTGCGGATAGCGCTGACGGATGACTTCCGAGGCCTTGACGCACAGGCCATGCGCTTCATCCAGCGGCAACCTCCCCGGCAGCTCCAGGTGCAACTGCACGAACCACTGGTTGCCTGACACCCGCGTACGCAGGTCGTGCACGCCTTTCACGCCGGGTATGGCCAGTACCAGCGTGGCCATGTCCTCGCCCACATCGCCGGGCAGTTCCTTGTCCATCAGGATGGCCGTGCTCTCCCTGGCAATCTGCAGCGCGCTCCACAGGATGTAGGCAGCGATGCCCAGGCCGAACAGTGCGTCCAGCTGCGGCCAACCAAAGCGTGCCAGCAGCAACGCCAGGAGGATGCTGCCATTGAGCAGCAGGTCCGAGCGGTAGTGCAGGGAGTCGGCGCGCACCGCCGTGGAGCCGGTCAGGCGGATGACCTTGTACTGCAAAGCCAGCAGGGCGAGCGTCAACACCAGCGACAGCACCATCACCGCGATGCCGATGTCGGTATCGCCCAACGGCTTCGGGCTATGCAGGCGCTCGGCCGCCTGCACGCCGATCAGCACTGCACTGACCCCGATGAACAACGCCTGCGCCATGCCGGCCAGGGCTTCGGCCTTGCCGTGGCCGTAACGGTGATCGTCGTCGGCCGGGCGCAGCGCATAGTGCACGGCGAGCAGGTTGAGGAACGAGGCAACGGCATCCAGTGCCGAGTCGGTCAGCCCGGCCAGCAGGCTGACCGAGCCGCTCAGCCACCAGGCCACGGCCTTGCTCAGGACCAGGATGCCGGCCACTGCCAATGAAGCGCGCGTGGCCAGGCGCAGCAGGCGCTGGTGTTCAGCCGGGGTGGTGGTCATCCTTGGGCAGTGTCCTTACGGTTCAGGCCGACGGTACCAGGTCCAGGGTGGCAAGTTGTTCGATGCTGCCGCGATGCTGGATCAGCCGTGGGTCGTTCAACGGCAGGCGTTGGCCCAGTTCGCTCTCGAGGATGGCTTGTAGCTTCAGGTTGTCGACCTTGCCATCGGGGCTGACCGCCTCGCGCAGCTTGACCGGGTCGACCTGGGCGCTGCGCCCGCCTGAGTAGTAGATGGCGCCCGTGGCGAAGTCGATGCCGAAGGCGATCAGCCCCGGAATCACATAGAACAGGATGCCGATGGCATCCATTGCAGCAACCACAGGGTCGATCTTGCCGCCGATCTGGCCGCGACGTTCCGGGTAGAGAATGGTGCCGCAGGCGGTCAGTTGGGCCAGCAGGGTGACGATGAGGGCGCTACCGATGACGCGGGTTGGGATGCGCATGTGAATCTCCGAAAAGGTGTTCAGCAGGGCAAGCGAAGCGCCTGCACCTGAAGCTAAGACCATGATAGAGCAGGCTGGGTTCGCCGTTATACTCGCGGGATTGTTCGAGGACCACCATGATTTCATTACCGATCGATGTTGTCTTGCCCGCCTTGCGCGAAGCCCTGCAAAACCGTGACGAAGCGGTGCTCGAGGCGCCGCCCGGCGCCGGCAAGACCACCCGCGTACCGCTGGCGCTGCTCAGCGAGCCCTGGCTGGCCGGGCAGAGCATTCTTATGCTCGAGCCACGGCGCCTGGCGGCCCGGGCTGCAGCCGAGCGCCTGGCCAGCGAGCTGGGCGAAAAGGTTGGCGAAACGGTGGGCTACCGCATTCGGCTGGACAACAAGGTTGGGCCGAACACCCGCATCGAGGTGGTGACCGAAGGCATCCTCACCCGCCGCCTGCAGGCCGACCCGGCGCTGGAGGGGGTAGGGCTGCTGATCTTCGACGAGTTTCACGAGCGCAGCCTTGACGCCGACCTGGCCCTGGCGCTGAGCCTGAATGGTCGCGAATTGCTGCGGGACGACCCGCCACTGAAGATCCTGCTGATGTCTGCGACTCTGGAAGGGGAGCGCCTGTCGCGCTTGCTGGACGAGGCCCCGGTGGTCAGCAGCCAAGGCCGCATGCACCCTGTGGATATCCGCTGGGGACGCCCCTTCCAGCCGGGCGAGTTCATCGAGCCACGGGTAGTGGACAGCGTGTTGCAGGCGTTGGCCGAGCAAGCCGGTAGTGTGCTGGTGTTCCTGCCTGGCCAGGCCGAGATCCGCCGGGTGCACCAGAGCCTGCAGGAAGCGCTGGGAGAACGGCGCGAAATCCTGCTGTGTCCGCTGCATGGCGAACTCGACCTCGATGCCCAGCGCGCGGCCATCGACCCGGCGCCCAAGGGCCTGCGCAAGGTGGTGCTGGCCACCAATATTGCCGAGACCAGCCTGACCATCGACGGTGTGCGGGTGGTGATCGATGCCGGCCTGGCACGGGTACCGCGCTTCGATCCAGGCAGTGGCATGACCCGCCTGGACACCCAGCGCATTTCGCGTGCCAGTGCTACCCAGCGCGCCGGCCGTGCCGGCCGCCTGGAGCCCGGCGTATGCTATCGGTTGTGGTCCGAGGCTCAGCATGAGCAACTGGCCGCCCATGGCAGTGCCGAAATCCTCCAGGCCGACCTGGCCGGCCTGGCCTTGCAACTGGCACGCTGGGGCGTGACGCCCGAGCAGTTGCGTTGGCTCGACCAGCCACCGGCTGGCGCGTTCGCCCAGGCCCAGGACCTGCTGGCACGGCTCAACGCCTACCAACCCGGCAGCCGCGACAGCCTCAGCGAACATGGCCAGGCCATGGCCGAGCTGCCGGCACACCCCCGTATCGCGCATTTGCTACTGCGCGGCCAGGACCTGGGCTTGGCACAGATGGCCTGTGACGTCGCTGCGCTACTGGGCGAGCGGGATATTCAGCGGGGCGGTGGTGCCGACCTGCATAGCCGGTTGGCGCTGGTCAGTGGCGAAAGCAAGGCCGCCCGTGGCAGCCACGGCGGCGTTCAGCGGGCCCGCCAGCTGGCGCGCCAGTACCGTGGTTTGCTGCGCGGCAAGCCGCGGGCACCGGTGGCCGACCCGGATCACCCACGCTGGCTGGGCGCCCTGCTGGCGTTGGCCTACCCAGACCGCATCGCCCAGCAGCGCCGCGAGGGTGGTGCGGAGTACCGGCTGGCCAATGGCCGTGCGGCGCTGTTTGCCGAGGTCGATGGACTGATGAAGTGCCCCTGGTTGGTGATTGCCGATCTGGGCAGTCGCCAGGGCCAGCGTGAAGAACGCATCTACTTGGCGGCGGAATTCGACCCGGCACTGCTCGATGGCGTACTCGCCGAGCAGGTGGAGCGGGTTGATCTGCTCGACTGGGATGAGCGCGAGCAGGTGTTGCGTGCCGAGCGACAGATCAAGGTTGGCGAGCTGATCCTCAGCCGCCAACCGTTGCCCGGCCTGGACGACGAGGCGCGGGCCCGGGCGCTGCTGGGGCTGGTCCGGCGCAAGGGGCTGAACCTCTTGGACTGGACCCCAGAGCTGCGCCAATGGCAGGCACGTGTAGCGCTGTTGCGCCAGCTCGACCTGGCCAAGGAGGGCCACAGCGAATGGCCCGACCTCAGCGACGAGGCCCTGCTCGCCAGCCTGGAAGACTGGTTGCAGCCGTACCTGGGCAAAGTCTCGCGGCTCAGCCATTTCGCCGCGCTGGACCTGCCGTCGATGCTGCGCAACCTGTTGCCCTGGCCGTTGCCGCAGCGCCTGGAAGAACAGGCCCCCGCGCACCTGGCAGTACCGTCCGGCTCCAATATCCGCCTGGATTACAGCGAAAACCCGCCGATCCTGGCGGTGCGCCTGCAAGAACTGTTCGGTCTGGCCGACACACCACGCATTGCCAATGGTCGCCAGCAGGTCAAGCTGCACCTGTTGTCACCGGCACGCAGGCCGGTGCAGGTGACCCAGGACCTGGCCAACTTCTGGCGTACCACCTATGCCGAAGTGAAGAAGGACCTGAAAGGACGCTACCCGAAGCATTACTGGCCGGACGACCCATTGGTGGCCGAAGCTACCGCACGAGCGAAGCCGCGCGGTACCTGAAGCGAGCGGGCACTTCAGTCTGGCAGGCTACGTTCGATTACAAACTCGTGTAGCCGCCCTTCGCCTACGGTGAGATAGGCCCGATCGTCGTAACCAGACGTTTCCGTGGCCTTGGTCTTGACCTGATGTCCCAAGTGGTCGCGCCAGCGGCACCGAATGAACCGTTCTGTGACTTCCAAGGGTTCGAGCTTGAAGTAGTCGCCTTGTGTAATTGGCAGGTAAAGGCCCAGGTAACCGTTATCGCTGGTCATCAGCTGTCGTTTCACGGCGTAATGGGTGCTGAAGATATGATGATGCAATCGGTCTTTGGTCCTGGAATGAAACCTGAAGCTGAATTTTGTCGCTTTATCGCCCCCAGACTCCAACCAATCGTTGGCGATCAGGCTTGCCACCGGGATATCGGTTGCTTTGCTGAGGTGGATCGGGATCTTGCGATCCTCATGAATCATGTAGATACGGCCAAGGAAACTGCGTGCCGGCCAGGAAGTGTCACTGGAAGTATTTTCCATCGTAGGGCCCACCCGTGAGGTTCAGTTTGTCGGTTTCAGCAGGAAGGTCACGATTTGACCCTCGTCGACGTTCAGCAGGTACACCTTGTTGCCGCTATGGTGGGGGGCATCGGGTATGGCTCCCACCCTGTGTCCGCGGTGGTCGCGCAGATGGCAGAGCAGCCCTTCGGCGCTCAGGTGCAGCGGTTCGATCTTCCAGAAGTCGGTGACTTCGGCATACCAGTAGAAACCCAGGTAGCCGTTGCGGCTGACACCGAGTTTCTTCGTTTCCGGGTTGCCTGGAATGCTGATGTGGTAATGCAGGCGGTTCTCGCCGCGTGATTCGAAGTGAAAGTCCATCACCGGCGAATCCTGCTGGCCACCTGCCTGCAACCAGTCGTCTTCTGGGGTGAAGCCCCAGGAAAATTTGTCGTCGCTTCGGCTCAGGCGCAGCGGGATGTGCGAGCCCAAGGCATGCATGTACAACTTGCCGCGAAACGGCCTGGCGTAGCCCGCGAGAACGTGTTCGTCCATGGTGTGCTCCTGTGTAGGCATTCAAGGTTCATCACCTTAATGCCAGGGCTGGGCACCTACGCAGAACGAAGACTTTCCTTCATGCCCTCACCGCGAGCTTCGCCTTCCAACAACATGAACAGGTGGTACAGCACCACGGTGCTGAACAGCTGCAGGAAGCCGCTGAGGCTGTCCATGGCCAGCTTCATGGCGGGCATTACCCGAAGCATTGTTGGCCGGATGGCCGAGGCGCCGGCACGTGCCAAACCCCGAGCAACATGAGCAGAGCTGTGGCACTCAAGGCAGTGGGGCGCATCGCATAGCGCGGGTTATGTGGCGTTTGGAGGGATGTCCGGCATGGGAGGCTACCGAACGGGAAACCTTTCGTGCTGCTGTTGGGCCCAGCAATGAAAAGAATGGAGTGAGGCAGTGTCCGCTGCCTTTCTTTCCCTTCTTTGAGGCTCTACACGATGAATCTCAGCGATATCTCCAGCCATGATCCGATGTCCTTCGAGGCACTGAAACTTTTCGACTGCACCATTCATGCGCTTCACCAGGGAGTCGCCTATCCGATAGTGCTCAGCGTAGAGGAGGACTATGCCAAATCCCTCGTCCCTGGGCGTTGGGACTGGCTGATCAAAGGCGACCCTGGCCAAGCGTATGACGATGACCGTCGTATCTTCAAATTCCATTTCCGCTCAAAAACCAGTGATCGGTTGCACTACCTGATTGGTGGTACTTCAAGCCGCAACGGGCGCCGGCTGGCCTGTAGCCATAACGGCTATGTGGGTATGTATACCGCTGCTGATGCGATCGACATCTTCAAGCTCCAACCGCTTGCGTGGGATGGACAGCAGCTTCGTTGCCGGTGGCGAGACCACCTTGGGCACACTGTGGAAATAGGCGACAACCCGAGTGATGGTAGAAGTTACGATCGGCAAGGTGGTTATATCGATCACCTGAACGTCAATATCACCGGTACTACCGAGTTCCTGATAACACCAATCGGGTGACCTGCTGCAGGTCAACGGCCAGGCAGGGCTTCCAGCAGCATGAACAGCCGATACAGCACTACCGTGCTGAACAGCTGCAGGAACCCGCTCAGGCTATCCAAGGCCAATTCAACCCCTGGTGCTGGCTCGGGGAAGGCCATCAGCAGCAGCCCGTCGATCAGCCAGATCGGTGCCAGCACGCCGACCACGCAAATCATGATGCGCATGAAATGCCCAGTGGTCATGCTGGCGCTTTCGCGCATTGCCTGCACCACCGGCCGGCCGCGCAATACCAGCAAGTACTCGGCGAATACCAGGTTGATCATGATCCACACGCCCGGGAAGATGAATAGCGCAAGGCCCGCCATGATCAGCAGCGAACTGATCAGTATCAGCAGTGCGAGTTGCGGCCACAGTTGCACGGCACGCGCGAACAGGTCGCGCTTGGATGTTTCCTGGCCATTGCTGCGGGTGTCGAGGTACAGGATCAGCGCGGCGCTGTACAGCGGGTAGAACAGCAGGCTGACCAGCATGCCGTAGGCCGGCGATGCCTGGTCGCCCATTTGTCGGTACAGCAGTTGGGTGAACAGCGCTTCCAGCACCACCAATGGCAGGCACAGCTGGAGGATGTTCGGCAGGTGGCGGCGGAAGAAGTACAGGGAGTCGCGCAGGACGCTCAGCGGATTCATCGGTCAACATCGCATGGCAGTAAAAACAGGGAGTCAACTTTAGCCCAAAGCAGGCTTGTGGCTGTCATTTGCTGAAAAAAGTTTCACGCCGCCGTAATTGAATCCCCCGCCTGCAGACCTCATCTTTGACGCTATCCGTTGTCCTGCTACCCCACGAGGTCGCCCCATGAATACCGAAGAACAAACCCTGATCGACGGCCTGTTCAGCCGTATCAAGCAAGCCGAGGACCCGAGCCAGCCACGTGACGCTCAGGCTCAGGCCCGTATCGAGGAGCACCTGCGCCAGCAGCCGGCGGCACCTTACTACATGGCGCAGGCGATCCTGGTCCAGGAGGCTGCGCTCAAGCGCCTCGACGAGCAGAACAAGCAACTGGAAGCCGAACTGAAGCAGGCGCGTGCCCAGGCTGAAGCCGCACGCGCCAGTAGCGCGCCAAGCAGTGGTGGCGGTGGTTTCCTTTCCAGCATTTTTGGTTCGGGCGGCCGCAATACAGCTCCGGCGGTGCAACCGCAACCAGTCGCTGCCGCCCCGGCGCCATCGACTGGCGGCTGGCGCGAACCGGCGGCCCCCGGCTATTCCCAACCACAAATGCAGCAGCCCGGTTTTGCCGCCGCGCCGGCGCGCAGTGGTGCCAGCAGTTTCCTGGGTGGGGCGATGCAGACTGCAGCCGGCGTGGCCGGCGGTGTCTTGCTGGCGCAGGGCATCAGCAGCCTGTTCCATCATGATGCGCAGCCGCAGGAGGTGGTCGAAGTGATCAAGGAAGAGCCGGCGCCCGCCAGTGACAGCGGTGGCTGGAACGATTCGGGCGCACAGCAGCACGTAGCCGACAACGGTGGTTGGGGCAGTGACCAGGGTGGTTATGCCGATACTGATTATGGCAGCGATGATGGCGGGTTCTTCGCGGACGACGATTCGTACGTCTGACAGGTCTGGCATACTGCTGGCATTTCCGGGGGCGCTTGGCGCCCCTTTCGCGACATAAGGCCGTTCCTACCGCAGGAGCGGCCTTGCGTCGTGAAAGGGCTGCCACGCAGCCCCCGGATCCCCAGACCGGAGATGAGGCACCAGGGTGAAAAAGATCGCGCTGTTCGCCGATGTGCAGAACCTCTACTACACCGTGCGCCAGGCCTACGGTTGCCATTTCAACTACACCGCGTTGTGGAACGCTGTCAGCCGCGAAGGCCAGATCGTCGAAGCCGTGGCCTATGCCATCGACCGTGGCGACAGCAAGCAGCAACAGTTCCAGCAGATCTTGCGCAACCTCGGTTTCGACGTGCGGCTCAAGCCCTTCATCCAGCGCAGCGACGGCTCGGCCAAAGGTGACTGGGATGTCGGCATTACCCTGGACGTGATGGATGCCGCCAGCCGCGTCGACCAGGTGGTGCTGGCCTCCGGCGATGGCGATTTCGACCTCCTGCTGGAGCGGGTGATCCAGCGGCATGGCACCGAGGCAGTGGTGTATGGTGTGCCCGGGCTAACGGCACTGTCGCTGATCCGTGCCGCCACCCATTATGTGCCCATCGAGGGTGCGCTGTTGCTCAAACACTGAGGCCCTTGCATGGAACGTATCGCTGTCATCGACTTTGAAACCACCGGCATCAGCCCCGGCGCTGGCTGCCGCGCCACCGAAGTGGCGGTGGTGATGCTGGAGCGCGGGCGCATCGTCGAGCGTTACCAGAGCCTGATGAACGCAGGTGTTCCGGTGCCAGCTTTCGTTGCCGGGCTGACCGGCATCACCACCGCCATGCTGCGCAGTGCGCCGCCGGTAGACGAGGTGATGAACGAAGTGGCCGAGTTCGTCGGCGGCACCCCGCTGCTGGCGCACAACGCTGCGTTCGACCAGAAGTTCTGGGACTATGAACTGAGCCGCATCGGCCGTAGCCGTAGCCAGGCCTTTGCCTGTTCGCTGTTGTTGTCCCGGCGCCTGCTGCCGGCGGCACCGAACCACAAGCTGGGTACCTTGACCCGCTGGGCCGGGCTGCCGCATACGGGGACCGCGCACCGGGCCATGGCCGATGCCGAAATGGCCGCCAACCTGTTGCAGCACCTGGCCGGCGTGCTGCGCCAGAGCCACGGTGTGCAGCAGCTGTCCCACGAACTGCTCTGCCGCCTGCAGAAAACCCCGGCGGCGAAGGTTCGCGAAACCCTGGCCAGGTACAACTAGGGCTTCTTCTCCAGCTGCGCCAGCGGCACTCGCCGCTCCACGGCGCTGGAAAGAATGATCGAGGTTTTGCTGAAGCCGAACTGCGCGACCCGGTTGATCAGCTCTTCCAGCTCGGGCATCGAGCCCACCGCGGCCTGCATGATCACGCAGGGGTCACCGGTGACCCGGTGGCATTCGGTCAGCTGGGGGATCTGGGTCAATGCTTCATAGGCCTGCTGGTTACCGTGGCTGGCCAGGCGTAGCTCGATCACGCACTGGATCGGCAGGCCGATCTTGCTCATGTCGACCTTGGCCTGGTAGCCGGTGATGACCCCGCTGGCCTCCAGCTTGGCCACCCGTTCGGCCACCGCTGGCGCCGACAGGTTCACCTGGCGCGCCAGTTGCGCGAAGGTGGCACGGCCATTGTCGAGCAGGGCGGCGAGCAGCATGCGGTCGTATTTGTCCATGGGTTGTTCCTGCCTGGTTTCGATTCGCTGGAAAAGTGCCCGAATTACCATGTAATAAAAAGTGTTCTGGCGATTTAAAGCGGTTTTGTAACTTAAGTTTACACCGCAGCCTTTCTAAACTAAGCCACCCGTAAACGGATTTCGAGTGTGCCCCATGCCTGCCTCCCGTCGCTTCCCGTTGTTGCTCATCGGCGCTTTCCTGGCCTTGTACCTGGTCTGGGGGTCTACCTACCTGTTCATTCGTATCGGCGTCGAAAGCTGGCCGCCGATGCTCATGGCCGGGGTACGCTTCCTGATTGCCGGCGGCTTGCTGTATGGCTTCCTGCGCTGGCGCGGTGTGCCGGCGCCGACCTGGCCGCAGTGGCGGGCGGCGGGGGCGATCGGTTTCCTGCTGCTCAGTTGCGGCAACGGCGGCGTGACCGTGGCCGAGCATGCCGGGGTGGCCTCGGGTGTGGCGGCGCTGGCAGTCGCGACGGTGCCGCTGTTTACCTTGCTGTTCGGCCTGCTGTTCGGGCACCGCAACTCCAGGCTGGAGTGGGCGGGCATCGCCCTTGGGCTGGTGGGGATTGGCCTGCTGAACCTGGGCTCCAACCTGCAGGCCAGCCCGATTGGCGCGGCGCTGATCATTTTTGCCGCAGCGTCCTGGGCATTCGGCTCGGTGTGGAGCAAGACCCTGCCGTTACCCCAGGGGCCGATGGCCAGTGCCGCGGAAATGCTGGTCGGTGGTGCCGTGCTGTTGCTGGGCAGCGTGCTGTCTGGCGAACGCATGACGCAGATGCCTAGCGCCGCCGGCTGGGGGGCGTTGGCCTACCTGGTGCTGTTCGGCTCGATCCTGGCCTTCAGTGCCTACATGTACCTGCTCAAGCATGTGCGCCCGGCGGCCGCCACCAGCTATGCCTACGTCAACCCGGCGGTGGCGGTGCTGCTGGGCATTGTCTTCGCCGGTGAACAGATCGGTGCCGAAGAGTGCGTGGCGATGGCGGTGATCATTGGCGCGGTGGTGCTGATCGGCCTGCCGCAGTGGCGCAGGGCGCCCGAACCGGCGCAGCCGCTGAAAGGTGAAATCTGCAAGTAGACAGGGGCGATGCGGTAAACTTGCCGCCTTCGCTGAACCCCCTGACGGTATTGCCATGAATTTCGCCAAACTCGGCCTGATCCAACCGCTGCTGCGCACCTTGCAGCAGCTGGACTACACCACCCCGACCCCGGTGCAGGCCAAAGCCATCCCCGCCGTGCTGGCTGGCCGTGACCTGATGGCCGCAGCCCAGACCGGCACCGGCAAGACCGCCGGCTTTGCCTTGCCCGTGCTGCAGCGCCTGGCACTGGAAGGCGAGAAGGTGGCCAGCAACTCGATCCGCGCGCTGGTGCTGGTGCCTACCCGTGAACTGGCCGAGCAGGTGCACAACAACGTGCGCGAATACGCCGAGAACCTGCCGCTGAGCACCTACGCGGTGTACGGCGGGGTCAGCATCAACCCGCAGATGATGCGCCTGCGTCGCGGTGTCGACCTGCTGGTGGCTACCCCAGGACGTCTGCTCGACCTGTTCCGCCAGAACGCGGTGAAGTTCAACCAGGTGCAGACCCTGGTACTCGACGAAGCCGACCGCATGCTCGACCTGGGCTTTGCCGAAGAGCTGCAGTCGGTGTACGCCGCACTGCCACGCAAGCGCCAGACGCTGCTGTTCTCGGCCACCTTCTCCGAGCAGATCCGCATGCTGGCGGGGTTGGCCCTGAATGACCCGCTGAGCATCGAAGTCAGCCCGCGCAATGCCACGGCCAGCAGCGTCAAGCAGTGGCTGGTGCCGGTGGACAAGAAACGCAAGGTCGACCTGTTCTGCCACCTGCTGCGCAAGCAGCGCTGGAAGCAGGTGCTGGTGTTCGCCAAGACCCGCAACGGCGTCGACCAGCTGGTGGAGCGCTTGCTGGCCGAAGGGGTGAATGCCGACGGCATCCACGGTGACCGCCCGCAAGCCACCCGCCAGCGCGCGCTGGACAGCTTCAAGGCCCGCGAAATCCAGGTACTGGTGGCCACCGACGTGGCGGCCCGCGGCCTGGATATCGATGACTTGCCACTGGTGGTCAACCTCGACCTGCCGATCGTTGCCGAGGACTACGTGCACCGCATCGGGCGTACCGGGCGTGCCGGCAACAAGGGCGAGGCGATTTCGCTGGTGTGTGCCGATGAAGTGCAGTTGCTGGCGGCAATCGAAGTGCTGACCCGGCAGACCCTGCCGCGGCATGAGGAGCCGGATTTCATCCCCGACCACCGGGTACCGATGACCGATGCCAGCGGCCAGGTGATCAAGAAGCCGAAGAAGCCCAAGAAACCGAAAGAAAACAGCGCCAAGCGCGGCCTGGGGCGCTGGATGGACAGTGCCGAGGCGGGCAGTGCAGCGCCGGCGGTGAAGGCGGTGCGCAAGGTGCCGAGCTTCAATGGTGGGCCGCGCAAGCGTAAGCCGTAGCCTGGGGAAGCTTGGCCCCTGTGGGAGCGGGCATGCCCGCGAAGCAGGCACCGCGATGCATGGCACGGGCTTCGCCCGTGTTCGCGGGCACGCCCGCTCCCACAGTGGATCGAGTATGTGTCAGGATTTGAGCCAGTCCGCCGCCGCTCGCCCGGCGCGCAAGCCGCTGGCAAAGCACGCGGTCAGCAGATAGCCCCCGGTCGGTGCTTCCCAGTCCAGCATCTCGCCAGCGCAGAACACCCCCGGCATGCTCTGCAGCATCAGGCCTTCATCCAGGGCCTCGAAACGCACCCCACCCGCGCTGCTGATCGCTTCATCCAGCGGCCGGGTGCGTACCAGCGTGATCGGCAATGCCTTGATCGCCTTCGCCAGCGCTTCAGGGTCGGCAAAGGTCGCCTGATCGGTCAGTTCGCGCAACAGCGCCGCCTTGACCCCATCGATACCCAGCTGGCTGTGCAGGTGCTTGGCCATGGAGCGCGAGCCCCGTGGCCTGGCCAACGCCTGGGCGACTTTTTCCACCGGCTTGTCCGGCAACAGGTCAAGCAGCAACTGCCCTTGGCCGGTACGGTTGATGGCTTCGCGCACCGGCGCTGACCAGGCATACACCAGGCTGCCTTCCACACCCTGGGCCGTAAGAATGAACTCACCTTTGCGCGGCGCGCTACCAGGGACGCTCAAGGCAATGTTCTTTAGCGGCGCACCGGCGAACTTTTCCTTGAGCAGCGCGCTCCAGCCGGCCACTTCGAAACCACAGTTGCTCGGCTGCAGCGGTGAGATATCCACACCCCGTTCGGCCAGCAGCGCTTGCCAGCTGCCGTCGGAACCCAGTCGCGCCCAACTGCCGCCGCCCAGTGCCAATACCACTACGGCAGGGGTAAGCAACCGTTCACCCTGTGGATAAGCCATCCGCAAAGCCCCTTCGGCATTCCAGCCCAACCAGCGGTGACGGGTGTGGATAACCACCCCGCTGTCGCGCAGGCGCTTGAGCCAGGCGCGCAGCAATGGCGCGGCTTTCATGTCGGTGGGGAACACCCGGCCCGAGGTGCCGACAAAGGTCTCGATGCCCAGGTCATGAATCCACTGGCGCAAGGCCTCGGCGTCGAAGTCGCGCAGCAGGGCGTCGATGTTGTCCTGGCGCTCGGCATAACGGCCGACGAAGGCCGGGTAAGGCTCGGAATGGGTGATGTTCATGCCGCCGACACCCGCCAGCAGGAACTTGCGGCCGACCGAGGGCATGGCATCGAACACTTCCACCGTCAGGCCCGCCTGGGCCAGTGCTTCTGCAGCCATCAGGCCGGCGGGGCCAGCGCCAATGACGGCAGCAAGGGAAGGGGCGGCGGGTTTCAGATCGGGCATGGTGGGCAGCAGGCTGTGGAAAAGAGGCGCATTCTAGCGCAGCGTGGCCCATGGAAGCACTGGTCAAAAAATGATCAGGCGCTTGCAGGCCTCGGCCATCAAGGGCTGCAGCGCCTTTCCCGCAGGTTATCCACAAGCGGCTCCACAGTCATTGTGAACAACCGATGACACGCGCCGCACTGTGGTGGAGGATGCCATGACGCTTGGCCAGCGCTACCCGGTCCTTGCTGTAACCGCCGCCGATCACCCCCACCACCGGGATGTCGCGGCCCAGGCAGTGGCGCAGCACCGCTTCGTCACGCGCGGCAACGCCTGCGTCGGTCAGTTGCAGGTAGCCCAGGGCGTCGTCCTTGTGCACATCGACACCGGCGTCATACAGCACCAGGTCGGGACGATACAGCGGCAGCAGGTAGTTCAGGGCATCGTCGACCACCTTCAGGTAGGCCGCGTCACCCATGCCGCGTGGCAAGGGGATGTCCCAGTCGCTCTGCGCCTTGCGGGCCGGGAAGTTCTGTTCGCAGTGCAGCGATACGGTGATGGCGTCTGGCGTGTCGTGCAGGATGCGCGCGGTGCCGTCGCCCTGGTGCACATCGCAGTCGAAGATCAGCACCCGATGAACCCGGCCGGCCTCCAGCAGGTAGCGGCTGATCACCGCCAGGTCGTTGAAGATGCAGAAGCCGGCAGGGTGATCGTAATGGGCATGGTGGGTGCCACCGGCAAGGTGGCAGGCAATGCCGTGCTGCAGTGCCATCTCGGCGCTCAGCAACGAGCCACCTACGGCGCGGACGGTGCGTCGGGCCAGGGCTTCGCTCCAGGGCAGGCCGAGGCGCCGCTGGTCCTCACGGGACAGGTCGCCGTTCAGGTAGCGCTCGATGTAGCTGCGGTCGTGAGCCAGGGCGAGGATGTCGTTGGGGCAGATGTCCGGGCGCAGCAGGGCCTGGTCGGTGGTCAGCCCGCTGTCGACCAGGTGGTCGTGCAGCAGGCGGAACTTGTCCATCGGGAAGCGGTGTTCGGCAGGGAACTCCGGGCTGTAGTCTTCGTGGTAGATCAGCGGCAGCGGCATGGCGGTTTCGCAATCGGGGCCAGCGCTGATCTTGCCAGTTCCGGGGTTGTGGTTGCTATCGCAATGCGAGCCGTGTAGGAGCGGCCTTGTGTCGCGAAAGGGCTGCACAGCAGCCCCGTCACGTTGTGCCTGTGCGCCAGCACCTTGGGGCTGCTGTGCAGCCCTTTC
>MTEX01001864.1_pt1 | contig 16232 bp, 14 predicted proteins | sample 1042691 | NCBI WGS metagenome assembly MTEX01 (sample SAMN06185810, study PRJNA358809) | soil metagenome | isolation source: soil biostimulated with molasses as carbon source | place: India | collected 2015-05-23
CGACTGGCTGGGCTATCCAGCCAGTCGGCACGGCGCTGTCAGGGGTGGGCTGGGTAGTCGATGTAGCCTCGTTCGTCGCCACCAAAGAAGGTTGCTGGGTCGGGGGTGTTGAGTTGCAGGCCATCGCGGATACGGCGTGGCAAGTCCGGGTTGGCCAGGAACGGTCGGCCGAAAGCCACCACGTCGGCACGGCCGTCGGCAATCGCTTGTTCGGCAGAAGCTGCGTCGTAGCCGCCTGCGATCACCAGGACACCTTCCCAGGCATCGCGCAGCTGCAAGATGATCTCGTCCCAGCGCGGGTCGAAGTTTTCGTCCTTGACGGTGCCGACGACTGCGGGCTCGACCAGGTGCAGGTAGGCCAGGCCGTAGCGGTTGAGTGACTTGACGATGTAGCTGAACGTTTCGAAGGGGGTGTCGTCGCCCATGCCCATGAACCGCCCCATCGGGGTGAGGCGCACACCGACGCGATCTGCGCCGATCTCTTGCGCTACGGCCTGGACCACCGCCAGCAGCAGGCGCGCCCGATTCTGGTAGGAGCCGCCGTAAGGGTCGCTGCGCCGGTTGCTGTTGCTGTTGATGAACTGGTCGAGCAGGTAGCCGTTGCCGGCGTGGATCTCGACGCCATCCATGCCCGCCGCCATGGCATTGAGCGCAGCATTACGGTAATCATCGATGATCGCCGCGATCTCTTCGACTTCCAGGGCGCGCGGGACCGGTACATCACCCCAGACGCCATTGCCGTCGTGGTCGACGATGAACGTCTTGCCGGGTGCGGCGATCGCACTCGGTGCAACGGGCAGGCCATTACCTGGCTGGAAGCTGGGGTGCGAAACGCGCCCGACGTGCCACAGCTGCATGAAGATGCGCCCGCCCTGTGCGTGCACCTTGTCGCTCACCTGCTGCCAGGCTGCGATCTGTTCAGCCGTGTAGATGCCGGGTGTCCAGGCATAACCTTGCCCCTGCCGGGAGATTTGCGTGGCTTCGGTGATGATCAACGCTGCGCTGGCGCGCTGGGCATAATATTGCGCCGCCATTGCCGTCGGGATGTCGCCGGGTTGGCCTGCTCGGGAGCGGGTCAGTGGCGCCATGGCGATACGGTGCGGCAGTTGCAAGGCGCCCACGCGAATGGGATTGAACAGATGACGGGCCATTACTCAGTTCCTTTGCAAGTGGTTTGAATGCGGTTGGCAAGTGCAGCGATAGCGCGGCTGTTTGCTGGAGTCAGGTTAATGTCCGGCGCCCCAACTGATAATCAGCACAACCGGGGCAAGTGCATTGCGCAACTCGCAAAACCCGGCAACCTTCAAAGCGCCGTTCGCGCTTTACCTCGATACACCCGCAGCACATCAGCCATCACCGACAATGCAATTTCGGCGGGGGTCCTGGAGCCGATATCCAGGCCGATGGGCATGTGCAGGCGATCGACATCCGCAGGCGTCAAGCCGCCGATCCGGCGCAATCGCTCCGCGCGTTTTTCCGAGGTCCGTTTCGAGCCCATGGCACCGATGTAGAAGGCCGGCGTGTGCACGGCCTCCATCAATGCGAGGTCGTCGATTTTCGGATCATGGGTCAGCGCAACCACCGCCGTCGCTGCGTGGCAACCGCCGTGGGCGATGTAGATCGAGGGCAGTAGCGGAATCACCGTCACGCCTTCGAGCGACAGCGCGGCCACTTCTTCTCGCGGGTCGCAAGCGATCACTTCAAAGCCCAGGGCCAGGGCGAACTGTGCGCAGGCCTCGGCAACCGGTGACAGGCCTGCCAGCAGCAAGCGCAGTGCCGGGCCCAGGGCGATCTCCAGGCGGCTTCCGCTGCGCACTACGGTGTCGCTGCCGTCGGTGCGGCTGCGGGTGCTGAACAGGCCGCTTTCCAGGTCGATCACCCGGGTCAGCCGACGTTGACCGCGCAGAGCGTCGAGCAACTGGCCCAGGTGGGCGCGCCATTCGGCGCTCGAGCGCCGGTGCTCGACCAGTACGTCCAGGCTACCGCCACACGGCAGTTGCAGGCGACTTCGCTCCTCGGCACTGGCGCCGTAGCAGATGACCTGTGCCGGTGCGGCATGCTCGCCACGGCCGAGCGCTTCGAGAAACGCCTCCTCGACGCAGCCGCCGGACAACGAGCCGCGGTGCGCACCGGACTGGATGGCCACCAGCATTGCGCCAGGCGCGCGCGGTGCCGAACCGAAGGTGGAAAGGACCGTGCATAGCCACACGCTGTGTCCTTGGTCAGCCCAGGCCAGCGCCTGCTCCAGGACCGTCACATCAAGATGTTGCATCTGCCGTTACCTTTGCAAGACACAGGTTCAAGCGCCGCCGATTCACGCCTTGCGGGTCAGCGGCAGCGCCAGCCGGCGTTGGCCGGTGGCATCCGCCACTGCGTTACCGAGGGCTGCCGCCATCGGGCCCTGGACGATTTCGGCGGCACCGAGGAAGGGTTGGCCAGGCTGGTCGATCAGGTGCACTTCCACGTGTTTCGGCAGTTGCGGGAAGCGTAGGATCGGATAGCCACTCCAGTCATAGCTGCGTACCCCACCGGGGTCATAACTGACCGCCTCGTAGAGCGTCCAGCTGCTCGACTGGACGATGCCGCCCTCGACCTGGTTGCGCAGCCCATCGGGATTGACGATCTGCCCGACGTCCACCGCCGTGACCACCCGCTGAATCTCGATCTCGCCGGTTTGCGGATGCACCTGGATTTCCACTGCCACCGCGCAGTAGCCCATGATGTTCTTGTAGCGGGCGAAGCCCAGGCCGATGCCCGTGCCGGGTGCAGACGAACGCCGTGGCCAGGCGAACTCATCGCGTGCCCGTTCGACCACGGCGCGGGCCCTCGGGTCGGTGAGGTGGCTGAGGCGGAACTCGACGGCATCCACGCCTGCCTGCGCCGCCAGTTCGTCCAGGCAGGCCTCGATGGCAAACACATTGATATGGGCACCCAGCGAGCGCATTGCCGAAGTGCGGAACGGCATTTCGCTGATGAAGTGCATGTCGATGTCGCTTGCGCCGGTTTGGTACAGCGGGATCGCGTTGCGGTCGCCATCGCCTTCAGGCTGGGCAATCGGCACCGATGGCGCCGAGGTGAACGGGCGGGCGAGCATGCGCGCGGGCACCAGGCGGCCGGCGTTGGTGATGCGCTCGTTATGCGGCGTGGTCCATAGCTGGTACTTCCAGTGGTTGATGCGCCCGCTGCTGTCCAGGCTGGCCTCCAGTTCGCTGAGCATGGCCGAGCTGTACGGTTCCCACAGGTTTTCCTGTTCACGCATCCACTGCACGCGCACCGGCACACCGGGCACGCGCATGGCGATGAGCGCCGCGTCGGCGGCGGCATCATCGGCGCCGTTGTGGCCATAGCATCCAGAGCCTTCGGCATGGATGCAGCGTACCGCGCTCAGCGGCAGGCCGAGCATTTCGGCGATGCCCGCACGCAGCGGGAACACACCCTGGGTGTGGGTCCAGACGGTCAACCTACCGTCCTTGAACCAGGCCAGCGAGCAGGAGGGGCCGATAGAGCCATGCATCAGGTACTGTTTGCTGACGCGCGCCCGATAGCCCTTGCCACTTGAAGGCGTCGGCTGGCCTTCGTGCTGGATGGGGTAGCGCCTGGATTGCAGCCTGGGCAGCAGCTGGTGGATGACGGCCTGGTCCGGAATCACCTCGCCAGTGGTCCACGTCGCCGCCGCGTAGCCTGCCCGCATCGCCTTGATCGCTTGCCATTCATCCTTGGCCACCACGGCGAGATAGTTGCCATCCTCGACCACCTTGACGACGCCCGGCAGGCGTTCAATCGCCTGGCGATCGAAGCCGGTGAGCGTGCAGCCCGGCCTGGGTGGCCGGATCACCCGGGCATGGAGCATGCCCGGCAGGCGCATGTCCTGCACGAACGCCGCGCCACCGCTGACCTTGGCCGGAATATCCAGGCGTGGGATGGCGTGGCCGATGAGCTTGAACTGCGCAGGTGGAAGGTCCGGCGAGCTGGCCTTGGCATATTGATGCAGGTCCACGCCTGCCACCGCCTCGGCATAGCTCATGCGGGCGCCGGACGGGGCCGTGATCATCGCATCGCCGGTGCGCAGCGACGACACTTCCACACCCCAGCGCCTGGCGGCCGATTCCATCAGCATCTGGCGCACCTGCGCAGCGGCGTTGAACAGCGCCGTGCCGCTGTCGAAGATGGTATGGCTGCCGGCCGTGTAGCCTTCGTTCGGCGTCAGCGCCGTGTCCGCCGTGAGGAACGTCACCGCTGCCGGCGACACGTCCAGCCGCTCGGCCGCAATCTGCAACAGCGCGGTCTTTACCCCGGTGCCCAGTTCCACCTTGCCGGTATACACGGTGATGCCTTCGACGCCGACCCTGATCCACGCGTCGAGGTACGGGTTGGTACGCAAGCTGCCAGGCAGGTCCGGGGCGAGCACGACTGTACCGAGGGTATCCACCTCGGTATCGGCCAGTGCCTTGCGCGCGGCCGGCATCAGCGCGAATGCCATCAGCAGGCTGCCGCCTTGCAGGAAGGCGCGGCGACCGAATTCAATTGTGGACGGCATGCAGGCCACCGTTTTCGACGACGCGGGTGATCGCTTCGATGATGCGCAGATGCGTGCCGCAGCGACACAGGTTGCTGGCCATGTGTGCGCGGATGGTGGCTGCGTCGGGCTGTGGATTGTGCTCCAGCAAGGCCTGGGCGCGCATGATCATCCCGGCGATGCAGTAGCCACATTGCGCGGCCTGGGTATCGATGAAGGCTTGCTGCAGCGGGCCTGGCCGTTCAGGCGTGCCCAGGCTCTCGACGGTGCGCACGTGGCGGCCTTGCATGCCGGCACACGGGGTCACGCAGGCGAATACCGGCTGGTCGTCGACGATGACGGTGCACGCGCCACATTGGCCCAGCCCGCAGCCATACTTGGCGCCGTTGAGTTCCAGGTGGTTGCGCAAGGCATAGAGCAGCGGCATGTCCGGGTCGATATCCAGGCTGTGCAGCTTGCCGTTGACTGTAAGGTTCACGTTGCTCATGGGGTCTCCTCGCGCAGAGCCTGAATAGTCGAATGCAAATCCGGCCACGGCCGATCTGGGGCGGCTTGGCCACGGACGAAGGCCGCCAGGGCGGCAAGCTGCTGGTCGCTCAGGCTGGCCGCGAACGGCGGCATCGCCGGGCCTGGCTCACCGGCTGTGGGGGCAATGCCTTCCAGTACCGTCTTGATGAAGTTGCGTGGCGCAGGGGCCTGCACCGAGGACGTCGCCGTCAGTGCTGGCCGGCCGTCGATACTGCGCATCGGTGCGGCTGCGCCGTGGCAGCCCGCGCAGGCGGCCTGGAACAGATCACCGCCCAGGCTGGGCGATTCGGCCGAGGCCACAGCTTTTGTTTCCAGCGTGGCGGGTTGATGAGGGGAGGCCGGCAAACCCAGCAGATATTCCGCCATGGCTTCGACGTCGCTCCGAGGCAGCCGCGCGAGTTCCTGGGTGACCGGGCGCATGGGGCCGGCGGCGGTGCCATGGCCGTCGACGACCTTGGCTTGCAGGTAATCCACCAGCTGGGCTTGGGTCCAGGGCGTTTCGCGGCTGGCCAGGCCGAGCAGGGAAGGGGCCGCCCAGCCGTCAACCACGCCACCGGCAAGCGCCTGGCCCGTTTTCTCGGCACCGAGCAGGTTCAAAGGGGTATGGCATCCGCCGCAGTGGCCCGCGCCTTCGACCAGGTAGCGGCCACGGTTCCACTGCGGCGACGCCTGCGCGGTCGCCACGAACGGCGCTGAATGCAGGAACAGCAGGTTCCAGCCCGCAACCAGCGGGCGAAGGTTCATCGGGAACTTCATGCGGTTGGGGGTTGCCGGCTGGTGCACCGGAGGCCCGCTCATCAGGTAGGCGTAGGCGTCCGCCAGGTCCTGATCGTCGAGCAGCCGGTAATGCGTGTACGGGAAGGCCGGGTAGAGGAAATGCCCATCGCGGGAAATCCCGTCGCGCATGGCGCGCTGGAACGCTTCGAGTGGCCACTTGCCGATACCGGTCTGCGCGTCAGGGGTGATGTTGGTGCTGTACAGCGTGCCAAACGGCGTCACCAGTGGCAGGCCGCCCGCCAGGTACTTGCCGCCAGGGCGCGTATGGCAGACCGCGCAGTCGCCGGCGGTGACGACCTGGGCACCGCGCGCGATCTGTGCGGGTTCGAATGCCATGGGCTGCTCGATCGGGTCGATTGCCGGTCGCCACATCAACCCGAACGCTGCGGCTAGCCCGCCCACGCCCAGCGCAATAGCTGCCAATGCCCAACGCTTCCTACGTGACATCGATACCCACCTCGTTCTCCGCCATTAGCAACCAGCAACTCTCGGTATTGCCGGATGCCGATCAGTTCAGGGCGAGCCTAAAGGAGCACGGCTGGTGCGGGTATGGGTCGCTCGCGCAAGGCAGCTTTGCTCATTACGCAAGGCTGGCAGCGCGTGTTCGATAGCACGCCTGTTCAATCTTGCGGCCGGGCAGGTGGCTATGCTGCAGGCTGATGCAACCTCGACTGGTGATGCCACCAGCTTCCCTCATGGATATCTTCGACAGGGTCGGTCAATGGATAAGTTTCTCGCCTTGAGCATGTTCGTAGAGACGGTACGTTGCGGTGGCTACTCCGCCGCAGCCCGCAAGCTTGGCGTGGCAACATCGTCCGTGGCGCGTCAGGTGGCAGCACTGGAGGCGGAGCTGGGCACCACGCTCATTACCCGCAGCACACGCCAGAACCGCCTGACCGACCTGGGCCAAGCCTATTTCGACAACGCGGTGGGCATTCTCGATGCGCTCGCTGCAGCCGATGGCATGGTCACCGACAGGGGCAGCGAAGCGAAAGGCAAGCTGCGGGTCAGCGTGCCGGTGGAGTTCGGCCGACGCTTGATCTCTCCGCACCTGGGGCGGTTTCTGGCGAGCCATCCGGAGCTGGAGGTCAGCCTCAACCTCAGCGACGAGCGGGTGGACCTCTACAAGGACCGTATCGACCTGACCGTGCGCCTGGGGTCGACCGTCTCCAGCGAAGACGTGATCTGCACCACCATCGGTCATTTCCAGCGCTGGCTGGTGGCCAGCCCGGCCTACCTGGAGCGGCACGGTGCGCCGACGCAACCGAGCGAACTCACCCAGCACTCCTGCATGCGCTTCGATTACGGCGGGCCAATGCGCGACTGGCTGTTCGAAGTGGCTGACGAGACGGTGCCCGTCGCGGTGCAGGGCCGGATGCAGAGCAACAATGCCGACATTCTCAGGCAGGCAGCGGTCGCCGGGCAGGGCATTGCGCTGCTGGCCGACTGGCTGGTAGCCGAGGATGTGCAACAGGGCCGGCTCACCCGCTTGCTGCCTGAATACGAAGTGAACCCGATGTCAGTCAATGCCTCGATCAATATCGTCTACCTGCCGATCAATCGCGCCTCGACGCGTATCAGGGCCTTTGCGCATTTCATGAAAGAGTTGGTCAGTGTTGCCTAGCGACATTGCGCAACGCTCTATTGCGTGCTGTGTGGCTTCTGCCTGTGCAACTGACGCCGTACTCTGGGCTGAACTACCTTACTCAGGGCCTGGACCATGCACATTCCCCCGCTCCTGGCATTCGACTTTCTCGACCCTTGGAGCTGGGTAGCGCTGCGCCGCCTTGCGCTCGCGATGAGCCAGGTCGGCCAACCACTGAGCGTCACCTTTCAGCCGTGCCGCTCGCCATTGAGCCGTGCCGCTGCTGGCATGGCCTACCACGACTTTCTCGAGCGTCGCTTCGGCACCGAGGCGCTGATCCAGCAATCCCTGGTGGCTGCGCAGATGCGCCAGCTCGGCATTGAACCGGTGTTCAGCCAGATCGTCCGCCTGCCCGACACGCGTCCCGCGCTTGCCGCTGTACTGTGGCTGCAGCGTAGCGGGAAACCCGCTCATCACTTTGTGGAAAGTGCCTTCGAGGCCTTGTATTGCCATGGCCAGGACATTGCTGATCCGGCGGTTCTGGAACAGCTGCTGGAGCGAGAACAAGTACCTCTGGGCGAAGTCGTTCAATTCATGCACGGCGACACGTTCGGTGAGGAACTGCAGGCCAGCGAAGCCACGGCTGCGGCGTGGGCGGGACGCGTGGTTCCGTCTTTGCGCATCAACGGTACGGTGGTATTCGGTGCGCAGACACCGAGTGTGCTGGCGCCGATGCTTGGCTTCTTCAGTGCCCAGTAAGAATGAATGGCCATCAGGCACAGGGTGTGGCCCATTCATCAGTGTTGCAATTCTTGTTGCACGATTAGGGCAGGGGATTGTGATCGGGCTTTGCGTCTGCTTCAGGTCGAAAGCGATTGGTCGCCAGGGGCCGCTATCGACCCATAACAGCCCTTCACAGACGACAGCCCCAGGTCAGAAGTGAACGGAGCGAAGACTCCACTCATCTTCTCGGCTTGGTACGACGTGGGCGCAGCTATTGCCCTGCTGCCATATGCAGCTCCAGTGCATCGCTTGCACGCCGCGAAACGTCGGCGCTGACGTGTTCGCCCAGCAGTAGGCTCAGCTGGCGAAGTTGCTGAGGCGTAACCCCCGTGTTCATCGCGATGCGTATATGAGCCTGCAGTTGCGGCGTCACGCCTTCCAGCGCAGAAAGCATCGCGACGGTGGCGATTTCCCGGCTTTGCCAATCCAGATTGTCGCGTTCGAATATGTCGCCAAAGAGGTGAGCGCGCAGGTATTCATTGGCGATCGGAGCAAAGTCGAATAACGCACCCTCGACAGGTCCACCGGACAATCTGGTTTGGTTTGCAATGCCCGCCGCCAGCAACTCATCCCCTTTGGGAATCGATTTGCTGGGTTCGCGCCCCGGTTGGTCCACGATTCCTTGTTGTTTGCGAGCCTGCACCACCTTCATCAACTCGCCCAGGGCATTCAGACTGCGGGGGAAACCCGCGTAGGCGTACAACTGCACCAGTACCTCGCGTGCTTCGCTGATGGTCAGTCCGGCATCCAGTCCCCGATTAATCGCACCGTTCAGACCTGGGATATCGCCCGCTGCCGCGAGGGCTGCTATGGGGACAATGCTTTGCTGGCGATTGTCGAGCGTCTCGCCAGTGAGGGTTGGTTGGTCGTGTTCAGCCATGTAATGGTTCTCCTGTACTGCTAATGTCGGTGTCGTGGCGTCCAGGGCGGCAGCCAGGCCCAGAGCAATCCCATGAATGCGGACAGTCCCGCGCAGATTAGTCAGCCCGCTCAGCGTCGTATTACTGCTCATCGTGACCTTCTCCATCCGTTCCAGGTTCTTTCAACGCCTAGCTGCGATCAAACTGGCTTTCGGTGAACGGGTCGGCGCGGCCGCCGTGCAGGGCGATCCGAGACAGACCCGCATCGATCTCCTGCAACTCGTCGGCGGTCAGTTGGACACTTGCTGCCCCGATGTTTTCGACCAGGTGCGGATATTGCGTGGTGCCAGGGATCGGTACGATCCACGGTCGCTGCGCAATGACCCAGGCGAGGGCGAACTGAGCGGAAGTAGTGTTCTTGCGCCGAGCCCAGTCCCGTGCGAAATGTAGAAGCGGCATGTTGGCTGCCAGGGCTTCGGGCTGGAAACGCGGCAGGTTATGGCGGCGATCAGTCTTGTCGAAACGCTGGCGTGGGTTGACTGCACCGGCAAGAAAGCTCCGAGCAGTTGGGCAGTAGGGAACAAAGCCAATTCCCAGCTCCTCCAGCGTCGGAAATATCCGGCTTTCCGGCTCCCGCCACCACATGGCGTATTCGCTCTGAACGGCAGTGACAGGGAGCACCGCGTGGGCTCGGCGGATGGTAGTGGCACTGGCCTCTGAAAGGCCCCAGTGCGTAACCTTGCCCGCCTGGATCAGCTCCTTCACCGTACCCGCTACCTCCTCGATCGGCACGCTGGGATCGGGGCGATGCTGGTATAGAAGATCGATTCGGTCCGTCTTCAGGCGTTTCAACGAACCGTCTACGGCCCGGCGGATATGGTCAGGGCGGCTATTGAGCGCTGTGGGTCGGCCTTCCCCGACGCCGAAGCCGAATTTGCTAGCGATCACCACCTGGTCGCGGATGGGGCCCAAGGCTTCGCCGACGAACTCTTCACTGAGGTAGGGGCCGTAGACCTCGGCGGTATCGAAGAACGTAACTCCCTGTTCGAAAACGGCGCGGATGAGCGAAACCATCGCTTTGCGGTCGCGCGGACCTCCGCCGTAATAGCCCACCATCGGCAGGCATCCAAGCCCCATGCAGGAGACTTCCAGCGAGCCGAGTCTACGCATGCCCATGATCTGCTCCTCAACGGGAACTCCAGCGCTGCCGCCCCCGGTACTTATCGTTTGTGCCAATGCATTTTCAGGCCTCCAGAACGCGCTTGCCGCCAGCAGCAAGCTGGTTCCAGTAACCATGAAATGGCGACGATCCATGGACACCGAATCGTCAGAGGAGTACGTGCCGGAAATGTTCTTACTCATAAGCTGAAGGGTTTCCGTGGCATGTGGGATGGAAGAAGGGCTACCAGGCGTAGGCCTGAGGCGCCTCTCCGCCGGGGCCCGGCCAGATTTCTTCCAGGCAACGCACGGTGTCTTCTGCCAGCGTGATTGTCGTCGCACGCAGCGCGTCCTGGAGTTGCTCCACAGTGCGGGGGCCAATCAGCGGGGCGGTGACGACGGGGTTGCGCAGCAGCCAGGCCAGCGCGATATCCGCGGGAGCCTCGCCCAGGTCCTCACAGAGGCTTTCGAATGCTTCCAACTGCACCCGATGCTGTTCGATGAGGCTCGTGAACGTGGGTCTTGCGCGCCGGCCGCTGGTGGCCTTTTTCAGGACACCGCCCAGCAGGCCGCCGGCTAGAGGGCTCCACGGAATGAGGCCGAGCCCGAAATGTCTGCAGGCGGGAATCACCTCCAGCTCCACCGTCCGGGCTGCGAGGTTGTAAAGGCTTTGCTCTGCCACCAGCCCAAGGAAGTTGCGGGCACTGGCCATCGACTGCGCTGTAGCAATATCCCAGCCAGCAAAATTGCTGCTGCCGATATAGAGGACCTTGCCCTGCTGGACGAGAATCCCCATGGCTTGCCAGATCTCTTCCCAGGGCGTGTGACGGTCGATGTGGTGCATCTGGTAAACATCGATGTGGTCCGTCTTCAGCCGACGCAGGCTGTCCTCGCATGCTTTGCGGATGTGGTAGGCCGACAACCGCCGATCGTTCGGACCCGGTCCCATGGGTTGATAGAGCTTGGTGGCCAGGACGACGCGATCACGGCGGCCTCCCTGTTCAAGCCACCGGCCGATGATTTTCTCGGACAGGCCAGAGCCTTGCGGGATGTTCGGTGATTGTTCCGTCCCATAGACGTCGGCCGTATCAATGAAGTTGATGCCTGCCTCGACCGCTTCGTCGAGGATGCGATGGCTCGTCGTCTCGTTGGAGACGTCGCCGAAATTCATGGTACCCAGGCACAGGCGGCTGACTTTGAGACCTGTTCGGCCGAGATGCGTATAGTCCATGCACATGCTCCGTGGTGTGATGGCGCCTGTCGGGCGAATTGCTCCGGTCGGCGCAGGTGAGCAACGATAGCGCGCATCAGGGGACTGAATTAGTGGGTTGTCCTTTCACGGGCTTGTGAGGAATTCTCATGAGCAGAAGTTGAAATGAGGCGGTTTAATGGTTCACCGACTCACGGGCTTTGGCCGGCTGGACCGGTATCGCGTCGGTCTCCGGGAAATCGTCACAGCGATATCCTGATTGGAGCGCCAAGCTAGCCCCCTCGATTTGGAAGGCCTTTATGCAAAGCCATCGTGCTGATGTTGCCGATCTGATCTACTTCCGGGCCATTGCCCGCCATCGCAGCTTCAGCCGCGCGGCTACCGAGATTGGCGTTAGCGCATCGGCACTGAGCCACGCGCTAAAGGGGATGGAAAGCAGGCTTGGGGTCCGACTGCTCAACCGGACGACCAAGAGCGTTACGCTGACAACGGCAGGGGAGGCGCTCATCGAAGCGATCGGTCAGCCGCTCGAAGCTATCGATGAGGCGTTGGAAACGCTCAACCGGTTTCGCGACACCCCTAGCGGACGGATTCGAGTCAATGCAGCTGTCGAGGCGGCCAATCTGCTCCTTGCGCCGATCCTGCCCGGCTTCATGGACCGCTATCCCGACGTCGAACTCGATATCGTGGCCAGCAATCGCCTGGTTGACGTGACCGACGCGGGTTTTGATGCCGGCATTCGTTATGGCGGCACGGTGCCTGAGGATATGGTAGCGCGGCGGCTGTCGGCCGATATACGTTGGGTGATTGCGGCGTCTCCTGAATATCTGGAGCGCAATGGCACCCCTGAACACCCGGACGACCTGCTTAACCATCGCTGCATCAGCAATCGTCTGGGCGACGACCGGGTCTATCGATGGGAGTTGGAACGCGATGGAGAAGCGCTGCAGATCGCTGTGCCGACCTCCGTGACGGTCGATCACGCGGAGACCGGTTTGGTCGCCGTGCTGGGAGGTGCAGGCTTGATGTATTTCCCGGAGCCTCTGGTTGCGCCCTATGTGAACGCTGGGCGGCTTCGCCTGGTGCTGAATGAATGGGCCCCGCTAGAAGAAGGATTCCACATCTATTATTCAAGTCGCCGGCAACTGCCGACGGGGCTGAAGCTTCTGATTGAGTACATCCGAGAAATCAAACCGCTTGGTTACTAAACGCGCGTCTGCACGAGTCATTTCCGTTGTAGAGGGATAGACGTCCGCTTACGGCCGATTGCTGTCCTCCGCGAAGGACCGCTATGGGTCGGAAGCTGCTGGTCACGAGTGACCGCTATCGACCCAAAGCTGACGTTCAGCAGGGTAAACGCTGTCCTATCGTGAATGGCATCTTCAGGGCGCTTGCGATCGCAGCTAGAGTTTTTATGCATTGTTCAGAAACGACGAGCGGTGGTTCGTTAATCATGTAAAGCAGGTGTTCGAACGCTACTCCAGCCTCGTTGTGGTCGAAATAGTCCAGAACGATTTCAGCGCCATTCTGCAAGCCTGCCTGAGCTAATACATGGCCTTCTGGTACAGGACCGAGCTGTTCGTATGCAATCGACATCTGCGTCGAGATTTCCTCAAGTGCCTCAACGAAAGCGGCCCTCACGTCGGTGTTAAGTGGACTCATGACAGTTATTCCTCAGATTGTGGTGACCTACGTGCTGTGGATCATTCGATCAGGTCAGACGTCCAGCCAGACCCAGGCGTGGTTGCATCCGTTATTGGCCGACCGTATAGCCATCCTTGTGTCTCTCTTCCCTGCAGCCTTGTAAGCAGAGCCTACTGAGAAGGCCGCCATCGACCCATGGCTGCCATTGGTTAGCAATGATGGCTAAGCAGTGGCTATGCTTGATAGGTAACCTGAACGGGCTGAACCGAACAACGCCCAGCAGATCAGTCCTGGGTACCTTTAGCTCAGCGTTAGGGCTCGGAGGGGCAGCAATGAACAATCACAATGTGCCAAGCCGGACTTCCCCAGAACATCGGATGACATTTCCGATGGCCGAAGCGCAATGGTTGCCGCATCAGCTTATTGCCCGAACACGGTTCCTTTCAAGGTCCGATTACGAAGCACTACGTTGTCAGTCACTTTCCTGATTTATGGAACATTTGGACTGATTACGAATAACTTTGTGCTCCCTGCAAGGCGCGGGGTGTTAACGTTGTATGGATATCCTGCATGGGTCATGTATGGGGCCCTGTTGTGCCTTGTGGCTAATCTCATTGCGGTGGTCATTGATCATTACGATAAGAGAAATAATGAGGGAGGGTATGCAAAATTTAGAAGAGTGTCGGAAAGAACTGGGTGGGTCCTGTTTGTGCTTGCGTTGACCTTGAGCTTCGTAAAGCACGAGCAGGATTACGCTTGCGAGAATAAGGTAGTCATTAAGTCAACCAATGAAAAGTTAGGTCTTACGGCATTCGCTTATGATCGCTATTGCGCTCTTCACAACCCATTCAATGCGATTGAGCCTTCCCTCCAAGTCACTGTTGTCCCCGCAGCCTCTTCTATGCCAGTCGAATATAGAATTGCAATGCACATGAATCGAACAGAGATTGTGCGTATGTACTGGGCTGAAGAAAAGTTGGTCATTGAGTACCGTCCACGTCCAGATAAAAAGCGTGCGAAGAGCCTTCCGGAAGGCGGCGCAGACACATCAGTGCCGGTCAAGCTTATTAATGTGAGCGCTAACCCAGGGACGCAACACGATGAAGCCATACTTCGCCCTGGTCCGGAACGTTATCGGTAGACCGTCCTTGGCTGATTTTTACCTGTAGTGGCCGACGGAAAGCGGCTAAAAGAGTAACGCTTCTCGTCAGCTTGCGAACACGAGTGCACGAAGCACGACGTAGTCAGCGCATTGAACCGTGGTGTTGACAGAAAACGGCCACAACCAATCGGTGGTAACTGGAATACAGATGGTTTCCTGCTACGCTCCTTACCGTAGCCGGGTTTGCCGTTACCCCTGTCGGGTTATCCCGATAGATACCGCGCTTACCGCGACAGGAAGCGCTACATGGCATGTCACCTAATGATAGAGTATCAGGATAGCGCCATGAAAGTTAAATGCCCTGGCTGTGGTCATATAGCAGGCACGCGTCCATCGAGCCTTAAATGTCCTAAGTGCGACGAATTTTCCGATGATTGGCTGATTTATGACTGGGACAGCTTTTCCTCAATTAAGCGCCGGCATGTTAGATACAATCTCCTCATTATTGGTGTGGCCCTGGTTAATTTGCTGGCCGCGATTGTCTTTAAGCCAACAGATGTGCATCACTTACTATTCAGCTTGTTGCTTATACCAGCAATATTCAGCTTGTTTAATTGTCGAAAACAGCTCAGAAGGAAATCTGAGTATAGGGGACATAGAAGCGCGGATACGAGCCCCTGGTTCACCGGTGGCGGGCCTTTTTTGGGTTGATGGGGAGAGTCTCGATTTTAAGTCCAGATGCCCCTACTGATAACTATCGACCCATAGCGGCCTTTGCCAGAGGAAATTCAGGAACTTGTTAGCGCGGAATAATGGTAAGCGTCCGGGTAATTCACTGTTAGCTCCTGATGGCTAGATGAACCGTTTTACCGTTCCGCAGCAGGTTCCTACCGAACCACCAACACCTGTCATGCATGCCTCCACCAGCCCATCCGTAATTTTTTATTGACACCTCGAAAGCCTCTCAGTATCGTCCTTCCTCCCTCCTTTCCGGCCACCTCTGCCGTGAACCGCCCAGGCGTTAACTCGCGAAGCGGTCATACAAGTTGCCGACACTTATACGGTCGCTATCTACTCGCGCGCCTCATTTCCGATATCAAGTGTAAAGGATGATTCTATGATCATTCGTCCGGCTACTAATGTCGACCATCCGCAACTGCTTAACATCTGGCTGCGCTCCGTTCGCGCCACACATCACTTCCTGCAAAAGTCCGATATTGAGGATTTGTTTCCTCAACTCCGCGATATTTACCTACCCGCTGTTAAACTATGGGTTGCGGTAGATGCCGAGGACTGCCCGCTAGGGTTCATCGGGCTCAATGAAAACCACGTAGAGATGCTCTTCATCGAACCAGATCTGCGAGGGAAAGGGATTGGCCGCGCACTGCTGGATCATGCCCGCAGTTCGCGCAGTCGGATCAGTGTTGATGTGAATGAGCAGAACCCCGACGCTGTAGGGTTCTACTTACATTACGGGTTTATTCAAACAGGTCGTTCTCCGCTGGATGGCGAGGGCCGCCCCTTCCCCTTGCTACACCTGAGCCTGCCCGGCTAGGGCTGTAGTCGTGAATCGCTCCTAAGCTTTTGCTTCGGGGCGATTCAAAATCAGCTGAGACCGATGTTGAGATCTTTGGTTGGCCATGCCTTTTTCGGGGGGTTGAATGTCCGCTACGGGTCGAAAGCTGCCGTACGTGACAGGCCGCTATCGACCCATTGCAGACAGAGAATCTTCAGCAATCTTTGTGGGAGCGGGCGCGCCCGCGAAGAATCCAACGCGGAGCCTGGCACCGGCAGCGCCGGTGTTCGCGGGCACGCCCGCTCCCACAGAGTGCGCGTCGCGCTGACGAAACCGGTTATGTTCCATCTGCAATGGGTCGATTGCAGCCGTTCACGACAGACCGCTATCGATCCAAAGCGGATGTGCCTGGAGCTTGCGTGGATTCGTATGTGTTCGCCTTGGGGTATGTAGCGCCTATGAGATCGAGCGCCGCCCGCGCGGCGCATCGCGGATAAATCCGCTCCTACATTTGTTGCAACGTGGCCATGCCTGTGAGGCCATGGTTGTCAGC
>MTEX01002505.1_pt2 | contig 16228 bp, 22 predicted proteins | sample 1042691 | NCBI WGS metagenome assembly MTEX01 (sample SAMN06185810, study PRJNA358809) | soil metagenome | isolation source: soil biostimulated with molasses as carbon source | place: India | collected 2015-05-23
ATCTCTTCCAGCGCCTGGTTACCCAGCAGCTTGCGGGCAGTCGGGAACAGCTCGCTTTCCTCTTCCTCGATATGGTGCTCCAGCAGCTCCTTCATGACCTTGACCCGGCCGGCGAACTCGAGGGTGCCGGTGTCGGTCTGCAGCAGGTCCGGCAGCACCAGGGAATCGACGGCACGATGCTCTTCCTTGGCCTCGTAGTACATCTTCGCCTCTTCCTTGCCACCGGCCTGCTTGATCGCCGGGTAGAGGATTTCCTCTTCGAGGGCCGTGTGGATGGTCACCTCCTGCTTGATGCGTTCGAGCAGCTCGGTGCGTTTTTTCACTGCACGCTCGGTAGTGGAGGACAGCTCCTCCAGCAGCTTCTTCACCAACTCATGGTCCTGGACCAACAGATCGATTGCGTTCATGAATCACCTCTTCGGGCTCGGAAAAATCACGGTTGCCTTCGATGGAGTGAAGCGCTGGGCGCAAGGTTCAAAGCGGTTGATAAACGCACCGGTCGGCCGCGGCACGGGCGGGTGATGACCAGCAAGTCAGAATAAATGAATCTTTTTGCCGGGCGCGGGCTCAATTAGCCTGAATCGATGGAGGAGAGTCCAATGGCAGGACCGCAGTTGTTTGTGATCGAGTACGAGCTTCATGGGGAATTTCGCACGTTCATCATCCGCCAGGAACGCATGGACAATGCCGAAGCCTGGCACTGGGCAAGTTGCGATGCCGGCGTGGGGATCATCCCCAGGTTTGGCCAGCACAAGATCAAGAAGGTCAGCCGGCCGATGGCCGAGCGTTACGGGCTGGCCAATGTGCGCTGGCGCGCGTCGGGCCAGGGGCCTGAGTTCGTCGCGCCGCCCATAGACGTGAAGAAGTTCTCGAGTGGGTCTTCCGGGGAAGCGTGAAGCGCTTTGCCGGCTGTCAAAAGTGGGAAATCAGGGCCGCACCAGCGGCCCTTGATCAAAGGGGAAGGTTCGTGGAGATTCTGCCGTTACTCAATAGCTTGTTGCTGGCGCGTGGCCCCGGTGGCCAGGAAGATGAGGTCCGGGTTGTAGCGCAGCGGGCACTGGCCGCTTGCTGCGAGGAGGTGCACGGCGACCGTGCCGGCAACCTGATCGGCGTCATTCGCGCAGCGGCCCCTGCCGACCCTGCTGCGGCGATACGGGTGATGGCCCATCTTGATGAAATTGCCATGATCGTCAAGAAAGTCCGCCCGGATGGCAACCTCGAGGTGCTGGCGCTTGGCGGCGCGCAGCCGATCAGTTTTGGCGTATGCCCGGTCGACATCATGGCTGACCATCAGCTGCTCCGGGGTGTGCTGTCCTATGGTTCGATGCACAACAGCGGGCAGTCCGGCAGCGGGCGGGATGTGTTGTCCGGCGCCGTGCAGTGGAAGGATGTGTATGTCGTTACCCGCATGACCCCACAGGCACTCGAGCAGGCCGGTGTGCGTCCGGGCACGCGGGTGGTACTGAGCCAGCATTGGCGCCAGCCGTACCAGGTCGAGGACTGCATTGCCGCGCATTTTCTCGATGACCGCGCACCGCTGGCGGCGGTGATTCATTGCGCGCACCTGCTGCAACAGCGGCGCAGCGAACTGCGCCAGGATGTCTGGTTCGTGCTGACCAGCCATGAAGAAGAGTCCAACGCCGGTGCCATGTACGCTGCCGCCAGGCTGCCAGGCGACACGACCATTGCGGTGGAGGTGGGGCCGGTGCTGGATGAATACGGCACCCGCCTGTCAGCCGACCCGATCATCAATACCGGCGACCAGAAGGGCTATTACAGCCGCAGCGTGGTGCGGGCCCTGATGGCGGCCACGCGCAGGGCAGGGTACACGCCGCAGCCAGCGCTGCTGGTGGATTTCGCCTCGGACGCCAGCGCAGTGCTCAGCACCGGGACCGATGCCCGTGCCGGCTGCATCGCCATCCCCACCGAGAACACCCACGGTTTCGAGATGGTGCTGCTGGAGGGGATCAGCGCCTGTGCCGCCAGCCTGCTGGAGTATGTGCTGCAACCGCACGCGGTGCTCACTCCTGGGGGATGATCGAGATCTTGCCGTTGCGTTCGACGATGGCGAACTTGATCTGCTCGACGCGTTCGAGGCCTTGGCTGTCGCGGGCCGATTCGAGGATGTCGTCTTCGGTCAGGCGTGCCCGGCGCATGCGCTGATGGAGGAAGCGTCCCTGTTCCACTACCAGCGTGGCGTGGCCGTCGAGCAAGCGTGCCAGGCGCCTGGAATTGAGCTTGGCCAGTGACAGGCCGACATCCAGCACGATCAGCGTGGCAATCACCAGCATGGCGTTGATGAAGGAGAAATCCTCGCCCAGCAATGCCTGTTGGGTGGCCTCGCCGATAATCAGCAGCAAGACGAAGTCGAAGGTGGTCAGGTCGGCCAGCGAGCGCCTGCCGGCCACGCGAAACAGCAGCATCAGGGCGATGTACATGGCTGTGGCGCGCAGGATCGAGTCCATGTCGTCGAACTCCTAGGGGTAGAGGAAGGTGGCGAACTGCACGGTGCTGTCCTGCCCGGCCCTGACCACACCTTCGAGCCTGCCGACATGTTCGCTGCGCAAGGTCAGGTACAAGGTGGCCATGCCGTCGTGGCTGGTGCCGAGCTGCAACAGCAGCGACTGGCCATGGGAACGCGACAGTTGCGGCTGCGGCTGCATCGTTTCGATGCTGGCTTCGCGCAGCAGGCTGCCGCCGAGCACCACTTGTACCGGTTCACCCGGTGTACCACGCACGGTGATGCGCAGGTTGTCGGTGGTGCCGCTGCGGCTGAGCCGCTGATAGTCGACCCGCACGCGGCCATCATCACTGGCCACCTGGGCGTCACTGAGCGGGCCGTTGCCAAACAGCCCGGCCAGGGCCAGCAGCACGATCACTACAAGCATGTACCAGCCCACCCGTTCGAAGCGCCACACACGCTGCTGCATGCGCATGTCTTCCTCGACCGGGTGATGCCTTGAACGCAGCTCGTCGTCGCTCATGCGTGTAGCCCTCAGGCGCGTTCGCCGCGCAACCAGCGCTGGTGGTAATGGGCCAGGTGCGACAAGCCATACAGCGCGCCCTGGCGCATGACATCTGCCCGCTCGCCGAAAAAGCGCTGGGTACGCGTGAACACGGCCAGCGGTTCACCGGTGAATGCCCAGGCGAAACACAGGGTCCCAGGCGCGATGGCATCCTGCGGCTCTGGCCCGGCGACACCGGTGCAGGCAATGGCGACCGTTGCATCGCTGTCTTTCAGGGCGCCCAGGGCCATCTCCCAGGCCACTGCTTCGCTGGTCAGGCCGTAGCGTTCGATGGTCTGCGGGTTGACGCCGAGCAGGCGTTTCTTGGCACTGGGCGCGTACACCACGTAGCCGCTCTCCAGCACCTCGCCGGTGCCGGGGACTGCCGCCAGCAGCGCCACCATGGCGCCTGCCGTGCAGGATTCTGCAGTGGTCAGCACCAGCTTGTGGGTTTTCAGGTAGTCGATGGCCTCGAGTACGGGGTCGGTCGCCATGGCAGGTCACTCATGCGTTGTTTTGTGGTGGACGTGTTTCTTGCGCGGTTGGTTCAGTGCAGGTGAGCCGCCCATCAATGCCGGGCAAAGCCCGCTGAACTTTGCCCGGCCTGGTGGCTTCCTCTTAGTACGAGGTGGTGGTGCGCAGCAGTGCACTGCTGCCGGTCCAACCAGAGGAGAGGCGATCATGACCGAGCCTGTGACGTATTTCTGGATCGCGGTGGCGGCGATCATTCTGCTGGTCGACCTGTGGGCCATTGTCAGTGTGTTCCGCAGCGACAAGCGCGATGCAACCAAGGCCATGTGGGCGCTGCTGCTGCTGGCCTTGCCGGTGGTCGGCCTGGCCATCTGGGGTGTGCTCGGGCCACGCGGCATCAAGCGCGGCACCGGGCCGTCTTCACCTGAACACAGCAAGGGCTAGACGGCGGGGCAGTACGGTCGTTGTGGGAGAGGCGCTGCATGGCAGCGGCTTCGCCGCTTTGCGTGGGTGAAGCCGCTCCCACACGCGCCGTGCCGGATCAATCCTGTGCAGTCCACATCACTTTCATTTTCCAGGAGCCCACGTGCCACGCATCATCACTCCCGCTACCCCCGAGCATGAAATCAACGAACACAACGCCCGCATGTTCGGCTCGCCAAAGGAGCGGCTGGATTTCTACCGCCATGAAATCCAGTACGAAACCAGTATCCTGGCCAATCGCACCGATGCCTACCTCACGGCCCAGTCGTTTCTGGTCATTGCTTTCGTATCGGCGATGGGCAACCTGAACCAGAGCTGGGGCGAGATGTTCACCCTGATCGTGCCGCCGTTCCTCGCCTTGCTCGGGGTGCTCAGCTCACTCAATGCCTGGCCAGGCATCCGGGCCGCCTACAAGATCATCGAGCACTGGCAGTTGAAGCAGAGCCACCTGCTGCGCAGCGAGCCGTTGATGGGCTTGGCCTATGATGAGTCACCGCTGTTCAGCGAGGCCGAAACCTCGCAGGCGGGGCACCGCAAGTCATTGTTGTTCTCGCTGCGCACGCCCTGGATCTTTCTGGTTTTCTGGATCGTCTTGGGCGGTTATGCGGTGTTCATCCAGCTGGCATGAGCCGGCAGCTGCTCGCGTCGAAGGGGGCCTTACGAGCCCCCTGTGCGGGCTCACCGTCGTGCGCGACGCAGTGCTGCCAGGCAACAGCCGCCCAACAGCAGCATGGCTGCAACCGCCAGCACGCCAGGTCTGTCGTGCCGCTTGCGACGCTCGCCTGGTTGCCTGGGCAGGGCTTCCCCGGCTGCCCAGGCATCGATGCGGGTCAACGCTAGACGCGTGCCGTCGACCAAGGTCAGGGTCAGGTCCTTGATGTCGCCGGCCGCACGCCCGGGGAACACCGGTTCGCCGGTGGCATCGAGTGCGTCATAGATGAACCGCTGCCCTTCGAGCCAGCCGACCGCGGTCAGCAGCTCGGGCCCCAGGTAGTATTTGCCGTCGAGGAAGAAGCCGGGAAACTGATGCGCCCGCTCCAGGCTTTCCACACTGTAGCGCTCGCCCGGCCGCATGCCGGTTGCCGGATCGATCATGGCTGGCTCCCCGCGAATGCGTGGTCAGGCCCCAAGGTGCCGGCAGCGGCGCCCGGCACGAGGATGACCTTGCGGCAGTCGTCCTGCTTCTGGTCGAACATCCGGTAGCCCAACGCCGCTTCTTCCAGGGCCAGGCGGTGGGTGACGATCAGTTCCGGCTGCAGGCGCCCGGCCTCGATATGTTCGAGCAGTTCGGGCAAGAACTTCTGCACATGGGTCTGGCCCATCTTGAAGGTCAGGCCCTTGTCGAAGGCATCGCCAAACATGAAGGCATGGATGAACCCGGCATACACCCCCGGCACACTGACCACACCACCTCGGCGCACCGCGGCGATGCTCTGGCGCAGCGCCTTGCCGCTGCTGCCCTCGATCTTCAGCGTGGTCAGCAGCGTTTCGGTGGTGCTGCCCTTGGCCTCGAAACCGACCGCATCGATGACCGCATCCACGCCGCGCATGCCTGGGGTCAGACGGATGATGCTGTCGGCCGGGTCGTCATCCTGTTCGAAGTTGATCGGCACCACACCGTAGGCATCGCGGGCGAATGCCAGGCGGTAGTCGTTGTCATCGACCATGAAGATCGTCTGCGCGCCAAGCATGCGTGCGCAGGCCGCGCTCAGCAGGCCGACCGGGCCGGCACCATAAATGGCCACGGTCGAACCCTGGCCGACCTGGGCATTGGTCACGGCCTGCCAGGCCGTGGGCAGGATGTCCGAAAGGAACAGCACCTTGTCGTCGGGCAGGGCGGTGGGCACCTTGAACGGGCCGACGTTGGCCTTGGGCACCCGCACGAAATCGGCCTGGCCACCGGGCACGCCGCCATACAGGTGGCTGTAGCCGAACAACGCCGCACCCGGCGGGATGCTCTTCTTGTTGAGGATCGCACCACGGCCGGTATTGGTGGTTTCGCAAGCGGCGAACTGCTCGAGCTGGCAGAAGAAGCAACTGCCACAGGCGATCACGAAGGGGATCACCACGCGATCACCGACCTGCAGGTTGGTGACGCCGCGGCCGGTCTCCTCGACCACGCCCATGAACTCGTGGCCGAAGATATCGCCAGGTTCGGTCTGCGGAATCTTGCCGTGGTACAGGTGCAGGTCGGAGCCGCAGATGGCGGTGGCGGTGACCCGTAGGATGATGTCGTCCTCGTCCTGGATGGCCGGGTCAGGGACATTGTCGACCAGGACGTCCTGGGCCCCGTGGTATGTCAATGCTCTCATGGGTTCAGCTCCTGCAGTGGCGGATGGTGTTGATGCTGCTCTATGCAGGGGAAGCCAGGGGCAGAGGGAAAGTTCAGGTGGAATCATCCAGTGGCGAACCAGGCGCTTCGGTGAACGCGATCGAGTGAACCTTGTTCCGTCGTCAGGGCTCGACTGACAAACAATGGAGGGCGGCCAACATGAATGCGCTTACCGGGCAGATCAGCATCGAGCAGCGCCGGCTCGAGGCCATCAACCGCTGGTTCTGCCTGTTCGATGATCTTGAGCGACGGCGCGAGTGCCCCAGCAGCCATCACGAGGAACTGCTCCGTCAGGCCGAGGAGATGGACCGCCTCGGCCTGGTGTCCTGGGAGCAGTGGCGCGACCTGCGACGGTTGGCCGACCGCGCGTTCCTCAAGGCCATTGCCGGCGCTGATTACCACGGCTGTTGAAACCCTTGCAGCAGATGCACGGCCCGCGGGTTGTCGGTGCGCGGTTCATTGGCCCGCTGGGTAAATGTCACAGATCATCACGACTGAACTCGGCGAGCCGTGGTTACGTCCCTCGAATGGATGCCTGCAGAAATCCGGCATTTTTCCAACAATCCGCTTCGAGGACGTAATGATGGAAAAGACCGATCAAAGCTCGACCTCTCCGCCCAACCGCAACCCGGATCACGTACATGCCATTGGTGAGGAAGCCGGGGCCTTGCTGGGTGAGGCCAGGCAGAAAGGTGGTGAGCAGCTGGAGCATTACCGCGACAGTGCGGCCGATCAGCTCGACTCCCTCCAGGAAGGCGCACGTTCGGCCGCAGCGGCCCTGGAAGGCAATGACAGCCTCGGCCTGTCGCGGTACCTGACCCAGGCGGCGGAGTGCATGGGCGAGTTTGCCGAGCAGGTGCGCCACGAAAGCGCCGAAAGCCTATTGCAACGCGGCACGCAACTGGCGCGCAGCAATCCGGCCTTGTTCCTGGCCGGCAGCGTGGCCGTCGGTTTTGCCATTTCGCGCTTCATGCGCGCCAGCGAAACCCATGCGGGCACACCCTCCGACACAGCAGCGCATGGTTTCACCGCGCCACGCGCCACGCAGCCAGTGGTACCCGACCGCGGCAGTGACGTATCCACCCGTGAACCCTACACCCCGGTCGACCCGATCGGGCCCGGTGCCGGCACGCCGGTCAGTGGCAGCCCATTCGAACGCGATCCGCTCAAAGGAGGCGAATGATGAACAAAGATCCTTTGCACACTACCCCAGGGCTGCACACTCCGGCTGATGACCCGGTCGGCGTCGGTGGCCTGCTGCGTCAGCTGATGCGCGAAGTACCGGAGCTGTTCACCAAGGAACTGGCCCTGGCCAAGGCCGAACTGCAGCACAACCTGGCCACCCTGAAGGCTGGCACTGCAGCCGTGGCGGCCGGCGCAATCGTGGTCCTGGCAGGGTTCATCATGCTGCTGCTGGCGGCAGTCTACGCCTTGGCCCTGGTGGTCCAGCCCTGGCTGGCGGCGCTGATCGTGGGCGCGGTCACGGTGGTGATCGGCTTCATCATGCTGCAGTCGGGCAAGAAACAGTTCGAGCCTGGCCACCTGGCCCCTGACCGTACCCTGCATGCCATGCAACAGGACAAGGACACGCTGACGAGGAAACTGCCATGACTACTTCCTTCGAACATGAGGCGCACAAGGATCCGGAGCAGCTCGAACAGGAAATCAATGCCAAGCGCGAGCACATCAGTGACCTGGTGGATGCCCTGGAACAGCGGCTGAGCCCGGGCCAGATGGTCGACCGGGTACTGGCTTACGCCAAGGGTAACGGCGGTGAGTTCTTCACCAACCTGGGCACCACCCTCAAGAACAACCCGGTGCCTGCCACCTTGACCGTGCTGGGCCTGGCGTGGCTCGGGCTCAACCAGAACCGCCCGTTCAATCCGGGGCCTGCGCACCACGGGCCGGGGCTGGGCGACAAGCTCGGCGAGGCGGTGGATAGCGTGAAGGGCGCCTTCGCTTCGGCAGGCGAGGCGATGCACGATGCCAGCCAGAAAGTGCGCATGAAAGCGCATGACATGCGTGATCGGGCCAGTGACCTGGGCAGCGGTGCGCGGGATTCGATGGGCGCCTCTGCCGATACCTTGCGCAGCTCCGCGCACAAGGTCGGCGATCAGGCAACGGCACTCAAGGGCTCGTTCGACCACCTGCTGCAAGAACAGCCGCTGGTATTGGCTGCGCTGGGCATTGCCCTGGGTGCTGCGTTAGGAGCGGCGCTACCGAGTACCCGCAAGGAAGACCAGCTCATGGGCGCCAGCAGCGACCGCCTGACCGACACGCTCAAGGCCAAAGGCAGCGAGGTGAAGGCGTCGGTTACGCAGTCGCTTGAGCAGGGGGCCGACAAACCGCCGGCCCGGCCGGGGCGGGGCGCTGACGGCTCCGACCTGTCATCAGGGTTGGGCTTCAACCCCTGACCTGCGGCACCTTGCGCAGCAGCCCCTTCGGCATGCGCTGAAGGGGCCGCTGCCGGGCGTCAGGCGGCAGGCCTGACGATCGGCGGTTTGACCTTTTCCAGCTGGTCGCCAATGACCGCGAGCAACTGGTCAAGCGCCCAGGGCTTGGGCAGAAACACCGCACCCGTCGGTAGCGTGGTGCTTGCCGCCTCGTGGTAACCACTCATGACAATGATCCGGGTCGCCGGTTGGCGCTCATGGATCTCCTGCGCAAGCGCCAGCCCGTTCAACGGGCCGGGCGTTCTGACGTCGGTCAGCAGCAGCGAAAATGCCTGCTGCAGCGAGAGTCGCCGGCCCTCTTCGGCGGTACCCACCGGGAAGACTGTGGCGCTCAGGTCTTCCAGGGCGCAGGTCAGCAGTTCACGCAGGATCGGCTCGTCCTCCACCAGCAGGATGGTTGGGTGAACAGCGGATGACTCGTAGGTGTTCATGGCAATACTCAAACATCGCGCACGGGTGGAAAGAAAGGACGTCAGCTTGCGTGGAGCAATGCAGGCGGTGGCAGTGCGCTATCACTGCGACAGCGGCAGGTTGCCGAAAATTCCTTTTTGCTGACAGGTTTTGTGCAGTCCGGTACACCGGGCAGCGCCACGCGTTGGCAGTGCCCGGGGTTACCGGCCAGGTCAGGCGCCAGCTTCCTGACCCAGGCGCTTGAGCAGTGCCCTGGCCACCGCCTCGGATGACGCGGGGTTCTGGCCAGTGATCAAATGGCCGTCCTCGACCACATGGCTGGCCCAGTCGGCAGCCTTGGAATATTCACCACCGTTGGCCTTGAGCATGTCTTCCACCAGGAACGGCACCACCTCGCTCAGCCCCACCGCCTGTTCTTCGCTGTTGGCGAAGCCGGTCACTCGCTTGCCCTTGACCACCGGGTGCCCGTCGGGTGCCTTCACCTCTTTGAGCACGCCGGGTGCATGGCACACCGCGGCAATCGGCTTGTTAGCGGCATAGAACGCTTCGAGCAAGGTTCGCGAATCTGAGTCCTCGGCCAGGTCCCATAATGGCCCGTGCCCGCCGGGGTAGAACACCGCATCGAAGTGGTAGGGGTCGATTTCCCCGAGCGGTACGGTGTCGGCCAGGGCCATTTGCCCTTCGGTGTCGTGGGCGAAGCGCCGGGTCGCCTCGGTCTGGGCGTCGGGCTCGTCGCTTTTCGGGTCCAGTGGCGGCTGGCCGCCCTTGGGCGAGGCGAGCGTGACATCGGCACCGGCGTCGATGAACACATAGTAGGGCGCGGCGAATTCCTCCAGCCAGAAGCCGGTTTTCTTGCCGGTGTCGCCCAGCTGGTCGTGAGAGGTCAGGACCATCAGGATGTTCTTCATGCAAGCATGTCCTCCGAGGGTGAATGGGCAGTGCGCGGCTCGCCCTGCATTACTCTGGGAGGGTTACGCACAGCAAAGCGTTCCATGACGTTGCAGGAACCGCAGCATCGGTGGCGTTGCCGAATGTAGCGTGAGCGTCCAACGGGGGTTGCAATGTCACGTCTTCCGATCATCGGGGTCACCGCCTGTTCCTACACGGTCGGCCCGCATGCGGTGCAGCTGAACGACGACAAGAATGCGCGAGCGGTAGCCTGCGCGGCCCAAGGGCTGCCCTTGATCCTGCCGATGTTCCCCGAACTGCTCGACAGCGCCGAGATCATCGCGGCCCTGGACGGGCTGTTGTTCACCGGCTCGCCTTCGAACATCGAACCGCACCACTACGATGGGCCGCCCAGCCCGCCAGGCACCCAGCACGATGCCTCCCGCGACCACCTTGCGCTGCCTTTGTGGCGGGCAGCGGTTGCGGCGGGTTTGCCGGTGCTGGGCATTTGCCGGGGTTTTCAGGAAATGAACGTGGCCTTCGGCGGCACCCTGGTGCAGCAGCTGCATCAGCCCGGTGCCAAACACGAGCCGCCCAGCAATGAACCGGTCGAAGACCAGTACGCACCGGCCCACCTGCTGGCGGTCCGGCCGGGGGGCGTGCTGCAACGGCTGGGGTTTGCGGAGCAGATCGAAGTGAATTCGGTGCACGGCCAAGGTATCGAGCGGGTTGGCCAGGGCCTGCGTATCGAAGCCGTGGCCGAGGATGGGCTGGTCGAGGCGCTTTCCGTGGAAGGCAGCCAGGCGTTTGCCCTGGGCGTGCAATGGCATCCGGAATGGCAGGTGCTGTTCTACCCGCAGTACCTGGCGATTTTCCAGGCCTTCGGCGCCGCCTGCCGGGCGCGAGCGGCACAGCGGCCAAGGTGAGGCGGGTAAAACTGAACATTGCCGCGCGCGCCCGCTCCAATGGCAGGTGACCTGGAGGATTCATCATGCAGCCAGAAACCGAAGGACTTGAAGAGCAAGGGCCGGGCAAGGTCCCGTTCATCAACGACCCCTTAAAGCCTACATCGCCCCCATTGAACGATGCGGATGCCACGGACGCAGCCGAAGCCGAGCAGGATATCCAGGACGATGGTGAGCCGCTTTGAACAGGAGCAGTGCGATGGACACTTATCATGTCAGCCCGGCGGGTGATGGCTGGGAACTCAGGAAGACCGGGGCCGACAAGGCCTCCAGGCGCTGTGCGACAAAAGCCGAGTTGCTGGGCTTGCTACCTGAGCTTTTTGCCGGGCAGACCGCCTCGGTGAAAATTCACAAGGCCGACGGCAGCATCGAAGAAGAACGTACCTACCCGCGCGCCGCCGACCCGAGGCGCTCCAAGGGCTGACCCGGCCACGGCTCACCGGTGATCGGCACGACACGGTCACCTGTGCCGGCCCGAGCACAAAGCCATGAACGAGAAGGTGAGGGTGCCCGCCAGTTGCGCCCCGTCGGCCACACCCCGCCAGAGCGCAGCATGGCTGGCAGTGGCCACGGTGATGGTGCTTGCCTCCGGGGTTGCACCGTTGGATCGGGCAGATTGGCTGGTGGAAAACATCTTGCCGGCAGCGTTGCTGCTGACCCTGGCACTGACCTGTCGGCGCTGGCGGTTTTCGCCAGCGGCCTATCTGGCCATCGTCGTGCTACTGGCGATTCACGAACTGGGTGCGCATTTCACCTATGCCAAGGTGCCCTACGATGCTTGGCTGCAAGCGTTCACCGGCCATGCGTTGAATACCGCCATGGGCTGGCAGCGCAATCAGTTCGATCGCCTGGTGCATCTGAGCTACGGCCTGCTGTTCGTCTGGCCGATCAAGGAACTGCTGCAACGAAAGGCGGGCTTGAATGGTGCCTGGCTGGCATTGGGCACAGTGTCGCTGGTGCTGGCGACGTCGGCCCTGTACGAGCTGTTCGAATGGGTGGGCGGCCAGTACCTGGGCGAAGACCGGGCACAAGCATTCCTGGCCACCCAGAAAGACCCATGGGACGCGCAGAAGGACATGGCGCTGGCGTTGTTCGGCGCTGTCGTGTGTTTGTTGCTCCAGCGATTGGCAGCATTCAAACGGCCAAGGCCGGCGGCCTAGGCGTGCTAGAGCGAACAGGGTGTTTATTCGCAATTATTTCTCATTTACACTTGGCGCCTCTCTTCGCAGCCTAGCGCTCTTGCAGGATGTATCGTGTCGTTCGAGCCCGCCAAACCGACGCTGTTGTCTACCTTGGTCCGTCACTACGACGAGCTGGTGGACCACATTCGCCGACGCTTCGGCGACCGAGGCATGGCCCGCGACGTTGTGCATGACGTGTGCGTGCAGTTGCTCGAACGCGACGAAAAAGACGACGTTCGGGCGCCACTGGCGTTGCTGCGCAAGATTTCCAACGACACCGCCATCAGCCGCTATCGTAGCGATCGTCGCCGCGGCGCCTGGGTGCAGGCGTTTGCCGAACTGCCGGAGGTGGTCTGCCCGGCGCCGACGCCGGTAGGCAGGTATGATGCCGAGCGCGAGTTCCAGCTGCTGGTCAACGCTATCGCCAGCCTCCCACCGCGCTGCCAGGCCGTTTTCATCATGCACAAGATCCACCAGATGCCCCAGGCCGAAGTCGCCGCACACCTCGGTATCTCCATCAAGACCGTGGAAAAGCACCTGCGCCTCGGGGTGGCGGCGTGCAAGGAGCGGCTTGGCCGTGACGGGGTGTGCGCATGACCCGCATAGCGGAACAGTTGCCACTGGACGAGGCGCTGGGGCGACATCGTGATCAGCTGCGGCAATTGTTCCCCGTTCCGCCGCCCAGGCCTGCACGCGGGAAAGCGGCAAAGTCGGCGGGTATTGCGCTGGTGCTTGCATTCGCCGTGGCAGCCCTGGCCTGGCTGAACCCGGTGTACAGGACCGAGCGGTTTGCCACCGCCATTGGTGAGCGACGCGCCGTGCTGCTGGGCGACGGCAGCAAGCTGCTGCTCGACAGCGGCTCCCGTGTCGATATCAGCTGGCGCTTGCGCAGCCGCGAAGCCGGCCTGCACGCCGGGCAGGTCCTGTTCGATGTGTCCCCGGCGGTGTACCGGCCGTTCGTGGTGTCAGCGGGGCTGACCAAAGTCGAGGTGCTAGGCACGCTGTTCAATGTGCGCCGCCTGGATGACGACCAGGTGCGGGTGACACTGGCGCGCGGGCGGGTGCAAGTCGCCGCTGCGGGGCAAACGCCTGTCAGGCTCATGCCAGGGCAGCAGGTTGATGCGATTGGCGGGCGACTGCTGCCAGTGACGCAGGCTGACGCCACCAAGGCGATGGCCTGGAAGCAGGGGCGCATCGTGTTCGAGCAGACGCCGCTGGCTGAAGCAGTGGCATTGCTGCGCCACTATCGCAAGGCAGCCATTCGCCTGGACGACCCGAGCCTGGCCGCGCTCAAGCTGAGCGGGGTGTTCGACGCGCACGATGTCGACCGGCTGCTGGCGCTGCTACCCAGCATCCTGCCGGTTTCCGTGCAGCAGCAAGGCGATGGCAGCGTGCAGATCCGGCGCAAGGCAGTAGCAAAATAATTCTCAGGCGCAGGTAGGGTTGCTCGATACACGTGGCGGCTACACAAGAAAGCCTACCCACAAAGGATCTCGAGAAGTGCATTTTCCGCTCTGCAATCGTCAACTCCGCCGGTCACTGCTGGCCAGTAGTATGCTCCTGGCAATGTCGGCCGAAGCCCGTGAAAAGGTCAACGTGGACCTGCCTGCTGCCCCGCTGGGTGAGGCCATCAACGCCCTGGCGCAACAATCTTCGGTACAGATCCTGTTCGCCAGTGATCTCGCTGCAGGCCGCCGAACCCCAGCGGTGAAGGGGCGCTTCACCGCCGACGAAGCACTTCAGGCATTGCTCAAGGGCAGCGGCCTGCAAGTCGAGGCCAGGGATGAACGCACCTTTGTCGTCGTCCCGCAGGGTTCACCCACAGCCATGCCGACAACCCAGGTTGCGCCCGTGGAAATGGCGCAGATGGAAATCACCGCTTCGCGTACCAGCAGCAGCCTGGTTTCCGCCACGCGGCAGTCCACCGTCATCGAGCATGAGCAATTGCAGGAGCTGCGCCAGGGCTCGGAGAGCCTGGCCACGGTACTGGCCAAGGCGGTGCCGGGGATGTCCGACTCCAGCCGCACCGTCACCGAGTACGGGCAGACCCTGCGCGGGCGCAGCCTGTTGGTCATGGTCGACGGCGTGCCGCTCAACACCAACCGCGACTCGTCGCGCAACCTGGCCAACATCGACCCGGCACTGATCGAACGGGTCGAAGTCATCCGTGGCAGCAGCGCCATCTATGGCAGCGGCGCCACGGGAGGCATCATCTCCATCACCACCCGGCCTGCCGGTGGTGAAAAGCGGGCTGAAACCAGCCTCAGCGCTACCTCGCCGTTGACCCGTCTGGGCAGCGATGGCCTGGGTGGGCAGTTCCAGCAGTACCTTGCAGGCTCGCAGGGCGCGGTGGACTATGCCTTCGATTTCGGTACCCGCCATATCGGTGCTTCATACGACGCACACGGCGACCGCATCGCCCCGGAGCCCAGCCAGGGCGACCTGTTCGACTCGAATATCTACAACGTTGGCGGCAAGCTGGGGCTGCACCTCGACGAGGACCAGCGTATCCAGCTCGCGGCCAGCCACTACGAGGCACGCCAGGACAGCGACTATGCCACCGACCCCAGCGTCGCCAGGTATCCGGCCGGTTCGCTGCCGGCCAACGCGATCAAGGGCCTGGACCTGGACGAGCAGAACCATATTCGCAACACCTTGCTGAACCTGGAGTACGAGCACCTCGACATCCTCGGCAGCAAGCTGTCTGCCCAGCTGTACTACCGCGACTACTTCACCCGCTTCACGCCGTTTGATGCCCGCGCCGTGGCCACCCGTGGCGGCAATGTCGACCAGATCATGCAGAACAGTGAAGTGTTCGGCAGCCGCCTGACCTTGCGCACACCGCTCGGCGACAGCGGTAGCACCGAGCTGGTATGGGGCGGCGACTACAACCAGGAACGCAGCGACATGCCGATCGATGTGTTCGACCCGGCGGCTTACGATGCCAGCGGCGGCCTGGTCTTCGACAAGATCGGCAGATTGACCTACATGCCACCGCTCAAGACCCGCAGCGCCGGTGCGTTCGCCCAGCTGCAGCATCGCTTCGACGAGCATTGGTCGGTGGACGGCGGCTTGCGCTACGAGTACTCCACCGCCGAGTTCGATGATTTCGTACCGTTGTCCGAATCCAGGGCGGTTTCGCCCGTGGCGGTGGAGGGCGGAAAGATCCATTACGATGCGCTGCTGTCGAACCTCGGCATCGTCTATTCACCGGTGCTCGGCCAGGAGCTCTACGCTTCTTTCAGCCAGGGCTTCCAGCTGCCTGACGTGGGCATCCAGCTGCGCAATGCACGGCGCGGCTTCGACCTTGGCGCCTCGAACCTGGAGCCGGTCAAGACCAACAACTATGAGCTCGGCTGGCGCGGTGAGCTGGGTGGCAACACGCTCGGCACGTTGGCGCTGTTCTACACCACCTCCAAGCTGGGCGACGTGCAGAGCTTCAACAATGGCCTGATTCTCACCCGCACCAAAGAGCGCATCTACGGTGTCGAAGCCAGTGCCGACTGGCTGTCGGACGATGCGGTGTGGGGGGCAGGCGGCAGTGCGAGCTGGATGCGCGGGCGCGAGAAGCCGGACGGCAAAGGCTGGCAGGACATGACCGGCTACCGGGTGCCGCCGCTGAAGCTGACTGCCTATGTGCAGTACAAGCCGACCCTGGACTGGAGCAACCGCCTGCAAGCCACCTTCTTCGATGGCAAGGACTACAGGCTCGATGGCCTGGACAGCTTTGGCCGACACGAGGTGAGCAGCTATACGACCGTCGACCTGATCAGCCAGTACCAGGTCTCTGCTGACGACAAGGTCAGCGTCGGCATCCAGAACCTGTTCAACCGGGACTACTACCCGCTCTACAGCCAGTTGTTGCGCAACAACAACAATACCAGCCACTTGCCAGCCCCAGGCGCGGTGGTGACCGCCAGCTATACGCACAATTGGTAATCCGCATCGCCGGGCCCAGGCGGGTGGAGACCGATGGTAGTCGCCGTGTATAGAAATTCGGCTATACCTGTACAATAATTTTATTTTGTATAGTATTTGA
>MTEX01014301.1_pt1 | contig 16177 bp, 16 predicted proteins | sample 1042691 | NCBI WGS metagenome assembly MTEX01 (sample SAMN06185810, study PRJNA358809) | soil metagenome | isolation source: soil biostimulated with molasses as carbon source | place: India | collected 2015-05-23
CCGACGATCATTGAGGCGATCAGCACCTCCCTCCGCCACCCGACGATCATTGAGGCGATCGGCACCTCCCTCTGCCACCCGACGATCATTGAGCCGGTCGGCACCATCCTCAGCCACCAGTGGCGCCATGGTGTGTTTGCAAGACTGCTTCCAAATGCCGATCTCCTTGGCGGGCAGCGCCATCGAACTTGCGCTCAGTACAGACAAGGCGATTCCAATCATCATGTGGTTGACTTGGTTCATGACAGCGTCTCCGTAATTGGCGATGGATTCGTTGCCGGTTTGTCAGTGCAAAGCGTGACGTTGATTCCTGAATACTGCAGGCGCGGTCGCTCTGATGGCCGGCGGCAGAAGCGGGTTCGCTTGCTGCATGGGCTCAGATTAAGGCCGCGGTGATACGGTCGTTATTTGTTTCCTGCGCGGAATTTGCTCATTCCTGCGCCGCGCGCTCTGCAGGCACTTTGACTCGAGCACAGGGCATGGTTGGTGCGGGTCAACGATGCACATCCAAAACCAGTTTGCCGCGGGTATGTCCCTTCCGGCTCAGCGCCAGAGCTTGCGCCGCGTTGGAGAGCGGAACGACCTCAACTTCGATCTGAAGCTTCTCGTCAGCGAACAATTTCGCGATCTGCGCTAACTGGTGCCCGTCCGAGCGGGTAGCGAAATGCTTGCCAGCGACGCCGTGTTCGGCAGCTATCTGGGGGGCGGGTGCGCTGACGGGTGACACAAGTACCCCGCCTCGTTTGATAACTGTCCAGGACCGGGCTTGGGTTTCTCCGCCAACCAGGTCGAGCACCACGTCGACATCTGTGGCCAGTTCTTCGAACTGTTGCGCGGTGTAGTCAATGAATTGCTGGGCACCGAGTGACTCTAGATATTCTCGGTTTCTGGCCGAACCTGTTGCCAGTACGTACGCGCCGGCCAGGCGTGCCAGCTGGACGGCGAAGCTGCCGACTCCCCCCGCAGCACCATGAATCAGTACTTTCTGGCCGGGTTGAAGGTTGGCCTGTTCATGCAGTGCTTGCCATGCCGTGAGCGCTGCGGCAGGAACACCACCGGCATGGAGGCGCGGTAGACTGGCGGGCTTATGTGCAAGCCTGTCGGCGGTTGTCAGAACCTGGGTCGCATAGCCGCCAACTATCCCTATGAAGCCGAACACCTCATCACCCACCCTGTATTCGCGAACGTTCTTTCCAACTGCTGCAACGGTGCCAGCAACCTCGACTCCGGGTGTAAAAGGCAATGGCAGCGGGATGAACTGCTGCATGGCCCCGGAGACGATCTTCCAGTCGATCGGATTGATTCCGCTGCCGGCTACGTTGATCAGAACCTGATCATCGCTGGGCAGCAGATCTGGAAATTCCCGAAGCGCCAGCCCTTCAACCTGGCCGTACTGTGCAACCTGGATAGCTTTCATAAGTAGTTCCGCCTGTAGGTAATGATGTGTCTGGTGTGGCGCCGCGCTTCGGTTACTGGCGACGCGCGTCGAAGCTGAAGCGGCCTGCGCCATAGGCGACGATCTGCAGCAAGCCACCGGCCATCGCGATGTTCTTGAAGAAGTGAATGAACTGATTCTGGTCGGCCAGGGCACCGTGGAAGATCGCTGCAGTAAGCACACTGAAAAGTGCCAACCCTGCAGCGACAGTGCGGGTGCGATAGCCGGCAATCAGCGCTACGCCACCCGCCAGTTCCACCAGCACGGCCAGAGCCAACGCCAAAGTGGGAAACGGCAAACCGACAGCGTTGATGTAGCCGATCGTCATGGCCGGCGCATTTAGTTTGGATACGCCAGAAAGAATGAAAATCGCGCTAAGAAAAATGCGCCCTGCGAGTGCGGCAGCGCTGGCCGTTGCAAGCGAGGAGTGCGAGGCAGAACTGCTGGGAGTGGCGCTATCGGGCATGGCTTGTATTCCTTCAATGCAGCATTTCGAAATGAAACGCGGGTTGAAGGGAAGTGTGGGCCAGCGCGCCTTGGCTTAATAGCCGTTTAATTTCTGTGTTTATGTTCGAAAAAATAGAAAAGCTGCGTTCAAACTGATGCCATCGATCCCTCATGCAGAATCGTGCATACCATCCGCAGGATCTGCATAACCCGGCCCAGCCCAGGCTTCTTACTCTTGCTTCACCACCTGCCTGTCGGCGGGGGTTTCTTCAGCCAGGAACAGGAGTGAGAAAATGCACGGCATTGAACAAAAAGTCATCGTGATCACCGGCGCCAGCAGTGGTATCGGCGAAGCAACCGCACGCTTGCTTGCCAGCAAAGGCGCGCGTGTGGTGCTGGGTGCCCGCCGCACCGATCGCCTGGAAGCACTGGCCAGGGAGATTCGTTCAACAGGCGGCATTGCTGATGTCCTGGCGCTGGATGTCACCCGCCTGGATGACATGCAATCGTTCATCGACTTCGCCGTCGAACTGCATGGCCGGGTCGATGTGCTGATCAACAACGCCGGCGTCATGCCGCTATCCAAGCTCGAAGCGCTCAAGGTCGATGAGTGGAACCGGATGATCGATGTCAACATTCGCGGCGTACTACACGGCATTGCCGCAACGCTGCCGCTCATGCAACAACAGCGTGCCGGGCAGATCATCAACATTGCCTCGATCGGTGCCTACGCCGTGAGCCCTACCGCTGCGGTGTACTGCGCCACCAAATATGCCGTACGGGCTATTTCCGAAGGCTTGCGCCAGGAGGTGGGCGGTGACATCCGGGTCACCGTCATTGCCCCAGGCGTCACCGAGTCCGAACTGGCCGACAGCATTTCCGATGAGGGCGGGCGTGCCGAGATGCGCGAGTTCCGCAAGATCGCGATTCCAGCCTCGGCCATTGCCCGGGCGATCGCCTACGCCGTAGAACAGCCTGCGGATGTCGATGTCAGCGAACTGATCGTGCGCCCAACCGCAAGTCCATTCTGAATGCCCTGCCGACAGCGAGGAAAAGCCATGGCTGAACCATTTGGAGATCAGGACAAATACGTTGGCATGTGGGTGACGGCTGATGGCCATATTCGCCATGAACTATTGCCTGGCGGCCGCTACGACGAAGCCCGCGGAAGGCAACAAAGCGCCTATCAAGGTCGTTATTGGCTGGAGGGTGACCACATCGAGTATGTGGATGACACCGGGTTCACTGCTGACGGGGAGTTTCGCAGCAACGTGTTGTATCACGCGGGGATGATCCTTTATCCCGAGCGTTGAAGCGCAGGCCGGAATGGAGACATTCCGGCTTTTTTTATCGGCGTCGCTAAACTGGCGTTTTCCAGGCGACTATCAGCAAGAGAGGCGACGCTACCCATGAACGTCATCGAGCGGACTTCTGCCCATGGTCTGGAGGCCTATATCCGTGGGCAGCGGCTTGCCGCCTCGGATGTCCTGGCCGATCGCGACATGCTGGTGCAGATCTTCAACCGTGAACGCGAACAACGTAGCTTCATCGTCCCCGCAGTAGCCGAGCCCCTGCTGGTATGGATCATCTCTGGAGACGCTACCGTGGAGGAACGCGAGCTTGGCGGCGAGTGGCGAAGCAGCCGGGTGGCCAGGGGTGATTTCTTCCTGACGACCTCGGCACAACCTTACGAAATGCGCTGGAAAGTGGACGGCACAGCACCCTTCGAAGTGATGCACATCTACCTCGGCATCCCGCTGCTGGAGAAAGCCATTCACGAGGTGTTGGGCGGCGTTGTGCAAGCGCTTCGCCTGCGTGAAGTCTCGGGCGGGCGCGATGAAGGTTTGTCCGTTCTGCTGCAACAAGTGCAGCGGGAACTGACCGGGCAACGGCCCAGCCCGCTTTATCTTCAGGGCCTGGCCCAGTGCCTTGCCATTCACCTGGCGCGCAACTACCTGGACAGTTCAGCGGACGATATCGTGTGCCGCAACGCCCTACCCGCTTACAAGCTACGCCGCGTACTATCGGCGATGGAAGCCAACCTGGCCGGGGAATTCCAGCTCGGGCAGCTGGCCGAGATAGCCGGGATGAGCGAGTACCACTTCAGCCGGCTGTTCAAGAAGGCTGCGGGCTACTCGCCTTCCCAGTTCTTTATCCGGCTGAGGATGGCAAGGGCGCGGCAACTGCTTGTGGAAACGGACCGGAGCGTCATTGATATAGGGCTTGAGGTTGGCTACAGCAGCCCCAGCCATTTTTCCCAGGTGTTCAAACGAGAGGTTGGCGTTACGCCCACTCAATACCGCAAGTAGTGAGTGGGCAACGCCATCCACAGGTTCCGGCGAGCATCACCCCACCGCGACGCTCATGCCGCCGTCGGCCATGACCACCGAACCGACAATAAAGCTGGCGCGCTCCGATGCCAGGAAGGCGACGATTTCGGCGATTTCCTGCGGTGCTGCCGCCCGGCCGATAGGCGCAGACTTGCCGTGCTCCTGCAAGAACCCGCGACCGTCTTCCATGAAATGATTCAACAGATTGGTCACCACGTCACCCACGCCAATGGCGTTGACCCGGATGCCATGTTCGATTGCCTCCAGCGCCTGGGTGCGGGTCAATTGCGCCAGTGCGCCCTTGGACGCGGTGTAGGCCGCGATACCGGGGAAGGCGAAATAGGAGGCGTAGGAGGCAATGTTCACGATCACCCCGCTCTTGTTCTTGATCATTTCCTTCATCGCTTCCCGGGAATGCAGGAACGCCCCCGTCACGTTGGTTTGCATCTGCCATTCCCAGTCTTCGCGGGTCATCTCGATCAGCGGTTTGTACAGAATGCGACCGGCGTTGTTGACCAGCACGTCCAGCTTGCCAAAGTGCTCGACCGCAAGCGCCACTGCCTGCTCGGCAGCACCGTCGACCGTGATGTCAGCGACAAACGGAACAAGGCCAGCACGCTCGAGTGCGTTGACTGCGGGGTCGATGTCCTCGGCGATCACCTTCGCACCGCGAGCGTGAAGGAGTTCGGCGGTGGCCTTGCCGATGCCGCTGGCCGCACCGGTGACCAGCACGACTTTGCCTGCCACTTCGTTTGGGGTTGGGGTGAAGTCGGTCATTTCATGTCTCCAAGTCAGGAATTGGTTGTCGCTTTCGACGGTGCCAATTTCTTCCTTTTCGACGTAGGCCGCCCTGGCGACCTTGCTCTGGCTGTCGGAGTTTTGCTTGTTTCGACCTGGGAGGACTGGTTCCACTCAGGTGGACACCTCAGAGTTCGCCAGCTTGCTGGCTGAAGCGCTCGATGAGCCACCGCCCCGCCGGCCCAGGCGGTGAGTCAGTGCGGTAAATAGCATCAAATGCGTAAGCGCCGCCTTTGCAATCAGGCAGATCGAGTTCGACCAGGTGCCCTGCATCGAGGTCCGCTTGCACCATGGCGACCGGCATATTGCCCCAGCCGATGCCTTCCTTGAGCAACATGTGCTTCGCGCCCAGGTCCGCGAGCCGCCACGTGTGCGGGCTCACCACGGCAAAATCTCGGTCGCCGGTCAGCGCTGATCGGTCTGATAGCACCAGCTGAACGAAATTTCGCGCCGCACCCGGTCCATTGCCGCCGCCGCTGGCGAGTGGGTGCGCGGGGGCAGCGACGGGTACCAACTGCACGCTACCCACGCCGACACGCTCAAGGCCATCACGCCCGATGTCCAGCGGGCCGCTGATCCCGATCACAGCTTGCTTTTCGATAACCCGCTGAGCGACCGCACCCAGTGCTTCCATGTGAAGGTGCAAGGTCACCGTTGGAAATACCTGGCTGAAGGTCTTGAGCGCGTCTACCACCCGCTCTGCAGGTAACATCACGTCTAGCGCAAGATGAACTTCTGCTTCAAGCCCATGCAATAGCCCGGACACCTTCGAGCGCAGCCCGTTAACGCCGTTGATGATCGTTCGTGCTTCGGCAAGCACGGTTCGTCCAGCCTCAGTCAGCTGTGGCTTGCGTGTGGTGTTGCGGTCAAAAAGCGATACGCCAAGCTGCATCTCCAGGTTTGAAATGGCATAGCTCACTACCGAAGTAGCGCGGTGCAGTGTTCTTGCCGCACCGGCGAAGCTTCCCACCTCTACAACCGTCAGGAACACTTTCAACTGGTCCAGGGTCGGGGTGCCAGGGTCCGAAATCATTTTCACCCGCTCGAGCATGTTGGATTCCAGCATCCTATTTGGGGCTCAACCCTATGTCGATAACGTGGTGATCGCCAGTTATCAGCAAATCGCTGGCACCGGGGGGTGATGTGCCGTCCACGGGCTCTATCAGCCACTATCGGGCCCAGCGTCATGACATCTAGCCACTCACCCTTGACCCACGCCCTCCGCGCGCCACATGCTCGGCCACTCCACCCACGCTCAAGGAACGATTGCATGAAGCTGGAAACCCTCGCCATCCACGCAGGCTTCAGCCATGACCCGGCCACCCGGGCCGTGGCCGTGCCGATCTACCAGACCACCTCGTTCGCCTTCGACGACACCCAGCACGGCGCCGACCTGTTCGACCTGAAGGTCGCCGGCAACATCTACTCGCGCATCATGAACCCTACCAACGACGTGCTCGAACAGCGCATGGCGGCCCTGGAGGGCGGGGTCGGTGCGCTGGCGGTGGCCTCGGGCATGGCGGCCATCACCTATGCCATCCAGACCGTCGCCGAAGCGGGCGACAACATCGTCTCGGTGGCCAAGCTGTACGGCGGCACCTACAACCTGCTGGCGCACACCCTGCCGCGCATGGGCATCCACACCCGCTTTGCCGCGCATGACGACATCGCCGCCCTGGAAGCGCTGATCGATGAGCGCACCAAGGCGGTGTTCTGCGAGTCCATCGGCAACCCCGCCGGCAACATCGTCGACATCGCCGCGCTGGCCGAAGCCGCCCACCGCCATGGCGTGCCGCTGATCGTCGACAACACCGTGGCCACCCCGGTACTGTGCCGGCCGTTCGAGCATGGGGCGGACATTGTCGTGCACTCGCTGACCAAGTACATCGGCGGCCACGGCACCAGCATCGGCGGTATCGTCATCGACTCGGGCAAGTTCCCCTGGGCCGAACACAAGGCGCGTTTCGCCCTGCTCAACACCCCCGACCCGTCCTACCACGGCGTCACCTACACCGAAGCCTTCGGCCCGGCCGCGTTCATTGGCCGCTGCCGCGTGGTGCCGCTGCGCAACACCGGCGCCGCGCTGTCGCCGTTCAACGCCTTCCTGATCCTGCAAGGCCTGGAAACCCTGGCCCTGCGCATGGAGCGTCACACCGAGAACGCGCTCAAGGTCGCCCGCTACCTGCAGGCCCACGAGCAGGTCGCCTGGGTGAAGTACGCCGGCTTGCCCGACCACCCCGAGCATGCCCTGGCGCAGCGCTACACCGGCGGCAAGCCGGCATCGATCCTGTCGTTCGGCATCAAGGGCGGCCAGGCGGCCGGGGCGCGCTTCATCGATGCGCTGCAACTGGTGGTGCGCCTGGTGAACATCGGCGATGCCAAGTCACTGGCCTGCCACCCCGCCTCCACCACCCACCGCCAGCTCAACGACGAAGAGCTGGAAAAGGCCGGCGTGCCCCGCGACATGGTGCGCCTGTCGATCGGCATCGAGCACAGCGACGACATCATCGCCGACCTGGCCCAGGCCCTCGAGGCCAGCCGCGGCTGACCCTTCCGCGCCCCACCCAATGCCGACGGCGGGCGCACCTTGTGCAACAGCGGATTCCCTTGCAATGACCCTGTTCTACCTGAAACTCATGGTGACCCCACTGCTGATGTGGGCCATTTCCCTCGCCTCGCGGCGCTGGGGTGGCCTGCTGGGCGGGTTGCTGTCCGGCCTGCCGGTGACCTCGGCGCTGGTGATGACCTTCCTGTGCCTGGAACAAGGCACGGCCTTTGCCCTGGGCGCGGTGCCCGGCGCGCTGGGCGGCCTGGCCGCGGTGCAGGCCACCTACACGTTCTACCTGTTCGCCACGCGCCGGCTCGGCATTGGCCCGGCCGTGTTGCTGGCGATTCTGTTCTACGGCTTGGCTGCCTACGCGTTCACCCACTGGGGCAGCCTGTACCTGTCGATTGGTGTGGCGCTGTTGCTGATCGGCGTATTGATACGCACCAGCGGCCGCGAGCCGAAACCGGACACCCTGGCCCGCCCCCGGCATCGCTACTGGGAGATCCCCCTGCGCATGGTGTCGGCAACCGCGCTGCTGATGCTCACCACCCGCCTGGCCAGCTGGCTGGGGCCGGCGACCAGCGGGATGCTGGCGCCGATCCCGGTCATTGCCTGGCCGCTGGTGGTGTTTGCCCATGTGCAGCATGGCCGCGCCGGGATGGCGGCGATGGTGCGCGGCAATGCGATTGGTGCGGTGGGCGTGATTGCGTTTTATCTGGTGATCGCGGGGCTGTTGGAGGCCTGGGGCGTTGCCATTGCCATCAGCCTGGCCATGGTTTGTGCCGTGGGGCTGACCGTTGGGTTGGCGGGCGTTTTGCGGCGAGGATGACATGTCGGGCCGCCCTGTCGCGTTGAAACTGAATGCGCGCGCTCCGCTTACCCTGTAGGAACGGCTTTAGCCGCGAAAAGTCCAACGCGGTGCATGGCACCGGCTGCGCCGGTGTTCGCGGCTAAAGCCGCTCCTACACGCTCTGCCTGTCATCATCAGCCAGGCCATCATCCGCCTGGCCATCGCCGCCCTCTTCTTCGTTCATGAGCGGGTCGTCATCAGGGTCGGGGATGGTCGGCCGATCGGGGTCAACTGCCGGGTCGGGTGAAGTGGGCAAGTCAGGGTTCGTACCGCCTTGTGCACTCGGATCGGGGTTCATCGCTGCATACCTCTCAAGAAAACTGTGTGAACCATTCGGGCCACCCATCAACGCGATTGCGGATGCTCGGCAGAAACCGAATTGTTGGCCTCCACGTCGTGCATCTCTTCCTCGATAGGGCCCTCGTCATCCGCAGGTAGCGGGACTTCCCCGTCACCGCTGCCGGCTTGCTCGTCCTGGGTCCTTGCGCTGCCATTGTCCCGATCCAGCTGCCCGTCCTGGTCCGAGCCGGGGTTGCCAGGTGGCGGGTCCCAATCGACGGGGCGATTTTTGGACCAGGCCTCGCCGACGCCGGTGTCGGGCGCGGTGGGTGCAGATGCCTCGGGGCCGTTCTGGTCGATTGCCATGAGCGTTCTCCTGGTTTGGCGCAACGAAGGCGCACTTACAGCTGTGAGGGAACGCTGCCTGCTGGAGTGCCTGGGGTTCGACCGGCGGCGCGAAAAGCCGGGGCACTGGGTGTGCGGGGCCCGCTTGGCGGATGGCTCGGGAAAGCCCGCCAGGCCGAGCCTGGCGGGGTCAAGCTGATGGGGCTGGGGTCAGGCCAGCGCCTCGCGGCTGTGCTGGCCATCGACCAGGCGCTGCAGGCCCAACGGGTTGGCGTTTTTCAGGGCGTCGGGCAGCAGCGCATCGGGGTAGTCCTGGTAGCACACCGGGCGCAGGAAGCGGTCGATGGCCAAGGTGCCGACCGAGGTGCCACGCGCATCGGACGTGGCCGGGTACGGCCCGCCATGCACCATCGCATCGCACACTTCCACGCCGGTCGGGTAGCCGTTGACCAACAGTCGCCCGGCCTTGCGCTGCAGCACCGGCACCAGCGCGGCGAAGCGCTGGAGGTCTTGCGGCTCGGCAATCAGGGTGGCGGTCAGTTGCCCATGCAGGGCGTGCACGGCGCGGCGCAGTTCGGCTTCGTCGGCAACGGCGACGGCCACCGTGGCCGGGCCGAACACCTCTTCCTGGAGCAAGGCGTCACCGTTCAGCAGCAGGCTCACGTCGGCCTGGAACAGCTGTGCCTGGGCCTGCTCACCCGCCTGTTCGGCGCCGGCCAGATGGCGCACGCCCGGGTGCTGGTGCAAGCGTTGCACGCCTTGGGTATAGCTGCGCAGGGTGCCGGCATTGAGCATGGTCTGCCCGGGCTGGTCGGCCAGTTGCGCGCCAAGCGCGGTGAGGAAGCTGCTGAACGCTTCGCCAGCGATACCCAGGACCAGCCCGGGGTTGGTGCAGAACTGCCCGCAGCCCAGCACCACCGAGCCGGCCAGTTCCTTGGCCACCTGCTCGCCCCGGGCCTGCAAGGCCGCCGGCAATACCAGCACCGGGTTGATGCTGCTCATTTCGGCGAACACCGGGATCGGCTGCGGGCGTGCCGCCGCCAGCTCGCACAGGGCTCGGCCGCCTTTGAGCGAGCCGGTGAAGCCCACCGCCTGGATCGCCGGGTGGCGCACCAGCGCTTCGCCGACACCGGCACCGTAGATCATGTTGAACACGCCGGCAGGCATGCCGGTGGCGAGCACAGCGCGCTCGATTGCCTCGGCCACTTGCTCGGCGGTGGCCATGTGGCCGCTGTGCGCCTTGACCACCACCGGGCAGCCGGCGGCCAGCGCTGCGGCGGTGTCACCGCCGGCGGTAGAGAAGGCCAGCGGGAAGTTGCTGGCGCCGAACACCGCCACCGGGCCGACACCGGTGCGGTACTGGCGCAGGTCCGGGCGTGGCAGCGGCTGGCGCTGTGGCTGGGCGCGGTCGATGCGCGCGCCGAGGAAGTCGCCGCGGCGCAGCACGTTGGCGAACAGGCGCATCTGGTTGCTGGTGCGCGCCCGTTCACCCTGGATGCGCCCGGCCGGCAGCGCGGTTTCGCGGCACACGGTGGCGATGAAGGTGTCGTCCAGCGCATCCAGCTGGTCGGCAATGGCATCGAGGAACTGCGCACGGCGCTGCGGCGCCATGCCGTTGAATTCGGCAAAGGCCGCTTCGGCAGCCTGCGCGGCGGCGTCCACTTCTTCCGGGGTGGCCTGGGTAAAGGCCAGCGGCAAGGCTTCGCCGGTACGCGCATCGAGGCTGTGCAGGCGCACGCTGCCGGCGGCGCTGCGCTGGCCGCCAATGAAATTGCTTCCAGACATGGTTGACTCCTGTAATGAGGAAAGAAGATTCAAAGGTTCATGTCAGCCATGGAGTGCACATGCCCCGCCACGTCAGCAGAACCCCTGTGGGAGCGGCTTCAGCCGCGAACACCGGCGCAGCCGGTGCCATGCACCGCGCCGGGCCCTTCGCGGCTAAAGCCGCTCCCACAGGTATGCGGGCGAACCTGACACACTGCTCGCCTGACTGCTCAAAGGCTTTTCACCACCCCGGGGCGGACCTGTCCGGGTGCGGCCGCAATACCGTTGCGCAGCGGCTGGCCAAAGGCGTCGAGGCTGACCTCGAAGGTATCGCCCGGGCGTGCCTGGATACCGTCGGCGAACGACAGCGTGGCGGTGCCGAAGTAATGCACGTGGATATCGCCAGGGCGCAGGAACTGGGCGTACTTGAAGTGGTGGTATTCCAGGTTCTCGAAGCTGTGGCACATGTTCTGCTCGCCCGACAGGAACGGCTTGCGCCACAGCTCCTTGCCGTCACGCAGGATGCGGCTGGTGCCTTCTAGGTGGGCCGGCAGCGCGCCCAGCCGCAGCTCGGGGCCGAAGCTGCAGGCGCGCAGCTTGGAGTGGGCCAGGTACAGGTAGTTGCGCCGCTCCATCACATGGTCGGAAAACTCGTTGCCCAGCGCATAACCGAGGCGATACGGGGTGCCGTCGGCAGCAATCAGGTACAGCCCGACCAGCTCCGGCTCCTCGCCGGCATCCTCGGCAAACGCCGGCAGCGGCAGGTCGGCGCCCGGGCGCACGACGATGCCGCCGTCGCCCTTGTAGAACCACTCCGGCTGCGCGCCCTCCTCGCCTGCCGGCGGTCGGCCGCCGTCCAAGCCCCACTGGAACATGCGCATGCTGTCGGTCACGGTGCCTTCGGCCTGCTGCTGGTGCATCTTGTCGCGGGTGGCGGCGCTGCCCAGGTGGGTCAGCCCGGTGCCGGTGACCAGGCAGTGCGCCGGGTCCGGATGGTCCAGCGGTGGCAATACCCGGCCTTCTGCCAGCAGGGCCAGATAGTCGTGGCGCTCGCCCAGGCCGGCAGCCTGCACTTCGGCGGCCAGGTCACGGCCGGCAGCAATGGCTTGCAAGGCCAGCTCACGGGTGCTGCCGGCGCCACGTACTTCCAGGGCGTACTCGCCTTCCACCACGCCCACCCGGCGTGCGCCGGTGGCGGTTTCGAATTGAATCAATCGCATGCTTGTGCTCGCTTTTCGGTTGCGAAAGTTAGCGGGAGGCCGGGGCTACCCGCGTGGAAGCCAGGCGCTGGCGGCGTTCGAGGCGGTTGTAGACCACCCCGGTCAGCAGCAAGCCGAACAGCATCACCACGGCCAGGAAATACAGGCCCGACGACAGCTGCCCGGTGTGCTCCTTGAGCGCGCCGATGCCGAACGGGCCGAGGTAGCCGCCAAGGTTGCCGATGGAGTTGATCAGCGCGATGCCGGCAGCGGCACTGGCACCGGAGAAGAACCGCCCCGGCAAGGTCCAGAAGATGGCCGTGCAGGAGAACAGCGCGAAGGCCACCAGGCACAGCGCCGCCAGCTGCAGGCCGGGCACGCTCAGCCAGGCACTGAGGAACAGGCCGAGCGCCCCCAGGGCGTACAGCAGGCCGAGGTGGCCGTAGCGGTCATTCAGGCGGTCGGAACTGCGCGGCACGATCAGCAGGCCGATGATGCCGAACAGGTACGGCACCGCCGAAACGAAACCGGTGACCAGGTCGCTGCCGCCAAACTGGTGGATCAGCGTCGGCAGCCACAGGCCCAGGCCGTAGATGCTCAGGGTGACCGGCAGGTAGAACAGCGCCAGCAACAGCACCCGCCCGTCCTTCAGGGCATGCAGGGGGTTGCCGTGGCGGGTCTGGCCGAACTCGCGCAGGTCGTTGGCCAGCTGTTCCTGCAGCCAGCTGCGTTGCTCGTCGCTGAGCCAGCGCACCTTGGCCGGGCCGTCCGGCAGCAGGCGCAGGGTTGGCCAGGCCAGCAGCACCGCCGGGGTGCCGATGCAGATGAACAGCCATTGCCAGCCATGCAGGCCGTAGCTGCCATCGAGCCCCAGCAGCGCACCGGAAAGCGGCCCGGTAATCAGCATCGCCAGCGGCTGGGAAAGGATGAAGAAGCCGAGGATCTTGCCGCGATGGCGCACCGGGTACCACTGGGTGATGTAGTACAGCACCCCCGGGAAGAAGCCCGCCTCGGCCGCCCCCAGCAGAAAGCGCATCACGTAGAAGCCATTAGGCCCGCTGACGAACGCCATGCCGACGGTGATCGCGCCCCAGGTGACCAGGATGCGGGCGAACCAGCGGCGCGCGCCGAAGCGGTCGAGCAACAGGTTGCTGGGCACCTCGAAGAGGAAATAACCGATGAAGAACAGCCCGGCGCCCAGGCCATAGGCCGCGTCACCCAGGCCAATGTCGGCGCCCATGTGCAGCTTGGCAAAGCCCACCGCAGAACGGTCGACATAGGCCACCAGGTACAGCAGGACCAGAAAAGGGATGAGTTTCAGTGTGATCAGGCGGACGAGCCGCTGCTCCTGAATCATGGCGATGTCTCCGATTGTTCTTGTAATGGGCAGAGCACCTGGTCGGGCTTTTTGGCAGGCCATCGACCGGAAAATCGATCTTATAGTATTACTATTTAAAACAACAAGCCTTCACATAGCGCATTTTTGTCGATACAGTCAGCTGCACAACGACAAATAGTAATACTAATTAGGTGTCCCTATGTCTGACCACAAACGCCCGCTGCGCTCCGCCCAATGGTTCGGTACCGCTGACAAGAACGGTTTCATGTACCGCAGCTGGATGAAGAACCAGGGCATCCCGGACCACGAGTTCCAGGGCAAGCCGATCATCGGCATCTGCAACACCTGGTCGGAGCTGACCCCGTGCAACGCGCACTTCCGCAAGATTGCCGAGCACGTCAAGAAAGGCGTGCTGGAAGCGGGCGGCTTCCCGGTGGAGTTCCCGGTGTTTTCCAGCGGCGAATCCAACCTGCGCCCCACCGCCATGCTCACCCGCAACCTGGCCAGCATGGATGTGGAAGAAGCGATCCGCGGCAACCCGGTCGACGCCGTGGTGCTGCTGACCGGCTGTGACAAGACCACCCCGGCGCTGCTGATGGGGGCGGCGAGCTGCGACGTGCCGGCGATCGTGGTCACCGGCGGGCCGATGCTCAACGGCAAGCACAAAGGCAAGGACATTGGCGCCGGCACCATCGTCTGGCAGATGCACGAGGCCTACAAGGCCGGCCAGATCGACCTCAACGAGTTCCTCTCGGCCGAGGCCGGCATGTCGCGCTCGGCGGGTACCTGCAACACCATGGGCACTGCCTCGACCATGGCCTGCATGGCCGAGGCGCTGGGCACCTCGCTGCCGCACAACGCCGCCATCCCGGCGGTGGATGCACGCCGCTACGTGCTCGCCCACCTGTCGGGCATGCGCATTGTCGACATGGTGCGCGAAGACCTGCGCCTGTCGAAGCTGCTCACCCGCGAAGCGTTCGAAAACGCCATCCGCGTCAACGCCGCCATCGGTGGCTCGACCAACGCAGTGATCCACCTCAAGGCCATCGCCGGGCGCATCGGCGTGGACCTGCAACTGGAAGACTGGACCCGCATCGGCCGCGGCACGCCGACCCTGGTCGACCTGCAGCCTTCGGGGCGCTTTTTGATGGAAGAGTTCTACTACGCCGGTGGCCTGCCCGCGGTCATCCGCCGCCTGGGCGAACACGGCCTGCTGCCCAACCCCGGCGCGCTGACCGCCAACGGCAAGAGCCTGTGGGACAACTGCCAGGCTGCACCGCTGTATGACGAGGAAGTCATCCGCCCGATCGACAAGCCGCTGGTGGCCGATGGCGGCATCTGCATCCTGCGCGGCAACCTGGCGCCCAAGGGAGCCGTGCTCAAGCCGTCGGCGGCCACCCCGGCGCTGATGCAGCACCGCGGCCGGGCGGTGGTGTTCGAGAACTTCGAGGACTACAAGGCCCGCATCAACGACCCCGAGCTGGAGGTGGACGCCAATTCGGTGCTGGTGATGAAGCACTGCGGGCCGAAGGGCTACCCGGGCATGGCCGAGGTCGGCAACATGGGTCTGCCGGCCAAGCTGCTGGCCCAGGGCGTGACTGACATGGTGCGGATTTCCGATGCGCGCATGAGCGGCACGGCGTATGGCACCGTGGTGCTGCACGTGGCGCCGGAGGCTGCGGCGGGTGGGCCATTGGCGGCCGTGCGTGAAGGTGACTGGATCGAACTGGATTGCAAGGCAGGCCGCCTGCACCTGGACATTTCCGACCAGGAACTGGCCGGCCGCCTGGCCGACCTGCAAGCCCCGCCGCAGCTGATCAGCGGTGGCTACGCCAGGCTGTACCTGGACCACGTAATGCAGGCGGACGAAGGTTGCGACTTCGACTTTTTGGTCGGTTGCCGCGGCGCGGCGGTGCCCAAGCACTCGCACTAATGCCTGAAGCCTGTCGGTTAGCGTCATTGGAGCTGCTGCGCAGCCCATCGCGCCGGATTCTTCGCGGGTAAACCCGCCCACAGGTACCGCGCCAGCTTCGAGGTGACGCTAAACCTGTGGGAGCGGCTTCAGCCGCGAACACCGGCAAAGCCGGTGCCATCCTCCGCGTCGCCTGCTTCGCGGGCACGCCCGCCCCACAGGCACTGCGCTGGCTTCGAGTTAACGCTACACCTGGGGGAGCGGCTTCAGCCGCGAACACCCGCAAAGCCGGTGCCATCCTCCGCGCCGCCTGCTTCGCGGGCATGCCCGCTCCCACAGGTACTGCGCTGGTTTCGAGGTAACGCTAAACCTGTGGGAGCGGCTTCAGCCGCGAACACCGGCGCAGCCGGTGCCATGCACCGCGTTGACGCGCTAATGCTATGATGCTGCCCCCGCCCGAAGGATCGCCTCCGCCGCACATGAACTACCGCCAGCCCACCACGCGCAAGAGCATGCACGCCACCCTGGTCCAGGACCTTGGCGTACAGATCGTATCCGGCCAACTCGCACCCGGGCAGAAGCTGCCCTCCGAGGCCAGCCTGTGCGAAGCCTACGCAATCAGCCGGCCGGTGTTCCGCGAGGCGATGCGCGCCCTGACTGCCAAGGGCCTGGTCGAGGCCCGCCCGCGAGTGGGTACCCTGGTCCGGCCGCGCCATGACTGGCACATGCTCGACCCGGACGTACTGCACTGGCTGATGCAGGCCACGCCACAGCAAGAATTCTTCAACATGCTGAGCAGCGTACGCTGGGTCATCGAACCCGCCGCCGCCGCACTGGCCGCCACCAACGCCAGCGCCGACGACGTCGATTCGATCGCCGAGGCCTACCAACGCATGGAAGCCGCACGCAACCACGAAGAACGCCTGCAACC
>MTEX01007134.1_pt1 | contig 16144 bp, 14 predicted proteins | sample 1042691 | NCBI WGS metagenome assembly MTEX01 (sample SAMN06185810, study PRJNA358809) | soil metagenome | isolation source: soil biostimulated with molasses as carbon source | place: India | collected 2015-05-23
GCGGTTTCGACCGGCTCCGCATCGGCGGACGCGGGCGCGCCGGCCACCCACACGGTATAGCCCAGCGCGGCCAGCCAGCCTTGCTGCTCCGCCGACCAGGGCGCGTCCTGCGGCGACAGGCTCACGCCCGCGCCTCCCTGCGGCGCGCCCGCTGCCACAGCCAGTAGCCCGGGCCGGAAAGCGCGTAGACCACGCCGACCGCGAACAGCACTCGCGGCAGATCGATGAACAGGATCGCGATGATCACCGCGACCAGGAACAGCCCCACGAACGGCACGCGGTCCGCGCGGGCACCGCCTTCACCGCTGCCCTTGAAGCTCCAGAAACGGATCCGGCTGACCATCAGCAGAGCCGCGAGGATCGTCACCGCCAGCGCCACGTAGCGCAGTTCGTCGCCGTTCCAGCCCAGGCTGCCGTCCGCGAACGCCCACACGAAGGACATCATCAGTCCGGCCGCCGCCGGACTGGCCAGGCCGACGAACCAGCGTTTGTCGATGGTGCCGACCTGGGTGTTGAAGCGCGCCAGGCGCAGCGCCGCGCAGGCCGCATAGAGGAAGGCCACCGCCCAGCCGACCCGTCCCATCGCCGCACTGTCCAGCTTCAGCGCCGACAACGACCAGTGATACATCACCAGCGCCGGCGCCAGGCCGAAGCTGACCAGATCCGCGAGCGAGTCGTACTGCACGCCGAAGGCGCTGCTGGTGCCGGTCAGCCGGGCGACCCGGCCGTCGATGCCATCCATCAGGCCCGCCACGAACACCGCGATGGCGGCATTGACGAACTGCCCGTCGGCCGCGGCGATGATCGCGTAGAAGCCCGCGAACAGGCCGGCGGTGGTGAACAGGTTCGGCAACAGATAGATGCCGCGGGAGCGCGGCGGCGGCTTGATTTCGTCCATGCGTCCCAGTTTAGCCCAAGGCCCCCCGCCTCCGGCTTGCCAGGCCGGCGGGGGGATGCTGCAATCCGGTTCCCGCCGTTCCCGTCAGGAGCCGACCGTGCGCGCACTGCCCCGACTGTCTACCGGCCTGCTGCTGGCGCTGGCTGCCGTGGCCGGCGTGCCGTCCCTCGCCACCCCGGTCTACCAGTGGAAGGACGCCAAGGGCGTGACCCACTATTCGGACAAGCCTCCGGCCGGCACGCAGTACCAGGACCGCCACATCGCCCCGCGCGGGGAACCGCTGCCGCAGGCCGACACGGCCGCGGGCAAGTCCGTCGAGCATCCGCAATGCACCACCGCGCGCAGGAATCTGGAAATCCTGCGCGCCAGTGGCCCGGTCGCGCAGGCCGGCGCGGACGGCAAGCCCGGCCAGCCGATGGACGACACCCAGCGCGCCAACCAGTTGGCGCTGGCCCAGGCGGCCGAAAAGGCGTACTGCACGCCGCCCGCCAACTGATTCCCCGCCGCCGCGCTGGCGGAATCGCCTCAATCCGCCATCGCCCCGCGCTGCCGCCGCGCAGGCGCGGGCACCGGCTGCGCAAGGCTGGCAGAATAGAGCGCTCATTCCCCCGAAACCGAATCTCGATGCGCCTGTCGCAATTCCATCTCCGCACCACCAAGGAAACCCCGGCCGACGCCGAACTGGTCAGCCACCAGTTGATGCTGCGCGCCGGCATGATCCGCAAGCTGGCCGCCGGCCTGTACACCTGGTCCCCGCTGGGCCTGCGGGTGCTGCGCAAGGTGGAAACGGTGGTCCGCGAGGAAATGAACCGCGCCGGCGCGATCGAAATGGTGATGCCGACCATCCAGCCGCGCGAGCTGTGGGACGAGAGCGGGCGCTGGGACAAGTTCGGCGACCAGTTGCTCAAGCTCAAGGATCGCAAGGAGCAGGAATTCTGCTACAGCCCCACCGCGGAAGAAGCGATCACCGAGTTCGCCCGGCAGGAACTGAACAGCTACAAGCAGTTGCCGGTGAACTTCTACCAGATCCAGACCAAGTTCCGCGACGAGATCCGCCCGCGCTTCGGGGTGATGCGCGCGCGCGAGTTCATCATGAAGGACGCCTATTCGTTCCACCTGACCGACGAGGATCTGGTGCGCGAGTACCGCAACATGCATGCGGCTTACACGCGCATCTTCACCCGCCTGGGCCTGGACTTCCGCGCGGTGCAGGCCGACAGCGGCGCCATCGGCGGCGACGCGTCGCAGGAATTCCACGTCCTGGCCGAATCCGGCGAGGATGCGCTCGCCTTCTCCACCGGTTCGGACTACGCCGCCAACGTGGAAGCCGCGCAGGCGGCCGCGCCCGGCCCGCGTCCGGCCGCCGCGGAAGAGATGCGCAGGATCGCCACGCCCACCCAGAAGACCTGCGAGGACGTCGCGGCGCTGATGGGCATTCCGCTGGCGCGCACGGTCAAGTCGGTCGCGCTGATGACCGACGGTGGGTTCGTGCTCGCGCTGGTGCGCGGCGATCACGCGGTCAACGAGATCAAGCTGGCGAAGGTGGCGGGCATGGCCGGCTATCGCCTGGCCAGCGAAGCGGAAATCCTCGCCCACCTGGGCAGCGAACCGGGCTTCCTCGGCCCGATCAATCCGCGCCAGGCGATCCGCGTGATTGCCGATCGCGACGTCGCGGCCCTGGCCGATTTCGTGGTAGGCGCCAACGAGGCCGGTTTCCACCTGGCCGGCGTCAACTGGGGCCGCGATCTGGCCGAACCGGAAACCGTCGCCGACATCCGCAACGTCGTCGCCGGCGAAACCGCCGCCGATGGCGGCCAGATCCGGCTCGCACGCGGCATCGAGGTCGGCCACGTGTTCCAGTTGGGCCGCAAATACAGCGAAGCGATGCAGTTCACCGTGCTGGACGAGAACGGCAAGGCCGCCACGCCCGCGATGGGCTGCTACGGCATCGGCGTCTCCCGCATCGTCGCCGCGGCAATCGAGCAGAACCATGACGCCAACGGCATCATCTGGCCGGCGCCGATGGCGCCCTGGACGGTCGCGATCTGCGTGATCAACCCGAAGAACGATCCGGCCGTGAACCAGGCGGCGAACGCGTTGCTGGCGGAATTGATCGGCGATGGCGTCGATGCGGTGCTGGACGATCGCGGCCTGCGTCCGGGCGCGATGTTCGCCGACATCGAATTGATCGGCATCCCGCACCGCGTGGTCGTGTCCGAACGCGGGCTGGCGGCGGGCACTTATGAATATCGCTTCCGCAAGGCCAGCGAAGCGGAAAACCTGGATAAATCGGAACTTCTCCGCCGTCTCGCGGGCTGAACGATAATCCGGATGACGTCCGGGGCGGAATATGTCGGTGCGCTGACATTATCCGCCCCGATTTGTTTCCGGAAAGCCGCATGGCCTAAGATGCAACTCCCACCATGGACAGGTGATATCCCCTTTCCATTATCCGGAGAACTCGATGTCGATTGATCTGCGTGGCCTGTCGGCCAAAGAACTGGGCACCCTGATCGAAAAGGCCCGCAAGCAACAGACGAAGCTGGCCAAGCGCACCCCCATCGCGGCCATCCGCAGCAGGATCACCAAGTTCGCCAAGGCCGAGGGCTACACGATCGAGGAACTGTTCGGTACTCCCGGCAAGGCCACCGCGACGCGCGGCAAGACCGCCGCCAAGCCCGCATCACGCGCGGGCCGCAAGCTGGGCAAGGTGCCGCCGAAGTACCGCAATCCCGCCAATCCCAAGGAAACCTGGACCGGCCGCGGCAAGCAGCCGCGCTGGCTGGCCGCCGCGGTCGCCAAAGGCAAGAAGGTCGAGGATTTCCTGATCAAGAAGAAGTAAATCGCTTCGAACCCGGAAACGAAAAACGCCACGGATCGCATCCGTGGCGTTTTTTCATGGCCGGTGATGGCGGCAGTGGTCCGGTTTCCTTGCGGGTTTCCGGTGCCGATCCGCATTCAGAGATTCTTGCGCGCCGAGACCACCAGGTTTCCGAACAGCAATCCCGCGATGAGCGCCATGACGATGTTGGTCACGCCCAGCAGGGCCGATTGGCCGACGCCCACGTCCTGTTGCTGGACCAGCGTCATCAATCCCCGCAGGCTCGCGCTGCCGGGCACCAGCATCAGGATGCCGGGAACGCGGATCAGCGCGCCGGGGCGGTTGGCCCAGCGCGCGAAGGCGTTGCCGGCGGCGGTCAGCACCAGCGCCGACAGGAAGATGCCCACCGGCGCGCCCCACGCCTCGCCGGCGAAACGCGAGATGCCATAACCGGCGAACGCCGCGGCCATCACCCACGGGTAGTCGCGCCGGTGCGCCTTGAACAGCACCGCGAAGGCATACGCGGCCAGCACCATCGAGGACCATTCCACCCATTCCGGCTGCGGCCGCGAGGCACGCACCTCCGGATACAGGCCCACCAGTTCGGCCAGGGTCACCGCGATCAGGCTGCCGACCGTCAGCTTGAGGATGGTCGCCATCGCGCCGGCGAAACGGGCCACCCCGGACACCAGGTGCTGGCTGGTCAGTTCGTTGACCGAATTGGTCAACGCCATGCCCGGCAGCAGCACGATCAGCGACGCGATGATGACCGTGTTGAGGTTCAGCGGCGCGATGAAGTTGGCGACCAGGATCGCGACGAAACCCGCCAGCAGCGCGGACAGCGCGTCGCTGGCTTCCTTCATCTGCGGACGCCGCGCGATGACGTGGCCGAGCAGGCCAATCAGCAAGCCGATCAATCCGGCGGTGGCGATGTCCAGCCACGGCAACCGCCACAAACCCGCCACCGCGCCGGACGCCAGCCCCGAGGCCAGCACCTGCATCGCCCGCCAGCGCGCGCTGGGCTTGCGGTCCAGCGAACGCAGCGCGGTATGCCCTTCGGCCACGCTCATGCGGCCGGCCACGACATCCTCGGCAATCCGATCCGCCTCGCTGAGCTTGTGCAGATCGTTCTCGCCGGGCGCCAGCCGGATCACGCGGGTGGTATCGCTCGCGCCCAGCGGCCGCGCCGGATCGTTGAAGCTCAGGATCAGGCCGGTCGGGTTGGACCACGGTTCGCAATCCAGTCCGAGCCGTTGCGACAGCGCCGCCACCGCGGCCTCCAGGCGCTGGGCGGTGGTGCCGTAGCTGTGCAGGCGGCTGGCGATCTCGCAGACGAAGGCGATGCGCTGGGCGTAGGTGGCGGAGGCCGGGTTTTCTGTCATTTCGCAAACATTGGACCCGGCATCACCGGGGCGAAGGTCCTGGAGGGTATGCGTAAACTGATCGCGGTCGGCGCAGCATAAAGGTGGACGTTGAGTATTGGTATCGGTGAGGCGCTGGCCCTCGCGAGCGCGGCGGCCTGGGCGGTCGGCGTGATCCTCGCGCGCCAGTTGGGCGCGACCCTGCCGCCGCTGGCGCTCAACCTGATGAAGAACGGCCTGGTCCTGCTGTTGCTGGCGCCGGTGGTGCTGTTCCTGCACGCCGGGCAGTGGCCGCAGATGCCGGTCCGCGATGTCGCCCTGGTGCTGGCCAGCGGCGTGCTGGGCATCGCGGTCGCCGACACGCTGTATTTCCGCGCGCTCAACGAACTGGGTGCCGGCCGCATGGGCGTGATCGGCAATCTTTACAGTCCGCTGGTGCTGTTGATGGGCTTCCTGTGGCTGGATGAACGCCTGGGCGCGCGGCAATGGCTGGGATTCGGCCTGGTCGGGCTGGGCGTGCTGCTGGTCAGCCGCCCGCCGGGCGAATGGCGGACGCAGCCGGCCCACACCTTGCGCGGCGTGCTGATTGGCATGAGCGCGATTGCCCTGATGGCGCTTGCGATCGTGATGGTCAAACGGATCCTCGAAGAACAGCCCTTGCTCTGGATCACCCTGCTCCGGCTGGCGGGTGCGGTCGGTGGCCTGCTGCTGATCGGCGCGTGGCCGGCCATGCGCCGCCATCGCGCGTTCGATGCACGGCAGGTGCCCTGGCGCCGCCTGATCCTGGCCGCGCTGATCGGCCAGGGCCTGTCGATGGTGTTCTGGCTGGGCGGCTACAAGTACACCTCGGCCTCCGTGGCGGCCATCCTCAACGAATCGGCTTCGGTGTTCCTGGTCATCCTGGCGGCGCTGTGGCTACGCGAGCCGCTGGGCCGGCGCGGCGTGGCCGGCGTCCTGCTTACGTTCAGCGGCATAGCCTGTATGCTGCTGGGCCGAGCGACGCCATGACCCGAACCGACGCACGCCCGCATTTCACCTCCGACCCCTCCGTGCCCTCGCGGGTACGGCTGGAGGGCGATTGGACGCTGGCCACCGCACTGAAGGTGGCCGAGCGCCTGCGCGAGATGCCCGAAGAGGTGACCGAACTGGACGCGACCGGCATCGCCCGCATCGATTCGGCCGGCGTGCTGCAACTGCTGCGCTTCGCCAGCCGCCGCAAGCTGCCGCCCGAAGCGCTGCTGTTCCGCCAGGATCACCAGGCGCTGGTATGCACCATCGAGGACGTCGCCGACGATCGTCCGCCTCGCAAGCGCGACTACGGTTTCCTCGCCGCGCTGTCGCGCCTGGGCGAACGGGTCAGCGAGAACGGGCGCGAGATCGTCGCCCTGCTCAGCTTCACCGGTGAAAACCTGGTCAAGCTGCTGCGAATGGTCAAGGAACCGCGCCGCTTCCGCGCCATCGCCACCGTGTCGCACATGGAACAGGTGGGGCTGGACGCGGTGCCGCTGGTCATCCTGCTGTCCTACATGGTCGGTGCGGTGATCGCCTTCCTCGGTTCGACCGTGCTGCGCGATTTCGGTGCCGAAATTTTCGTCGTCGAACTGGTCAGCATCGCCTTCCTGCGCGAGTTCGCGGTGCTGATGACCGCCATCGTGCTCGCCGGCCGCACCGCATCGGCCTTCACCGCCCAGATCGGCGCGATGAAAAGCCGCGAGGAAATCGACGCCATCCGCACGCTGGGCCTGGATCCGGTGGATCTGCTGGTGATTCCGCGCCTGGTCGCGCTGCTGATCACCCTGCCGCTGCTGACCTTCATTTCGATGATGGCGGGCCTGGCCGGCGGCGTCACCGTGGGCGCATTCGACCTGGACATCCCGCCGCAGATGTATCTGGCGCGCATGCACGACACGATGGAGGTCCGGCACTTCCTGGTCGGCCTGTCCAAGGCGCCGGTGTTCGCGCTGGTCATCGGGCTGATCGGCTGCCTGCAGGGCCTGCAGGTCACCGGCACCGCGCAGTCCGTCGGCGAGCGCACGACCTCCAGCGTGGTGCAGACGATTTCGCTGGTCATCATCATCGACGCGCTGGCCGCGTTGTGGTTCATGCACATGGGTTGGTGACGGATGGCCGCAGGCGACGACAACGCGATCATCCAGGTCCGCGGGCTGGTCAACCGGTTCGGCGAACAGACCGTGCACGAGGGCCTGGATCTGGATGTGCGCCGCGGCGAGATTCTCGGCGTGGTCGGTGGATCCGGCACCGGCAAATCGGTGCTGATGCGCGCCATCCTCGGCCTGCGCCGGCCGCAGGCCGGCAGCATCCACGTGCTCGACACCGATGCCCTGTCCGAAGACCCACAGGCCCGCCTGCATATCGAACGCAACACCGGCGTGCTGTTCCAGGACGGCGCCCTGTTCTCCTCGCTGACCGTGGGCGAGAACGTGCAGGTGCCGCTGAAGGAGCACCACGGCGAACTGCCGGACAGTTGGCGCTACGAACTGGCGCTGCTGAAGATCAAACTGGCCGGCCTGCCGGCCGACGCGCTCAACAAGCTGCCCGCGCAATTGTCCGGCGGCATGCGCAAGCGCGCCGGCCTGGCCCGGGCGCTGGCGCTGGATCCGCCGCTGCTGTTCCTGGACGAACCGACCGCGGGCCTGGATCCGATCGGCGCGGCCGCCTTCGATCGCCTGATCAAGACGCTGCAGGAAGCCCTGGGCCTGACGGTGTTCCTCATCACCCACGATCTGGACACCCTGTACGCTATCTGCGACCGGGTCGCGGTGCTGGCCGATCGCAAGGTCGTCATCGCCGCGCCGCTGGCGGAAGTTGAGCGCTTCGACCATCCCTGGGTCCAGGAGTATTTCCACGGGCCCCGCGCGCGGGCCGCACGCGGCGAACCCGCACAAGAGGAAGCCTGAGACATGGAAACCCGAGCCAATTACGTCCTCATCGGCGCGTTCACCCTGGTCACCGCGGCGGCGCTGCTGCTGTTCGGCCTGTGGGCGGCGAAATACTCCTCCGAACGCACCTGGCAGCAGTACCAGATCGTGTTCCGCGAAGCGGTCACCGGCCTCTCCGTGGGCAGTCCGGTGCAATACAACGGCATCGCCGTGGGCTCGATCACCAAGCTGTCGCTGGCGCCGAACGATCCGCGCCAGGTGGTGGCCCGCATCCGTGTGGAATCTTCCACTCCGATCAAGACCGACACCCGCGCCAAGCTGGCCATCACCAGCCTGACCGGCCCCACCATCATCCAGCTCAGCGGCGGCACGCCGCAGGCGCCCGCGCTGACCTCGGTCGACAAGCGCGAGGCACCGCTCATCCAGACCGCGCCTTCGGCACTGCAGAACATCACCGACACGGCCAACCGCATCGTCGAGCGGCTGGACGAAGTGCTGAGCGACAAGAACGTCGCCAGCATCACGACGACCCTGCAGAACCTGGAAAACATAAGCGGCTCGCTGGCCAGTCGCGACGAAGGCCTGCAATCGCTGATCGTCAGCGCGCGCGACGCGGCGCGCAAGCTCGATGCCACCCTGACGACCACCAACGGCGCCATCGAACGCATCGACCAGAACCTGGTGCGGCAGTTGCCGCCACTGCTGAATAAGCTGGACGCCACCCTCGCCAAACTGGATTCCGCGGCCGGCAACGCCGATGCGATCCTCGGCGAGAACCGCGCGGCCATCAACAGCTTCGCCAACGACGGCCTGGGCCAGCTCGGCCCGACCCTGACCGAGCTGCGCGGCCTGGTCCGCGACCTGCGCCGGGTCAGCGATCGGCTGGAAGGCAATCCCACCCGCTACCTGCTCGGCCGCGACGCACCCAAGGAGTTCGAACCCAAATGAAGGCGCTGCGCATTCCCCTCGTTCTGTCGCTGGCCGCACTGGCCGGCTGCTCCTCGATCCTGGGCAGCGGCCCGCGCGAACCGACCACCATCTATGCGCCGGAAGTGCGCGTGGCGGCCGATCCCGCCTGGCCGACGGTGACCTGGTCGCTGGTCATCGCCAAACCCACCGCCGCACGCGTGGTCGACAGCCCGCGCATCTCGGTACGGCCGACCCCGGGCGAACTGCAGGTCTACAAGGGCGCATCCTGGTCGCAACCGGCCACCGAACTGCTGCAGGACGCGGTCCAGCGCACCCTGGAGGATTCCGGACGCATCCCCGCGGTCTCCAGCGCCGACGCGGGCATCCTCGGCGACTATCGCCTGGTGATGGACGTACGCCGCTTCGAGGCGGACTACGCCGGGCAGACCGAGCCCGCGGCGACCATCGAGGTCAATGCCAAGCTGGTCCAGAACCGCAGCCAGCGCGTGGTCGCCTCGCGCACGTTCCGGCAGGCCCGTCCGGCCGGAGGCACCGACATCGCACAGGTGGCCGTGGCCTTCGAGCAGGCCCTGTCCACCCTGACCGGCGAGGTCGCCGGCTGGGTGCTCACGAGCGGCCAGGCCGACGCCAGCCGGCCCTGAAGCCGGCAATGGCGGCGGTGCGAGAAGCGTCGGCGCCCCGTCAGCGGCGGCCGGGGCGCGGCTGGATCCCGCGGAAGGTCAGATTGATGCGCTCGCCGACCGGCCGCGCGGCACGCGGCAGCGCATGCCGATAATGGTGCTGGGTGTCACCGGCCATCAGCAGCAGGCTGCCATGCGGCAGGTCCAGCGCCAGCCGCGATTCCGGGTGCTGCCGGTGCTTCAGCACAAAGCGCCGGGTCGCGCCCAGGCTGATCGACGCAATCGCCGGCCTATCGCCCAGTTCCGGCTCGTCGTCGCTGTGCCAGCCCATCGCATCGCGGCCGTCCCGGTAACGGTTGGCCAGCACGCTGTTGAACGGCGCCTGCAGCGCGAGCCGCAGGCGCCCGGCGAGGCGCTCGAGATCCGGATGCCACGGATGCGGTTCGAACAGTGCGCCGGAATAGCGATAGCGGGCTTCCGGCTCGCCCATCCAGCAACTCAACCGCGGTGAATCCACCTCGCGGCCGAACAGGCGGATGCGATGCACTTCCCATGGCAATTCGGCCAGCAGGCGGGCGAACAGGCGGTCCGCCTCCCGTGGATCCAGCCATTGCGGCCACAACCGCACCTGCGCGTCGGGCAGGTCGAACATTCCATCCGGCAGCAGCGGCAGGGGTATGGTCATTGCGCGCCATGCTCGCGGATTTGCCCCACCCCGCGCAAACCCCGAAAATAGCGGCAGCCCAACGCCACCAGGAGTCCCCGCCATGTCCGATGCCGAACGCGATGTCATGGAGTACGACGTCGTTACCGTCGGTGCCGGTCCCGCGGGCCTGGCGTTCGCGATCCGCCTGAAACAGCTGAACCCGGAAATCTCGGTCTGCGTGATCGAGAAGGCCAGCACCGTCGGCGCGCAGATCCTGTCCGGCGCCGTGATCGAACCGGCGCCGCTCGATGCCCTGCTGCCCGGCTGGCGCGACAACCCGCCCCCGATCTGCGTGCCCGCCACGGAAGATGAATTCTGGTTCCTCAACAAGACCGGCGGCAGCAAGTTCCCGATCGTGCCGCCCGGCATGCGCAACCACGGCAACTTCATCGTCAGTCTCGGTGCGATGTGTGCCTGGCTGGCACCGCAGGCCGAGGCACTGGGCGTGGAAATCTATCCCGGCTTCGCCGCCGCCGAGACCCTGCACGACGAGGGCGGCAAGGTGATCGGCGTGCGCATCGGCGACATGGGCGTGGCCAAGGACGGTTCGCACAAGCCCGGCTACACCCAGGGCATCGACATCCGCGCCAAGGTCACCGTGCTGGCCGAAGGCGCGCGCGGGCACCTGACCAAGCGCCTGGTGAAACGCTTCGGCCTGGACAAGGACAGCGATCCGCAGGCCTATTCGATCGGCATCAAGGAACTTTGGCAGGTGCCGGAAGGGCGCGTGAGTCCTGGCAAGATCGTGCATACGCTGGGGTGGCCGGCCGACAGCAAGATTTACGGCGGCAGCTTCCTGTACCACCTGGACAACAACCAGATCGCCCTGGGCTACGTCAGCGGCCTGGATTACACCGATCCCGGATACAAGCCGTGGGAAGCCTTCCAGCAATGGAAGAACCATCCGCTGATCAAACCGCTGCTGGAAGGCGGCAACATCCTGTCCGCCGGCGCGCGTGCGATCGTCACCGGCGGCTGGCAATCCCTGCCCAAGGTCGAGATGCCGGGCGCGCTGTTGATCGGCGACACCGCCGGCCTGCTCAACGTGCCCAAGATAAAGGGCACCCACCAGGCCATCCGCAGCGGCATGCTGGCCGCCGAACACCTCGCCGCCAACGGTCTGGAACCCGCCGGTTTCGATGCCCGCCTGCGCGCGTCGGAAGCGATGAAGGAATTGAAGCAGGTCCGCAACATCAAGCCCGGCTTCAAGAAGGGGCTGTGGTTCGGCCTGCTCAACGCGGCTTGGGAAACCGCGACCGGCGGACACTCGCCATGGACGCTCAAGGTCAAGCCGGATTGGTCGTCGCTGGACAGGATCGGCCAGCACGAGAAGCCTCGCCGTGACTACGTCGAACGAACCCTTGCGCCCCGCGATCGCCTGCAGGGCGTCTACTACGCGGCCACCGAGCACGACGAGGACCAGCCGGTCCACCTGAAGGTTGCCGACACCTCGATCTGCGTCACCCGCTGCGCCGAGGAATACGACAACCCCTGCACCCGCTTCTGCCCCGCTGGCGTCTATGAAATCGTCGACGACGCCATGCCGGATGAAAGCCGCGGCAAGCGCCTGCAGATCAACGCCGCCAACTGCGTGCACTGCAAGACCTGCGACATCAAGGACCCCTACGAGATCATCACGTGGGTGACCCCGGAGGGTGGCTCGGGGCCGAATTACCAGAATCTGTAGGGAGTGATGGTTCCCTGGGTTGGCGTGTTCCGGGGGAGCGGATGATGGCGACCGCATCGACCACACGGTCGCTCGGATCGCCCTGTGTGCGTCACACGGATGCACGAAAAGCAATACCTATCTACTTCGCGATCACGTAACAGCAAACAGCATTTGCGGAATCGCCCACGGAACTGGCGATGTCCATGCCGGCATTGTGTGCAGCCGGTTCTGGCGCATGGCGGGTTTGAGCATGTTTTGATCCGGGCATCCGGGCAATCTTGGATCGCGGAAAAAATCCCTGGCTCATGCATCCACGGCGGAGCCCGGCCGGGCACCGCGATCAGGGTTTCGGGACTGGCCACGAACCATGGCCATGAAAAGCAAGACGCCGCCATGAGGCGGCGTCTTGCGGTGCAGATGCAATCGGCAGTATTACGGCTTCACCGTCCATTGCTGATTGGTTACGCCGGTAACGCTCTGCGTCGTGGAAGAATTCGCACTCCGCCAGATCGTGTTGGAACCAGTGCCGCTGTGCCGCCACAGGATGTCATCCAGTCCGTCGCCATTGAAATCGGCCACCTGGACCGCGTTCCATCGTGTATCGGACAGTGAACTCACGGTAATTCGACTGGACGCGTTCGCACCTCTCCAGATCGTGTTGGCGCCCGTGCTGCTGTTTCTCCATAGTAGATCGTCATTGCCATCGCCATCGAAGTCGCCGACGCCAGCCACCTGCCACGCCGCACCCGGGACCGCGTCGACCGGAAGGCGGGTTTTCGAGTCGCCCGCGGACCAGATCGTGTTCTGACCGGTACTCGAACGCCACATGATGTCGGCCTTGCCGTCTCCGTTGAAATCACCCACGGCAGCCACACGCCAGTTCTGCCCGACTACGGTCGTCAGCGTGACCTTGGATGTGCTGCTGCCGCTACGCCAGATGGCATTCGCACCGCTGGAAACGTTGCGCCACAGGATGTCGGCGGCACCATTGCCGTCGAAATCGGCCACGCCAACGACCTGCCAGGCTTTGTCCGTCACTCGGGTGATGTCGCTCGATGTCTTGTAATCGCCAGACCGCCAGATCTTGTTGGCACCCGTGGACATGTTGCGGAACAATACGTCCGCGGCCCCGTCGCCGTTGAAATCACCTACGCCCACGATGGCCCAATTCAGGTCGGCAACCGGCGTCATCGCCTGTTGCGTTTGCGAATTGGCGGCCTTCCAGATAACGTTCGCGCCGGTGCCCAGGTTGCGCCATAGAATGTCCGACTTGCCATCGGCATCGAAATCACTGGCCGCCTTGCCCAGAGGAACAACGGTCGCCCGGAACTGGGCCACGACCGGGATCGTCTGATTCAAGCTGCGCGCATTGTCTGCCCGGTTGGCGATGCCACAAGCTGCGTTGCCGCAAGTATCGATGGCGGGATTGGAGAACACACGGTAGGGCGTCTGTCCCTCGTCGCCGTATGCCATGATGGTGTAGAAATTGCCGGCCACGCTCTTGTAGCCATATGAATAGGGATAGCGCCCCTGCGATGTCGAGTTGCCTTCGTCGTGTGCGGAACCCAGCAAATGGCCCACTTCGTGCACCATGCTTTCGGCAGCACAGTAGTAACTGTTACCGTCGGTACCCTTGTCGTCGCCATAGCTGACCACGCCATATCCCCAACGGGAATGCTGCGCCGGATCGACCGCCGTGCCGTCCGCACCGATCAACCAGGCAACGCCACAGCCCTGATGCTCCGGTTGCTGGAAGCCACGAATCAGCAACGCCACATCAGCACCATACGTATCGCGCGCCGTGCGAAGCGGCATCAGCGCGGCGGGCACGGCAACGTTGCTGCTGCCATTGCTGCCGGTCAGTTCGTATAGCGCCGTCTGGTTGGCATTGGTATCGGTGTAGGCGATCTCCTGCATGTTGACGAGTCGGAGATAACCGTTGACCTTGCTGTTGCTGAAACCCTGGTTGGCGACCTGGAACAGGAAGGTCAGCGCCGTCGACACTGACTCCTGCTTCAAGGCGGCTTGGCTGCGGAAACCGGGGGTATAGCCCACCGCGACGTCAATCGTGTTGGTGCTGTTCGGTGGCGCCGCCATGGCGACGGCATTCTGTGCGACTTGGGCCTTCGCGGCCAGCGCCTGTGAGGCAACCGCCGCGACGATGTCACTGCCGCCCGGGATGGCCATGTCGCTATGACCCACGTTTGGCGATCTGACCTTCGACGGGTCCATCTCGACCGCGAACAATCCGCTCCCCTGTGTGCGGATGCTCAGCGGCGGCTTGCCTCGGCCCTGCGGGATGGAAGCGAACACGGCACTTTCGCCGAAAGTAATGATGGCTTCCTGCATCTGGTCGCCGCCTTCCATGCGGCCCACCCAGGTCCAGTTGCCATCCAACCCTTCTTCGTGCCGCTCGTACTTGAGCTTTACCTCGCTGCCATCGGGCAACGGCACGGTCATGTACCCAGTCACGATGCCCTTCAGAGCGTGATCCTCACTCATGGCCACGGGGTAATAAGTAAAGGCACCGTCACGCTTTACCGGCTTGCGCTCGTTCTGATAGCTCATCAACGTCCCGCGATCCGGGGCATTGGCAATGGAACGCCGCACGTCACGGACAGCATGAACTGCCCGCGCCTGTGACTTCAGTGAATCGCCTCCTGCGGAGCCACGCAGGGCAGCCATCTCGCTGCCCGATTCCTGGCCGCTGCAGGCGGCCAACAAAACTACTGCGGCGCACGCGCCGAGGCGAAACTTCATGCGAACCCTCAATCTGGCTGGTGTTGCCCCTGAACGGAGAAATATACCCCAGCTCACAGCTCCCCTGCCGTGAAGCAGGATTTCACATGATTACCGGCCCGGCCTCGTACAGGTGGCCTTAAGCGACCCGGCAGGGCGTTCAGGTGGCCCGGAAGGGCACCCCCGTCTTGGCCTTCAGCTCCTCCAGGGTGACGCCGTCCGCAGTTTCCACCAGGGACAGGCCCTTCGGAGTGACGTCGAACACGGCCAGATCCGTGATGATCCGGTTGACCACACCCACGCCGGTCAACGGCAGGTCGCACTGGGGCAGGATCTTGTGGCTGCCGTCCTTCGCGACGTGTTCCATGAGCACCACGATGCGCTTGACCCCGGCGACCAGGTCCATCGCCCCGCCCATGCCCTTGACCATCTTGCCGGGCACCATCCAGTTGGCCAGATCGCCCCGGTCCGTGACCTGCATGGCGCCCAGCACGGCCAGATCGATGTGGCCGCCGCGGATCATTCCGAAGGAATCATGGCTGCCGAAGTAGCTCGCCCCCGGGCGGGCGGTCACGGTCTGCTTGCCGGCATTGATCAGGTCGGCGTCCACCTCCTCCTCGGTCGGGAAGGGGCCGATGCCGAGCAGGCCGTTTTCGGACTGCAGCCAGACGTCGATGCCTTCGGGAATATGGTTGGCAACCAGGGTCGGCAGGCCGATGCCCAGGTTCACATAGGCGCCGTCGGTCAGTTCGCGCGCGGCGCGCTGGGCCATCTCGTCGCGGGTCCAGGCCATCACTTGTCTCCTTGGCGGACGGTGCGCTGTTCGATGCGCTTCTCGGGGTTCGGGTTGTGGACGATACGGTCCACGTAGATGCCGGGCAGGTGCACGTGGTCGGGATCGATATCGCCAATCTCGACGATCTCCTCGACCTCGGCCACGCAGACGCGGCCGGCCATGGCGCAGGCGGGGTTGAAGTTGCGGGCGGTCTTGCGGAACACCAGGTTGCCCGCCTTGTCGGCCTTCCAGGCCTTGATCAGCGAGACGTCGGCGACCAGCGCGGTCTCCATGACGTACCAGTGCTCGCCGAACTGGCGGGTCTCCTTGCCCTCTGCCACTACCGTGCCGTAGCCGGTGCGGGTGAAGAAGGCGGGGATGCCCGCGCCGCCGGCACGCAGCCGTTCGGCCAGCGTGCCCTGGGGATTGAACTCCAGTTCCAGTTCACCGGCCAGGTACTGGCGCTCGAACTCCTTGTTCTCGCCCACGTAGGACGAAATCATTTTGCGGATCTGGCGGGTGGCCAGCAGTTGGCCCAAGCCGAAACCATCGACGCCGGCATTGTTGGAAATGGCGGTCAGCCCTTTCACGCCGCTGTCCCGCAGCGCGGCGATCAGCGCCTCCGGGATGCCGCACAGGCCGAACCCGCCGACCGCCAGGGTCTGGCCGTCGGCCACGATGCCGTCCAGGGCCGCGGCGGCGCTGGGATAGAGTTTCTGCTTGCC
>MTEX01010556.1_pt2 | contig 16086 bp, 12 predicted proteins | sample 1042691 | NCBI WGS metagenome assembly MTEX01 (sample SAMN06185810, study PRJNA358809) | soil metagenome | isolation source: soil biostimulated with molasses as carbon source | place: India | collected 2015-05-23
CGCTCGAACATGCTGCTGTCGAACAACTGGGCTGCGGCGGTGAACAGGCCGTGGGTAGCGGCGGCCAGCAGACGGGTCGCGCCAGCCTGCCGGCAGGCCTGCGCAGCGTGCAGAAGGGTCTGGCCGGTGCTGATCATGTCATCGAAAATGACCACGGTGCTTGCGGCCACATCGCCTACCAGGTAGTCCCCGCTAAGGGCCTCGTGCTGGCGGTGCTTTTCCATCAGGGCGGTGCTGACCGGGCGGCCGAGCAATTGTGCCAGCGCCTGGCGAAAGTGCTCGGCGCGCTTGACGCCGCCGATGTCCGGCGACACTACCGTGACCGGCTGTTCTGTCAGCAGCGGGGCGATGCGCTGGGCAAACAATTGCACGCATGACAGGTTCCAGGCTGGGATGCGGTAGGCATTGTCGAATGCACTGGGGTTATGCACATCCAGCGCCAGCACCCGGTCGATGCCGCAGCTTTCCATCAGGCGGGCCACATGGCGGGTGATGGTGGAATCCTGGAATTCTACCTTGCGGTCCTTGCGGCCATAACACAGATAAGGCGTCAGCGCTGTCACCTGAATGGCACCGGCATCCTTGATTGCCGCGCAGAAGAACAGCAGCCGGCACAGCTTGTCGTGGGCGCTGTGGCGCGTATCACCATAGAGCGAGTGAACCACGATGACGCTTCGGCCTGCGACCGCTTCGCTCGGCCAGCATTTGTGTTCACCGTCCTCGTAGTCCCGTTCTTCATGTGCCGACAACCTGCAGCCCAGACGCTGCGCCACGGCACTGCCGTAGCCCTCGCTACCTTGCAAGGCAAACAGTAAAGGCGGTATGTGGTTCATGTACTGTGCTCCGTCGTTCATGGCCGGCACCCCGAAAGCGTGGGTACCCCTTGATTTGACCATTATCAAGTCCTGTGTCGCCGGCCGGCAGACACTGGGCAGGTCAACGCATGCCAAGGGCTGCGATCCTCACAACCTGCAAAGTGAGCACGCCGATGGACAAGTATCAGAAAAGCCGCAAGGACAAATTGTTCAAGTCCCACCCTTTCGATCCTTATGCCACACCGCTTCGCCCGGGCGGTAGCGCGCGTTGCCCGCAATGTGGTGCCGCCTACCACGAGGGTGAATGGCACCTGCATGGGCCTGTTGGCCCCGGCCCGGTGGACGCGACCGTCTGCCCGGCCTGCCGCCGTATCGAGGACCGTGCCGCGGCCGGACAAGTGCGCATATCGGGGCGTTTCCTGGCAACCCATGAGCAAGAGATCCGCCAGTTGATACACCATGCGGAACAGCAAGAACGGCAGACGCATGTGCTTGAACGGCTGATCGCGGTCGATTGCAAGGATGACGAACTGCTGGCGACTACCACGGGTACGCACCTGGCCAACCGCATCGGCCATGACCTGGAAGCCGCCTATGACGGCACCTGCAGTTACCGTTACAGTGACAGCGAGGTGTATCTGAGCGTCGACTGGCATCGCGATTGAAACCTGCCGCCTGGTTGCCTGCGCAAGGATGCCGCGCACACCAGGCGGTAAATCAACCATGGATCGCCAGTAGGCTGGAGTGCACCTTGTACAGGCTTTGCTCGGTGGTGCTGCCGATGACCTTGGTCATGCCCTCATGGTAAACCGTACCCATGACCACCACATCGAAGGCATGCTGGTTGGCGTATTCGCTGACAACATTGCGCGCGGCGCCTCGCACCAGATGCAGGTGATCCGGCTTGATACCGTAGTGGCTGGCGAACTTCGCCAGGCGTTCGCGTGCCCGACCGGTCATTTCCTCGACCCGGTCCTCGGTCCACGCCACTGGCGCGGCGGCATAGGCCAGGAAGCTGGGGCCAGGCTCATACGCCTGCAGCACATGCAACTGCGCCTTGCAGCGCTGCGCCAACACCTGTGCATGTTGCAGGATGCGCTCGTTGATCTTGGCCACCGCGTGGTCGTCCTCGACCAGATCCACTGCCGCCAGCACCCGAGCTGGCAGTGTGGTGTCTGCCTGGGCCACCAGGTGCAGCGGGATCGGGCAGCGGCGCAACAGTTGCCAGTCCAGGGGTGTAAGCAGGGCGCGGCTGACGAGGGTTTCGTGGCGGACATCCTTGATCAGCATCTCGACCCGATGCAGCTGGGCCAGCCGGATCAGATCCTTGAGCGGGTCTTCGTCATCCAGGGTTTCGGCATAGGCAGTCGTGCCTAGCTCGCCAAGCGCCTTGACCTGGTCGTTCAGCCAGGCCTTGCGGTGCTCGGCATCCTGCCTGCGGACATTGCCGCGCAACACGTGGTCCAGGGTGGCCAGGCGGGATGGCAGTTGGCTCAGCACCACCAGGTGCAAGGTAGCGCCTGTCGCCTTGGCCAACGCTTGGGCACGCGCCAAGGCAGGCGAGGGATGCAGGTCTGGGTGGCAGATCAGTAACAGTCGCGACAGAGCGTTCATGAGGGCCTCCACAGCGATGGCCGCCACGATGACGGCACAGCGGTTCAAGGGTAGGGTGGCGCGATGGCGCTCGGGTGCCTTGATATTTATCAAGAATGGCCCAGCACCCGCGCCGACAATAGCAAGGGCGCACAACCTTGTTTCCGCGCCGGGAGGTGGCCGATGAACCGGTATCGCCGGATTCTGCTGATCATGACCGAAGTCCAGGCCAACGCCGCACTGTATCGCGCCATGGCCTTGGCGACGACCTCAGGCGCGTCCTTGCATGTGTTGGGCATCCATGAACCCAATGAGCTGCAGCTGCGTCACGCGTTGCAGGAATCGTCGCTGCCTTCGGCCGCTTTCGTGCACTTCAGTACCGGCTTGCAGGCACTGCTTGACGAGCAGCCAGCGCTGGGGCTGCAGCTGAGTTTCGAGGCCGTCGAAAGCCTCAGCCCGCGCGACCTGTTGCCTGCCTGCATCGCCCGCTATGCACCTGACCTGGTGATCAAGGCTTGCCCCGGCTGCTCGTTGCTCGACCAGATCGCCCGCAACTCGCTGGACCAGGTGCTGCTGCACGCGAGCGCAGCGCCACTGCTGTTCGTCCCGGCGAACGCCCCGGCCGTGCCTGGCAACGTCCTGGTAGCGGTAGATGTTGCCAACCCTTCGCCGGAAAATGATGCACTCAACCATGCGCTGCTGGCGGCAGGCCAACAACTGGTGGCGCAGTGCAGGGGGCAGTTGCACCTGCTCTCCGCTTACGACCTGCCTATCGCCATGCTGGCCAATCCCGACCTCGCCGGCCCCTGGGCCGACGAGGTGCGCGACGCCCGCCAGCAGCCCTTCGACGCGTTGGCCGATGCCCATGGCATCGTGCACGCTCATCGGCATTTCAGCGAAGGCGCGCCGTTGCGCGTGATCAAGGCTCAGATTGTCGCTCTGAACATCGATGTGGTGGTGGTTGGCGTGGTGCAAGCCAAGCGTTGGGCGAAACTGATCGGTGATACCACCGAACGGCTGGTCAGCCAGGCACCCTGCAGCATCCTTACGGTCAGGCCCACGGCTGCCCGCTGAGTCAGGCGGTATCGCCTGCTCGACCGTGGCGCAGCACTTCCACGCAGAATTGCGCCTCGTAGGGCGGCACATGGCATTCGACGATATCCTGCGCCGCTAGCTGCAGGTGAATGCCGACGATATCGGCATGCACCGGCTGGCGGCAGACGTGCCGGTCGACAAGCACTGCGCTGAGTACTTGGCGCGCGCCCAGTTCGGCCAGGTAGGCGCAGGTGCGCAGCAGCGAGTGCCCTTCATAGAGCACGTCATCGACAACCAGCAGGGTGGTACCGGCAAGGTCGAGGTTGCCGAGTTCCTGGTTGCCAGTGAGCTGCGTATGGGCGTGCAGGATGCTGAGGTCATCGGCATAGCGCTTGACCTTGACCGGATAGAGCGGCAACGGCGCTGCACCGGTCAGTTGCTGCAGGTGCAATTGCAGGCGCTGCGCCAAAGGCTCGCCGCGCCGTTGGATGCCCACCAGCGCCAGCCGGGACGCAGGCAAGCAGGCCAACGCCTGGTGGGCCATCGCGCGCAGCACTGTGTCCAGTTCTTCCTCGTCATACAGGCGAACTCTTGTGGGAGGCGTGCTGTTCATGGTCTGTGCCTTCACCGGACATGGGTCAGTGCACCTTACCCAGGCAGCGCAGGGCGGGCTTGATAAAAGTTAACTACTGGCCATTCCAGCCAGGGCGAAGTGCTCCGCCGGCAGTTGGCAGGTGTTGATCACCGGCAATATTGACCTAGGATAACTTCTGCGGTTTTTTCCATCGTCGCGCCGCAGATGCAGTGATAGCGTTCTTGCATAGGCTTTTGCTTTCGGGGCGTGGCCATGTATCAGAACCTGGCTGTTCTGGCCGCCTTGCTGGTGCTCTACGCCAGCCTGGCCGGCGCGCTTGAATCCAGACCCATCAACGGGCCTCTGCTGTTTTTGCTGGCGGGTCTGGCGGTCGGCCCCTCCGGGCTTGGGCTGCTGAACCTTGCGCTGGACCGCAACGATCTGCGCCTGCTGGCCGAACTCACCCTTGCCATCGTGCTGTTCAGTGATGCCGCCAAGGCCGACCTGGCGCAGCTGCGCCACTACCGCAGCCTGCCGCTGCGCTTGCTGACCATAGGCCTGCCGCTGACCCTGATCGCGGGTTGGCTTGCCGCGTGGCTGATCTTTCCGCAAATGCCCTGGCTGGAAATGGCGCTGCTGGCAACGATACTGGCGCCAACCGATGCCGCCCTCGGCAAGGCCGTGGTCAGCAACCCGGAGGTTCCAGCCAATGTGCGCGAAAGCCTGAATGTCGAAAGCGGTTTGAATGACGGCATCTGTGTGCCGGTGCTGCTCTTGCTGCTGGCCCTGGTGACGGAAGCGCACTCGACGGTGCCTTTTGCCCTGGCCGGTTATCTGTTCCTGGAGGAGTTGGGCGTCGGTGTCCTGACGGGCGTGGCGCTGGCCTTGCTGGTGGGCGGGCTGTTGCGCCTGTCGCAACGCCATTGCCTGCAGATCGAGGCGTGGCAACAGCTGGTGATGCCGGCGCTGGCCTTGCTGAGTTTCGCCTGCGCCCAGGCATTGGGCGGCAGTGGCTTCATCGCCGCATTCTGTGCCGGGCTGCTGACAGGTTGCCGGTTCAAGCAGGAAACCCAGCCGCTGCTCGCCACCGGCGAGTCTTGTGCTGAAGCGTTGTCACTGCTGACCTGGGTGGTGTTCGGTGCCTACGTGGCGCCCAAGGCATCGCAGATTCTGTCGCCCTCGGTATGGTTCTACGCCCTGTCAAGCCTGTCGCTGGTGCGCATGCTACCTGTCTGGATCAGCTTGAGCGGCAGCGCGCTCACCGCCGAGAGCCGTTTGTTCATCGGCTGGTTCGGGCCCCGCGGCCTTGCTTCCATCGTCTTTGCCGTGCTGGTGCTGGATGCGCAATTGCAAGAAGGCGCTACCATCATCGCTACTACCATCGCTTGCGTCATGCTCAGCGTGGTACTGCATGGGATGAGTGCGTTGCCAGGGGCTCGCCGGCTCGGGCGCAGCGCTGAATGATGGCGTGGTGCGCGTTCGCCGGTTCTATCGACACGCTTGGCTGAAGGTGGGCAGCATGGATGATCCAGCAAAGAAAATGAGCCTGGTCGGGCTCACCACTCTGGTAACGGTGAACATGATGGGGTCGGGCATCATCATGCTGCCGGCAAGCATGGCCCAGATCGGGGCGGTGTCGCTGCTGTCCTGGCTGATCACTGCCGTGGGTTCGATGGCCATCGCCTACTGTTTCGCGCAGTGCGGCATCTACTGTACGCGTTCTGGCGGAATGTCCGCCTACAGTGAGCAAGCGCACGGCAAGTCTGCCTTTTTCCTGTGCTCGTATCTGTATTTTCTTTCGTTGATGATCGGCAACGTAGCGATCGGCATCTCGGCGGTGGGCTATCTCACGCCATTCTTCCCCTGGCTGGGCAGTGGTGCTGTGCCACTGCTGGCAGGGGCGGTCATGCTGATCTGGTTCACCACCCTGGCCAACCTGGGCGGCGCCAAGATTACCGGCCGGCTGGGGGCGATCAGCGTGTGGGGGGTGATCGTGCCGGTTGCCGGGCTGAGCCTGATCGGCTGGCACTGGTTCAGCCCGGCCATCTTCGAGGAGGCCTGGAACCCAGGGCAGATGCCGGTTGCCCAGGCCATTACCAGCAGCATCCCGCTGACGCTGTGGGCCTTTCTCGGCATGGAGTCGGCCGCGCAAAACTCCGATGCGGTGGAAAACCCCAAGCGCAATGTGCCCCTGGCTTGCCTGTTCGGCACCCTTGGCGCAGCCGTGGTGTACATCTTGTCGACCAGTGTCATTCAAGGGATCGTGCCCAACCCCGAGCTGGCCAATGCCAGCGCGCCCTTCGCCATGGTCTACGCGCGCATGTTCAACGACACCGTCGGCAGCGTGATCATGGGGCTGGCGGTGATCGCCTGCGTGGGGTCATTGCTTGGCTGGCAATTCACCCTGGCCGAAACCGCCAAGGTTACCGCCGGTGAGGGGCTGTTTCCCCGGCTGTTCACCCGCGTCACAGCGCGCGGCGTGCCGTTGGCAGGCTTGTTGACCTGTGCCGTGCTGCAAAGCCTGATCGCACTGTCGACGCTTTCGCCGAATGCTACTGCCCAGTTCAGCAAGCTGGTCAACCTGGCGGCAGTGACCAACATCATCCCCTACATCACCTCGCTCACCGGATTGCTGGTGATCATGTACAAGGCTCAGGTGCCGCTGAACATTTTTCGCCGTAACGCCATCCTCATGGTGGTCGCCGTGTGCTACTGCTTCTACGCCCTGTATGCCTCGGGCCTGGAGGCAGTGTTTGGCGCCGCGCTGATCATGGCGCTGGGTTACCTGCTGTTCGGCTTCATTGCCAAGCGTTTCGTCAAGGTGCTGGACACGATCGGGGGTGCGTCGTGAAGAAACGAGCGAAAGTCGCCGGTCTGTGCCTTGCAAGCCTGTTGTTGTACGGGGCAGCGGCCAGCGAGGTGGCAACTGCCGATGTCCTGGGCCGGTTAAGGCACAGCCAGGTGCTGACCCTGGGGTTCATGGACGGCCTTGCGCCGTTCTCGTCAGGTAGTGAGCAATCCCCGCAGGGATACGCCGTGGAACTGTGCATGGCCGTGGTCGAGCGGATCCGTCAGGCGCCTGGGCTTGCTGGCCTGCAGGTGCGCTGGCTCGCCCTGGCGGAGGCACAGGTGGTTCCAGCCTTGACTGATGGGCAGGTCGACCTGGTGTGTACGCCGATGGTGGAAACCGTTGGCCGACGTGCCGTGGCGGATTTTTCCATCCCGGTCTTTACTTCCGGCCTGGCTGTGCTGGTCAGGCGCGACGCACCGGCTACCTTGCTGGGGCCACTCAGTGGCAGGGCACAGGACAGCGGCCCACGCTGGCGGGCAACGCTCAACGCCGGGCTGAGCAAACACAGCTTTGCCGTATTGCGGGGCACATTGAGCAGCCGCTGGGCCCATGAACGGATCCGCCAGCTTGGCTTGCAATCCACCCTCGAGGAGGTGTCGAGCTACGCGGAAGGCGTACAGCAGGTGGCCGAGCGCAAGGTCGACGCACTGCTGGGGGACCGGGTCGTGCTGCTTGCCTACCAGGCGCGGCAGGCCGAGCGTGAGCAGCTGTGGGTCCCGGAGCGGATGTTTGTCATGAGCCGGGTGGCGCTGCCCATGGCACGCGGGGATGACGATTTCCGCTTATTGGTCGACAGCGCCTTGAGCAAGGCGCTGGCGGGGGCGCGGGGTGAGGAACTGTTCGTGCGCTACCTGGGCCCGTTGTCGGCCCAGGACCGCCTGTTGCAAAGCCTGTATCCTCTGCCGGATTAATTGGCCGGTACCGTGATGACCGGGACTTCCGGGGCCACGCCCGTTTCAGCCAGGGAAAGCAGCACCAGGATGAACAGGAATTCGGACTTGGACTTCATGTCGCGGTCGTCAATCCAGAACCAGTAGTCGCGATAGTGCACGGCGGCATAGGCATCGCCTGGCTGGTGCGCGCTGGAATGGATGCGCACCAGCGGGGCGTCCCACTCGCTGGTAACCGGCAGGGTGGGTGCGGGGTTGGCCCGTCCTTCTTGCACATGGATGGCGGGCGCCTCGATCGTGGCGGCGATTTCCGCAAAGATTTCCGACATCGACCGGGTCAGCAGCGCCACTTCGGTATCGCTCCTCTGCACGGAGCCGAAGGTCAGATGCAGGACTTCCTTGTCGGGCTGCAGGCGCAGGTACTCACGCACCAGTCGACGGTCGTCCTCGAGCTGTGCTGACGTGGTGTCGGCGATCAGGAACAATTCACTGTCATCGCCGCTGCGCTGGCTGATACGCATGCCGAGTTTTTCCGAGCGCTGGATGCGACGAAGCGCATCCAGCACGGCGTAGAAGCGGGGGTCTGCTGCACGCAATCGGGACGGCGAATTCGAACGGTTGTAGAGGCCGTTCGCGGCGCGTGTGGTCAGATGCAGTACGCGGTCCACCGGATAGCCCGCCTGGATCAGGGAAAATACCGCTGCTGGCGACAGCGGGGTAAGCAGATAGCGGGAAAACCGCTCGCCAGACAGCGGCGTGTAGCTGATGGTCGGGCGATCCGTGTAGACACCGGAGGCGCCGATTGCCTGGCTATTGCCGTCGGCAGGCAAACCGCTGAACCAGCTGGCGGACAGGTTCACCTGGCTCTGGATGGCGGTGGAGCTGATCACCGACGAAACCTCAAGATAGACCGGTGCATCGGCGTACCGCAGCTTGACGATATTGAGCAAGGTCTGTTCTTTCCAGGTGGTGGCTATGACCCCCGCATAGTCCGTTCGATCACGCTCGATGGTGGTGGGGCCCAGTGTCGAACAGGCGGCCACCAACAGGGTGGCGGCGACCAGCACGGCACGTTGACATCGACCTGAGTTTGCCCGCGATTCGGAAAAACGCTGCTGCTTCATCTGTCGCACCCGGGTAAATGCAAGCGGGTCATTCACCAGCGCTCAGGCTTGAGCGTGCCTAATCGTCTACCTCACGCAGCGCCTTGATCCGGCCTTTCCTTTCGGCGTCGACCAGCGCCCGGTAATCCTTCGCATTCTGGCCGGCATAGGCCAGGGCAAAGCTGCCAATGGCGGTATCGAAGGCGTCCGATTTGCCCAGATAGCCGCTGATCAACGCGGCGTCGCCGGATTTGGCGTGCGCCCGCGCCAAGGTCATCCCGCACACTTCGGCATACATCGCCATCTGCTCGAACGACGCACCTTCGACCGGCAGTGACATTTTCATGTCACGCAACTGCCTGACGAAGAACTGCCGGCCCTTGCTGCCTTCCGTCCAGCCCAGAAAGATGTCGCTGGCCGATTGCGACAGGCGCTGGCCGGTGACCACGCGCTGGCCCTGGTTGGCGAATTCGCTGGCGCCGGCGTAGGGCGCCAGCACCGACGGGCAGGCCTCCTTGAACTGCAGCAGCAACGGATTGTTTTCTGCCGAGAAAAACAGGCCGACAAAGCAGAACGTGCCTACACTGCCGATGCCGACGGCCTTCACGGCAATGTCTTCCAGGCGATAGCGGTCATACAGCACCCGGCGTTCCGGCAGCAGGGAGTTACGGTAGTCCTCGAGCGCCAGTTTTACGCGCTTGGCAAAATCGGCCTCACGCACATGGAACAGGATCGGCGGCTGGTCGACCAGACGCCGCCGGCCACCCACTTCATCGCTGATCTGCGGGTACAGGTAATCGCCGATGCGCGTCCGGGCTTTGGCCATCAACGCTTCGCGTGCCTTGCGGTACGCAGCATTGGGCGCCATGTCGATCAGCGTTTGCGCATCCAGGCGGTCGTACCATACGTCCAGCGGGCTCATCAGCGACAGCTCACGCATGCGTTTGCGGTAGGCACTGACACAGGCCATGGCCAACTGCCGGGCCTGCTTGCGCTCGAGTCGATTGTCCAGGGCCGCGACGGCAAAACTGACCGCCAACCGTTTGATGTCCCATTCCCAGGGCGCGGGCAGGGTTTCGTCAAAATCATTGATATCGAAGATCAGGTTGCGCTCAGGAGTAGCGAACAGACCAAAGTTCAGTAAATGGCAGTCGCCGCAGGCTTGCACGCGGATGCCGGTACTGGGGAGGCTGGCAAGATCCCGCGCCATCAGGCCGGCCGAGCCACGCAGGAAGGTGAAGGGGCTGCGCAGCATGCGACCGTAACGGACAGGCACCAGTTCGGGATGCCGGTGACGGTTGGACTGTTCCAGCAACGCGACTGGGTCACGCTGCTTCGAGGAAGGTTTCCACGTTGCATGTGCCGCCCGTGGAACACTGTCGCGCAAGCGCTTGCCGGCCTCGAGCCGCTGCTTACGCGATTGGAAGTTCCTGTCTTCCCGGAGGTCTTCAATCGCCTTGGGCTTGCGTTTGCTCGGACGTTTCTTGGGCTCAGACATATCGGCACCTTTGATGGGCAAAGGTCATGTGCAGAAGGTAGGCCTGAAGAACAACGGAACTCAGCTGTGCTAAGCCGGCAAATCCAGCGTGACGGATTCCTGGACAGGTATTCAAAGCGTAGCAGCAAACGGCGCCGTTCACGGGCGCCTTTGCCTACCCGCTGATCACACCCACAGCGCCAGCAGCGCCGCCACCAGGGCCGGGGGCATCACCAGCAGCCCCAGGCGCAGGAACTGCCAGGCACTGACATGCTCGCCTTCGCGACGGATCGCGACCAGCCACAGCAGCGTCGCCAGCGAGCCGGTAATCGACAGGTTCGGCCCCAGGTCGACACCGATCAGCAGCGCAGCCGTCGTCTGTTGCGGCAGTTGCACCAGTGAACCCATGGACCCGGCCATCAACCCGGTGGGCAGGTTGTTCATCAGGTTGCTGGCGAGGGCAACAGCCACGCCTGCCAGCCAGCTGGCCTGGCTCGGCGCTGCCTCTGCCAGCGTGGCCAGCGCCTGGGCCAGGCGCACGACCAGGCCGGTCTGGGCAACCGCTTCGACCAGTACGAACAAGCCCGCCACCAGCGGCAGCACCCCCCAGGCGACGTGACGCAGTACCGGCATCGGGCTGCGCCGCTGGCGCAGGTGGATCAGCGCCGTGATCGCGACGCCGGCAGCGAACGTCGGCAGGCCCAGCGCCATGTCCAGTGCCGAGGCCCCCAGCAGCAAGGCTGCGGTCAGTGCGATGCCCAGCGCACACAGGCGGGCGCCCGCCGATAGCGGCTGGGTGTGCACGCTCAGGGCCAGCGGCTGATTGATCTGCCGGCGCTGGGCCAGGCGCAGCATCAGGTAGGTCAGGGCGATGGCTGCCAGCGATGGCAGGGTGAACTGCCGGAGCCAGTCTGGCAGCGGTGGCATCTGGCTGCCGAATACCACCAGGTTGGCCGGGTTGGAGATCGGCAGCACGAAGCTGGCCGCGTTGGCAATGAATGCGCAAATGAACAGGTACGGCAAAGGCTCGGCTTTGGCCGCCTTGCACGCTGCATACACTGCCGGCGTGAGGACCACCGCCGTGGCATCGTTGGAGAGGAACACGGTGACCAGCGTACCGACCAGGAACACCAGGTCGAACAGCCGTTGTCCGGAGCCCTGCGCGTGCTGCACGGCGTAGCGCGCCAGCCAGTCGAACAGCCCCTCCTGGCGGGCCAGCTCGGCCAGCACCATCATGCCGACCAGGAACAGGTAGACGTCGCTGCCCTCGGCCACTGCGGCCAGGGCGCTGTGCGCTGTGATCAGGCCCAGGCCGACCAGCAGCAAGGCGCCGCCCATGGCCCAGACGTATTCAGGGATGCGCCAGGGGCGCAAGATGACGCCAGCGGTGGCCAGGGCGGCTATCGCCCAGATGATCGATGCGTGTTCGCTGACTGGCATGGGCTGTTCAGTTTCCGGCAAGGGTAGGCAAGGAGGGGGATGGCGAAGCGTCGGGCTGGGTCTCGGGCAGCGCGACCAGCACCAGCACGAAGGCGGCGAGGGCAATCGCGGCCAAGGTCAGGAATGCCGCATCATAGCCAGCGGCCTGCAGCACCAGCCCGGCGATGCCCGGGCTGAGCGCGGCGCCCAGGCCGAATACCGCCGCCAGCGCACCGAGGCTGACATTGAAGCGCCCGGTGCCGTCGGTCAAGTCCTTGACCACGATCGGGAACAGCGCGCCGAAGATACCCGCGCCGACACCGTCGAGCAGCTGCACACCGACCAGCCAGAACGGGTTGTCGGACACCACGTACAAGGCCCCGCGCAGGGGCAGGATGAGAAAGCCGGCCAGCAGGAACGGCTTGCGCCCCCAGTGCTCGGCCTTGGCCCCCACCAGCAGCGCCATGGGTACCATCACCAGCTGCGCCGCGACGATGCAGGCGGAGGTGAGCGGGGTGGCCAGGCGCAGGTCGACCTGCGACAGCTTCTGGCTCACCAGGGGCAGCATCGCCGCATTGGCCAGGTGGAACAACGCGCAGCACACCGCGAAAACCAGCAGGGTGCGGTTGTGCAGCAGCAGCTTGAACCCGGCAGGGTGGTCATCACCGCTTGGGCCGTGGGCCAGCCCGCGCGCCAGCTGGTGGTCGATCGCTGCGGCGGGCACGCGCGCGACGGCGACGATGCTGGCCACGGTCATGACCGCCATCAGGTAGAACACCACCACCGGGCCGAACAGGTAGGCCAGGCCGCCGGCCAGCAGTGCCGAGCAGGCATTGCCGGCGTGGTTGAAGGTTTCGTTGCGCCCGACCCGCTGGGTGAACGCCTTGGGGCCGGTGATACCCAGCGAGATCGCGGCTATCGCCGGGGCGAACACCGAGCCTGCCAGGGCACTGAGCGTCTGGGTCAAGGCCACCCAGCCGAACGATGAAATCAGCGGCAGCAACAGGCAACTGCCGGTTACCAGCAGGGCTGCGATCACCAGCACCGCGCGCTTGGCCGGGGTGCGGTCGATCAAGGCCCCGGCCGGCGTCTGCGCCAGCAGTGCGACGATGCCGGCCAGGCTCATCAGCAGGCCGATGTTGGCCGGCTGCCACTGGTGCACGGCGAGCAGGTAGATAGCCAGGTAAGGGCCGAGGCCGTCGCGTACGTCGGCAAGGAAGAAGTTCAGCCAGTCGAGGGCACGGTGATGGGAAGCGAGGGGCCTTGAATTTGCCAAGGAGGTCGTCTCGTGAAAGCCATGGGGGAGCGCGAGCGGTAGCCGCGTGTGCCGGGTTCAGCCGAAAGGCAGGGGCGCTTAGCTATGGGGCAACGAAGCGGGTAAGTGACGGATGGCCGAGGGCAGTGGAACAACGAGGAGAATGTCACGTTTCACGATAGAACTTGATGAAAATCCGATTTTCCGCGCTGGCGATCCTGCTGAGGGCCATGGCACATCGCCAATCCTGGCGTGGGCCAATCATACCGTGGGGGGCGTTGAAATGCAGTAGCCACGCTCAGGCGCAAGATTCGCACCCGTCAACACCTTTGCGGGACGCGGGGCGGCGGCCGCTGTGCTATCACTACCGGCATGCCTTTGGTCACAGGGGACCAGGAATTTCATGATGAAGCGCCTTTTCTGCCTGCTGTTGATTGTGTTGATCGTGCGGCCCATGGCCGGCCACGGCGACCAAACCACCGGCAGTGCCACCGATGGCATCCCCGCTGAACCTGCCCAGTTGACCATCGCCAATCGCGGCATCTTCACCTTCCGCGCCACATTACTGGGAGAAACGCCGGCGGCGCGAGTACAACGGGCTACTGCAGTTATCGAAGAGGCCTTGCGCGGCACGGATGAGCTCAAGGTCACTGTCGACCCCATCCTCAATAGCCATCTGGTGCTGTTGGGCGGGCGACGCGCCTTCATCATTGCTCCGCGTGACCTGGGCCCGGATGACGGCGATACCCGCGCAGCGGCCGAGCAGGCTGCCACGATGCTGCGCCAGGTGGTCGAGGAGACCGGCCAGGCGCGCAGCCTGCACTTCCTGTTGAAGGCGGCCGGCTATTCGACGCTGGCGACGCTGATCTTCCTGGCCTTGTTGAAAGCGACCAACCTGGCACGGCGCAAACTGCAAGGCCTGTTGCCGCAGCTGATGCGCGAGCGTGCCCGGCAGATCCGCTTCGGGCAGATGCCGCTGTTCGACATGCAACTGGTCTACGGCTTGATCGAGCGCCTGCTGCGGCTGTTGCACTGGGCCGTGGTGTTGCTGCTGAGTTACCAGTGGTTGAGCTTCGTACTGTCGCAATTCCCCTACACCCGGCCATGGGGTGAAAGCCTCAACGTCTACCTGCTCGACCTGTTGCGTTACCTGCTCCAGGGCATCATGGACGCGATCCCGGGTATCGCCGTGGCGATCATGATCTTTTTCATCGCCCGCGGTATCAGTGGCTTCAGTCGGCGCCTGCTGCAGCGCATGGCCCGGCCGGGCAACCTCAAGTGGCTGACCGAAGAAACCCTGCAACCCACCACGCGCCTGACCTCGCTGGCCATCTGGCTGTTCGCCTTGGTGATGGCCTACCCGTACCTGCCTGGCTCCGGCACCGACGCCTTCAAGGGGCTGTCGGTGCTGCTCGGGCTGATGATCTCGCTCGGTGCTTCGAGCATCGTGGGGCAGGCGGCAGCGGGCCTGATCCTCACCTATTCCCGCACCTTGAAGGCCGGCGAGTATGTGCGGGTCGGTGACCACGAAGGCACGGTGAGCGAAGTCGGCATGTTCAACACCACCATCCGCACCGGCCTGGGCGAGGTGCTGACCTTGCCCAATTCGATGATTACCGGCTCGGTGACGCGCAACTTTTCACGGGTGGTGCAAGGGCAGGGGTACATCGTCGATACCGTGGTGACCATCGGTTATGACACGCCCTGGCGCCAGGTCGAGGCGATGCTGGTGGAAGCTGCCAGGCGGACCGACGGCGTGCTGGAAAAACCCAGGCCGCAAGTGTTCCAGACCGGCCTGTCGGACTTCTATCCCGAATACCGCCTGGTAGCCCAGGCGGTGCCGAGTGAACCCAGGCCCCGGGCAGAACTGCTGAGCCTGTTGCACGCCAACATCCAGGATGTGTTCAACGAGTATGGCGTGCAGATCATGTCGCCGCACTACCTGGGCGACCCCACGCATGAGAAATGGGTGCCGCCAGAGCGCTGGTTTGCCGCGCCGGCACGGGCACCCGGTGGCGATCGGCAGGGGGAATAGTCGCTTGCCCGGTAACCACTGCGGGTTACCCAGGGTGGCCCGCGCCAGGCACGCAGCGGCGCTACTGACCCCAGCGGCTGCTAGGGCTTGAGGGCGATTGCGAGAACAACTGGCAAATGCCGCCTAGACTCTGAAGGTCACGTGGCCACAACAACAATAAAGAGGATTCATCGGATGTTCACTCCTGCGATCAAAGCTTTATTCTGCGCGTTTGCCTTGAGCGCCACTGGCCTGGCCCAGGCGGCTGAGCCGATTACCATCAAGTTCTCCCATGTTGTCGCCGAACACACGCCCAAGGGCCAGGGCGCGCTGTTGTTCAAGAAACTGGTGGAAGAGCGCTTGCCCGGCAAAGTCAAGGTCGAGGTTTACCCCAACTCATCGTTGTTCGGTGATGGCAAGGAAATGGAGGCCTTGCTGCTCGGTGACGTACAGATTATTGCGCCGTCGCTGGCCAAGTTCGAGCAGTACACCAAACAGATCCAGTTGTTCGACTTGCCGTTCCTGTTCGACGACATCCATGCCGTCGACCGCTTCCAGATGAGCCCTGGTGGCCAAGGCTTGCTCAAGTCCATGGAAAGCAAAGGCATCACCGGCCTGGCCTATTGGCACAACGGCATGAAGCAATTGTCGGCCAACAAACCACTGCGCGAGCCGAAGGATGCCCGTGGCCTGAAATTCCGTGTACAGGCTTCGGCCGTGCTCGAGGAGCAATTCAAGGCCTTGCGGGCCAACCCGCGGAAAATGAGCTTTGCCGAGGTCTACCAAGGCCTGCAGACCGGTGTAGTGAATGGCGCGGAGAACCCGTACTCGAACATCTACAGCCAAAAGATGCATGAGGTGCAGAAGTACATCACCGAGTCCAACCACGGCGTGCTGGACTACATGCTGATCACCAACACCAAGTTCTGGAACGGCCTGCCAGCAGACGTGAAACCGGTACTGGAGAAGATCGTCGGCGAGGTCACCACCGAAGTGAACAAGCAAGCCGAGGCGCTCAACCAGGGCGACAAGCAGCGCATCATCGATGCCAAGACCACCG
>MTEX01012565.1_pt1 | contig 16014 bp, 14 predicted proteins | sample 1042691 | NCBI WGS metagenome assembly MTEX01 (sample SAMN06185810, study PRJNA358809) | soil metagenome | isolation source: soil biostimulated with molasses as carbon source | place: India | collected 2015-05-23
CATCGCCGATCAAGCGGCCGCGCTGCAAGGTCAGCATGCGGTGGCGCATGCGCGCAATCAGTGCCAGGTCGTGGCTGGCGATCAATACCGTGGTGCCCAGGCGGTTGATGTCCTCGAACACGCCCATGATCTCCGCAGCCAGGCGCGGGTCGAGGTTACCGGTGGGTTCGTCGGCCAGCAGCAGGGCCGGCTGATGCACGATGGCGCGGGCGATACCCACCCGCTGTTGCTGCCCAGTGGACAGGTCGGCCGGGAACAGCTCGCCTTTGTCGGCCAGCGACACGCGCTCCAGGGCCGAATCCACGCGTTTGGCGACCTCGGCCTTGGACAGGCCGAGAATCTGCAGCGGCAAGGCGATGTTGTTGAACACCGTGCGGTCGAACAACAGCTGATGGTTCTGGAATACCACGCCAATCTGCCGGCGCAGGAACGGGATCTGTGCGTTGCTGATCTGCCCCAGGTCCTGCCCGGCCAGCATCAGCTTGCCGCTGGTTGGGCGTTCCATGGCCAGCAGCAGACGCAGCAAGGTACTTTTGCCAGCCCCCGAGTGCCCGGTGACGAACAGGAATTCGCCCCGGCGCGCCCGGAAACTCAGCTCATGCAAACCCACATGACCATTGGGATAACGCTTGGCAACCTGTTCGAATCTGATCATGGTCAGTCTCGCTCGGCGAACAGAGCCTTGACGAACGGCTCGGCTTCGAAGGTGCGCAGGTCGTCGATGCCTTCACCGACACCGATGAAACGGATCGGCAGCTTGAACTGCTTGGCCAGGGCGAAGATCACCCCGCCCTTGGCAGTGCCGTCCAGCTTGGTCAGGGCCAGGCCGGTCAGTTCGACGCTCTGGTTGAAGTACTTGGCCTGGCTGATGGCGTTCTGGCCGGTGCCTGCATCCAGCACCAGCAGCACCTCGTGCGGCGCTTCGGCATCGAGCTTGCCGATAACCCGACGGACCTTCTTCAGTTCTTCCATCAGGTTGTCTTTGGTATGCAGGCGGCCGGCGGTATCGGCGATCAGCACGTCGACGCCACGGGCCTTGGCGGCCTGCACGGCGTCGAAGATCACCGACGCGGAATCGGCCCCGGTGTGCTGGGCGATCACCGGGATCTGGTTGCGCTCGCCCCACACCTGCAACTGCTCGACCGCCGCGGCACGGAAGGTGTCACCGGCGGCCAGCATCACTTTCTTGCCTTCGAGCTGCAGCTTCTTCGCCAGTTTGCCGATCGTGGTGGTCTTGCCGGCACCGTTCACGCCAACCACCAGAATCACGTAGGGCTTGTTCTGCGCCTGGACCACCAGCGGCTGTTCGACCGGGCGCAGCAGCGCAGCCAGCTCTTCCTGCAGCGACTTGTACAGGGCATCGGCATCGGCCAGCTGCTTGCGGGCGACCTTCTGGGTCAGGTTCTGGACGATGGTCGAGGTCGCTTCTACACCGACGTCGGCAGTCAGCAGGCGGGTTTCGATTTCGTCGAGCAGGTCGTCATCGATGACCTTCTTGCCCAGGAACAGGCTGGCCATGCCCTCGCCGATGCTGGCGCTGGTCTTCGACAGGCCCTGCTTGAGGCGTGCGAAGAAGCCGGGCTTGGCCTGCTCGGTCGGCGCAGGTGCAGGCTCGACCGGCGCTGCGGCCGCAGCCACAGGGGCGACGGGCTCTGGCGCAGGGCGTTCCGGGATGGCAGGCGGGGCCTTCGGTCCCAGGTCCGGTACCAACGCCACAGGTTCTTCGGCAACCGGCAATACCAGGTTGCTGACCGGCGCGGCAGGTTCCACCGCCGTAGCAGGCTCGACCGGAGCCGCCTGCAAGGGTACCGACGCAATCGGCTGCGGCGTTGGCGCCACCAGTGGCTGGGAAGCGACCGGCTCAGGCTCGGGGGCCTGCAATGGCTGGGAAGCGACCGGTTCGGGTGCCGGCGCCTGGGCTACCGGGGGTTGGGCTGCTTCGGCGACCGGCTGCGGCTCGACCGGCGCTGGGGCCGTAGCGGCCTGACCAGGCTCTGTGGCCTGCGGCGCTTCGGCGGCAGGGGCCTCTACCGGAGCGGCGGCAGGCTGCTCGACGGCGTGGGTTTCATTCGCGGGCGAGCCCGCCCCCACGGGTTGCTGCGGCTTCTTGCGAAACCAGCTGAACAGGCCTTTCTTCTCACCAGCCTCGGCCGGTGCTTTTTTGTCGTCGTTGGAACCAAACATGGAAGACGGCTATCTCAGGGTAGCGATGGGCCAGCTACGGCGCATCGGGAATTCTCTCTACGCAGAACAGACTATCTTGAAGCCGGCTGGTTCATGCGCAACGTTTTGTCTTGATGTCCTGTGGGCCAGAACGGCGACAGGCATGGTCGCCAGGCAACCGGATCAGTATCCTAGCACCTCCTGGCCCGCCGACGCTAAACCCAGCGGGCCGCCGAACAGGTTAAACACCGTATGAATGCTCTAGCCCGCCGTGCCGCAGGCCTGTTGCTCGGCACGCTCTGCCTGCCGCTCGCAGCCTTTGCCGCCGATGTGCAACCCACCCACGAGTTCATCCTCGACAACGGCCTGAAAGTGGTCGTGCGCGAAGACCATCGCGCCCCGGTGGCCGTCTCGCAGATCTGGTACAAGGTTGGCTCCAGCTACGAAACCCCGGGCCAGACCGGCTTGTCCCACGCGCTGGAACACATGATGTTCAAAGGCAGCGCCAAGGTGGGTCCTGGCGAGGCATCGCGCATCCTGCGGGACATCGGTGCCGAGGAAAACGCCTTCACCAGCGATGACTACACCGCCTATTACCAGGTGCTGGCCCGCGACCGCCTGCCGGTGGCCCTGGAGCTGGAGGCCGACCGCCTGGCCAGCCTGCGCCTGCCTGCCGACGAGTTCAGCCGCGAAATCGAGGTAATCAAGGAAGAACGCCGCCTGCGCACCGACGACCAGCCCAACGCCAAGGCCTTCGAGCTGTTCCGTGCCATGGCCTACCCGGCCAGCGGCTATCACACGCCGACCATCGGCTGGATGGCCGACCTCGAGCGCATGAAGGTCGAGGAGCTGCGCCACTGGTACGAATCCTGGTACGCCCCCAACAATGCCACCCTGGTCGTCGTGGGCGACGTCACTGTCGACGAGGTCAAGGGCCTGGCGCAGAAGTATTTCGGCAGCATCCCCAGGCGTGCCGTGCCGCCGGCCAAGTTGCCCCTGGAACTGGCCGAACCCGGCCAGCGCCAGCTGACCCTGCACGTACGCACCCAACTGCCCAGCCTGATCTACGGTTTCAACGTTCCCGGCCTGGCCACAGCCAAGGACCCGCGCACGGTGCATGCCCTGCGCCTGATCTCGGCGCTGCTCGACGGCGGCTACAGCGCGCGCATGCCGGCGCGCCTGGAGCGTGGCCAGGAACTGGTGGCCGGCGCTTCGTCCAGCTACAACGCCTTCACCCGCGGCGACAGCCTATTCCTGGTTTCGGCCACACCGAACGTGCAGAAGCACAAGTCCCTGGCGGACGTGGAAAAGGGCATCTGGCAACTGCTGGACGAGCTCAAGACCACCCCACCCAGCACCGAGGAACTCGAGCGCGTGCGCGCCCAGGTCATCGCCGGCCTGGTCTACGACCGTGATTCCATCAGCAGCCAGGCCACCACCATCGGCCAGCTGGAAACCGTCGGTCTGTCCTGGAAGCTGATCGACAGCGAACTGGACGAACTCGAGCGCGTTACGCCGCAAGACATCCAGCACGCAGCGCGCACCTACTTCACCCGCGAACGCCTGAGCGTTGCCCATGTACTGCCCGAGGAGTCCGCTCATGAGTGACCGCCGCGTCCCGCGCCCAACCCTGCTGAGCACCGGCATCCGTGCCCTGGCGCTGGCGGCCGTGCTGGCCGCCCCGGCCGTGGCCGACAACCTCGCCAAGGCCGAAAGCAACGCCGCACGCCCGGCCAATACCCTGCAGTCGCTGGCCGAGCTGGATGGCAAGGCGCCCAGCCGGCGCCAGCTGAACATCCAGCACTGGAACACCGCCGAAGGCGCGCGGGTGCTGTTCGTCGAGGCCCGCGAGCTGCCGATGTTCGACCTGCGAGTCACCTTCGCTGCCGGCAGCAGTCAGGATGGCAGCGTGCCAGGCCTGGCCGCCCTGACCAACGCCATGCTCAACGAAGGCGTGGCCGGCAAGGACGTGACCGCCATTGCCGAAGGCTTCGAAAGCCTGGGCGCAGACTTTGGCAACGGCTCCTACCGCGACATGGCCGTGGCCTCGCTGCGCAGCCTCAGCGCCAAGGACAAGCGTGAGCCGGCCTTGAAGCTGTTTACCGAGGTGGCCGGCAAACCGACCTTCCCGGAAGATGCGCTCAAGCGCATCAAGAACCAGATGCTGGCTGGCTTCGAATACGACAAGCAGAACCCCGGCAAGATCGCTGGCAAGGCGCTGTTCGCCAACCTTTACGGCGAGAATCCCTATGCCCACCCAAGCGACGGCACCCCCGAAGCCATCAAAGGGATAAGCCTGGCACAATTGCGTGCCTTCCATGCCAAGGCCTACACCGGCGGCAATGCAGTCATCGCCCTGGTCGGCGACCTCAGCCGCGCCGAAGCCGAAAGCATTGCTGCCCAAGTGTCCGCAGGCCTGCCCAAGGGCCCGGCACTGCCAGCACCGCCCCAACCCACTGAAACGTATGCAACCCTGAACCACATTGACTTCCCGACTGCGCAGACCCACCTGATGCTGGCGACACTCGGTATCGACCGCCAGGACCCGGACTGGCCAGCGCTGTCGCTGGGCAACCAGATCCTCGGTGGCGGTGCCTTCGGTACCCGGCTGATGAGCGAGGTGCGTGAAAAGCGTGGCCTGACCTACGGGGTATACTCGGCGTTCAGCCCGATGCAGGTCCGCGGCCCATTCATGATCAACCTGCAAACCCGTGCCGAGCTCAGCGAAGGTACGCTCAAGCTGGTGCAAGACATTCTCACCGACTACCTCAAGACCGGCCCCACCCAGCAGGAACTGGACGACGCCAAGCGCGAGCTGGCCGGCAGCTTCCCGCTGTCCAATGCCAGCAATGCCAGCATCGTCGGCCAACTGGGCGCCATTGGCTTCTACAACCTGCCGCTGACCTGGCTGGAGGACTTCATGCAGCAGTCCCAGGCACTCACCGTCGAACAGGTCAGGGCAGCCATGAACAAACACCTGTCAGCGGATAAACTGGTGATGGTCACCGTTGGCCCGAAAGTGCCACAAAAGCCGCTGCCAGCACCTACTGACAAACCCTCCGAGCAAGCGCTCGGGGTACCGGAGCACTAATGCCGAGATCCACCCCTCCCGCCCGCCCGCAATCGGGCCAGAGCAAGGGCCAGGGCCACCTGCGCATCATCGCTGGCGAGTGGCGCAGCCGCCGCCTGGCGGTACCGGACGGCGAAGGCCTGCGGCCAACACCCGACCGCGTGCGCGAAACCCTGTTCAATTGGCTGGCGCCCTATATTGAAGGCGCCCGTGTCCTCGACGCCTTCACCGGCAGCGGCGCCCTGGTGCTCGAAGCCTTGTCCCGCGGCGCCGAGGACGCCGTGGCGCTGGACAGCAACCCGGCCGCCATCGCCAACCTGAAGAACAACCTCGAAATCCTCCGCTGCCCACGCGGGCAGATCCTGCAGACCGATGCCCTGCGCTACCTGCAGAGCCCGGCCAAGCAGCAGTTCGACGTGGTGTTCCTCGATCCGCCGTTCCATCAGGACCTGCTGGCCAATACCTGCAACCTGCTGGAGCAGAACCAGTGGCTGCATCAACAGGCCTGGGTCTACACCGAAAGCGAAACCGCGCCGTCGACCTTGCAGCTTCCTGGCAACTGGCGCCTGCACCGCGAGAAGAAAACCGGCCAGGTGTACTACGCACTCTGGCAGCGGGGCTGACCGGTTAGCATGGGTGGGCGTATTTAGTTACCGCCAACCCACCCCTACCATCATTGAAGCTGCTCCTTCGTTCTTGCAGGAGCTCTTCAACAATGGCCGATCGCCCCTCCCCGCCCACGCCAACCAGCGCGGTGCAATCCCTGATTCTCGACAACGGCTTGCGCGTCTACCTGCGCGAAGATCACCGCGCCCCGCTGGTCAGCGTGCAACTTTGGTATCACGTCGGGTCCAGTTACGAGCCGCAGGGCCACACCGGCCTGTCCCACGCCCTGGAACATCTGCTTTTTGAAGGCAGCAGCAAGCTGGCGCCAGGCGAATACTCGACGCTCATGACCCGCCTGGGTGGCAACCCAAACGCCTTCACCTACTCGGATGCCACCGTCTTCCCGCTCATATTACCGGCCAACCGCGTGGAAATTGCCCTTGAGGCCATGGCCGATGTCATGGCCAGCGCTACCCTCAGCGATTTGCCATTTGCCAGGGAGCTGGCGGTGGTCATGGCCGAGCGGCGTGAAAATATCGATAACGACCCGCTGATGCTTGCCCTGGAACATCACCATTTGTTGAGCTATGGCGATTCCGGCTATGGCACGCCGGTGATTGGCCACAAAACCGATCTCGAACATATAACGCTTGCAGCGGCCCAAACCTGGTACCGGACCTGGTACCACCCCAACAACGCCACACTTGCAGTAGCCGGCGACCTCACCCTGGCTCAGCTACAAACACTCGTCACCAGGCATTTCGCTGAAATACCGGCGCATCGCCTCCCCGCACGCCGGGTACCGATGGGGCTCGCCAACCCAACCAAACGCCAACAGACACTGCGCCTGCCGGGGCTTTACGCAGGCGTGGCCCTCGGTTTCAACGTGCCTAGCCAATGCACCGCCAGGTCGGATACCCAAGGCTATGCGCTGCGGTTACTGCCCGAAATTCTTGCCAATGGTCACGCCAGCAGGCTGCAGCGGCTACTCGTGCTGGAGGAGCGGCTTGTCGAAGGCATGCGTGCGACTTATGAGCCTTGGCAACGCGGCGACAGCATGCTGGCCCTTTATGCAATCTGCAGCCCGCACGTCACGCCAGAGGCCGCGGCCGAGCGCTTGATGCTCGAAGTAGACGCTTTTCGCCAGGCGGCCCCCACCAAACAGGACCTTGAGCGCGCCAAGGCACGCCTGCTGGCCAGGCAACTGTTCGAAAGAGATGACATCAACAAACAGGCGCACGCCATCGGCAAACAGGCTGCATGCGGGCTGGACCCGGTCGCCCTGGATGCCGAACAACAAGCCATAGAGGCGGTAACGGTCGAGCAAGTCGCTGAGGCCGCCTACGAATACCTTACCGAATCGCGAGCAGCCATGACCTTCATGCACTCCAGGGAGAGCACTCATGCATGACGTTACCTCGACCTCGCCACAACCAACCCTACCCAGCAGCATCGGTAGCAACTTGCTGTCGACCCAAGGGCTAGACCTGGACCAGCTCGCCACTCTGCATACGCCAGTCCAGGGCTGGACCACGCAGGGCGGCACAGGCGTCAGGTTCATCGAAGCTCGCGGGCTACCAATCGTCGACGTGGTACTGCGTTTCAAGGCGGGCACCAGCCAGGACACTGACCAGTCTGGCCTGGCAGCCCTGACACTCTACATGCTTGACGAGGGCAGCCAGCGACATACGGCTGCCCAACATGCCGAGCACCTGGAGCGCCTGGGCGCGATCACCAAGAAAGAGATAGGGCTGGAGCACGCCACGCTCAGCCTGCGCAGCCTTGGCAACAAGGCAAGACTCGATGCTGCCTTGGAGCTGTTCATCGACCTGGCTGCCAATCCTGCATTTGCGCCGCTTGCACTGGACAAGATAAAACCGCGGTTACAACGGCTGACCGCATCGCAAGAACGGCAGCCTGACATGAGGGCGTGCAGCGAAGCGTTCCGTCATTTGTTCCATGGCCACCCTTATGGCAACTATCTGGGAAGTACCCATCAGGGAATACAGGCGGTAACCGTCCAGGACCTGCGCAGGTTCCATCGACGCGCCTATGCTGCCAGCAACCTGGAAATGGTCATGGTGGGGGACCTTTCCTTGAGCGAAGCCCAAGCTATCGCGCAACGGATCAGCCAGGCCTTACCCCAGGGCTGGACAGCCGCTGCACTGCCCCCCGCACCTGTGGCAACCAGCGCAACGATCAATATCGAGCAGCCCGGTGCAAGTACCACGAACTGGTTCGCTCTGCCCATCGATGTGCCGGCCAACGACCCCGAGTTTCTCCCCCTGCTAATGGCTAGCGCTGTACTTGGAGGCGGCTTCGAATCGCGGTTGATGACAGAATTGCGCCAACGTCGCGGCCTTACCTACTCGATCTACAGCACGATAACGTCATTGAGCGCGGGAGGCGTGTTCGCCATTGAATGGGATATCGCGTCCCGATACGCTCAAGCCTCCCAGGCCCTGGTAGCAACCTTGCTGGACGAGTTCATCGACAAAGGGCCAACCCAGGCGGAATTGCAGCTCGCCCGCAAGCAACTGGCCGGTAGCTTGCTGCGTACCGTTGCGCAGAACCAGAGTGTGGCAGCATTGCTTGCCGAAATTACCTATCAACGCCAGCCGGACGATTATCTGAACACCTGCATCGAGCGCATCGGTGCTATCACCCCGACAGATGTCCGCTCGGTCATGCAACGTCGGCTGAATCTCGGCCAGAAGGTCCTGGTAAGTGTCGGCCCTGGCGTCGAGCAGCAACCGCTACCGCCTACCGACCAATAGCGCAGGTACAGTGGCGCTGTTTCATGGCACTCTAGGCAGGCACATCACGAGTCGCCCAGCATGCCCAGCTCCAGCGCCACCTTCCGTCCGGCCATCGGCCTGTCCAACCCTCACCTGCAAACCCTGTGGGGGCCTCTGTGGCGCAAGCTGCCCGACCTGCCGCGCAACCGCGAGCGACTGTGGCTGGCCGATGGCGACTTCATCGACCTGGACTGGCACGGCCCGCACCAACCCCATGCTCCCCTGGTAATGGTGCTGCACGGGTTGACCGGCTCATCCCATTCGCCCTACGTCAAAGGCTTGCAGCAAGCGTTGCAAGGCTGCGGCTGGGCCAGCGTGGCAGTGAACTGGCGCGGTTGTTCGGGCGAACCCAACCTGCTGCCGCGCAGTTACCACTCCGGTGCCAGCGAAGACCTGGCAGAAATCGTCAGCCACCTGCGTGCCCAGCGCCCCTTGGCACCGCTGTACGCGGTGGGCTACTCGCTGGGGGGCAATGTGCTGCTCAAGTACCTGGGCGAAAGCGGCCTCGCCAGCCAGCTGGAAGCCGCAGTGGCGGTGTCGGTGCCGTTTCGTCTGGACCACTGCGCTGACCGTATCGGCCAGGGTTTCTCGAAGGTGTACCAGGCGCATTTCATGCGCGAGATGCTGGCCTACGTGCAACTCAAGCAGCGGCACTTTCACGACAACGGCCTGCATGAGCGGCTGGCAACGCTGCAACGGCTGGAACCACTGGGCAAGCTGCGCACGTTCTGGGACTTCGATGGCAAGGTCACGGCGCCGCTGAACGGCTTCCGCGACGCGCATGACTACTATCGCCGCTCATCGAGCCATTTCTTCCTCGGCCGCAACCGCACGCCGACACTCATCATCCATTCCAGCGACGACCCATTCGTTTCAGGCCACAGCCTGCCCACGGCGCGTGAACTGGCGCCGCAGACCCGTTTCGAACTGCACAGCCGGGGCGGCCATGTGGGGTTCGTCGATGGCAGCCTGCGCAACCCGGGGTATTACCTGGAACGGCGGATTCCGCAATGGCTGTTGCAAGGCCAGTAGAGCAGTACCGGCCTCATCGCCAACAGGCCGGCGATGAGGCCGGTACTGCTTATTCGCCAGTCGCTACGCCATGCGCCGGGTCGTTGATCCACTCACTCCAGGAGCCGGCATACAGCTTGCCCAGCGGGTACCCCGCCAGGGCCAGGGCAAACAGGTTGTGACAGGCGGTCACGCCTGACCCGCAATAGGCAACCAGCTGCTCTGGCGCACGCCCCGCCAGCTTTTCAGCAAAGCGCTGTCTAAGCTGCTCCGCCGGCAGGAAGCACCCGTCAGCCCCCAGGTTGTCGGTGAACGCTGCGCACTGGGCGCCTGGGATATGCCCCGCCACCGGGTCGATCGGCTCCACTTCCCCACGAAACCGCGGCAAGGCACGCGCGTCGAGCAAAGTCAGGTCATCTGCACCCAAGCGCTTGGCCAGATGCCCGGCATCGATCAGCAGCTTGGCGTCCGGCTCACCTGCGAAGGTGCCTTCCCGCTTGGCTGGCGGGTCCAGGCTCAGCGGCAGGTGTGCCGCATGCCAGGCCTTCAGCCCGCCGTCGAGGATTGCCACACCGCTGCGCTTGCCCAGCCAGGCCAGCAGCCACCACGCCCGGGCGGCAAAGGCACCGGGGCCGTCGTCGTACAGCACCACCTCGCTGTCATTGTCCAGGCCCCACTCACGCAGGCGTTCGACCAGCCGGCGCGCATCGGGCAATGGGTGGCGCCCGGTGCGTCCTTTGCTCACCGGCCCGCTCAGGTCACGCTCCAGATCGGCAAAATGCGCCCCGGCAATGTGCCCCTGGGCATAGCTGCGTTGGCCATAGTCCACATCCTCCAGAGCAAAGCGGCAGTCGAGTATCACCAATTTGGGCGAGCCCAGACGCTCGGCCAACTGCTGCGGGGTGATCAATTGCGCAAGGGGCATGACAATCTCCTGATCGATGGCACTTGGGCCCCAGCTACTGCTCCAGGGCCTGGTTGAACGGTACATGGAACTCCTGGCACAGGGCATCCACGGCATTGCGGGCATTATCGGTGACGAAGCCAAGCTCCAGCACCAGCACCTGGTAGACGCCGCGCTTGAAGGCTTCCTCCCCCAGGTGTGCTGAATGCTCCCGCGTGGTACTGAGAAACCGTACCCAGGAGGTCAGCACGATCCAGGCGTTGATGGTCAGCGATTCGATTTGTGCAGGGGTCATGGCCAGGATGCCCGCCTCGACGAAGCCACGGTATATCGCTTGGCCCTGGCGCAGGCAGCGCTCGGAAAAGCGTCGGTAACGGGCGGCCAGCTCCGGGTCACTGTCCAGCAGATGCTCCAGGTCCCGGTGCAGGAAGCGGTAGTTCCACATCGCTGCCAACAGGGCCTTGAGGTAGAAGCGCTTGTCCTCGACGGTCGCTACCCGGCCTTGCGGCGGGCGCAGGAAGCTGTCCACCAGTTCCTCATACTGGCTGAATAACAGGGCGATGATCGCCTGCTTGTTGGGGAAGTGGTAGTACAAGTTACCGGGTGAGATTTCCATGTGTGCGGCAATATGGTTGGTACTGACGCTGCGTTCACCCTGCTGGTTGAACAACTCCAGGCTGTTCTGCACGATGCGCTCTCGGGTCTTCATGCGCGGCGCCATGCTCGGCTCCCAGTCTGCGGGCTTCATCAAAAGGTCATCTTACGGCGTATCGAGGGTGGAGTGCACCGCCCGAAAGCGCGAAAAAAGTCCCACCATCGGCCGAATTAGAGTATAGGCTCTAGGGATTTCCGGCCCGGACTCGACGCTGCCATGAATACGCCTAGCGCCCTGCCTCTTGTGCAATCCGACACCGACCTGGCGGCGATGTTCGCTGCCCAGCGTCGGGCTTTTGCCGGCAACCCGTTGCCACCCGCAGCGCAGCGGCGGCAATGGCTGAAAAGCCTGCGCCAGGCCTTGCTGGCCGATCAGACGCAGTTGATCGATGCCATCGGCCAGGATTTTGCGGGGCGCAGCGCCGACGAGACCTTGCTGGCCGAGCTGCTGCCTTGCATGCAAGGCCTGCGCCACGCCGAAAAGCATCTGCAACGCTGGATGCGCGCCAGCCGGCGCCGGGTCAGCCTGGCCTTCCAGCCGGCCCGCGCGCAGGTGCGTTATCAACCCTTGGGCGTGGTCGGTATCATCGTGCCGTGGAATTACCCGCTGTTCCTCGCCATCGGCCCGCTGACCGGCGCCCTGGCAGCCGGCAACCGGGTCATGCTCAAGCTCAGCGAAGCTACACCGGCCACGGGCCTGGCGCTGAAACAGCTGCTGGAACGGGTGTTCCCCAGTGACCTGGTCAGCGTGGTGCTCGGCGAGGTCGAGGTAGGCCAGGCCTTTGCTCGCCTGCCTTTCGACCACCTGCTGTTCACCGGCGCCACCAGCGTGGGGCGTCAGGTGATGCTGGCTGCGGCACACAACCTGACCCCGGTCACACTGGAATTGGGCGGCAAGTCACCGGCGATTGTCTCGGCTGACGTAGCGCTGGACAGCGCCGCCGAGCGCATCGCCTTCGGCAAGACGCTGAACGCTGGCCAGACCTGCGTCGCCCCCGACTATGTGCTGGTGCCGCGCGAGCGGCTGCAAGCCTTCAGCGACGCCTACCAGCGGGCTGTGCGCCGGTTGTACCCGCGCATCGCCGACAACCCCGACTACACCGCTATCATCAACCCGTCCCAGCTGCAGCGCTTGCAACGGCTGTTGGACGATGCCCGCGCCAAAGGCGCGCAGGTGCTCGACCTGTACCCTGACGAAACCCGCCAGGGCCGGCGCCTGCCACCACACCTGTTGCTGGGGGTGCATGACGACATGCAGGTGATGCAGGACGAGATCTTCGGCCCACTGCTGCCGCTGGTGCCCTACGACGACCTCGAGCAGGCGCTGGCCTACGTCAACCAACGGCCGCGCCCGTTGGCGCTGTACTACTTCGGCTATGACCGCGCTGGCCAGGAGCAGGTACTGCGCCACACCCATTCCGGCGGTGTGTGCCTGAACGACACCCTGCTTCACGTGGCTCAGGACGACCTGCCATTCGGCGGCATCGGGCCTTCGGGCATGGGCCACTACCATGGCCGCGACGGCTTCCTGACCTTCAGCAAGGCCAAGGCGGTACTGGCCAAGCAACGTCTCAATACCGCACGGCTGATCTACCCGCCTTATGGCAAAGCCTTGCAACGCCTGGTCTACAAGCTGTTCATCCGCTGAGGGGCAGCCCATGCACCGCCGCGAACTGTTGCGTTTCAGCCTGGGTGCCAGCCTCGTGCTGGCCGGCACCAGCCTGGTCGGTTGCCGCGCCCAAACCGCCGCGACCGGCTACGACATCCTGCGCGACGATGACCTGCCGCTACTGGGTGCGCTGATCCCGGTGGTACTGGCCGGCACGCAGGCCACCGAAACCCTGGTGCTGCACAGTCTCGACCACAAGCTGTCGGCGTTGTCGCCAGAAATGCTCAAGCTCACCCGGCAGCTGTTCGACGTGCTCAGCCTGCCGCTGACTCGCGGCCCGCTGACGGGAATCTGGGGTGCCTGGGAACACGCCAGCCCCGCGCAAGTCAGGGCCTTCCTGCAGCGTTGGCAGGACAGCTCACTGAACCTGCTGCGCATGGGTCACGCATCGCTGCTGCAATTGCTGCAGATGGCCTGGTATGAACGCCCTGAATCCTGGGCCGCCTGCGGCTACCCGGGCCCACCGAAGATCTGACAACGAAGAGCAGCGCAGATGCCTGTACCTGACCCGTTTCGCCAAGGCCTGGAGCGCGGCTGGATTACCCACGACGCCTCGCGCCTGGAGCAAGACCTCACCCTGGAGGCCGATGTTGCGGTGATCGGCAGCGGTGCCGGTGGTGCTACCAGCGCGCAGATGCTCAGTGCCGCCGGCTTCAAGGTGCTGTTGATCGAAGAAGGCCCATTGAAGACCAGCAGCGATTTCCATCTGCTGGAAAACGAAGCCTACGCCAACCTGTACCAGGAAGGCCTGGGCCGCATGAGCAAGGATGGCGCCATCACCATCCTTCAGGGCCGGGCCGTGGGCGGCACCACGCTGGTGAACTGGACCTCGAGCTTTCGCACCCCGCCCCAGACGCTGGCGCACTGGGCGTCGGCGCACAACGTGAGCGGCCTGGGCGAAGCCCAGATGCGCCCGTGGTTCGAACGCATCGAACAGGAGCTGGGCATCACTCCCTGGGCGCTGCCGCCGAATGCCAACAACGACGTGTTGCGCCGTGGCTGCGAGCAGCTGGGCTACCGCTGGGCAGTGATCCCACGCAACGTGCGCGGCTGCTGGAACCTGGGTTATTGCGGCATGGGTTGCCCGGTGAATGCCAAGCAATCAATGCTCGTGACCCGCATTCCCGCCACCCTCGAGCAAGGCGGCGAGCTGCTCTATCTGGCCCGGGCCGAGCGCTTCGAGCACAACGGCGAACGCATCCTCGGCCTGACCTGCCAGGCGCTGGACAGCCAGGGCCTACACCCTACAGGCCGCCTGGTGCGCATTCGCGCCCGTCACTACGTGGTTGCCGGTGGCGGCATCAACAGCCCGGCGCTGCTGCTGCGGTCCGCCGCGCCCGACCCGCACGGCCGCCTGGGCAAACGGACCTTCCTGCACCTGGTGAACTTCAGCGCGGCCCGCTTCAACGAGCGTATCGACCCCTATTACGGCGCCCCGCAGTCCGTCTACAGCGACCACTTCCAATGGCAAGGTGGCGTCGATGGCCCGATTGGCTACAAGCTGGAGGTACCGCCATTGCACCCGGCCCTGGCCAGCACCCTGCTGGGCGGATACGGCGAGGAAAATGCCCGACGCATGGCCGAGCTGCCACATACCCATGTGATGCTGGCGCTACTGCGCGATGGCTTTCACCCGCAAAGCCAGGGTGGCACCGTGGAGCTGCGCGGCGATGGCTCACCCGTGCTCGACTATCCGCTCACTGACTATCTGTACGACGGTTTGCGCCGCGCCTACCGCAGCATGGCGCAAATCCAGTTCGCCGCCGGCGCCACCCAGGTTACCGCCGTGCACAGCGATGCCAGTGCCGCGTCCAGCCTGCAACAGGCCTTGGCCATGATCGACCGCTTGCGCCTGGAGCCGTTTCGCACGCGCCTGGGCAGCGCCCACGTGATGGGTGGTTGTGCCATGGGCGAGGACCCGCGCCAGGCGGTATGCGACAGCCTGGGCCGCCATCACCAGCTGCAAAACCTGTCGATTCACGACGGTTCGCTGTTCCCCACCAGCATCGGCGCCAACCCGCAATTGTCGGTGTATGCCATCAGCGCCAGGCTCAGCGAGGCCCTGATCGCCCGCCTGGCACACAGCGCATGACAACGAACACGGCCCCTGTCTATAGTGCCATCAGCCGGCCGCATGACTTGGCCGGGCGCAGTCGCTGCGCTACCATCCGACTCCCCAACGCACTCCAGCCAGGATGACGCGATGAACCGAGTGTTGTACCCGGGTACTTTCGACCCCATTACCAAAGGCCATGGCGATCTGGTCGAACGCGCCTCGCGGCTGTTCGACCACGTGATCATCGCCGTGGCAGCCAGCCCCAAGAAAAACCCGCTGTTCCCGCTGGAACAACGGGTGGAGCTCGCCCGTGAGGTCACCAAGCACCTGCCCAATGTCGAAGTCATCGGCTTCTCCTCGCTGTTGGCGCATTTTGCCAAGGAACAGGGCGCGAACGTGTTCCTGCGCGGCCTGCGGGCGGTATCCGACTTCGAGTACGAGTTCCAGCTGGCGAACATGAACCGGCAACTGGCCCCTGATGTCGAGAGCCTGTTCCTCACGCCTTCGGAGCGTTATTCGTTCATTTCCTCGACCCTGGTCCGGGAAATCGCCGCATTGGGTGGTGATATCAGCAAATTCGTCCACCCGGTGGTGGCCGACGCGCTGACCGAACGCTTCCGGAAGTAAGCCAGACAGCTGATTGTCGCGCCCGCGTGCACTGCGGGCGCGAATGCGGCACAATTGTGCCCACTGCGTTGAACATGCCCGGGCGCTGAGCCCCGGCCGGAGTCCCCATGTCCCTGATCATCACCGACGATTGCATCAACTGCGACGTCTGCGAACCCGAGTGCCCGAACGAGGCCATCTCCCAAGGCGAAGAGATCTACGTGATCGACCCTAACCTGTGCACCCAGTGCGTGGGCCATTACGACGAGCCGCAATGCCAGCAAGTTTGTCCGGTCGACTGCATCCCGCTGGATGAAGCGCACCCGGAAACCGAAGAAGAGCTGATGGCCAAGTATCGCCGGATTACCGGCAAGGCCTGAACCCACAGGCCTGCGCGGCACCTGTAGGAGCGGCCTTGTGTCGCGATGGGGCGCGCAGCGGCCCCAGCAACTTCTGCAGCTGAGCTGAAATTCCTGG
>MTEX01011251.1_pt3 | contig 16013 bp, 17 predicted proteins | sample 1042691 | NCBI WGS metagenome assembly MTEX01 (sample SAMN06185810, study PRJNA358809) | soil metagenome | isolation source: soil biostimulated with molasses as carbon source | place: India | collected 2015-05-23
CCGGCGACAGCGATTGGCTGCTACCCGATGAAGAGCGCATCGAGCGTAACCGGCGCCTCACTGTCGAGCCTCTCGACGGGGAGGCGAGTGCCCCCAGCGAGACGGCGGTGGCCAGTGCGGAGCAGGTCGCCGGACCGGCTCCCTCAGCAGAGCCGGAGCGCACGCCCGAGCCCCGCGTGGATGCCGAAGCGGCCGTTGCCACACAGCAGCAGCCGGAAGCCCAGCAGCAGCCAGAGCCCCAGCCCGAACCCGAACCGCAGCCGGCGGCACAGCCCGAACCGGATGCCGGCACACAAGTGGCGGGTGAGCCGGAACGCCAGCCCGCAAGTGCTGGTCGTACCTATACACCGGTAGATGAGGTGCCCTGGCAGTGGCCCGCGGACGGTGAGCTGATCGGCCGTTTCGGTGAAGGCGGAAGCATAACGGCCGGCATTGATATTGCCGGACAAAAGGGGCAACCTGTCAGAGCAGCCGGTCCCGGTATCGTGGTCTATGCCGGCAGCGGGGTACGGGGTTACGGCAACCTGATCCTGCTCAAGCACAATGACCAGTACCTGAGCGCCTATGCCCACAACGACAGCCTTCGCGTGACGGAGAACGATGTGGTCGAGGCCGGTCAGGTGATCGCCACCATGGGCGACAGCGATGCCGAGAGCGTCAGGCTGCATTTCGAGGTGCGCAAGGATGGCCAGCCTCAAGACCCTCTGAAATACCTGCCGGAGCGATAGTCGCCAGTGTGGCTGTCGCCGGGTTGGCAAGGTGGTCATCGGCGCTCACCGGCGCCGCTGAGGAGTCAATAACAATAGAGCTCTGCATGCGGTAAGCATGCAAGAGAAAACGGCATTTCAGGACGAAACCACGGGGTAGCAACCGATGAGCATGCTTGAACGGGACCTTCAGGATGTTGATCTCGAAGACGTCACCGAGGCCGATGAGGACCTCGGTACGGAGTCGGACAGCTCGGCCAGCGACAGCGACGACGATACCGCCTTCGAAAAGGCGCTCAGTCGCGAAGACAAGCACTATCACCATAGTCTCGACGCCACCCAGATCTATCTCAACGAGATCGGCTTCTCGCCTCTGCTGACACCGGAAGAGGAGGTCTACTACGGCCGCCTGGCCCAGAAGGGCGATCCGGCAGGCCGGGCGAGAATGATCGAATCCAACCTGCGGCTGGTGGTCAAGATCGCCCGTCGCTATCTCAATCGCGGCCTGACGCTGCTCGACCTGATCGAAGAGGGCAACCTCGGACTGATCCGGGCGGTGGAGAAGTTCGATCCCGAGCGTGGCTTCCGCTTCTCCACCTATGCCACCTGGTGGATTCGCCAGACCATCGAGCGGGCGCTGATGAACCAGACCCGCACCATCCGTCTGCCGATCCACGTGGTCAAGGAACTCAACATCTACCTGCGTGCGGCTCGCGAGCTGACCCAGAAGCTGGATCACGAGGCCACGCCGGAGGAGATCGCCGACTATCTCGACAAGCCGGTCGAGTCGGTGAAGAAGATGATGGGGCTCAACGAGCGCGTCTCCTCGGTGGACTACCCCATGGGCGGCGAGAGCGACAAGCCGCTGATCGAGACCCTGGCCGACGACAACGAGCAGGGGCCCGAGTCGTCGCTGGTCGACATCGACGTCAAGCAGCATGTCGATGAGTGGCTGGCGGAGCTGACCGAGAAGCAGATGGAAGTGGTCATCCGCCGTTTCGGCCTGCGCGGGCACGAGGCGGCGACCCTGGAAGAGGTCGGTGACGAAATCGGCCTGACCCGCGAGCGGGTACGCCAGATCCAGGTCGAGGCACTCAAGAAGCTGCGTCGCGTACTCGAGAAGCAGGGCCTCTCGATGGACAACATCTTCAACGAGTAACGGCAGATCGAGCAGAAGCAGCCGACCTTCGGGTCGGCTGCATATTTTCTGCATGCTGATGCGTTATCATTAGCATCCTCATCATGCAGGGATGAACAAGGAAACGATCAATGCATCGCTCACCATTCACGAGGCGCTTTCAGCGCCGTGGCCTTGCGGCAATCGTGGGCCTCGCCATGGCAGGCAACGTGCAGGCTGCCGACCTGTGGACCATCGCCCAGGATGCGCTGGCCAACGATGCCGAGCTGGCTTCGACCCGCTCCGGCTTCCAGGCCACCGAGGCGGCGCGGGACGTACAGCGCGGCACCTTGCTGCCGCAGATCGGCATCGGCGGCAGCGTCAGCCATACGCGAACCTACTCGAGCCCCGCTCAGGGAGCGGCCGGCCGGGTCCAGGAGGGCGCCGAGGAACTGGGGGCCGGTGCTCCTGCCTTCGACCAGGACGATACGGTGAACAGTGTCGGCATCAGTCTCGATGCCGAGCAGGCGCTCTACGACCCGACCCGACGTGCCCAACTGCAGCGTGCCGAGAGGGAGATAGATCGTGACGCGCTGGGCCTGGAAGCGACCCAGCAGCAGCTGCTCTTCAACGTGGCCAACGCCTACTTCGAGATACTGCGAGCGCACGACATCCTCAGTGCCCGTCGTGCCCAGGAAACCGCCATCAGTCGCCAGCTCGAGCAGGCGCGGGAGCGCTTCGAAGTCGGCTTGATCGCCATTACCGACGTGCACGAAGCCCAGGCTCGCTTCGACCTGGCGCGGGCTCAGCGCATCGCGGCGGAAGGGGCCATGCAGGTCAGCTTCGAGGCGCTGGAGCGGCTGACCGGCCACCGCTACGACAGTATCGATGCCCTTGACGAAGAGGTGCCCATTGCCTCGCCGCAGCCGGCCGACCGCGAGGAGTGGGTGGCGCTGGCCATGGCCAACAGCCCGATGGTGCTGATGGCCGAAGCGGGTATCGAGGTGGCGAGAAGCACCCTCGAGGTCTCCCGGGCCGGCCAGCGTCCGGTGGTGTCGGCATTCGCCAACTACGGTTGGGCGGACACCGATCGCAGCGGTACGGCGCATCAGTCGGAGAGCCAGGTCGGGCTGCGTGCCAGCCTGCCGCTCTACACCGGCGGTTCGACCCAGGCGCAGATTCGTCAGAGCGGCTTCCTGCTCGAGGCCACGCAGTACGACTTCGAGGCGCAGCGACGCGACACCATCCAGCAGGTCCGTTCGCTGTTCACCCGGGTGAACAACGACGTCGAGACCGTCGAGGCGCGTCGCCAGGCGATCATCTCCAACCAGAGCGCGCTGGAAGCGACGCGCTCGGGCTACGAGGTGGGTACGCGCAACATCGTCGACGTGCTCAACGCCGAGCAGAACCTGTTCAATGCCATCGCCGAGCATGCCGAGGCGCGCTACGACTACGTGCTGGGGCTGCTGCAGCTACAGCTGCAGGCAGGCATACTCGGAGCGGACTCCATTCAGGCAGTCAACGCCTGGCTGTCCGACGAGGAACGGGTCTCGCTGGAGCTGCCGGATGAGGCCAACGACAATCCGGTCATGAACATCGGTGAGCGGCCTCGGGCGCCTTCGTGAAAAATTACGAAATCGCCGCTAAAAAGCGTAGATAATCACATGAGCCACCGAGTAATCGGTGGTTTCTTTCGTGAAGCGGCTTGAGTTATGAAAGATAATACTGCGCTGTTACCCATCAGCGGAGGTTGCCATGGCCAGGCCCCTGGTTGCAGACATCGATCTTGACGCCCTGCGTCACAATTATGCCCTGGCGCGTGAGCTGGCCGGGGAGAGCCGGGCTCTGGCCGTGATCAAGGCCGATGCCTACGGGCACGGTGCCGTGGCGTGTGCACTGGCTCTCGAGTCGCTGCCCGAAGGCAAGCGCCCGCCCGCCTTTGCCGTGGCCTGCCTGGAGGAGGCCGAGGCTCTGCGCCTGGGGGGCATCGCGTCGCCCATCGTGCTGCTGGAAGGCATTTTCGAGGCGGCGGAGCTGGCCCGTGTCGAGGCGCTCGGGCTGTGGATGGCGGTGCACAGCGAGTGGCAGCTCCAGGCCCTCTTGGCGTACCGTCCGGCAAGGCCGATCCCGGTCTGGGTCAAGGTCGACTCCGGCATGCACCGGCTGGGTTTTGCCCCCGAGCAGGTGGAGTCGGTGTGGCAGCGTCTGTCGGCAGCCCCCGAGTGCGCCACCGGCCTGCAGCTGATGAGCCATTTCGCCACCGCCGATGCCGTCGATGCCGGTTACTTCGAGACTCAACTGCAACGCATGCGCGACCTGGCGCAGCGCTTGCAGGCCCCGCTGTGTCTGGCCAACTCCCCGGCCACCCTGGCCTGGCCGCAGTCCCATGGCAGTTGGGTTCGTCCCGGGGTCATGCTGTACGGCAGCGACCCGCTGGAACGACCCAGCGCTGCTAGCCGCCGCCTGCAGCCGGTGATGACGCTGCGCTCCGAGATCATCGCCATGCGCGACCTGGCCGTGGGGGAGCCGGTGGGCTATGCCGGGCGTTGGCGGGCACCGCGGCCGTCGCGCATCGCGGTGGTGGCCTGCGGCTATGGCGACGGTTACGATCGGCATGCTGTCGACGGTACGCCGGTGCTGGTGGCCGGACAGCGCACGACGATTGCCGGCAAGGTGTCGATGGACATGCTGACGGTGGACGTGACCGACATCCCCGAGGCCGACATCGGCAGCGAGGTGGTACTGTGGGGGCGCTCCCGTCATGGCGCGGTGCTCAGCGTCGATGAGGTGGCCTGCTACTGCGATACCATCAGCTATACGCTGTTGACCGGTATTCTGCCGCGAGTTCCCCGGCGCTATTCGCGGCTCGACTGAGCATCGGTTCTCTTGCTCCCGAACCCGATCTGAACGGAATTCTGCATGTCCAAACGCAACTGGCCCGACTCCTACGCCCATCCTCGCTTCTGGCCTGCATGGCTGGCCATCGGCGCCATGCGGGTGGGGGCCTGGCTGCCGTGGCGGCTCAAGCTCGCCATTGGGCGCGGCCTCGGTCTGCTGGCCTGGGCGGCGGTGCCGCGCCGCCGCCATATCGTCGACACCAATCTGAGGCTCTGCTTTCCCCAGCTCGGCGACGCCGAGCGTGCCAAGCTGGTGCGCGAGACCTTCGAGGCCAATGGCATCGGTATTCTCGAGACCGCAACGGGCTGGTGTCGCGATCCCAGGCACCTGCGCCATCGCGTCACCTACAAGGGCCGCCATCATCTGGAGGCGGCCTACGCCCAGGGCAAGGGCGTGCTGGTGGTGGGCATCCACTTCTCGACGCTGGACCTGGGCGGTGCGTTGCACTCGCTCTACTTCCCTTCCGACGTGGTCTACCGGCCGCACAACAATCCGCTGTTCGACCGTTTCATGACCCGGGCGCGCAGTCGCATCTTCGGCGAGGCCATCGACCGTCACGACCTGCGCGGGGTGGTACGGCGCATCAAGGCGGGGCACATCGTATGGTATTCGCCGGACCAGGATTTCGGCCGCGACGTCAGCGTCTTCGCTCCGCTGTTCGGCATCGAGGCGGCGACCATTCGCCTGACCGCCAAGATCGCGCGGATGACCGGGGCGCCGGTGGTGCCGCTGATGTTTCATCGCAACCCGGACGATCGCACCTATACCATCGAGTGCCACCCCGCGCTGGAGGACTTCCCAAGTGGCGATGAGGTGAGCGATGCCAGGCAGGTCAACGCTTTCATCGAGCGGGCGATCGGCAAGCACCCGGAGCAGTACATGTGGCTCCATCGGCGCTTCAAGACGCGCCCCGAGGGCGAGCCTGAGCTCTACTGAGCCCGGCAGGCTCGAGCCGGGAAGTGGCAGTTTCGTACCGTGGTGTAGCAGAGCTATAACAAGGCGTCACCGGTAGTAACTTGACGCTTCGAGGAGTTCACGCAAGGCTTAAGGGCACCTGATAGGGAAACTGCGCCGAAGGAAGTTGGCGCTAAACGTGTCAAGGAGGTCCATATGCTCGGCAATGCCATGCTGTTTCTGATCATCGCCATCATTGCGGGGGTGCTGGGTTTCACCGGCATCGCCGGTGCGGCGACGACCATCGCCCAGATCCTGTTCTTCCTGTTCATCGTGCTGTTCATCGTCTCGTTGATCACTGGACGAAGGAAGCCCTAGCGTTTCCAAGGCGAACGCAACGAGGCCCCGCATGGCGGGGCCTCGTCGTTTGCGACATCCGGCGAGATCAGGCGTCGATGCGCTTGTACTTCATCCGGTGCGGGGTGTCGTTGCCGACCCGCTTGCGGTGATCCGCTTCGTAGTCGGTGTAGTTGCCCTCGAAGAACTCCACGTGGGAGTCGCCCTCGAACGCCAGGATGTGGGTGGCGATACGGTCGAGGAACCAGCGATCGTGGGAAATCACCAGAGCGCAGCCGGGGAAGGCGAGCAGCGCCTCTTCCAGTGCGCGCAGGGTCTCGATGTCGAGGTCGTTGGACGGTTCGTCGAGCAGCAGCACGTTGGCGCCCTGCTTCAGGGTCTGGGCCAGCTGCAGGCGGCCGCGTTCGCCACCGGAGAGGTCCTTGAGGAACTTCTGCTGGTCGTTGCCCTTGAAGTTGAAGCGGCCGACATAGGCGCGTGAGGAGACCTCGTAGCCGTTGATGTTGAGGATGTCCTGGCCGTCGGAGACCGCTTCCCACACCGTCTGCTTGTCTTCGAGGGCGTCGCGCAGCTGCTCCACGTAGGCGATGTCGACGGTCTCGCCGATCACCACCTCACCGCTGTCGGGCTGCTCCTTGCCGGTGATCAGCTTGAACAGGGTGGACTTGCCTGCGCCGTTGCCGCCGATGATGCCGATGATGGCCCCCTTGGGCACGGTAAAGGAGAGATCCTCGTAGAGCAGCTTGTCCTCGAAGCGCTTGGACACGCCGTGGAACTCGATCACCTTGTCGCCCAGGCGCGGGCCGGGCGGAATGTAGATCTCGTTGGTCTCGTTGCGCTTCTGGAAGTCGCCCGACTGCATCTCCTCGAAGCGGTTGAGGCGCGCCTTGCTCTTGGCCTGACGCCCCTTGGCGTTGCTGCGCACCCACTCCAGCTCGTGCTTGATCGCCTTCTGGCGCGAGGCTTCCTGCTTGGCCTCCTGCTCCAGTCGCTTCTCCTTCGATTCCAGCCACTGGGAGTAGTTACCCTCGAAGGGGATGCCGTGGCCGCGGTCGAGTTCGAGGATCCAGCCGGCCACGTTGTCGAGGAAGTAGCGGTCGTGGGTGATGGCTACCACGGTGCCGGGATAGTCGTGCAGGAAGCGCTCGAGCCAGGCCACCGATTCGGCGTCCAGGTGGTTGGTGGGCTCGTCGAGCAGCAGCATGTCGGGGCTGGAGAGCAGCAGCCGGCACAGGGCCACGCGGCGGCGCTCGCCACCGGAGAGGTGGCCGACACGGGCGTCCCAGGGTGGCAGGCGCAGCGCCTCGGCGGCGACTTCCAGCTTGCGCTCGAGGTTGTGGGCATCGGCGGCCTCGATGATGTTCTCCAGGCGCGCCTGCTCGGCGGCCAGGGCATCGAAGTCGGCGTCCGGCTCGGCGTAGGCGGCGTAGACGGCGTCCAGCTTGGTCTGCGCTTCCTTGATCTCACCCAGGGCTTCCTCCACGGTCTCGCGCACGCTCTTCTCGTCGTCGAGCTGCGGCTCCTGGGGCAGATAGCCGATGTTGATGCCGGGCATGGGGCGCGCCTCGCCTTCATGCTCCTTGTCGACGCCGGCCATGATGCGCAGCAGGGTCGACTTGCCGGCACCGTTCAGGCCCAGCACGCCGATCTTGGCGCCCGGGAAGAAGGATAGGGAGATGTCCTTGAGAATCTGCTTCTTGGGCGGAACGACCTTGCCCACCCGATTCATGGTGAAGACGTATTGCGCCATGGAATTCCACTGGAGTTGAGGGGTTCAGTGGCCACGATGATAGTGGTCGGGCAGGGCAAAGGCCAGTGTCGCCGCGATGGGGCGTTTACTCTTCTTCTTCCTCGTCGAGCATCATCCAGTCGTCTTCGATGGCGCGCTTGAGGCGGCGCTCTTCCAGCAGGGCCTCGACGCGGCGTCGGGCACGCAGGGTATCGGCACGGCTGGAGGCGCGAGGACGCACGTAGTCGTCGTCGTTCACCGCTTCGAGGAAGTCGTCGTCGTCGTGAGTGTCGTTGACAAGGGGTTCATGGCTCATGCGAAATCCTCCCATGGCCCGGTGTCGACCGCGCTGCGATCGACGTGTCGCACAACCGCTTCGCGTCCGAAGCGACGGACCTGAAGCGCCATCGGTGCCCATAAGGTCGGCACCTGACGGCTATATATATCCGGAATGAGCCGAGAGCAAGCTTAATCGCGATTTTTTTCTTCGCGCCTACAGGTCAGGGACAGGTCAGGGAATACCGTGCTCGGCCTTGAGCCGCTCCAACTCTCGCTGCGCCTCGACGCGCTCCGTGACGTCCTTCTGTACGCCGATGTAGTAGGTGAGGTTGTCGTCGGCATCGTAGACGGGGGTGATCGACAGCTCGTTCCAGAACAGGGTGCCGTCCTTGCGGTAGTTGCGCAGCACCTCCCGGCACGGCCGGCCCTCGGCCAGCGCCTTGCGGATGTTGTCCAGTGGCGCCTGGTCGCGGTCGTCATTCTGCAGGAAGCGGCAGTCCTGGTAGAGGATCTCGTCCGCGCTGTAGCCGGTGAGCCGCTCGAAGCCCTTGTTGACGTAGATGAGGATGTTTTCGTCACCTTCCTGTTCGGCGACCACGATGCCGTCCTCGGAGGCGTCGACGATGCGCTCGAGCAGTTCGGGGCTGATCAATGGGGTTCGTTTCATTCCAGGCATTCCTGTCTCGGGCTTGGCGGTTACCGATCGTGACTATTACCGAATGTCACTATGCTACATCATGGCCAGCCGGCGCCAGGTTGACAACGCCGACCGATCCCTACTCGACATCCGGCAGACGCGCTGCGGAGGCGGCGGCTCCCAGTGCCATCACGGCCAGTACCACCAGCAGCCAGTCGGTACCCAGCCACTGGGCCAGCACGCCCGTCATGCCGCCTACCACGAGCATCAGCACGCCGGTGAGGGTGTTGGAAAGCGCGACGTAGAGGGCGCGCTTGTCCTGACCCGCCATGTCGACCAGGTAGGTCTTGCGGCCCAGGCGCACCCCGGCGTGGACGATGACCAGCAGAGCATAAACCAGGGCATAGGGCCATACCTGCGCGGTCCACTCGCCCGGCAGCCAGGCAATACCGGCGCCGAGCAGGCAGCAGGCCGCAGCGCCCAGGCCGGTGTCGCGCAGCACGCTGCGGCTGGAGGCGTCGGAGCGCTTGCCCCACACCGGGCTTGCCACCATGCCGGCGAGGCCCGATACGACGATCAACAGGCCCAGCCCACCAAGCTCGGCGCCGCTCTGCTGCTGGCCGAGCAGTGCCACGTAGGGCAGTGCCAGGGCGCTGGCCAACAGCAGCGCACGTGAGAGATTGAAGTGCAGAAAGTTGCGATCCTCACGCAGCAGGCGCAGTCCCAGTTTGATGCTGCTCCAGGCGTTCTCACCGCCCTCCACGGCACCCGGCACTTCGGCGATGCGTGCTGCGCACAGTGCATTGACGGTCCAGCCCAGGGCGGCGACGCCGAGCAGCGCCGCCAGAGCCAGTTCGCCGGGGCGATCGTCGAACAGCATCAGCACGCCGCCGGCCGCCAGGGTGACGGCCCCGGCCACGCTGCCGCTCCAGCCCAGCAGGTTGCCGCGGCGCTGTTTGGCGATGGTCTTGCCCAGCACGTCCTTGGTAGCGATGGAAGAGAGCCCGCGGGCCAGCGAAAGCGCCACCAGCGTGATCAGCACCAGGCCACCGCCGAGCCCGCCCTGGCCGAACAGTGCGAGCAGGGCGAGTGCCAACGCTGCCACGGCCTGGAGACAGCCGCCGACGACCCAGGCCCACTTGCGCTGCGGCTTGAGACGAATGAAGCCGGCGACGAACAGCTGCGGCAGCAGGGCCCCCGCCTCGCGGATCGGCACCAGCAGGCCGACCATCCACAGCGGGGCGCCGATCACGCCGAGCAGCCAGGGCAGCACCAGGCGGGCGCTGGAGAGTTCGTCGGCCAGCTTGTTGCCCAGCGCGGCGAACAGGTGCAGGAAAAAGTTGCGTGGCTGCTCGTTACAGGCCTCGTCGGCGATGTCCTTGCACATGCGGCTGTCTTCATCGCCCGTCAGCCACTCGTACAGTCGCGACTGGCTGATCTCGCGCTCGCTCATCCCGGCTCCTTGGCTGCTATCATTCCCGTTCCATTGTTGCGACAGAGTTGCCGACATGTCACGCATCCGCATCCATTACTGTACCCAGTGTCAGTGGCTGCTGCGCAGCGCCTGGCTGGCCCAGGAGCTGCTCTCCACCTTCGGTGAGGAGCTGGAGGAGGTCGCGCTGGTGCCCTCCCACGGGGGCTATTTCGAGATCTTCTACGACGACGAGTCGCTGTGGGAGCGCAAGCGCGACGGCGGCTTTCCCGACAGCAAGCAGCTCAAGCAGCGGGTGCGCGACCGGCTCGACCCCGGGCGGGATCTGGGGCATATCGATCGATGAAAACCATGACCAGTGCGGCAATGCCGAATCAGGACCGCCAGGCGATTCTGTTCGGCCTGGGAGCCGTGGCGCTGTGGTCCACGGTGGCCACCGCCTTCAAGGTGGCGCTGGGCTACATGTCGCCGTTGGAGCTGATGTGGCTGGCATCTGCAGTGTCGTGGCTGCTGATGGGTGTGCTGGTGATGCGTCAGGGGCTGCTCGGCCAGGCCTTGCGCCGCGGCTGGCGCACCGCCGCCTGGGCCGGGCTGATGAACCCGGTAGCCTACTATCTGGTGCTGTTCGGCGCCTATGCCCGCCTGCCGGGGCAGGAGGCCATGGCCCTCAACTACACCTGGGCGCTGGCCATGGCCTTTCTCGCCGTGCCGATCCTCGGCCAGCGGCTGACCCGCACCGACGTGGTGGCAGGGTTGATCGCCTATTCCGGGGTGTGGGTGATCGCCACCCGGGGGCAGGTGCTCGACGTGGCCTTTGCCGACCCTCTTGGGGTAGGGCTGGCGCTGGCCTCGACGCTGCTATGGGCGCTCTACTGGCTGCTCAACGTGCGCGACGCCCGCCCGCCGTTGGTGGCCCAGTGGCAGAACTTCAGCGTCGGTCTGCCGGTGCTCACGCTGCTGATGCTGCTGGGGCCCGGTTTCAGCTGGCACGGCTGGGCGGCGTTGGGGGCCGGGGTCTACGTCGGCCTGTTCGAGATGGGCATCGCCTTCGTGCTGTGGCAGCTGGCCGTGCATCGGGTGTCGCGCACGGCGCGGGTGTCCAACCTGATCTTCCTGTCGCCGCCGGTCTCGCTGCTGCTGCTCTACCTGGTGGTGGGCGAGCCGATCCTGCTCTCCACCCTGGTCGGTCTGCTGCTCATCCTCGGCGGCCTGGGGCTGCAGCAGTGGCAGAAGGCACCGAGAGCAGCGGTTCAGGAGAGCAGCTGATATTCGAACAGCAGTTGCTTGAAGTCCTGACGCTGATGGGCGAAGAGATAGACTGAAACCTGCTCCCGCTCGGGCCAGAAGCGATAGATGACCCGGTAGCCGTCGATCAGCAGCTCACGGTAGTGGCCGATGCCCAGCTCCAGGGCCAGCCGGCAGACAGGATAGGTATGGGGGTGGGCCGTGAGCCGCTCGAGACTGGTCGTGACGAGACCCCGAGAGATCTTCTCGACATGGGGCAGCGGGAGTTGGAGCTGGTCGAGCAGGAAGTTCTCGCAGGATTCCAGAGAGAGCTCTGCCGTAGTTTCGAAGACCACTCGCAGCGGAGGGGTCATGATGATTCGCCGCGGCGTGCCTCGTGCCTGGTCTCGAGTCGGGCCATGAACTCCTCGGCGCTCATGGTCTTGCCTTCTTCACGGCTCTTCTCTCCCAGGCTCAGCAGCTTGAGCAGGGCGATGGCCTGTTCGCGGCGCTCGTGGGCGGCATACGATTCAACCACGTAGGTAGGCTTGCCCTTTTGCGTGATGACCAAGGGCTCCTCCACATCGAGTGTGGCCGCATTCTGCTTGAGGTAGCTGATGGTCTCGGTACGCATGAGTGCACTCCTGATAACATGCCGGTGGTCCAAGGATAGTCCGCAAATGGACCGCCGGCTAGCCACTCATTCCGCTGCGAGTTCGGCCAGCTGCACGCCGTTGCTCTCCAGCAGCGGCTCGAGCGCCGGCCAGACGTTGTCGAGTATGATGGGTTGGGCCTCGGCGGTGGGGTGGATGCCGTCGTCCTGCATCAGGCCTTCTTCCAGCGCCACGCCTTCCAGCAGGAACGGCACCAGTGGGGTATCGTAGGTCTCGGCCAGCCGGGTGAAGACGTCGGTGAAGGCGCGACGGTAGGCCTGCCCGTAGTTGGGCGGAATGTCGATGCCTAGCAGCAGCACTTCGGCCCCGGCGGTCTGGCTGGCCTCGATCATGCCGGCCAGATTGGCCTCCATCTGGGTCGGCGGCAGGCCGCGCAGGCCGTCGTTACCGCCCAGCTCGAGTAGAACGATGTCGGGGTCGTGCTGTCCGAGTAGCTCGGGGAGCCGGCTGGCACCGCCGCCGCTGGTCTCTCCGCTGATGCTGGCATTGACGACCCGGGCGCTGCCGTCGAGCCGCTCCTCGAGCAGGGTGACCCAGCCGGCCTCCTGTTCGAAGCCGTAAGCCGTGCTCAGGCTGTCGCCTACCACCAGCAGTATCGGACGCTCGGCTGCCAGGGTCGGAGCGGTGACCAGGGCCAGGGCGAACAGCGCGCTCCCGGCAAGGCCGGCGCCGCAGGAACGCCAGCGCGCCAGCCAGACGCCTACCAGACCAAAGGGAAAGACTTTCACCATGACCGACTCCTTGACTCGAGATGCTGTTTCGCTTGCCGCCGCTTCCGGGCGTGACGTCAAACCGATTCTACATGCTCGTCAGCTGAGCAAGCAGGTGACGAGCGGCGAGCGGCGGCTCACCATTCTGAGTGGTCTGGAGCTCGAAGTGTTCCCCGGCGAGAGCGTGGCGATCCTCGGCCAGAGCGGCGCAGGCAAGTCGACCCTGCTCGGCCTGCTGGCGGGGCTGGACGAGCCGAGCGGCGGCGAGCTGGAGCTGTTCGGCGAAACGCTCGGCAAGCTCGATGAAGATGGCCGCGCCCGGCTGCGTGCCGGTCGGGTCGGCTTCGTGTTCCAGAATTTCCAACTGCTGCCGACTCTGACGGCACTGGAGAACGTGCTGCTGCCGCTGGAGCTCTCGCCGCTGCCCGATAGCCAGTCGCGTGCCCGCGACTGGCTGACCCGGGTCGGCCTCGGTGAGCGCCTGGAGCATCTGCCCAAGCAGCTCTCCGGTGGCGAACAGCAGCGAGTGGCGTTGGCCAGGGCCTTCGTCACCGGCGCCGAGCTGGTGTTCGCCGACGAGCCCACCGGCAACCTGGATCAAGCCACCGGGGCGCGCATCATCGATCTGCTGTTCCAGCTCAACCGCGAAGCCGGCACCACCCTGGTGCTGGTGACCCACGACCAGGCGCTGGCGGCGCGCTGCGACCGCAGCCTGCGCCTGGAGGAGGGGCGGCTGATCGAACTGGTGCGCGATGAGGTGAGCGCATGAGCCGAGTCTCTACCCGGGCCGAGGGTGCCAATCTGCTGCGCCTCTCCGCCCGCGGCCTGCTGCGCGATCTGCGCGCCAGCGACGTGCGTGCGCTGTTCGTCGCCCTGGCGCTGGCGGTAGCTGCCTCGACCATGATCGGCTTCTTCCTCGACCGTCTCGACCGTGGCCTGACCCGCCAGGCCGGCCAGTTGCTCGGCGGCGACCTGGTGCTCGAACAGGGCCGCCCCTTCAGCCAGGAGCTGCGCCAGACTCTGGAAGAGGCCGGCATGACGCTGAGCGACCAGGTCGACATGGTGACCATGGTCAGCTTCGGTGATGCCTTCCAGCCGGCCAGCCTCAAGGCCGTGGACAGCGTCTATCCCCACTACGGCGAGGTCTACGTCGACCGCGGCGAGGGCCTCGAGACGGTCAGTCACGGCCCCGCTCCGGGTGAGGCCTGGGTGGCACCGCGCCTGGCGCTGCTGCTGGAGGCGGAGCTGGGCGACCGCATTCAGGTGGGCGAGGGCGAGCTGACGCTGACCGGACTGGTCGAGCGCGAGCCGGATCAGTCCGCCGGCTTCGGCAACTTCAACCCGCGTCTGATGATTCATCTCGACGATCTCGAGGCTACCAACCTGGTACAGCCCGGTGCACGAGTGGAGTTCGAGCTGCTCGCCGCCGGCCCGCCCCAGGCGCTGGACCAGCTGGCGCCGCTGCTCGAGCGCCTGCGGCGTGACGGCGTCGAGGTGCACGACGTGCGCCGCGACCGACCGGGGCTCGGCAACGCCCTGGAGCGTGCCGAGCGTTACCTGAGCCTGGCCGGGCTTGCCGCCGTGCTGCTGGCCGGGGTGGCGGTGGCCATGGCCACGCGACGCTACGTCGAGCGACATCTGGATACCGCGGCGCTGCTGCGTTGCTTCGGCGCCACTCAGCGCGATCTGACCTGGCTGTTCGCCCTGCAGCTGCTGTGGCTGGCGCTGGCGGCGTCGCTGCTCGGGGCGCTGCTGGGGTTGGTCGGTCAGGCCGCATTGCTGGCGCTGCTCACGGCCTTCCTGCCGTTGACCCTGCCGCCGCCGGGCTGGTTGCCGCTGTGGCTGGGGGTGCTGACGGCGCTGGCGGTGCTGGTCGGCTTTGCCGGCCCCACGCTGCTGCGCTTGAAGCGGGTCAGTGCGCTCAAGGTGCTGCGCCGCGAACTCGACCCGCTGCCGGCCGCGGCCTGGCTGGTGGTGCTGGTGGCCAGCCTGGTATTCGGCGGCTTGCTATGGCTCTACTCCGGCGACTTCGGCCTGGCAGCCTCGCTGCTGGTGGGCGGGCTGATCATGCTGGTGGTGCTGTGGGGGCTGGGGGGGCTGTTGCTCGGCCTGGTGCTGCGCGTTGCCGCGCGTCTGCCTCAAGGCGGTGGCAAGGGTGCGGAGCTGAGCCAGGCCCTGCGCCTGGGCGGGCGCCAGCTGGCGCGGCGGCGCTCCGCCAGCCTGGGGCAACTGCTCGCCTTCTCGGTGACCTTCTTCGCCATGGCCATGATCGCCATGGTGCGCGGCGACCTGCTCACTACCTGGCAGGACCAACTGCCCGAGGATGCGCCCAATTACTTTGCCATCAACATCCAGCCCGCCGAGCGCGAAGCGTTCATCGAGGCGCTGGAGGCCAGTGCCGACGACCGCACCGCGCTCTACCCGATGGTGCGTGGGCGCCTCACCGAGATCAACGGTGAGCCGGCCCGGGACGCCGTGCCGGTGGAATCCCGCGGCGACGGCTCGCTGCGCCGCGAGCTCAACCTCACCTGGCAGGCCGAGCTCCCCGAGGGCAACCGGGTGGTAGCCGGCCAGTGGTTCGATGCGCTGGAGCAGGCCCCGCCCAACGGCTGGCTGGGCGAGGTGGATGCCGAGCCGGCGCAGAGCGTGGTGCCGATCTCGCTGGAGGATGGGCTGGCCGAGCGCCTGGGCCTGTCGCTGGGCGATCGTCTGACCTTCACCATCGGCGGCGAGGAGATCGTCGGTGAGGTGGCCAGCCTGCGCAACCTGGACTGGGACAGCTTCCGACCCAACTTCTTCGTCATCTTCCCGCCCGGGGTGCTGGAGCGCTTCGGCCACAGCTTCATCACCGCCTTCCATCTGGAAGCGGGGCAGGGCGATACGCTGCGCCAGCTGGTACAGCGCTTCCCCGGGGTGTCGCTGCTCAACATCGACGCCATACTGGCCCAGGTGCGTGACGTCGTGGCTCAGGTGACGCGTGCCGTGGAGCTGGTGCTGGCCTTCGTGCTGCTGGCCGGGGTGAGCGTGCTGTATGCCTCCTTGACGGCGAGTCGTCCGGCACGTGCTCACGAGAGCGGCCTGCTGCGGGTGTTCGGCGCCGGCCAGAGCCTGATTTCCCGCGTGCAGGGCGCCGAGTTCGCCATCCTCGGCCTGGCCAGCGGCTTGATGGGCGCGCTGTTGGCCGAGCTGGCCACCGCCGGCATCTATATCGCCTGGTTCGACCTGGCGCCACGCCTTCACCTATGGCTTTGGGTCGTGCTGCCCCTGGGTGGCGCGGTGTTGATCGGTGCCATCGGTCATGTCCTGTCACGGGGCCTGCGCAAGCAGGCCCCGGCGGCAAGCCTGGGGCTGCTGG
>MTEX01009904.1_pt2 | contig 15996 bp, 14 predicted proteins | sample 1042691 | NCBI WGS metagenome assembly MTEX01 (sample SAMN06185810, study PRJNA358809) | soil metagenome | isolation source: soil biostimulated with molasses as carbon source | place: India | collected 2015-05-23
CGATCAACGCCCGCAGGTCATCGCGGTTGGCGGTGCGCAGCGAATTGGAAATGAACCGCGGATCTTCCGCGAGCTCGGCCTGGCGCAGCACCTGCGCGCAAAACACGCGCCATTCGCGTTCATTCTGCAGGCCCAGCATGATGGTGGCGCCACCACCCACGGGGAATGGACCGTAGGGGTAGATGGACGCGTGGGCCGCGCCCGCGCGCACGGGCGGCGTGGCGCCCTCGAACGCGTAATACATGGGAAACCCCATCCACTCGACCATGCTCTCCAGCATGGAGACGTCCAGGCGGCTGCCCAAGCCGGTTTTCTGGCGCAGCAACAAGGCGTTCAGGATCGCGGAATAGGCATACATGCCAGCCGAGATATCGGCTATGGAGCAGCCGGCCTTGACCGGATCGTCCTTGGTGCCGGTCACCGACAGGAAGCCGCTTTCGCTCTGGATCAGCAGGTCGTAGGCCTTTTTGTCCTGGTAGGGACCGCCCTCGCCATAGCCCGAAATGTCGCAGACGATCAGGCGCGGATACTTTTTGTGCAAGGCGTCAAAAGACAGGCCCAGGCGCGCGGCAGCGCCCGGCGCCAGGTTCTGCACCAGCACGTCAGCGGTTTCAAGCAGGCGTTCCATGATGCCGCCCGCCTCCTCGCGTTTGAGGTCCAGCGTCAGGCTTTCCTTGGAGCGGTTGGTCCAGACGAAATGCGAGGACAGGCCGCGCACGCGCTCGTCATAGCCGCGGGCGAAGTCGCCGCCGCCAGGACGTTCGATCTTGATGACGCGCGCGCCCATGTCCGCCAGCTGGCGGGTGCAGAACGGCGCCGCGATGGCGTGCTCCAGGCTGACGACGGTGATGCCGTCCAGGGGACGGGGGGCCTCTGTGCTCATTCGGTAAACCTCAGTTCGGCTTGGTGGGCCAGCGTGCCGTCCTGCTCAGCCCACAACTGGGCCACGCCCGGCTCGGTCAAGCGGCCGGCCACCTGGAAGGGCGTGGGCGAAATCAGCGGGCGCAAGCCGCGATATGAAAGGTGCGTCAGGCGCGCCGCGGGGTGCGCGCGGGTAAACGCGGCGACCATCTCCGTGGCGATGAGCGGGCCGTGCACCACCAGGCCGGGATAGCCCTCGGTGCCGGTCACGTAGGGATGGTCGTAGTGAATACGGTGGCCGTTGAAGGTCACGGCCGAATAGCGGAACAGCAGCACGGAAGAGGGTTCGACGGTGTCGCGCCACTGCGCTTGCGGCGCGGGTTCGCTGCCAGTGAGCTTGGGTGGCGTCGGCTGGCGGTAGACGATGTCCTGTTCTTCGTGGATGGCCACTTCGCCCTCCTGGCGGTACTCGTGGCGCACCGTCACGAATAGCAATGCGCCGGTGCGTCCCGTCTTCTCTTTGACGTCGATCACGGTGGATTCGCGTTCGGCGGGCACGCCGACCTTCAGCGGCCGGCGGAATTCGACCCTGCCGCCCGCCCACATGCGGTTGCGGTCCTGGGCCGGCGGCAGGAAACCTCCGCGGGCGGGGTGGCCATCCGTCCCCAGTCCGTCCATATCCACCGCGGAGATGAAGAACGCCCATTGCCACAACGGCGGCAAGGCATCGCCCTGGCCCGGCACGGGGCCGCCCAGGGTGGCCGCGATGCGCGCGGCATGGCCGGGATCCATGGCGTCCGCCTTGCGTTCACCGCTGCCGATCCACGCGGCCGGATCTGTAGATGTCATGCCGATATCCTCTGCTGGGGTTTTTACAGCCTGAAGCATGCCCGCAAGCCGTCCCCCTTGTGAATTCGTTTTTGCTCAAGGCGGGGTTTGCCCCGCCTGAATCGACCGGCCCGGCCTCCCGGTGCGCCGTCCCGCGCCGTAATATATGGCCCATGCACTTCGACCTCGCCGACCTACGCCTGTTCATCCACATCGCCGAATCCCCCAGCCTGACTCAGGCTGCCAAACGGGCGCACCTGTCCCTGGCAGCCGTCAGCGTGCGCATCAAGGCGCTGGAGAACCAGCTCAACTCCCGCCTGCTGTACCGCGACAGCCGCGGCGTGGAAATCACGCCCGCCGGCCAGAAACTGCTGCAGCATGCGCGGGTCATCATGCGCCAGGTGGATCACCTGAAACATGACTTCCAGGAGCAGGCCGACGGCGATGCGGGCCATATCCGCATCTTCGCCAATACCACTGCGGTGACGGAATTCATGCCGGACATCCTGGCGCACTTCCTGTCCGGGCACCCCGGCGTCACCGTGGACCTGCAGGAACGCCTGACCCGCGACATCGTGCGCGGCGTGCTGGATGGCACCACCGACCTGGGCATCGTGGCCGGCCCGGTCGACGCGCCCGAATTGCAGACCATCCATTTCAGCACCGACAAGCTGGTGCTGGTGGTGCCCAATGGACATCCGCTGCAAGACCAGGAAAAGATCAAGTTGGCCGAGGCCGTGCGCTATCCCTTCATCACCATGCACGAAGGCTCCACGCTGGTCGCATTCCTGCGCGACCAGCTGGAACAGGTTGGGCAACGCCTGCCTCAGCGCATCCAGCTCTACAGTTTCGATTCGATCTGCCGGATGGTGCAGGCGGGAGTCGGCGTGGGCGTCATACCCGACTCCGCCGCGCGGCGCTATGGCTCTGACATGAAACTGCGCGTGGTCGAGCTGGACGAGCCCTGGGTGGTGCGCGAACGCAAGCTGCTGGTGCGCGACATCGACGCCCTGCCGGGCTGCGCTCGCGAACTCATCGAACAGATCCAGGCTGCGCGGACTCCCTGAACTCGAAGCGTCGCCAGCGCCATTCAGGTGCCGGTGAATGCCGGCGCGCGTTTTTGCGCGAACGCCCGCATGCCTTCCAGGTAGTCGTCGGTGTAGCCCAGCTCACGCTGCAAACGGCATTCCAGGTCGAACTGCTGCGCCAGCGTGTTGCCGCTGGAGGCGTGCAGCGCAGTCTTGGTGGCCGCGTAGGCGCGGGTGGGCCCGGCCGCCAGCGTGTCGGCGACCTCCGCCAAAGTGTCGGCCAGCGCGCCATCCGGCACCACCCGCCAGATCAGCCCCCACGCTTCCGCCTGCCTGGCGCTGAGCGCTTCGCCGAACAACGCGGCGCCCATCGCTCTTGCTGATCCCACGAGGCGCGGCAGGAACCAGGTGCCGCCGGCATCCGGCAGCAGGCCAATCTTGCTGAAAGCCTGCACGAAGCGCGCCGACTCCACCGCAAATACCACGTCGCAGGCAAGCGCCAGGCTGGCGCCCGCGCCGGCGGCGACGCCGTTCATCATGCACACCACCGGCACCGGCAGCGCATGCAGCCGGCTGATGAGGGGCCGATAGCATTTCTCCAGGATCAGGCTCAGATCGCGGCGCGAGCCGTCTTCGGCGGGCTTGCGCTCGCCGAGGTCCTGTCCCGCGCAAAACCCGCGTCCCGCGCCCGTGATGATGAGGCCTCGAAGCCCGCTGTCGGCTTCCAAGACATCCAATGCGCGAGCCAGCTCCGCATGCATGACTTCCGTGAAACTATTCAGCCGGTCAGGCCGGTTCAGCGTGATGACGCCCACGCCCCGTTCCAGGGTGAAGCGGATCTGTGTATAGCCCCCGCCGACTGCTTGCGCTGCTGCCGCCGCGTTCATGCCTCTTCCTCCAGTACGGCCAGTTGTTCGGCGCTATCGCCCAGCAGCTGATCCACAATAGTGAGCCGCTTGAAGTAATCGCCCACCTCCAGCTCGTCAGTCATGCCCATGCCGCCATGCAGCTGCACCGCCATCTGCGCTACCAGGCGCCCGGCGCGCGCGGCTTCCAGTTTGGCCGAGGCGATCATGCGGCGGCGCTGCGCCGTATCGGTTTCAGTCAGGGCCGCCACCGCCACATAAGCCATGGACAAGGCCAGTTCCTTGGCCGCCAGCATTTCCGCCAAGCGATGCTGCAAGGCCTGGAACGACGCCAGCGGCTGCCCGAACTGCTTGCGCGCCTTCAGGTAGTCGACGGTGATCTCCAGCAGCCGCTCCATCGCGCCTGCCGCGTGCGCGCAAAGCGCGGCCGTGCCCCAATGCAGGGCCTGCGCCAACGCCCCCTCCGCCGTGGCGCCTTCGGCAAGCAAGGCATCGGGCGGCAGGCTGACTGCATCCAGATCCAGCCGCGCGCAACGCGCGCCGTCCAGCGTGGGCGTATCGGTAACCTGCACCCCCGCCGCATCAGCCGGCACGGCGAGCAGCAAGGTCTGCCCGTCATCGCCGCGCGCGCTCAGCAACCAGGCCGTGGCAGCTCCACCGTGCCAGACCAGATGTTTGACGCCGTCCAACCGCCAGCCTTCGGCGGTCCTGGCCGCGCGACAGTCGCGCGGATCGACGTCATAGCGGCGGCCGGGTTCCTGATACGCCACGCTGACGATGGCATCGCCCGAGGCGATCGCGGGCAGCCAGAGGCCACGCGCCTCCCCGCCGCAGGCCTCGAGCAGCGCCGCGCCCATGACCGCGCTGGGAATGACCGGTTCCGAAACCAATCCGCGCCCCAGTTCCACGTGGACTGGCAGCAGGCTGGCAGGCACTTCGCCAAAACCGCCAAAATCCTGTGGGATAGTCAGGCCCAGCACGCCCAGTTCCGCCAGCGCGGCCCAGGCGTCGGCATCCAGCCTGCCCGCCGCCTGGCGCGCGCGGCGGCGGGAATGCGTCCACTCCTGATCCACCAGGCGGCGCAGGCTGTCGGCCAGCATGCGCTGTTCTTCGGTATAGATGAAATCCATGCGTCGTCTTCCTGTCGGGGTTGCGCGGGAACGGGGCCTACAGGCCCAACACCAGGCGGGCGATGATGCCCTTCTGCACTTCGGTGGTGCCGCCATAGATCGAGGTCTTGCGCATATCGGCGTAGCCCGCGCCGGCCGCGGCTGCCATTTCCGGTCCGGGACCGCTGTAGCCGTTGTCAGCCTGCAGCCAGTCGGGGTCATAGGGCCAAGCGTCGGGCCCCGCGACTTCCATCTGCAACATGGCCAGGTCCTGCTGGATCTCGGAGCCCCGGATCTTCAATACGGAAGCTTCCGGTCCGGGCGTGCCATCGTTGCTGGACGCCACGCGCAACAACAGCATTTCCAGGGCCATGATGTCTACCTCGATGCGCGATATACGATCGCGAAACCGGCTGTCTGCCAACAAGGGCCTGCCGCGGGAATTCGCCCGCGCGGCCATATGCTTGAGCACGCCTAGTTCGCGATGGCAATGACCCAGGCCCGCGATGCCCGTGCGTTCGTGGCCCAGCAGGTACTTGGCATAGGTCCAGCCCTGGTTCTCCACCCCCACCAGATTGGCCGCCGGTACGCGCACGTTTTCCAACCAGACCTCGTTCACGTCGTGCCCGCCATCCAGCGTGCGGATCGGCCGCACGGTCACGCCGGGAGACTGCATGTCCAGCAGCAACATCGAAATACCGCGCTGCGCGCGGGCCTCGGGATCGGTGCGGACCAGACAGAACATCCAGTCGGCATACTGTGCCAGCGTGGTCCAGGTTTTTTGTCCGTTGACGATGTAGGTGTCGCCGTCGCGCACCGCACGGGTGGAGAGCGAAGCCAGATCGGATCCGGACCCCGGCTCGGAATAGCCTTGGCACCACCAGTCCTCCACGCGGATGATGCGCGGCAATAGACGCGCCTGCTGCTCGGCGCTGCCGTACTTCATCAAGACCGGACCGATCATGGACAGGCCGAACGGCAACAGGCGCGGCGCGCCGGCCTTGAAGCATTCGACCTCGAAGATCAGCCGCTGCAAGGCGTTCCAACCGGTGCCGCCGTGCTCCACCGGCCAGTTCGGCGCGCCCCAGCCCTGGTCGGCCAGGATGTTGTGCCAGCGCACATAGTCGTCGCGTTCCAGGCGCTGGTGTCGCAGCACTTTGTCGCGTATGTCCTGCGGCAGCTTGTCCGTCGCGAAGGCGCGCACTTCTTCGCGGAATTGGCGCTCTTGCGGCGTCCAGGTCAGGTTCATGGTCGGGCTCCTTTTGCCAGTATCTAGCCACGGCGCGGCACGCCCGGCAATCTGCCTCTTCCGAAGACGGGCTTCGCGCTGGACGTAGGGCACCCCACTACGGACGGACGGAAGCCCTGCTTCAGCAATGAAGAATGGCCGAACGCACCGCCAGTGCCGACACTTGCAAGCGTCATCCACTGGAACCCCTACGCATCATGACCGTTCCCGACTTCACGGACACCGCGCCGCAAGGCGCCGAGGCGCAATACCGCCAGGCGCTGGACCAAGGCCGTTTCCTCATCCAGCATTGCGCCGGCTGCAACCGCCCGGTGTTCTATCCCCGCATGATCTGCCCCCATTGCGGCGCGGATGATCTGACCTGGATCGAGCCCGACGGACGCGGCGCGGTCTACTCCACCACCGTGGTGCGCCGCAAGCCCGAGGCGGGGGGAGACTACAACGTCGCGCTGATCGACCTGCGGGAAGGCGTCAGGCTGATGAGCCGCGTGGAAGGCGTGGCGCCTGACGCCGTGCACATCGGCATGGCGGTGCGCGCCCAGGTAGCGCTGCAGGACGGCCGAGGCCTTGTGGTCTTCGTTCCCACCAAGGAGGCGCCATGAAGCTTAACGATCTGCGAGGCGCCGTTGCCGTGGCGGGCGTGGGCCACGCGGGCCTGGGCCAGGCCCCGGGCCATACCGAAATGGAAATTCTCGTTCAGGCAGCGCAGCGTGCCGTGGCGGACGCCGGCCTGAGCATGCGGGATATAGACGGCATCTGCACCGCCAGCGTGGCGGCCCCGATGTGGGCCATGCCGGTCATCGAGCACCTGGGCATCCGCCCTGCCTTCATCGACAGCACCATGCTGGGCGGATCCAGCTTCGTCGCGCACCTGCTGCCCGCGCTGCATGCGCTGGTGTCCGGCCAATGCAATGCGGTGCTTGTCTGCTATGGCAGCACGCAGCGCACTTCCACCCTGAGCCGTGCCGAGATCGGCCGGGTCCGCAAGCAGTTCGATCCGCAGCCGTATGAAACCCCCTACGACCCGCTGAGCCCGCTGTCGTCCTACGCACTGGCGGCCGCGCGCCACATGCACCAATACGGCACGCGTCGCGAGGACCTGGCGCAAGTGGCGCTGGCGGCCAACCAATGGGCGCAGCTGAATCCCGAAGCGCAACTGCGTGAACCGGCGACGTTGGAGCAGATCCTCTCGGCCCGCATGGTATCCGACCCCCTGAGCGTGCGCGATTGCTGCCTGGTCACCGATGGGGCCGGCGCGTATGTGCTGGTGCGCGCCGAACGCGCCCGCGACCTGCCGCGCCCGCCGGTCTATGTGCTGGGCAACGCCACTGCCGTCTGGAACCGCCAGATCTCGTCCATGGAGGACCTGACCGTCACCGCCGCCGCCGAGTCCGGCGCTCGGGCGTTCGGCATGGCGGGGGTGTCGCCCAAGGACATCGACGTAGTGGAGTTGTACGACGCCTTCACCATCAACACGTTGCTGTTCCTGGAAGACCTGGGTTTCTGCGCCAAGGGCGAAAGCAAGGATTTCATCGCCAACGGCGCCATCGCCCCGGGTGGAACCCTGCCTGTCAACACCAACGGCGGCGGCCTGTGCTGCGTGCACCCCGGCATGTACGGCGTTTTCATCATGATCGAAGCCGTGCGGCAGTTGCGCGGCGAATGCGGCGCCCGTCAGATCGCCGATGCGCACCTGGCGCTGGTGCATGGCAACGGCGGCACCCTGTCCAGCCAATCCACCGCAATCCTCGGCACCCAGGCCACGCTTTGAACGACGCAATCGCTACCATGTCCCCGGCCACTCCCCTCACCCGCATTCATCACCTGCTGGCGCAGCAAGCCGGCCAACGGCCCGACGCCACCTTTCTGCATGAAGAAGGCGGAGGCAAGCTGAGCTACGCGCAATTCTGGCGGCGTGTGCAGGCTGCTGCCGCCTGGCTCGACCAGCAGGGCGTGCAGCCCGGGCACCGCGTGCTGATCGCTGGTGAAAACTGCACCGCAATGATCGCGGCACTGTTTGCCTGCAGCCTGGCGGGCGCCTGGCCGGTGGGCGTGAACGCACGCCTGTCGCCGCGTGAGCTCGATGCCATCCGCGACCATGCCCGGCCCGAACTGCTGCTCTACACCAGCGGCATCTCCGCCGCTGCTGCCGGACACGCGGCGCATGCGCGCGCCACGGATGCCGACCCCGAAGTCTGGGGACCCGGCATGCAGGCCGCAAGGGCGGCCCGTCCCACGCAGCCCGAGGCAGGCGATACCGCGGCCGAAGTGGCAACCGTGATCTACACCTCCGGCACCACCGGCGCGCCCAAAGGTGTGCTGGTACCGCACCGCGGCCTGCTGCATTTCGCGCGCGTATCGGCAGCGTCGCGCCGCCTGACGCCGCAGGATATCGGCTACGCCGCGCTCCCCATGTCCCATATTTTCGGCATCGCCACCGTGTTGATGGCCACCGTGCACGCGGGCGCCAGCCTGGTGTTGCGCAGCCGCTTCGATGCGGCGGATGCCTTCAAGGCACTGGCCCATCCGGGCGTCAGCATCCTGCAGGGCGTGCCCACCATGTTCAGCCGGATGATGGCCGTGGCGCCGCCGCGCGCGGAGCTGCGGGCCCCGGCCCTGCGTTACCTGTATACCGGCGGCGCCGCGCTGGACCCGACGCTCAAGCGCGAGACCGAACGCTACTTTGGGGTGGCCATGCACCACGGCTATGGCATCACCGAGTATGCGGGCTCGATGTTCGTCACCCGGATCGACGCGCCCCGAGACGACTGCTCGGCCGGCCATGCGGTGGACGGCGTGGAACTGCGCATCGGCAATCCCGACAACGGCACGCCCGCACCTGGCGAACGCGGCGACATCCTGATCCGGGGCCCTGGCGTCATGCTGGGCTACTACCGCAACCCCGAACAGACCGCGCAGGCCCTTTTGCCTGGCGGCTGGCTCAACACAGGCGACATCGGATACCTCGACGAACAAGGCGCTCTGTTCATCGCCGGCCGTTCCAAGGACCTGATCATCCGCTCCGGCTTCAACGTCTATCCGTTGGAAGTCGAATCGGTCATCAATGCGTTCCCCGGCGTGCGCCTGTCGGCCGTGGTGGGCCGCCCCACCGCAGACCAGAACGAAGAGGTCATCGCCTTTGTCGAGCCTTTGCCCGGCGCCACGGTGGACACCAATCTGCTGATGCTGCATCTGCGCGCACAGTTGGCCCCCTACAAACGGCCCGCTCGCATCATCCCCATTGAAACCATTCCCACGACCATCAGCGGCAAGATCCTCAAGCAGCCGCTGAAAGAAAGGCTGGCGTAGCCGCGGCCAGTTGCTCCGCTGCACGACCCGCTACTAGGGCCTGGACAGGCCCAGAACCACAAGGAGACAACAGCGTGAACATCAAGACCCTGCTCGCCGCGGCCATTGCCGCAGCCACCTTCGCCGCGGCCTCAAGCGCCCACGCAGATGCCTATCCCGAACGCCCCATCCGGTTGCTGGTGGGCTATGCCCCCGGCGGTCCCGTGGACACCACCGCCCGCGTCTTCGCCAAGTATCTGGGCGACAAACTGGGCCAGTCCGTCGTGGTGGAGAACCGCGCCGGCGCCAGCGGCATGATCGCATCGGATGCCACCGCCAAGGCGTCGCCCGACGGCTACATGCTGGGCTTTGCGGCCAGCCCCACGCTCACCATGTCTCCGCTGGTCCAGCGGAGCACGCTATTCGATCCGCGCAAGGATTTCTCGCTGATCGGGCTGGTCGTGGACTATGCCAATGTCCTGCTGATCGGCCCGCAGATTCCCGCAAGCAACGTCACCGAACTCGTCACCTACGCGCGCGCCCATCCCGATGCCGTGTCGTTCGGCTCCGCCGGCATCGGCGCCTCCAACCACCTGTCGGCGGAGCTTCTGAAAAAGCAGGCGGAAGCGCCCATGCTGCACGTCCCTTACCGCGGCAACTCGCCAGCCATGGTGGACGTGATCAGCGGCAAGATCACGTTCATGTTCGACATCACCAGCACCGCCATCCCCTTCGTCAAGAGCGGCAAGGCCCGCGCTCTGGCCGTCACGTCCAAAACCCGCAATCCCGAACTGCCCGACGTGCCCACCATGATCGAAGCCGGCATGAAAGACTACGAGATCGTGGGTTGGTATGCGCTGGTGGGACCGAAGAAGCTGCCCGATGCGGTGGCAGCGCGACTGACCCGCGCGCTGCAAGAGGTTTCCAGCGATCCAGCCTTCCGCCAAGCCATGACCGACGGCGGCTACACCATCAACACGGGCGACTCCAAGGCATTGCAGGCGCGCATCGACCGCGAATACGCCTTGTGGTCCGACGTCATCCAAAGCGCCAACATCCAGGCCAATTGAGAATCACCGGAGCATCCAGATGAATCCCCCGCTCGCGCTGCACACCCAGACCCGCCTGCCCGTCATCGGCGCTCCCATGTTCCTGGTCTCGGGGCCGGACCTGGTGGTGGCGCAGTGCGCGGCGGGAATCATCGGCACATTTCCCTCGCTCAATGCCCGTCCCCAGGAGCAGCTGCACGATTGGCTGACGCGCATAGAATCGGGACTGGCCGCCAGACGCCAAGCGGACCCCGCGGCCAGGATTGCGCCCTATGGAGTCAACCTGATCGTCCACCCCAGCAATCCACGCTGGCAGGGCGATCTGGCCATCTGCGCAGAACGTCGCGTGCCGCTTCTCATCACTTCGCTGCATGCGCCTGAAGCAGTGGTGAAGGCCGCGCATGGCTACGGAGGGCTGGTATTGCATGACGTCACGAACGTGCGGCACGCCAAGCGCGCGCTGGACGCCGGGGTCGACGGCCTGATCCTGGTGGCCGCGGGCGCGGGCGGCCATGCGGGGCAGATCAACCCGATCGCCCTGGTCAACGAGATCCGCGCGTTCTACGACGGACCACTGGCGCTGTCCGGCTGCATCAGCCACGGCAAGGACATCCTGGCGGCGCAGGTGCTGGGCTGCGACTTCGCCTACATGGGCACGCGCTTCATCGCCACGCAGGAATCGCTGGCCGGCGATGGGTACCGCGAAATGGTGCTGCAGGCCCAGGCGGGCGACGTCACCTATACACCCTACTTCTCCGGCGTGCCTGCCAACTACCTGTCGGCCAGCATCCAGGCGGCTGGCCTGGATCCTCATGTGCTCGCAAAATGCAACGAAGCGCCCCCCGCGAACATGGACAAGAGTTCACGGCCCAAGGCCTGGAAGGACGTGTGGAGCGCGGGCCAGGGCGTGGGCGCGGCGCAGGAAGTGCTGCCCACCGCCATGCTGGTGGATCAGCTGGAATCCGAGTACCGGGCAGCCCGAGAGGGCTTGCGCCGGCTCTAGGGCCCGTGCAACGCGCCATGTGGCGCGAACAGGGCCTAATCCAGCTTGATGTTGGCCGCCTTGATGACATCGCGCCACTTCGCGATTTCGTCGCGCACGAACTCCCCGAACTGCTCGGGCGTGCCGGGCTTGGGCTCGGCGCCCGCGGCAATCATGCCCTGGGCAGTGGCCGCATCCGACAGCACCTTCAGCAGGTCCGCGTTCACGCGTTTGACGATGTCGGGCGGCGTGCCCTTGGGCGCCATGACTCCGCTCCATGAATACGCTTCGTAACCCGGCAGGCCGGATTCGGCGATAATCGGCACATCGGGCAGCATGCTCGAGCGCGCGGGGTTGCCCACGCCCAGCGCTCGCACCTTGCCGCCCTTGAGATGCGGCACGGCCGAAGGGCCGTCAGCGAACATCACCTGCACCTGTCCGCCCAGCAGGTCCTGCATGGCGGGCGCGCTACCCCGATAGGGAACATGCTGGATGCGCACGCCGGCCATGGCGTTGAAGAGTTCGCCGGCCAGATGCGTGCCGCCCCCCGTGCCTGAAGAACTGAACGACAGCTTGCCCGGATTCGCGCGCGCGTAGGCGATCAGTTCGCTCACCGAATTCACGGGCAGCGCCGCGTTCACTACCAGCACGATGGGGAAGACCGCCGCCATGCCGACCGGCACGAAATCGCGGGTGATGTCGTAGCTGAGATTGGCGCGCAGGCTGGGCAGCACGGCATGATGGATGGAAGCAAAGAAGAAGTTGTAGCCGTCTGGTTCGGACTTGGCCGCAAACTGTGCGCCCACGATGCCGCCAGCGCCCGACTTGTTGTCCACGACCGTGGGCACCGACCACAATTGTCCCAGCGGCTGCGTGGTAAAGCGCGCCGTCGTGTCCACCGGACCGCCGGCGGGAAATGGCACGATGAAGTTCACGGCGTGGGCAGGCCAGGCGGCGGCCCGGGCAAGCCTAGGGAACAGCATAGGCAACGCGGCTGCGGCGCACGCAGCGCCCAGCCCCGCAACGGCGCGGCGGCGTAGTAGATCGGTCACGGCAGTCTCCTGGTTCTCGGTTTTATCGGTCGCCAAGCCCGAGGACTGCTGCCCGGCGCCTTTTTTTATTATTTTCCGAACCGGCGGAACCGCCGCTACATATTTGCAAAAGCCCCTCTTCCGGGCTTGCTATAGGCCGCGCGCGGCGCGCTGCACATGCTCGATGAAGCATTCCGCGAAACTGGGCAGATCGCGCCCCCGTTGGCGGCACAACAGGCGGTCACGCAGCGCCCAGGGGTCTTCCAGTTTCAGCACATGCAGCGCATCCGGACGGCTGTAGCGCGCAGCGCAGGCCCGCGGCACCACCGCAATTCCCGCGCCTGCCTCCACCATCCGGCACACCGCTTCAAAGCTGCCCACGTGCACGCGCTGGCAGATCCGCTTGCCCAGGCCGCTGGCGATGTCTTCCAGGAAGGTCTGGATGGCACTGTCGGGATGGATGCCCACGAATTGATAGGCATCCAGCAGATCGGCGAAATGCGCGGACTCGGACGCTGCCAGCGGATGCTCGAGCGAGGTGACCACGGTGAGCTCGTCGCGGAACAGCGGCGTGACGTCCAGGCCGGACACATCGATATTGCCCGCCACCAGCCCCAGGTCGCCCGCGCCAGCGCGTATCGCAATCACGATATCGCCAGATATTTTTTCTTCGAGCTCCACGTCCACGTCAGGGTTTTCCGCAAGAAACGTGGACAACGCATCAGCCAGGAATGAGTTGGTGGCCGTGGTGTTGGCCAACAGACGCAAGCGTCCCTTCAAGCCGCTGGCATAGGGTTGCAGGTCCGCATTCAGGCATTCAAGTTGGCGGAATACCGCGTTCGCGTGCTTGAGCAGCACTTCGCCGGCCGGCGTCAATGCGACGCCCGTGGCCATGCGCACCAGCAGCCTGGCCTTGAAGGCCTCTTCCATGTTCTTCACCCGCGCGCTTGCCGCCGGCAAGGAAAGGAAGGTGCGCTCTGCAGCCCGGGTCAGATTGAGTGTTTCCCCCACGTTCAGAAACAAACGCAGGTCGGTCAGATCGTGTCTCATGTTCCACCACGCAGAAGGGGGGCATTTCTAATTTTGAATTCTTCACATGCCTTGTCGAATCTACCATGGTGCATCCCCTCAAACCAGACCGTTTGATGCGGAACTGTTTTCCACATACGGCGCTCGCGCCGCAGCACAGGAGTCAGCTTCAATGAGCGGCATCGTTTCCGGAAAAGTGGTGATCGTTACCGGCGCGGGAGGCGGCATCGGCCGCAGCATCGCGCTAGCCATGGCGCAGGCCGGGGCCAAAGTGGTCGTGAATGACATCGGCGTGTCGCTCACTGGTGAAGGCGGCGCGCAAGGCCCTGCGCAGGCCGTCGTCAAGGAGATCGTCGCGGCCGGCGGGCAAGCGGTGGCAAACACCGACAGCGTGGCCGCTTACGACAGCGCCAGCCGCTGCGTGCAGACGGCAATCGATGCCTTCGGCCGCATCGATGCCGTGGTCAACAATGCCGGCAATCTGCGCGACCGGGTTTTCCACAAGATGAGCGAAGAAGAATGGAGCCAGGTGCTGGGCGTGCACTTGAACGGGTCCTTCTTCATGAGCCGCGCCGCCGCGCCCTACTTCCGCGAACAGGAGTCCGGCGCATTCGTCCACATGACTTCCACTTCCGGCCTGATCGGAAATTTCGGCCAGGCCAACTATGCGGCGGCCAAGCTGGGCATCGTGGCCTTGTCGAAATCCATCGCGCTGGACATGGCGCGCTACAACGTGCGCTCCAACTGCATCGCGCCGTTTGCCTGGAGCCGCATGACGAGTTCCATTCCCGCCGAGACGGACGAAGAAAAGGCCCGCGTCGAAAAGCTGAAGAAGATGGAAGCGGGCAAGGTCGCCCCCATGGCCGTCTACCTCGCCAGCGACGCCGCCAGCGAAGTCACCGCGCAGATCTTCGCGGTGCGCGCCAACGAGATCATGCTGATGAGCCAGCCGCGCCCGTTGCGTACGGTGCATCACGGCGAAGGCTGGACCCCCGAACGCATTGCCGAGATCGCCGTGCCTGCCATGCGCAAGCACTTCTATGCGTTGGAGCGTTCGCCCGACGTGATCGATTGGGACCCCATCTGAGACCGCCATGCCCCTGGACTACGACACCGTGAAGAACTGGCGCTTCGACGAGGTGCGCCAGCGTTACGACGAAAAGGACACCATGCTGTACGCGCTGGGCATCGGCCTGGGACAGGATCCCGAGGACGCCGGCCAGCTGCGCTACGTGTACGAAAAAGGCTTGCGGCCCTTTCCGACCATGAGCGTGGTGCTGGGCTATCCTGGCTTCTGGGTCCGCGACCCGCGCGCCGGCATAGACTGGGTGCGCGTCGTGCACGGCGAGCAACGGCTGACCATGCACGCGCCTCTGCCAGCCGCGGGCGTGGTCACGGGTAGAAGCCGCAACACGCATGTGATCGACAAGGGCGCCGACAAGGGAGCCATCGTCATTACCGAACGCACCTTGCACGACGAAGACGGCGCCTGCCTGGCCACCTTGCGGCAAAGCACGTTCTGCCGCGGTGACGGCGGCTTCGGACAGGGAGACGACAGCCCCGAAGCCCTGCCTGCAGCGCCCGATGGCGCCCCGGACCTGCGCTGCGAGATCCGCATTCCCGCCAGCGCGGCGCTGCTTTACCGGCTTAACGCGGATCGCAACCCGCTGCACGCGGACCCCGAGGTGGCGCGCCAGGCCGGCTATCCGCGCCCCATCCTTCACGGGCTGTGTTCCTACGGCGTGGCGGCGCATGCCATCGTGAAAAGCTGCTGCGACTACGACGCTTCCCGCCTCGTGAGCCTGAACACACGATTCTCGGCGCCCGTGTATCCCGGCGAAACCCTGCAATGCGACATCTGGCGCATGCCGGATGGCCAGGTACGCTTTCTGGCCCGCACGCTGGAGCGCAACGTCGTCGTGCTCAGCAACGGCACGGCGGAGCTGAAGCCATGACGCGGCCCGCCGCCCTGACCGGCATCCGGGTGCTGGACCTGTCGCGCATCCTGGCCGGGCCATGGTGCACGCAGAACCTGGCCGACCTGGGCGCCGACGTCATCAAGATCGAACGCCCCGGCGTGGGTGACGACACGCGCGCCTGGGGACCGCCGTTCCTCAAGGACGGCGACGGCCAGGACACCGAGGAATCCGCCTACTATCTCAGCGCCAACCGCAACAAGCGTTCCGTCGAAGCCGACATGGCAACGCCCGAAGGCGCGGCGCTGATTCGCGAACTCGCGGCCGCCAGCGACATCCTGGTCGAAAACTTCAAGGTGGGCGGCCTCGCCAAGTACGGCCTGGACTACGCCAGCCTGAAGCAGATCAACCCACGCCTGATCTATTGCTCCATCACCGGTTTCGGCCAGGATGGCCCCTACGCGCAACGCCCCGGCTACGACTTCATGATCCAGGGCATGGGCGGCCTGATGAGCATCACCGGCGAACGCGACGACCTGCCCGGCGGCGGTCCGCAAAAGTCCGGCGTGGCAGTGACCGACATCGTCACCGGCATGTACGCCACCGTGGCGGTGCTGGCGGCCTTGCAGGAACGCCATAACAGCGGACTAGGCCAGCACCTGGACATCGCCCTGTTGGACAGCCATGTCGCCATGCTGGCCAACCAGAATTCCAACTACTTCAACTCCGGCGTGGCGCCGCAACGCGCCGGCAACGCGCA
>MTEX01010195.1_pt1 | contig 15962 bp, 5 predicted proteins | sample 1042691 | NCBI WGS metagenome assembly MTEX01 (sample SAMN06185810, study PRJNA358809) | soil metagenome | isolation source: soil biostimulated with molasses as carbon source | place: India | collected 2015-05-23
CACCGGCGCCGGTGACGCTTCCATCCGGGATTGGGTATCGAACGTGACAGCGCCCTATTCCAAGCGCTGGACGGCCTCGCCACCGAGCGCGAGCAGGGCATCACCAGGAATGGCTCATGCCTTCGCTCGCCCCCATCCCGGCTTTCCCCCGTGAACGGGGGAAGGGGCTTCGTCCTTTTCCATCTCGCGCATTCCCACATCATGCGAAACAAGGTTGCTCCCTCCCTCGCAAGCGGGGGAAGGGGTTTTCTCCCTTCCCATCGCGCGCGTTTCCGTATTCCACGAAACAGGATTGCTCCCTCCCCCGCGCGCGGGGGAGGGCTGGGGTGGGGGCAAACCGGCGCCGGTGACGCTTCCATTCGGACCCGGGTTCGAACGTGACAGCGCCCTGATCCAAACGAATGGTTCATGCCTTCGCTCGCCCCATCCCAATCTTCCTCCGCAAACGGCGATAACGAGTGGTTCATGGCGTCGAAGCACAGCGCATCGACATGAGATGAAAGACAACGAAATTTGCGAATCTTGCGTGACTGACTGAACTTTCGTCATTTTTCAAACCAACGCCGTTTACCTGTACCTATCATCCGCCGTCCTTCGCTCACCCGCGTGAGCGAGTCGATGTTCGAAGGAAGGACGGATGGGAATGCACACGGAAGCCAGCCCGCAAGGAGTCTGGGGCGCATGGCTGCTGGCGGGAATGCTCGGCATCGCCGCGCAGGCAGCGGGCGCGCAGGAAGCGGCGGATCGGGAACTGCTCCGGCAACAGGAGCGCGAACGCGCGTTGCGCGAACGGCAGGAGAACCGGACCGACGTCCGGCTGGAATCCGGGTCCGCGAGTGCGCCGTTGCGGCTGCCTGAAACGGAAACGCCCTGCTTTCCGATCCACCGGATCGGGTTGGTGGGGGAGGATGCGGCCCGGTTTCGCTGGGCCTTGCGCGCAGCAGACGTGCCGGGTGATCCCGCCACCGGACGTTGCCTGGGCACCGAGGGCATCCATGTGCTCCTCAAACGCGTGCAGAACGCCATCGTCGCGCGCGGATTCGTCACCACGCGTGTTCTCGCCACCGAGCAGGATCTGCGTCAGGGAGAACTCCGGCTCACCATCGTGCCCGGGCGCATCCGCGCCATCCGCTTCAGTGCGGACGGGGATGGCGGACAGGCGTCCCATTGGAACGCACTGCCCGCAGCGCCGGGTGACCTGCTCAACCTGCGCGACATCGAGCAGGCCCTGGAGAATTTCCAGCGCATTCCCACGGTCGCCGCGGATATCCAGATCGTTCCCGCGGAAGGCGACGCGGCTAGCGCAGGTGAAAGCGATCTGGTGATTGCCAGGCAGCAGCGGCGACCGCTGCGCATCAATCTGTCGCTGGATGATTCGGGCAGTGCCTCGACCGGGAAACGGCAAGCCGGCACGACCTTGTCGCTGGACAACCCGCTGCGCTGGAACGATCTCTTCTATCTCAACCTCGGCCAGTCCGCCCTCAACGGGGAGCGCAAGGACACTTCCAGTTGGACCGCCCATTACGACGTGCCCTTCGGCTATTGGCTGGCCGGCGTCACCGCGAGCGGTTACGACTACCGCCAGACCATCGCCGGCGCCTACCAGACCTATGACTACAACGGGTCCAGCCGCAATGCCGAGTTCCGGCTGTCGCGGCTGTTGTTCCGGAATGCGCGCGCCAAGACCGGATTCCACGCGCGTGGCTGGTGGCGGGAGTCCAGGAATTTCATCGACGACACCGAGATCGAAGTGCAGCGCCGTCGCATGGCCGGATGGGAACTGGGGGGCGACCACAAGGTTTTCATCGGGGCGGCGACGCTGGAAGCCAGCGCCGCCTATCGCAGGGGAACCGGCGCCTTCGGAGCGCTGGCATCGCCGGAGCAGGCGGCGCATGCGGCCAACCCCGGCATTCCGCTGGAGGGCACGGCGCGCGCCGCATTGATCATCGCGGACGGACGGTTCGCCGTACCGTTCCGGTGGGGGCGCCAGTCGTTGCGATACAGCGCCCACTGGCGCGCGCAGTGGAACCGCACCCCGCTGGTGCCGCAGGACCGCTTCGCCATCGGTGGCCGCTACACGGTGCGCGGCTTCGATGGCGAAGTGTCGCTGGCCGGCGAACGCGGCTGGCTGATCCGCAACGACCTGGCGGTTTCGCTGGGGGCCGGCCAGGAGTTCTACCTGGGCGCCGACTACGGGCATGTCGCGGGTCCCTCCACGCAGTGGCAGCCAGGCAATCACCTGGCCGGTGTCGCGCTCGGACTGCGCGGCGGCTGGCAGGGCGGCAACTGGGATCTCTTCGTCGGCGCACCGATCCGCAAGCCGGATGACTTCCCGACGGCCTACACCACCACCGGCTTCAGCTTCGGCTGGTCGTTCTGAACCCGCGCGGTTCCCGGCATCGCGGCAACGCGTTGCCCCTGCAAGGAAGAAGGAGTTTTCTGTGAATCACATCTATCGCCTGGTCTTCAACCGCACGCTGCGTGTCTGGCAGGTGGCTTCGGAGCTGGTGCGCAACGCGTGTGGACGGCCGGCGACCGGGAAAGGCGGCCGCAGGACGGCGGCATTGCCGACCCTGCGCTTCGCCCTCTGGTGCGCATTGGGCTGGGTGACCGCGATGCCATCGATGTCCGTGCAGGCGCAGCAGGCGCCCGATGGCGGGCGGATCGTGGCCGATCCCGGCGCGCCGGGTCGCCAGCGTCCGATCGTGACCCAGGCGCCCAACGGGGTTCCCCTGGTGAACATCACCACGCCCAGCGCGGCGGGTGTATCGCGCAACACCTACTCGCAATTCGACGTGGGCGCGCAGGGCGCGATCCTCAACAACGCGCGGACCCAGGCCCGGACCCAGCTGGGCGGGACGGTGCAGGGCAATCCGTGGCTGGCGACCGGCACCGCCCGGATCATCCTCAATGAAGTCAACAGCGCCCATCCCAGCCAACTGCGCGGCTATCTCGAAATCGCCGGCGATCGCGCCCAGTTGATCATCGCCAATCCGGCCGGCATCCAGATCGCGGGGGGCGGCTTCCTCAATGCAAGCCGCGCCACGCTGACCACCGGCAAGCCGGTATTCAACGGGGGCGCGCTGGACCACTATCGGGTGGACGGCGGCGTCATCCGCGTGGAAGGTGCGGGGCTGGACGCGACGCAGGTGGACTACACCGATCTGATTGCCCGTTCGGTGGAGATCAACGGTGGCCTGTGGGCGCGGCAGTTGCAGGCTTCGCTGGGAACCAACCGGGTGGCCGTCGATCACGCGCGGCTCGATACGCTCGCGGAGGCGGGCGGAAACGAGCGGCCCGCGTTCGCGCTGGATGTCGGCGCGCTGGGCGGCATGTATGCGAACAAGATCTTCCTGATCGGAACCGAGCAGGGCGTCGGCGTGCGCAATGCCGGTGAGATTGGCGCGCAGGCCGGCGAACTGGTCGTCACGGTCGATGGCCGCCTGGAGAACCGAGGCAAGTTGCAGTCCAGGTCCGATTTGCGGGTTTCGTCGCGGGCGGGCATCGCCAATGCGGGCGTGATCAGCGCCTCGCGCGAATTGCTGCTGGCCACCGCGTCCGACATCGACAATCGGGGCGGCGTCCTCAATGCCGGGCGCATCGACATCGCGGCCGAATCACTGCGCAACCGCGACGGCGCCATCGAACAGACCGGATCGCAGGCGCTGGCCGCGCTGGCGGGCGGGGTGAGCAACCGCGACGGCGGCCGCATCGGCATCGCACCCGCATCGGACGGCGGCGAGGGCAGCGGCGGATCGAGCGCTGGCGGCGGCAGGGGCGGCAACGGTGGCAACGGCAATGGCGGCGGCGGAGCAGGTGACGGTTCCGGCGGACAGGGCGAAGGCGGCGGTGGCGGCGGGAGTGCTCCCGGGCTGCCGAACCCGCTGCCCGAGGGACGGATGCGCATCGCGGGCATCCTCGACAACGACGGAGGCGCCCTCAACGCCGGCGGCGGAGTCACCCTGTCGACCGAAAACGGACTGGACAACAGCGGCGGGCGGATTGGCCTGCGCGAGTTGATCCTCGAACGCGGCCAACTCGGCAACGCGCACGGAGAGCTCAATATTTCCGGCGATGCGCGGCTCCGGGTGGAGGCGATCACCAACGACGGTGGCGTGTTCGCGATCGGCGGCAGTCTGCAGGCCGAGGCCCGCCATCTGTGGAATCGCGGCGGCAGGCTTGCCCAGGCAGGCGTCGAAGCGTCCGCGCTGCGCCTCACCGGGACCTTCGACAACACCGACGGCACGCTCGCCAGCAATGCCTCCCGCCTGCGGATCGAGGCGGACACCCTGCTCAACGAACGCGGGCGCATCGAACATGCGGGCGACGACGGCCTGACCTTGCGCACGGCGATCTGGGGAGGCGGCGGAGGCGTGATCGCGGCATCGGGGAAGGCGGACATCGCCGCGGGCCAGGTTGATCACCGCGGCGGCACCCTCAGTGCGCGCCAGCTGGAACTGCATGCGACCGGGTTCGACAATCGCGGCGGCAAGCTGATCGCCACCGGCGCGCTTGCCAATGCCATCGCGGTAACGGGGCGGCTGGACAATGGCGCGCAGGGCACGATTGCCAGCCAGGGGGATCTGTCCATCCGCGCCGGAAGCCTCGGCAACGCGGCGGGCACGGTGCAGCAGGCCGGCGAAGGCGAACTGCGCATCGAGGCAGGCGCCATCGACGGGACCGGCGGCACCCTGGCCAGCAACGGCGGGATGTCCATCCGCGGCCGCCACCTGGACTTGGGAGACGGCACCACCTTCGCGCGGCAACTCGCGATCGACGCGGGTGTCCTGGTTACCGCCGGTGGAACGCTCACCTCCGCCGGTACCGGGACGCTGGCGATCACCGCGCGCGACCGCCTCGACAATGCCGGCGGCACGCTGGCGGCCAACGGGTCCATCGCCTTGCAGGCCGGTGCTTTCGACAACCGGCAGGGCAGCCTGAGCGCAGCCGGCGAAAGCGCGACGGAGATCCGCGTCGTCGGTGACTGGAACAACACCGGCGGCCGCCTGGCCACCGCGGGTGCCGCACGGTTGCGTGCGGGCGCGCTCGACAACCGGCAAGGCACGATCCAGGCCGCCGGCGCGACGGGACTCGACCTGGCGGTCAACGGTGCGCTGGACAACGGCGCAGGCCGGATCGAAAGCAACGGCGATCTCGTCCTCGCCGCCGGATCGCTCAGCAACATCGAGGGCACGGTGCAGACCGCGCGGTCGGTCCGGGCGGACATCGCCGATACCTTCGACAATACGCGCGGTACCGTCGTGGCGGGAACCGATCTCGACGTCGGCGCCCGGATGCTGCTGAATCGCGACACCTACCAGGCGACGGTGACCGACCCCGCCACCCAGAAGGGCCTGCTGGGCAACCGGATCACCCTGCGCGCCAGGCGCATCGACAATGCCACCGGGCAGATCCACGCCGCCGGGGCGCTGACGCTGGGAGACAAGGACGCGCGGACCGGACTGGACAACACCGGCGGCAGCATCAACGGCGCGGGCCAGATGGGACTCGTCGTCACCCGCCTGGACAACGGCGGGGGCTCGATCATCCAGCGCGGCCCCGATGGCCGCCTGTCCATCGATGCGGAAGAAGCGATCGACAACACCGGGTCGGCCCTGATCGGCGCGGAAGGCGCCGAAGAACTGCGCGCCGATGCGCTGGACAATCGCGGCGGCACGATCGTCTCGCGCCGGGAACTCGCCATCGCCGTCACCGGCGACGTGCTCAATCGCGATGAAGGCCTCATCCAGAGCAATGGCGGATTGACGGTCGCCACGGGCGGCACGCTCGACAACGCTGGCGGCACCATCGATGCCGCCAGCGCCGCGCGCCTGGGCGCCGCGCGCATCCACAACGCGGACGGACGGATCCTGGCCGGAGGCGTGCCCGACGGCACCGCGCTGACCCTCACCGCCACGGCGCTCGACAACCGCGCCGGCACCATCGGCACGCGCGACGGCGATGCGCTGGTCCGCGCCGGCCGCATCGACAACCAGGGCGGCAAGCTGGTCGCGCAACGCGACCTTGGCTTCGAGACCCGCACGTTCGACAACACCGGCGGGACCGTCTTCGCCACCCGCCACCTGCGCTACCAGGACGATGCCGGCACGCTCGACAACGCCGGCGGCCGCTTCGGTGCCGGCGGCACCGCCTGGATCCGGCTCGCGCGTCTGGACAACCGCCAGGGTGGGCAACTGCAGGCGGACACCGTCTGGCTGGCGACGCCGTGGCTGGATATCGGCGGCGGCGGGATCGCGGCCAATGTCCTGCATGCCGATCTGGGCACACTCAACGGCCTGGGCCGGTTGTATGGCGCGCGTTGGCTGGACGTGGACATCCGTGGCGATTTCACCTATGCCGACGGCCAGCGCTTCGAGAGCGATGGCCTGCTGGATCTGGCCGTCGATGGCACGCTCGTTCATCAGGGCACGCTGCAGACGGCCGGCGAACTGGCGCTCACCGCCGGCCATCTCACCAACCAGGGCGTGATCAATGCCAGCAACGCCGAAGGCACCGGCCTGGCCCGGATCAACGTGGCCGGCGTGCTCGACAACCAGCGCGGTGCGCGCCTGGAAGGCGACACGGTGGCGGTGGCCGCGCGCGATGTGTCCAACCGGGGCGACATCGTCGGCGATGCCGTCGGCATCGAAGCCGACACCCTGACCAACGGCCGCGACCTCGGCACGCGGCAGGCGGCGGTCGACCACGGCGAAGGCTTCATCGGCGCAGCCGAATCACTCGACCTGCGCATCGCCCGGCGTCTTTCCAATCTCGACGGCGAATTGTTCAGCGGCGGAAACCTGCGAATAGGCGGCCGCACCGATGACAGTCGCGTGGCATTGCTGGAGAACGTGTCCGGACGCATCCAGTCCGAAGGCGACATGCAGATTGCCGCGGACCGGCTGGACAACCGTCGCCGCATGATCGAAGTGGAAACCTACATGCTCAGCCCGGAGGAGCAGTATGCGTGGGGATCGCAGCGCCGCTTCGACGAAGCCTGGGCCGCGCTGACCGACGCCGAGCGCGCGCGCCTGCAATATCTGAACAGCAACAGCGCCTCGAAGCTCACCGCCGCCGAAATCGCCGAGAAGAAGTCGCTCAACCGGAAAGTCGGCTGGCACGACGTGGACCACGTCAGCGACGAGATGCTGGCCGCGATCAACGACTGGTACAACCGCATTGGCGCGCCGGGCTACGGCGCGTGGGGCGGCTACATCATCGACAACGCCGGCACGCCGGACGACAACCCGGGCGCACAGGTCATCCAGCGCGACACCTACCTGACCGGCCAGCGCCTGGTGGACAGCGGAACCAGCGCCGCCAGCCGCATCGCCGCCGGCGGCAACCTCGAGATCGATGCCCGTGACCGCATCCGCAACCACGCCTCGCAGATCGCGGCGGGCGGATGGCTGCAGATCGCGGGACAGGACTATGACGGCGGCAGCGGCGACAGTGATGCGCGCATCGAGAACGTCGCGGTGGTGGCGCAACTGGGCGGAACGCGGGAGATCCAGGCCTGGGTCTATCCGGAAATTCCCGCGATGTACCAGAACGGCAGCGGCTGGCACAAAACCCTGGCCGAAGTCACCGGCTTCCTGTACGAGGACATCACCGCCGTCGGCCCCAGCCTCGCCAGCGCCAGCATCACCGCCGGCAAGGGACTGCATATCGAGGCCGGCGACGTCACCAACACCGCGGTGCACGCCACCGCGGGCCTGGCGGATTTCAACGCCGGCACGCTGGCCGATTCCGGCGACATCGGATGGGGCGCGGCCGGCGGCATGCCGCATGCCACCGGGCCACGCGGCCCGGAGGGCACGTCCGGGCAGGTGGTCGGTACGCCAGAACGCCCGCTGCCGGGCCTGGTGCCCGCCGACAACGGCATGTTCGACGTGCATCCCGATGCGGATTCCCCGTTCCTGGTCACCACCGCGCCGCGCTTCGCCAAGGGCGACGGCACCGGTTCGGACTACCTGCTGGGCCGGCTGGGCTGGCGGGATCCGCACAAGCGCCTGGGCGATGCCTACTACGAACAGCGCCTGGTACTGGAGCAGATCCTCCGCCTGACCGGGCGCCGCGCACTGGACGGCAACGCCGATGGCTTCGCCCAGTACCGCGCGCTGATGGACAACGCGGCAGGCGAGGCCGATCGCCTCGGCCTGGCGCTGGGCGCGCCGCTGAGCAGCACCCAGATCGGCGCGCTCGATCGCGACATCGTCTGGCTGGTGGAGCAGGAAGTGAACGGCCAGAAGGTGCTGGTGCCGGTGGTCTACCTGTCGCGCGCGACCGCCACGCGGATGCAGGCCGAAGGCGCATTGATGGCCGGCGATACCGTCGACATCCGATCCACCGGCACGGTGCGCAACGATGGCGCGCTGGATGGCGCACGCGGTGCCTGGCTGAGCGCCGATGCGCTGATCAACGACGGCGCGATCCGCAGCCGCGCCACCGTCGACATCGGCACGCGCGGCGATGTCCTCAATCGCGGGCGGATCGCCGGCGAGCGGATCGTGGTCGATGCCGGCGGCGACATCGTCAACACCGTCCGCTTCGGCGACGCCGTGCCGACGGTCGGCACGCTGGCGTCGGGCGCGGGCGGCATGGTGCTCAAGGCCGGGCGCGACATCGTCAACCAGGGCCAACTGACCAGCACCGGCAACGCCATCTTCTCCGCCGATCGCGACGTGGTGCAGAACGCCGCCACGGGCCAGGCAGGCGCGGGGCCGGGCCGGACGCAGGCCGGAAGCCTGACTGCCGGTGCGAGCGCCGCCATCAGCGCTGGCCGCGACGCGGTGTTCGATCAGAGCGGCGTGCGCGCGGAACAGCACCTCGTGATCGATGCCGGCCGCGATGCGCGTTTCATCGCCGCCGATCTGCAGGCCGGCCGGACCCTGGCGGTCACCGCCGGTCGCGACCTCGTCAGCGGAGCGATCACCACCACTTCGCAGCGCGGCCTGGAGACCCGCGAACGCGGCCGCTACGCGTACACGGTGGAAACCGAGCAGATCACCCGGGGAAGCTCGTTCCGGGCCGGCGACGATCTTGCGTTCAAGGCGGGCCGGGACATCCGCCTGGCCGCGGTCGAAGCCAGCGCGGGCGGCGACATGGCGCTGTCCGCCGGCCGGGACCTGATCGGCGAAACCGGCACCAACACACTCACCCGCGAAACCGACGAGTATCGCCGCCAGGGCAAGACCCGTACCCGCACCCGTGCGACCACGGTCGATGAAGCCCTGGTCGGCAACAACTTCAGCGCGGGGGGCGATCTGGCCATGGTCAGCGGGCGCGACCTCACGCTCAGCGCGGCAACGCTGCACAGCAAGGAAGGCGGCATCGCCCTCGCGGCCGGTCGCGATCTGGTCCTGGATGCCGCGCAGGAAAACCACAGCGCGGTCGTGGAAAGCGTCTCCCGGCGCAAGGGCACGTTGTCCAGGACCGTCACCACCACCCACGACGAGGTCAGCGACAGCCACGCCATCGGCACCACCCTGTCCGGGGACCGGGTGGATCTGTCCGCGGGCAACGACATGACCCTGCGCGCGGCGACGGTGGCGGGCGATCGGGGCGTCACCGCCACCGCGGGCGGCAACCTCGTGCTGGAAACCGGCGTCAACACCCACACCCAATCCAGCCGCAGCGACAAGAAGAAGTCCGGCCTGTTCGGCGGCGGCGGGGTGGGTTTCACCCTCGGCACGCGCAAGACCGGCAACACGCTGGACGTGAAGGAAACCGCCCACACCGGCACCCTGCTGGGTTCCAGCCAGGGCCGGGTGGACATCGTCGCCGGCAAGGACGTCACCCTCACCGGATCGGACGTGCTGGCCGACGCCGGCATCCTGATCAGCGGCGAGAACGTCACCCTCCAGCATGCCGAGAACACGCTGGATGTCCGCCAGACCCGGTATACCAAACAGAGCGGCCTCAACGTCAGCCTGAAGGGCGGCGTCGCCGATGTGGCCACGACCGTGTACGGCAGCGCCAAGCGCGCGGGGGAGGTAGAGGACGACCGCCTGAAGGGCCTGCATGCGGCCAAGGCCGGGCAGGCGCTGTTCTCGAAGGCGGCGGGAGGCGCGCAAGGCAGTGGCATCAGCCAGTTGGGCAACGCCAAGGGCCAGTTCAACGATCTGGCGAACACGGCCAGGACCGGCGAGAAACAGGGCGACGGCGGCCTGAGCCTGCGCATCGGCTTTGGCGCGAGTTCCAGCAGGAGCGAATACACCCTGCACGAAACCAGCGCCCACGGCAGCACCGTTCGCAGCAACGGCGATGTCGCCATCGTGGCGCGCGAAGGCGACCTGACCATCACCGGCAGCCGGGTCGAAGGCGAGAACGTGGGCCTGGCCGCCAAGCGCGACATCCTGCTGCAGAGCGCGAAGGAAACCAGCGAGCAGCGCGAGCGCAGCAAGTCCTCCAGCGGCGAGGTCGGTTTCACGATCGGCTCGGAAGCCGGGTTCGGCGTGTACCTGAGCGCCAGCGCCGCGCGCGGACGCGGCAACGGTGCGTCCGTCCACCACAAGGAGACCGTCATCCGGGGCAAGCAGGGCGTGAGTTTCGTCAGCGGTGGCAACACCACGCTGGAAGGCGCGCAGATCATCGGCGAGCGCGTGGTGGGCCGGGTGGGCGGCGACCTGACCATCCGCAGCCAGCAGGACAGCGAGCACTACCAGCGCAAGGACCAGAGTGCGGGTGTCGATGCGGCGTTCGGCACGGGCGGCGGTTCGTTCAGCGGCAACTACGCGCAGAGCAAAATCAACAGCAACTACACCAGTGTGCGCGAGCAGAGCGGCATCCAGGCCGGCGCGGGCGGGTTCCAACTGGACGTCAAGGGCCACACCCAACTGGACGGCGGCGCCATCGCCAGCACCGCCACGGCGGACCGCAACGTCCTGAAGACTGGCAGCCTGGGTTACACCGACCTGCACAATCACGCCGAATACAAAGCCGAGAGCTTCAGCGCCAGCGGCGGCACCGGCGGAGGTGGCCCGTCGCCGGGCGGCGGCAAGAACCCGTGGTCCGGCGGATTGAGTCCGGGCCTGCCGGTCTCGCAGCAGGACAGCATCAGCAGCACCACCCGCGCCGGCATCGCCGAGGGCACGCTCATCGTCGCCGACGGCAGCGGCGCGGGCATCGCCCGTGGCGTGAGCGAACTGCAACAGGACGGCCTGAAGACCCTGTTCGACGAGCAGAAGGTGCGCGAGCGGCTGGAGATGGGGCAGGTGGCCGGAGAGGTGGGGTTCCGAGCGGCGGGGGACCTGGCCGGTCGGATGGGATGGAAGGAAGGCAGCAAGGAAAAAGCCATCCTTCATGGTGCGGTAGGCGCGGCAGTCGCCGCCCTGGGTGGTGGCGATGCGCTGGAGGGGTTGAAGGGCGCGGCGGCCAATCAACTGGTGACGTCCGCTGTGCAGAAAGCACTGCGCGCCTATCACGTTGACCCGGATTCTTCCATAGGAAAAACCCTGATGGAGTTGGCGAGCCTGGCCGTTGGCGCCGCCGTGGGCGGTCAGGTCGGCGCCGCGACGGCGTTGTATGGCGAGCAGTTCAATCGGCAGTTGCACGCCACGGAAAAGAAGCTGATTGAGGAAGAACTGGCCGAGCAGTATGCGAAGGCAAACGGTTTGTCGCCCGAGCACGCCAAGAACGTCCTTGAAGCACAGCTGTTGCGGATGGTGGACGCAACGGCCGCGGAAATGGGTGGCTGGGACAACGTGGCCGCAAGCTTCCTCAAGAACTATGCCTACAGCGCAGGCCACTACACCATTGATACGGACCAATGGGGAAACCCGGTTCCGTTGTTTGGAACCTCCGCAGGGTATCAACGGCAAGACAGCACCATCTTCGGCTCGAATCCGCAGACAGCCAATCCACCACGCATCGGCTCGCCCCTGGACTACTTCAATGGTCTTCTGAGCAGTGTGCCGGAGCGGACATTGGATGCATTGGGCACGCTGTTCAATCCTGCGGATTCAATAGCCAATTGGTGGGAGGGGTTGACGGGTTTCGTCAAAGACCCCAAGGGAACAGGAGAGGCGATTCGCGAGTCTTCACGACCCGCAGCCGATGCGGCCGAGAGTGGGAACTTCAAGCCTGCTGGCCAGCTTGTCGGCGGACAAGCCGTCGATGCACTTCTCGGCTTTGGAGTGGGGCAATGGATTGCCGGCAAGTGGGTTCCGGGTAGCACTGCCATTGATGCGGGAATCACCTGGGGCAAAGGCGTCCAGGGACAGGGAATGCCGTGGGAGAGTTATTTAACGATGCAGTTGCCTGCGGGCTCGCGATTGCCTCCGGGATTTAAAGTATTTGACTTCTTTGATCGTCAATCAGGCTTGGCTGCGAGCGCAAAAACATTGGATACGATGACGCCCGCCAGGCTGGCCAATCCGACTCAGGTATATCATTCAATCAAAGGTAACGTTGATGCGATTGTGAAATTCGACAAGCCAACAAGCCTGAGGGGGGTCACGCTAAGACCTCTAGAAATTAAGGCTCGCGAGCTCAGACTGGCTGTTCCCGAAAGTACAACGCCTGCCCAATGGAAGCAGATTCAGCGGGCAATTGAGTACGGAAAACAAAATGGCGTGACGGTGCGCGTAACGCGCGTGAAAGGAGGTCGAAAGTGAGTGATGTGGAGCACTGGCCTACGGCAGTAGCGTATAGCAATAGAGGCTTTACTCTGATTGAGACATGCTCTGGATATCGTAGCTACTCCTTGGACGTGGAGGCACAAAAGTACTTCTTGGGCGAGGATGCTTCAGAGGGTGAGATTGGCAATGCTGTGCTAGCTGCATTATCGCGCAGTAGGCGGATTGCTATAAACGAGATTGCAAATTTCTTCAATCTAGAACAGGCGACAAAAAATTACGCAGGCTGGGTTGCGAGCCTGATGGCGCGTTATGGCTATAAGACTAAAAGGAGCCTATTCAAGGGTATGAAAAACTGCGGCATCAGACGGATGGGGGACATCATCAGGTTCGAGCCTATGAAGCAAGTCAAGCAGGAGATTTGGGAAGGAACAGCATCTGACGGCGCAGATGATGTGATCGTGCCAGCTACCAGCACTCCTGCCGAGATTGGAGCCGCATTCCGGCTTGCATTGAGCCGCTGTAGATAGCGGGAGGCGTTCCACTTCCCTTTCCTGCACTGCGCCAATTCATCAAATCGTGCGGGCGAGTGGTATCTGGAATGCAGGACGTTCGTCGCCGCATCTGATCGCATTGAAACAAAACCCCGGCTACAAAGTGGTGTAGGAGTTCCTGAACGCCAAGGTTGAAGAGGCTGCGAAGAGATTCATTGCCCGACAAGGCATGGCGCATGTGGTTGCTACGAGAGTGAGAAAATAATGGCCGACCCCGATATGGAAATTTGGCTGTATGCGCGCCCGGACAGGGCATTGCCCATCGAGCAATGCCATGCGCAGGTGATGGCGCGGATGGCGAAGGTTCCGCCGCCGCTCGGATTTGAGGGCGTTGTACTGCCCCCCGCACCCTCCTGTGGTGATGCGCTCAGCGCCCATTACCAGGTAAAGATGTCCACCAAAGGACTGCGGTGCTTTGGTGACTATCGCTACCGCGGCGAACGCTATGTCTACGAAGACAGGGCATCCTTCGACGAGCACATAATCTACGGGTTCAGGCACACCAACAAGAAGATTGACTACCACTTCCTGGTGCATGAGAACCTCCCTTTGGTCATCGAGGCATTTGGTGCGTACCAAACCCATTTGTCGCCCCATTACTACGGCATGAACTATATGGATGTAGACAGGGATAACTCGCCGTATAGGCGATTGAGAGAGCAAGGTGTTGATGTCAATGGTCGTGGCAATATCTTCACCCTGTACCCGGCGCAATTCTGGGACGCCGAACTCTGCCAACGCGCACTGGGCTACGGACCGGACGAAGTCATGCGCCGGTTGAGCGGAAAGATTCCTCGTGTCCAACCGGTGCTGGATGGCGTGTATCTGGTGTTCAACGATGACTTGAACCTGACCCAGGAAGACTTCAACGCCATCAACGACATTTACAAGCCCATCCTGGGATTGTCATAAGCAAGCGGGGCCGACTGCGCCCCGCCGCGATTCGCTCCCCCTTTTTCGCACTCCAGCAAGTCCCGCAAACCACGCGGGCGAGTGTTCCTGGTGCGAAGAAGCCTTCGCATCTCGCGGTGGTCAATCAATGAATGACCACTGCCAGGCGCGGCACAAAAGCGTCGTACACCTATCAGATTGACCCGGTTTTTTCTATCGGAACAAGCCTCAATTTCCATCGAAACAAACCCCAGTTGAGTTGGTGTGCCGAAGCGGTCCGATTGGATCTATGGAGCGCAACCTGTTTCACATCAGGCGCAACCCGCTTCTTTTTCCAGTCCAGTAAATCCTGCAAACCACACGGGTGAGCGTGTCTGGTATGCAGAATCCCTCGTCGCAGTACTGGATGGTGCATGCGCGACGCCGTTCGAAGGTGGCTTTAGGCCGCGGCGCACAGTATTTCCACGAAGGGTATGCATGTCGCCGCAATGGCGATCATGAAGTTGTCCGCGTCAAGGAAGGGCATCGAAATTGCACCCTGATTCATTGAGGTATCAGTCGGCAGATGAACTTTTTCCTCAAAAGGACGAAGTTCTCTTGTGCGTTTTTTTGCCAAGTGGCATTTAGACAAATTCGGTAAACCACGTGGCAGGGGCCCTTTGATATTAATGAAGCGAAATTTACGTGCGTTTATGTGATGGGTGAAGTCCGGAGAGGTTGTTGATTGCATGTGGAACTGGTTGCGCAGTGGCGGTCAATCTCTATATGAATAATTTTCTCGATTTGGAAAATTGACGGTTTACATCCTTGATAGAGGCGAGCTGGAGATTCGCAATTCAGTTCTTATGGGGGGAGTTGATGGTTATGAAGAGGGTGTTCCTGGTGGCAGCCTTGCTGGCGGTTACGTCATGTGCAAGCAACTCAGGTTCCATGTCAAAAGCGAAGATCCTGCCACGGGAAGCAGTAGCCAGTGCGTTGCGTGATGAGGGCCTCGCTCCGCCACGTGCCGTGGCGGGGGAATGGAAACAAATAACCAAGGGGAAAGTTGTCGGCGCTACTGCGCTGGCTACGGTAGGTGCCCTGTTCGGAGGCGACAGGATCTGGATTGGGGCAGGTCCACGCAAAGATGTTCCGATGGAAGGCTATGCGGACTTGGACGAGGGAGGAGAGGTCTGGAGTAACGACGAGAAGGCTCTCTTCGATGATCCCGCGCTTGCGATGGCTGAAGCAGTCAAGCGTCTGGCGAGAGAACGTGGTGTGCGTGTCGACCCGGTAAGTCGTTACTCCATTGTCGCGAACGCGGCGGTCTGGCGCCTTGACTACGACCGGATGAGCGGAACAGACGACTATCGGGTCCACTACGGCATTCATACGACAGTGAGTGATGGAGGCACTGTCGTGCAGAATTCTTACTGTGAAGGCGCCAGCCAAGTGAAACGCAGTCTTGGGGATTGGTTGGCAAATGACCGAGTTGAGATCCGAAAGGCCGCAACGGCCATTGGGAGCAGATGTGCCGACCACTGGTTCGAGGAACTGGGCCTCTCCTCCATGGTCGTGACGGAGGATAGTGTCAGGGCCATAGAGCAGGGAGTGTTGCAGTGAGGCCGGTCGGGACCAGGCGCGCGTTGCATCCGAAATACGGGTACGCATGCTGGCTGTGGGTGGCTTTACTCGCGGTCCTGTTGAGTGGCTGCTCGGTGCTAGGTAGCTTTATCGAAAGCGAACTATCTCGTTACGCCGAACCCACTGAGGGGCCGCTGGCACATATCCGGCTGATGGGCTCGCGCAACGTCAAGCTCTACCCCAACAGCAATTGCGTCAGTGTCACCGTGCCCGGCAGTGGCTATCCGGCCGGGCCACAGATGGGCGGACAGCGCAAGCGTGATGTGGGCATGCCCAAGGCGGCGGAGATGCCGAAGCACTACGTGGAAGTGGCCGC
>MTEX01000855.1_pt1 | contig 15900 bp, 14 predicted proteins | sample 1042691 | NCBI WGS metagenome assembly MTEX01 (sample SAMN06185810, study PRJNA358809) | soil metagenome | isolation source: soil biostimulated with molasses as carbon source | place: India | collected 2015-05-23
GGGGCTACTGTGCAGCCCTTCGCGGGCTTGCCCGCTCCCCCAGCTCAAGCGCTGTACCTGTGGGAGCGGGCAAGCCCGCGAAGGGCCGCACAGCGGGCCCTACCTCAAGACCACAAATCAGCCTTCAGGTTGCCTGTTACCCGATCAAGGGCAACCCGGCGCCTTGCGCTGGTGGTCTTCGTCGTACTTTTCCAGGCCTTCCGGGCCCACGCGCTTGCTGATCACCGGCACGGTCTCGGCTTGCCACTCGGACTGGTAGCAGCCGCCCTTGGGCGGTTGCGCCGGGTCGCTGTCGGAGGCCGGGCTGCCGGCGCAGGCGCTCAGCAGGCCAGCCAGCATCATCACAGGCAATTGCTTGACCATCAGGCCACTCCCTTTGCCAAGCGCCGACGTCATCAGGCCTTGGCCCGCTCTTCCAGAATTGCCACGGCCGGCAGGACCTTGCCCTCGACGAACTCGAGGAAGGCGCCCCCACCGGTAGAAATGTAGGAGATATCGGCGCCAACGCCATACTTGTCGATCGCCGCCAGGGTGTCACCGCCGCCAGCGATGGAGAATGCGGCGCTATCGGCGATGGCCTTGGCCAGCACCTTGGTGCCATTGCCGAACTGGTCGAACTCGAACACACCGACCGGGCCGTTCCACAGGATGGTTTTCGACGACTTCAGCAGCTCGGCGAAGTTGGCTGCGGTTTGCGGGCCGATGTCCAGGATCATGTCGTCGGCGGCAACCTCGGCAATGGCCTTGACGGTGGCTTCGGCGCTTTCGGCAAATTCCTTGGCAACCACCACGTCGACCGGCAGCGGCACGCTGACCTTGGCAGCGATGGCCTTGGCCGTGTCGACCAGGTCAGGCTCGTACAGCGACTTGCCCACTGGGTGACCAGCGGCGGCGAGGAAGGTGTTGGCGATGCCGCCGCCGACGATCAGCTGGTCGCAGACTGCGCTCAGGCTGTTCAGCACGTCCAGCTTGGTGGACACCTTGGAGCCGGCAACGATGGCGGCCATCGGCTTGGCCGGGGCTTTCAGGGCCTTGCCCAGGGCATCCAGCTCGGCTGCCAGCAGCGGGCCGGCAGCAGCGACCTTGGCGAACTTGGCAACACCGTGGGTCGAGCCTTCGGCGCGGTGGGCGGTACCGAAAGCGTCCATGACGAACACGTCGCACAGGGCGGCGTACTTCTGCGCCAGCTCGTCGGCGTTCTTCTTCTCGCCCTTGTTGAAGCGCACGTTCTCGAACAGCACCAGGGAACCGGCCTGGACCTCGACACCCTCGAGGTAGTCGGCAACCAGCGGCACTTCACGGCCCAGGGCCTTGCTCAGGTAGTCGGCAACTGGCTTGAGGCTGTTCTCGGCCGAAAATTCACCTTCGGTCGGACGGCCCAGGTGCGAGCAGACCATTACCGCCGCGCCCTTCTCCAGGGCCAGCTTGATGGTCGGCAGCGCTGCCAGGATACGCGCATCGCTGGCAACCACACCGTCCTTCACAGGCACGTTGAGGTCTTCGCGGATCAGTACGCGTTTACCTTGCAGGTCGAGGTCGGTCATCTTCAACACGGTCATGAATGCAGTCCTTCAGGGCTGTTTGTTGCGGGTGGGGTGGACGACGTGCAGATAGTGTTCGGCAACGTCGAGCATACGGTTGGCAAACCCCCATTCGTTGTCGAACCAGGCCAGCAGGTTCACCAGGCGCGGGCCGGAAACACGGGTCTGGCTGGCATCGACGATCGCCGAATGCGGGTCATGGTTGAAATCACAGCTGGCATGCGGCAACTCGGTATAGGCCAGCAAGCCTTTCAGCGGGCCTTCCAGCGCCGCCTCGCGCAACACCCGGTTGACCTCGGCCGCACTGGTATCACGGGCAGTCTGCAGGGTGATGTCCAGGCACGAGACGTTGACGGTCGGTACGCGTACCGCTTTGGCCTGGATTCGCCCGGCAAGTTCCGGGAGCAGGCGTTCGATGCCACGCGCCAGACCAGTGGACACCGGGATCACCGATTGAAAGGCGGAACGCGTGCGGCGCAGGTCTTCGTGGTGATAGGCGTCGATCACCGGCTGGTCGTTCATTGCCGAGTGGATGGTGGTGATCTGCACGTACTCGATACCGAACGCCTGGTCCAGCACGCGCAGCAGCGGCACGCCGCAATTGGTGGTGCACGAGGCGTTGGACACCAGGCGCTCACGGCCGGTCAGGCAGGCCTGGTTGATGCCGTAGACCACGGTGGCGTCGACATCGGCCTCGCTGGCCATCGGCTGCGAGAACAGCACCCGCGGTGCACCAGCGTCGAGGAAGCGCTGGCCATCGGCGCGGGTGTGGTAGGCGCCGGAGCACTCCAGCACCAGGTCGATGCCCAGGGCGGCCCAGTCGATGCCTTCCGGGGTGGCACTGCGCATTACCTTCACGCAATCGCCATTGATATGCAGACAGTCGCCATCGACCTTCACCTCACCGGGAAAACGCCCGTGGGTGGAGTCGAAGCGTGTCAGGTATTCCAGGCTGGCCTGGTCGGCCAGGTCGTTCAGCGCGACGATCTCGAAACCGGCCTTCGCCCCCCGCTCAAACAGCGCGCGCAGGACACAGCGGCCAATACGGCCATAACCGTTGAGTGCAACTTTGTAGGGACGCGGGTGAGACATTCGTTGGCTCGCTAACGCATGATGGCTGTTGGGGCCGCGTTGCGGCCCATCGCGACACAAGGCCGCGCCTACAAGGGGCTGCATGCGCAGTACCCTGTAGGCGCGGCCCTGTATCGCGATGGAGGGCAAAGCCCTCCCCTTGCACGACCTGGAGGGCGTCACCGCCCTCCATCTTCACATCAGTCTTCCAGCAGCTCTTCGGCAGTACCGAGGATGTTCTCGACGGTGAAGCCGAACTCTTCGAACAGAGCCGAAGCCGGCGCCGACTCACCGTAGGTGGTCATGCCGATGACGCGACCTTCCAGGCCAACGTACTTGTACCAGAAGTCGGCATGGGCGGCTTCGATGGCAATGCGCGCCCCCACTTCCAGCGGCAATACCGACTGCTTGTAGGCAGCGTCCTGGGCATCGAACACGCTGGTGCACGGCATGGAAACCACACGCACCTTGCGGCCTTGCTCGGTCAGCTTGTCGAACGCCTGAACCGCCAGGCCCACTTCCGAACCGGTGGCGATCAGGATCAGCTCAGGCTCGCCGGCGCAGTCCTTGAGCACGTAGCCGCCGCGGCTGATGGCGGCGATCTGCTGGGCGTCACGCGCCTGGTGCTGCAGGTTCTGGCGCGAGAAGATCAGTGCCGAAGGGCCGTCCTTGCGCTCCAGGGCGTATTTCCAGGACACGGCGGATTCCACCGCGTCGGCCGGGCGCCAGGTGTCCAGGTTCGGCGTGCTGCGCAGGCTGGTCAGCTGCTCGATCGGCTGGTGGGTCGGGCCGTCTTCGCCCAGGCCGATGGAGTCGTGGGTATAGACGTGGATCACCCGCTGCTTCATCAGCGCCGACATGCGCACGGCGTTGCGGGCGTATTCCATGAACATCAGGAAGGTCGCGCCGTAAGGCACCAGGCCGCCGTGCAGGGCAACGCCGTTCATGATGGCGGTCATGCCGAACTCGCGCACACCGTAGAACACATAGTTGCCGCTGGCATCGTTGGCTTCGACACCCTTGCAGCCCTTCCACAGGGTCAGGTTGGAACCGGCCAGGTCAGCCGAACCACCGAGGAACTCGGGCAGCAGTGGGCCGAAGGCATTCAGGGCGTTCTGGCTGGCCTTGCGGCTGGCGATGGTTTCGCCCTTGGCCGCCACTTCGTTGATATAGGCCTGGGCCTTCTCGCTGAAGTCGGCCGGCAGCTCGCCGGCAGCACGACGCTGGAACTCGGCAGCCAGCTCCGGATAAGCCTTGGCATAGGCATCGAAACGCTGGTTCCACTCGGCTTCAGCCTTGGCACCGGCAGCCTTGGCGTCCCACTCGGCGTAGATGTCGGCCGGCACTTCGAACGGGCCATGGTTCCAGTTCAGCGCCTGGCGGGCCAGGGCGATTTCGTCGTTGCCCAGTGGTGCGCCGTGGCAGTCTTCCTTGCCCTGCTTGTTCGGCGAGCCGAAACCGATGATGGTCTTGCAGCAGATCAGGGTCGGACGATCGCTCTTGCGGGCGGTCTCGATGGCGGTCTTGATCTCGTCGGCGTCATGGCCGTCGACATTGCGGATCACCTGCCAGTTGTACGCTTCGAAGCGCGCCGGGGTGTTATCGGTGAACCAGCCGTGCACTTCGCCGTCGATGGAGATGCCGTTGTCATCATAGAAGGCGATCAGCTTGTTCAGGCCAAGGGTGCCGGCCAGCGAGGCGACTTCGTGGGAAATGCCTTCCATCATGCAACCGTCGCCAAGGAACACGTAGGTGTTGTGGTCGACGATGTTGTGGCCGTCACGGTTGAACTGGGCGGCCAGGACTTTCTCTGCCAGGGCGAAGCCCACGGCGTTGGCGATACCCTGGCCGAGCGGGCCGGTGGTGGTTTCGACGCCCGGGGTGTAGCCGTATTCCGGGTGGCCCGGGGTGCGGCTGTGCAGCTGGCGGAAGGCCTTGAGGTCGTCGATCGACAGGTCGTAGCCGGTCAGGTGCAGCAGCGAGTAGATCAGCATCGAACCGTGGCCGTTGGACAGCACGAAGCGGTCGCGGTCGACGAAATTCGGGTTGCTCGGGTTGTGCTTCAGATAGTCGCGCCAAAGCACTTCGGCGATATCCGCCATGCCCATGGGGGCACCTGGGTGGCCGCTGTTGGCCTTTTGCACGGCATCCATGCTGAGGGCACGAATGGCGTTGGCACGTTCACGACGGCTGGGCATCGCTGATCTCCTGGGGGGCTTGAATAGGTGGTGTCACGAAAAAGGCGGCCATTTTCGCCCACTGGGGGGGCTTGGGGCAATGACGTATGGTCGCAGTCGGGGGATTTTCCTGTGATCGGGCTTCAATTCGGGGCAAAACCGGGCGAACCGTCCCGCTCATCACCCAATATCAAAACTTTTTGATATTGCCCTTGCTAGGGCAACGATGCCTGTCTAGACTGCCGCCCCATGAACCTTCGTGCGCAATTGATCCCCGAGCAATGCGAAGCATTGGCTGCCTTGTGCAAAGCCAGTGGCGACGCGTTGCGCCTGAACGTGTTGCGCGCCCTGGCCAACGACTCGTTCGGCGTGCTGGAACTGGCGCAGATCTTCGGCGTTGGCCAATCGGGCATGAGCCACCACCTGAAGGTGCTGGCCCAGGCCGAGCTGGTCGCCACCCGCCGCGAAGGCAACGCCATCTTCTACCGCCGTGCCCTGCCCGACAGCTTGCGCCTGGGCGGCAGGCTGCATGCGGCACTGCTCGAAGAGGTCGACGACCTGGCCCTGCCAGCCGAGGTGCAAGCGCGCATTGCCCAGGTACAGCAACGTCGTGCCGCCACCAGCCAGGATTTCTTCCTGCGTGTGGAAGAGAAGTTTCGCGCCCAGCAGGACCTGATCGCCGGCCTGCCGCAGTATCGCGAAAGCCTGCTGGCGCTGCTCGACAAGCTGAATTTCGACCCGGCCGCCAGTGCCCTGGAGGTCGGCCCCGGTGACGGCGGCTTCCTGCCAGACCTGGCACGCCGCTTTGCCCGGGTCACCGCGCTGGACAACAGCCCGACCATGCTCGAACTGGCACGCCAGGTCTGCGAACGTGAACGTCTGGGTAATGTAAACCTGCAGTTGGCCGATGCACTGGGTGCAACGGATGTGGAAGCCGACTGCGTTGTGCTGAACATGGTCCTGCACCATTTCAGCGATCCGGCCCTGGCCCTGCGCCAGCTGGCCAAACGGGTGAAGGCAGGCGGCAGCCTGCTGGTCACCGAACTGTGCAGCCATGACCAGGGCTGGGCGCGGGAAGCCTGCGGCGACCTCTGGCTCGGTTTTGAACAGGACGACCTGGCCCGTTGGGCCACGGCAGCCGGGCTGGCCCCGGGGGACAGCCTGTACGTGGGCTTGCGTAACGGTTTCCAGATCCAGGTCCGCCATTTTCAGCGGACGGCTGGCGACATACACCATCGGTAAATTTCAGGAACCTTCGAGATGAGCGAATACTCCCTTTTCACCTCCGAGTCCGTGTCCGAAGGGCATCCGGACAAGATCGCCGACCAGATTTCGGACGCCGTCCTTGATGCCATCATCGCCCAGGACAAATACGCCCGCGTAGCCTGCGAAACCCTGGTCAAGACCGGTGTTGCCATCATCGCCGGCGAAGTCACCACTTCGGCCTGGGTCGACCTCGAAGACCTGGTGCGCAAGGTCATCATCGATATCGGCTACAACAGCTCCGACGTCGGGTTCGACGGCGCCACCTGCGCCGTGATGAACATCATCGGCAAGCAGTCGGTGGACATCGCCCAGGGCGTGGACCGCTCCAAGCCGGAAGACCAGGGCGCGGGTGACCAGGGCCTGATGTTCGGCTATGCCAGCAACGAAACCGAAGTACTGATGCCGGCACCGATCTGCTTCTCGCACCGTCTGGTCGAGCGCCAGGCCGAAGCGCGCAAGTCCGGCCTGCTGCCATGGCTGCGCCCGGACGCCAAGTCGCAGGTTACCTGCCGTTACGAAAACGGCAAGGTGGTCGGCATCGACGCCGTGGTGCTGTCGACCCAGCACAACCCTGAGGTTTCGCAGAAAGACCTGCAGGAAGCGGTGATGGAGCTGATCGTCAAGCACACCCTGCCGGCCGAACTGCTGCACAAGGGTACCCAGTATCACATCAACCCGACTGGCAGCTTCATCATCGGTGGCCCGGTGGGTGACTGCGGCCTGACCGGGCGCAAGATCATCGTCGACTCCTACGGCGGCATGGCCCGCCACGGTGGTGGCGCGTTCTCCGGCAAGGACCCGTCCAAGGTCGACCGCTCCGCCGCCTACGCTGGCCGTTACGTGGCCAAGAACATCGTTGCCGCCGGCCTGGCCGAACGTTGCGAGATCCAGGTTTCCTACGCCATCGGCGTGGCCCAGCCGACCTCCATCTCGATCAACACCTTCGGTACCGGCAAGGTTTCCGATGACAAGATCGTCCAGCTGGTGCGCGAGTGCTTCGACCTGCGGCCATACGCCATCACCACCATGCTCGACCTGCTGCACCCGATGTACCAGGAAACCGCCGCCTACGGCCACTTCGGTCGTACGCCGCAGCAGAAGACGGTCGGCGACGACACCTTCACCACCTTCACTTGGGAGCGTACCGACCGCGCCCAGGCACTGCGTGACGCTGCCGGCCTGTAACTTTTCCTGCAGCGCTGGGCAAAAGCCCCTGCCGATTGATCGGCAGGGGCTTTTTTGTGACATATCGGCTGACAAACCCTGCGTGGCGTCGCGCACCTGGCCTGCCTAGGCTGAGGTCTCCCACACGCCATGCAAGGATGCTGGCCATGCCACTCATGCTGTTGTTTACCCTGCTGCTGATACTCCAGGCCCCGCTGACGCGGGCTGGTCAATGCCCCGACTGGGGCGCGGAGCAAGCCGCCACTGAAACCGCCCAGTTGCGCAGCACCCTCGCCCGTTGGGATGACCACTACCATCGCCAGGGCGTTGCGCTGGTGGCCGATGAGTTATACGACCAGAGCCGCCAGCGCCTGGCCCACCTGCAGCAGTGCTTTGGCCTCGCGCCCACTGCATCGCCCCTGGCCAGTGCCCGCGGGCCGGTCCCCCACCCGGTACCGCATACCGGGGTCGACAAGTTGCCCGACCAGCAGGCCGTGGTCCGCTGGCTGGCCGGCAAGCGTGGGGTGTGGGTACAACCCAAGGTCGATGGCGTAGCCGTCACCCTTGTCTACCGGCAGGGCCGCCTGGTGCAATTGATCAGCCGCGGCGATGGGGTGCAGGGGCATGACTGGAGCCGCCACATCCCGAGCCTGGGCGCAATCACCCGGCAGCTGCCGCAGCCCGTGGACCTGCTGTTGCAAGGCGAACTGTACTGGCGCCTGGACGCGCATGTACAAGCCCGGGCGGGCAGCGCGAAAGCCCGCGGTACGGTGGCCGGGCTGCTGGCACGCAAGGTGTTGAGCAATGAGCAGGGCAATGGCATCGGCCTGTTCGTCTGGGACTGGCCACAAGGCCCCGAGCAACAGGCCGAGCGCCTTGCACAGCTGGCACAACTGGGCTTTCCCGAAAGCCAGGACTACAGCGTCGCCATCGACACAGCGCAGGATGCCGCCCATTGGCGCGATCATTGGTACCGCACCGCCCTGCCCTTCGCCAGCGATGGTGTGGTCCTGCGCCAGGGCAACCGGCCGCCCGCCGAGCGCTGGCAGGCCAGGGCGCCCTACTCGATCGCAGCCTGGAAGTACCCTTACCTGCAGGCGTTGGCCGAAGTTCGCGAAGTCCGCTTTCGCATCGGCCGCACCGGCAGGGTTACGCCGGTGCTGCAGGTGCTGCCAGTCACCCTCGATGACCGGCGGATCACCCAGGTAAGCCTGGGTTCGCTGGCACGTTGGCAGAGCCTCGACATCCGTCCCGGTGACCAGGTCGCGGTGAGCCTTGCCGGGCTGACCATCCCGCGCCTGGAACAGGTGGTGCACCGCGCCGTAGAGCGCCAACCAGTCACCGCGCCGCAGCCCGGCCAGTATCATGCGCAGAGTTGCTGGCAGGCCGTGGCCGGCTGTGAGGAGCAGTTCAGTGCCCGGCTCACCTGGCTCAGCGGTAAACAGGGGCTGGCACTGCCGCGCATGGGCCCTGGCACCTGGCGCCGTCTGGTGGCCGCCGGGCTGGTGACGTCGATGACCGACTGGCTGCATCTGGACGCCGAGCGCCTGGGCCTGGTCGCGGGGATCAGCGACGCCACGGCGGCGCAGTTGCTGGGCAGTTTCGCGCAAGCCCGCTCACGGTCCTTTGCCCAATGGCTGCGTGCACTTGGTGCCCCCACACCAGCAGGCTTGGCGGTGACCGGCAACTGGCCCGACCTGGCTGCGCGCACCGCCGCCGAATGGCAAGCCTTGCCCGGTATCGGCGAAAAGCGCGGGCAACAGCTTGTGGAATTCTTCACCGGCCACGAGGTTCAAAGCATCGCCAGCCAGCTCGGCATGGCCGGCATCGACGGGTTTCGGGTCGAGGGCCAGGGCATCGGGCAATGAATTTTTACCCATTTACCTGCAGGACCATTCCGAGATTCCACCAGAAAGGCGTAACAAGGGTTTCTAAATGAGCAAAACCAAGGCAGGATTTCCCCCAACTTTTGCTGCCCCGCCCCGTCAAGGAGGCTTTTCATGAAACGTATTTCGACCCTTTTCCTGCTGGCGACAATTAGCCTGGCCGCTGGCGCCGCACAGGCTGCCGAGCCGGATGCCGGCCTGACTGGCTGCGCGGCCAAGCGCAGCGCCATCGAGAACCAGCTGAAGATTGCCCGTGACCAAGGCAACAGCGGCCAGGTCTCGGGGCTGGAAGAGGCGCTGCGTGGGGTCGACAACTGCACCGATGCCGGCCTGCGCAAGGAACGCGAGCAGAAAGTGCTCGAAGCCCGTCACGAAGTGGCGCAGCGCGAAAAGGACCTGAAAAAGGCCGAGAAGAAAGGCGACTCCGAGAAGATCAACAAGCGCAAGGACAAGCTGGCCGAGTCGCGCAAGGAACTGCAGGAAGCGGTGGAAGACCTGGACCGCTAAGGCCGGCGACAAACGCGATCACTGCCGGCGTGGCCTTGTGTCACGCTTGCAGCCAGAGCCTTGCAAGCCATCAATGGTTACGAAATTCGCTATGACAGGCCTTGCACGCCGCTTCGACCTTGTCCATCGGCGCCTTCAATTGCGCAGCGTCGAGCGGTTGGTTGCGGGTGACATCGACCAGTTCGCCAGTGACGCCTTCCAGTTGCCGGGCCAGGTCATGAAAACGTGCCTGGCGCTCCCATACCTCGGCGCGTGCGCTGCTGTCGCCACCATCACGCACCTGTGGAAAGTGCTGCCAGGGCTGGCGCGCGAGGTTGTCCAGTTGCTGAGCGCCGGCGGCGAACTTCACCCCGTCGAAGGGCAGCCGGCCACGCAACATGCCGCCCAGGTCTTCGCTGGTTCTGAGCATGTCCTTGAAGATTACCTTGCGCTTGCCCAACGGCGAATTGGGGTCGACCCGGTCGCAACCACTCAAGGCACCGCCCAGGGTCAATGCTGCCAGCAGAACAACGGTCAATCGCTTCAACATCGCACTCACTTCGGCCTACGCAAAGGGGCGGCCAGTATCGCCGCCCACAGGCCAAACACCAATAGCCACATGAAAAACAGGGGCGAATATTCATCTTCGCCCATGACAGGAATACACACATGAAATCAGCCCTGCGCCATCTGGCCTGGACGCTCCCGGTGCTGGCTTTGCTGGCCGGTTGCAACGGCGGCGAGAACGCCAGGCCGGAGCCCCACGCCATTGCCACCTACGTCCCGGCCACCTGGAACGACCTGCCGGCCGTCAGCGACGAAGACTTGCTAGCCGGCTTCTATGCCTGGCGCAGCGGCTGCGAGAAGCTCGTGCGCGACCCGGTGTGGGCGGCCACCTGCGAAGCCGCCGGCAGTGCCACCGCCAGCGCCGCCCAGGTGCGCACATTCCTCGAGCAGAACCTGGAGGTATACGGCCTGCGCTCCGCCGAGAACAACGCCCATGGCCTGATTACCGGCTACTACGAACCGGTCTACCCCGGCAGCCTCAAGCAATCGGCAAGCAACCACGTGCCGGTCTACGGTATTCCTGATGACATGATCGTGGTCGACCTGGCCAGCGTGTACCCCGAGCTCAAGGGCAAGCGCCTGCGTGGTCGCCTCGACGGGCGGGTACTCAAGCCTTACGACACCGCCGAGGTCATCAACCGCAACGGCGTAAAGGCACCGGTGCTGGCCTGGCTGACCGACCCTATGGACTTGCAGTTCCTGCAGGTGCAGGGCTCCGGTCGGGTGCAACTGGAGGACGGCCGCCAGCTGCGCCTGGGCTACGCCGACCAGAACGGCCATCCATACCGGCCGATCGGGCGCTGGCTGGTGGAACAAGGCCAGCTGAAAAAGGAAGAAGTGAGCATGGGCGCCATTCACGCCTGGGCCCAGGCCAACCCGCAGCGGGTACCGGAGCTGCTTGCCAGCAACCCCAGCTACGTCTTCTTCAGCACCCGCCCCGACAGCAACGAAGGCCCGCGTGGTTCACTGAACGTGCCCCTGACCGCTGGGTACAGCGTAGCCATCGACCGCAAGGTGATTCCGCTGGGCAGCCTGCTCTGGCTATCCACCACCCGCCCGGACGCAACCCCGGTGGTACGCCCGGTGGCGGCTCAGGATACCGGAGGGGCAATTACGGGTGAGGTGCGGGCCGACCTGTTCTGGGGCACCGGCCCGGAAGCCGGGGAACTGGCCGGGAACATGAAGCAGCAAGGGCAGATCTGGATGCTGTGGCCCAAGGGCAAGCCGTTGCCTGAGGTGCCCAAGGTTCCCTGAGGTCAGGCGTGCCCGGTGGGGGCGCTCCCGCGAAAAGATCGTACGGTGCAGGGCACCGCTTTGCCGGTGGGCGCGGCAGAAGCCGCGCCCACGGGGAGCGCGCCAGTTTTCAGATGGAAACCACGAAAAACGCCACGATCATCGCCATGCCGGCAAACCATACCAACGAGCGCAGCACGGCCCAGTCCGCCAGGTAGCAGATGATGTAGAGCAAGCGGCTGGTGATGTACATCACCCCCAGCACATCCTGGGTCACCTGCTCGGCATTGCCGACGATATCGGCCACCAGCACCGCCGCGGCAAACGCCGGAAAGGCCTCGTAGCTGTTCTGCTGGGCGGCATGCGCGCGACGTGGCAGGCCGGAAAGCGTATCCAGGAAAGCGCGCGGATCGTGGTTGTCTTTCAGGCCGAAGCGGCCACTGCTTACCTTGGCGATCAGGCCGCACAGGGGTGGCAGTACCAACGCGATCAGAATGCACCACAGGGCAACGGTCATAGGCAGGACTCCTTGTTCAGTCTTGAGGTCAAAGCTTCATTATCAACATGCCGGCCAACACCAGCCCGCAAGCTAGGAGTCTGGGCCGGCCAAAAGGTTCTTTGAGGTAGCGCATGCCCAGCACTACCACCAGGATCACGCTCAATTCCCGCAGTGCCGCCGCCTCAGCCACCGAGCCGAGGTGCATGGCCCACAGCACCAGGGCGTAACTGAGCAATACGCACAGCCCGACTGCCAGCCCCAGGCGCCACTGCAGGCGCCAGAACAGCACGAACGGCGCACGTCGCGCCACGCTGGCCAGCAATGGAAAGGGCCAGGCGCTGAGCAATGTCAGCCACACCAGGTAGTCCCAGGGCTTGCCCCACAGGCGCACGGCCTGGCCGTCAAACCAGGTGTAGCAGCCGATGCACAGGCCGATCAGGGCAACCACCGGCAGCATCGACCAGGGTAGCCGCTCACCGCCACCGCCCTGCCACAACAGGCAGGCCATGCCGCAGGGGATCAGCAGGATGCCGATGATCTGCTGCTGGCTCAGCGATTCGCCGGCAAAGGCCAGGGTCAGTGCCAGCACCACCAGGGGCGATAGCCCGCGCATCAGCGGGTAGACCAGCCCCAGGTCGCCGACGCGGTAGGCCTGGATCAGCAGGAAGCGGTACAACTGCTCGGCCAACGCCGACGCCAGCAGCCAAGGCCAGACGCTGGCCGGCGGCACCTCGGCGAAGGCCACGGCAAGCACCGCGAAAGCCAGCGCCACCGTGTCCATGCTGGCGATCACCAGCAGGCGCTCACCACTGAATTTGATCAGGGTATTCCAGGTCGCATGCAGCAAGGCGGCGATCAGTACCAGGGAAGTTGCCAGCACACCGTTGGGTCCTTGTGACGTTTTTGAGGGATGAATATATAGCGTTGGCGGTCGGGTTGCCTGGGATGTGTTCGGCGGTGGGGATTCAGCGCCTGTGAGATCGAGCGCCGCCCGCGCGGCGCATCGCGGATGAATCCGCTCCCACATTTGTTGCAACGTGCCGAACCTGTTACGCCATGGTTGCCAGCCCTGGCGCATGACTTGAGCCTTGCAAACCGGCTGACAACCATGGCCTCACAGACATGGCCACGTTGCAACAGATGTGGGAGCGGATTCATCCGCGATGCGCCGCGCGGGCGGCGCTCGATCTCACAGGCGCTGAAAATATCGTGACCTGCACCTCGCCGCCATAATTGCACCCTCCAGCTGTAAACACCCGGAACGCTTCCAGCAATTCTGGTCAAATCCTGTGCCCCGAAGCCCTCGCCAGATCATCAAAGAACTGCCCGAGCCATTCGGGTTATGACTTGGAAGCCACTGCTACAGGACTCAGGATGCTTGAACTAGTTGCCGCATTTATCTGCCTCACCACCCTCCTCACCTATGTGAATTACCGTTTCATCGGCCTGCCCCCCGCCATTGGCGTGATGGTTACGGCGCTGCTGTTCTCCCTGATGCTGCAGGGCCTGAGCCTGATCGGCTTCCCCGGCCTGGAAGCACGCGTCGAAGGGCTGATGAACCAGATCGACTTCAACGACCTGCTGATGCACTGGATGCTGGCCTTCCTGCTGTTCGCCGGCGCCTTGCACGTCAACCTCGCCGACCTGCGCAGCTACCGTTGGCCGATCGGCCTGCTGGCCACTGTCGGTGTGCTGATCGCCACCGTGGTCATCGGTTACCTGTCGCACTGGGTGTTCGCCCTGTTCGGCTGGCAGGTGCCACTGATCTACTGCCTGTTGTTCGGTGCCCTGATCTCGCCCACCGACCCGATCGCGGTGCTTGGCGCGCTGCGTACCGCCAATGCCTCCAAGCCGCTCAAGACCACCATTGTCGGCGAATCGCTGTTCAACGATGGCACCGCAGTGGTGGTGTTCACCGTGTTGCTCGGCATCATCCGCCTGGGCGAAACCCCGAGCATGACCGACACGGCGATCCTGTTCGCCCGCGAGGCCATCGGCGGGGTAGTGTTCGGCGGCCTGATCGGCTACGCCATCTACCGCATGATCAAGAGCGTCGAGCAGTACCAGGTGGAAGTGATGCTGACCCTGGCGTTGGTCATCGGTGGCTCGGCCATGTGCTACGAACTGCACGTTTCGGCGCCGATCGCCATGGTGGTGGCCGGCCTGATCATCGGCAACCTGGGACGCAACCTGGCAATGAACGACATGACCCGCCGCTACATGGACGGTTTCTGGGAGCTGATCGACGACATGCTCAATGCCCTGCTGTTCGCGCTGATCGGCCTGGAGCTGTTACTGCTGCCGTTCAACTGGCTGCACCTGGCAGCCGGTGGCGTGCTGGCCCTGGCGGTGCTGCTGTCGCGGCTGCTGACCGTGGCCCCGGCGATCGTCCTGCTGCGGCGCTGGCGCCCGGTGCCCAAGGGCACCGTACGGGTGCTGACCTGGGGTGGCCTGCGCGGTGGGGTGTCGGTGGCCCTGGCGCTGTCGCTGCCTTTGGGCGAGGAACGTGACCTGCTGCTGTCGATCACCTACATCGTGGTGCTGTCGTCGATCCTGGTGCAGGGTTTGAGCATTGGCCGGGTGGTGCGCAAGGTCAGCGCCCAGCCATGAGGTTTTCGGGGCTGCTTTGCAGCCCCGAAATCGTCACTCCACCGCCGAATCCGGGAACTGGTCCTGGATATATTTGATCTCGGTGCGCCCGTGGGGCGCCGGCAGCCCGTCTTCGCCCAGGTTGACGAAGACCATCTTGTCGACTGTGAGAATGGCCTTGCGGGTGATCTTGTTGCGCACTTCGCACTTGAGGGTGATCGAGGTGCGGCCGAACTCGGTGGCGGTGATGCCAAGCTCGATGATGTCGCCCTGGCGCGAGGCACTGACGAAGTTGATTTCCGATATGTACTTGGTCACCACGCGCTGGTTGCCCAGCTGGACAATGGCGTAGATCGCCGCCTCTTCATCGATCCAGCGCAACAGGCTGCCACCGAACAGCGTGCCATTGGGGTTGAGGTCTTCGGGTTTAACCCATTTGCGGGTGTGAAAGTTCATCTGTACTCCTGACCTGCTTGGCTACGGTGTAGCAATGATGGCAGAGCGGTCGCTGTCGCTCCATTGAACATCGACTATCGTCGCGATTAATCGACAGAAAACCTTGGGCAAGCCAGCGGGCGCGGCTATAATCTCCGCCGCTTCACATGGTTGCCCACAGCGGTGCCATGCCCGCCACCCGTCCGAGGGGCGCTGCAGCAGGCTAGGCCTGTCAGGCTCGGATGGGGCGTTGTCCGCTCCCGCGGACGCTCAACGCACAACGGCGCCCATTCGCACATTACGAATGGAGGCTCTCATGAGCGCTGCAAACATGCCTGCTGGTTTTACCGATTACAAAGTCGCCGACATCTCCCTGGCCGCCTGGGGCCGTCGCGAAACCATCATCGCCGAATCGGAAATGCCTGCACTGATGGGCCTGCGTCGCAAGTACCTGGCCGAGCAACCGCTCAAGGGTGCGAAGATCCTGGGCTGCATCCACATGACCATCCAGACCGCCGTGCTGATCGAAACCCTGGTTGCCCTGGGTGCCGAAGTGCGCTGGTCGTCCTGCAATATCTTCTCCACCCAGGACCAGGCCGCCGCGTCCATCGCCGCCGCCGGCATCCCGGTGTTCGCCTGGAAAGGTGAAACCGAGGAAGAATACGAGTGGTGCCTGGAGCAGACCATCCTCAAGGATGGCCAGCCATGGGATGCCAACATGGTCCTCGACGACGGTGGCGACCTGACCGAACTGCTGCACAAGAAGTACCCGCAGGTACTGGAGCGCGTGCACGGCATCACCGAAGAAACCACCACTGGCGTGCACCGCCTGCTGGACATGCTGGCCAAGGGCGAGCTGAAAGTCCCGGCGATCAACGTCAACGACTCGGTCACCAAGAGCAAGAACGACAACAAGTACGGCTGCCGTCACAGCCTGAACGACGCCATCAAGCGTGGTACCGACCACCTGCTGTCGGGCAAGCAGG
>MTEX01006346.1_pt1 | contig 15832 bp, 12 predicted proteins | sample 1042691 | NCBI WGS metagenome assembly MTEX01 (sample SAMN06185810, study PRJNA358809) | soil metagenome | isolation source: soil biostimulated with molasses as carbon source | place: India | collected 2015-05-23
ACCAACAAGTTCATCGCCGAAAAAGGCATGCGCCTGCCCGAGAGCGTGCTGCTGCAGACCGTGACCGGCGACTACGTCGACGACGACATCTATTACGAACTGCTCGACCCGGCGGACATCGACATGATCTGCCGCCCCGACGAGAAGGCTGTGTTCCTGGTGCCGTGGGCCATCGAGCCGACCGCGCAGGTTATCCACGACACCTACGACAAGAAGGGCAACCCGGTCGAGCTGTCGCCGCGCAACGTCCTGAAGAAAGTCCTCAAGCTCTACGCTGACAAGGGCTGGCAGCCGATTGTCGCGCCGGAGATGGAGTTCTACCTGACCAAGCGTAGCGAAGACCCGGACTTCCCCCTGCAGCCCCCGGTAGGCCGTTCGGGCCGCCCGGAAACCGGCCGCCAGTCGTTCTCGATCGAAGCCGCCAACGAATTCGACCCGCTGTTCGAAGACGTCTACGACTGGTGCGAACTGCAGCAGCTGGACCTGGACACGCTGATCCATGAAGACGGCACGGCGCAGATGGAGATCAACTTCCGTCACGGCGACGCCCTGCACCTGGCCGACCAGATCCTGGTGTTCAAGCGCACCATGCGCGAGGCCGCGCTCAAGCACAACGTGGCCGCCACCTTCATGGCCAAGCCCATGACCGGCGAGCCTGGCAGTGCCATGCACCTGCACCAGAGCGTGGTCGACCTGGCCACCGGCAAGAACATCTTCAGCAATGAAGATGGCAGCATGAGCGAGCTGTTCCTGCACTACATCGGTGGCCTGCAGAAATTCATCCCCGAGGCGTTGCCGCTGTTCGCGCCCAACGTCAACTCGTTCCGCCGCTTCCTGCCCGACACCTCGGCGCCGGTGAACGTGGAATGGGGCGAAGAGAACCGCACTGTCGGCCTGCGCGTGCCGGACGCCGGCCCACAGAGCCGCCGGGTCGAGAACCGCTTGCCAGGCGCCGACGCCAACCCCTACCTGGCGATTGCCGCCAGCCTGCTGTGTGGCTACATCGGCATGGTCGAAGGCATCGAGGCCAGTGCGCCGGTGCAGGGCCGTGGCTACGAGCGCCGCAACCTGCGCCTGCCGCTGACCATCGAGGATGCCCTGGAGCGTATGGAAAACAGCCGCGCGCTGGTGCAGTACCTGGGCAAGAAATTCATCACCGGCTACGTCGCCACCAAGCGCGCCGAGCACGAGAACTTCAAACGCGTCATCAGCTCCTGGGAGCGTGAGTTCCTGCTGTTCGCTGTCTGATCAACCCTGAGGCCGCCCGCGCGGCCGCCGGAAACTGGAGAGGCACATGAGCGTCAACAACCCGCAAACCCGTGAATGGCAAAACCTGAGCGGCGAGCACCACCTGGCACCCTTTTCTGACTACAAGCAGTTGAAGGAGAAGGGGCCGCGCATCATCACCAAGGCGCAAGGTGTGCATTTGTGGGATAGCGAGGGGCACAAGATTCTCGACGGCATGGCTGGCCTGTGGTGCGTGGCGGTGGGCTATGGCCGTGAGGAACTGGTGCAGGCGGCAGAAAAGCAGATGCGCGAGCTGCCGTACTACAACCTGTTCTTCCAGACCGCCCACCCGCCTGCGCTGGAGCTGGCCAAGGCGATTACCGACGTGGCGCCGGCAGGCATGACCCATGTGTTCTTCACCGGCTCCGGCTCCGAAGGCAACGACACCGTGCTGCGCATGGTCCGCCACTACTGGGCCCTGAAAGGCAAGCCGCAGAAGCAGACCATCATCGGCCGTATCAACGGCTATCACGGCTCCACCGTGGCCGGTGCCAGCCTGGGCGGCATGAGCGGCATGCACGAGCAGGGCGGCCTGCCGATTCCTGGCATTGTGCATATTCCGCAGCCGTACTGGTATGGCGAGGGCGGCGACATGACCCCGGACCAGTTCGGCGTGTGGGCGGCCGAGCAGTTGGAGAAAAAAATCCTCGAAGTTGGCGAAGACAACGTCGCTGCCTTCATCGCCGAGCCGATCCAGGGCGCCGGCGGCGTGATCATCCCGCCGGACAGCTACTGGCCGAAGGTGAAGGAGATCCTGGCCAAGTACGACATCCTGTTCGTCGCCGACGAAGTGATCTGCGGCTTCGGCCGTACCGGCGAGTGGTTCGGCTCCGACTACTACGACCTCAAGCCAGACCTGATGACCATCGCCAAGGGCCTGACCTCGGGTTACATCCCCATGGGCGGTGTGATCGTACGTGACAAGGTGGCCCAGGTATTGAGCGAAGGTGGCGACTTCAACCACGGTTTCACCTATTCCGGGCATCCGGTGGCGGCAGCGGTGGGCCTGGAAAACCTGCGCATCCTGCGCGACGAGCACATCGTCGAGAAGGCGCGCAGCGAAGCGGCACCGTATTTGCAAAAGCGTTTGCGTGAGCTGCAGGACCACCCGCTGGTGGGCGAAGTACGCGGCCTGGGCCTGCTCGGTGCGATCGAGCTGGTCAAGGACAAGGCGACCCGCAGCCGTTACGAAGGCAAGGGCGTAGGCATGATCTGCCGCACGTTCTGCTTTGAAAACGGCCTGATCATGCGTGCGGTAGGTGACACCATGATCATCGCGCCGCCGCTGGTCATCAGCCACGCAGAGATCGATGAACTGGTGGAAAAGGCGCGCAAATGCCTCGACCTGACACTCGAAGCGATTCGCTAAGCGTTTGCTAGTCTAGCGGTGTGACATTAAGTGGTTACAAGGCCTTGCTTTCCTTGAAACAGAGCCTTGTAACTTGCCAGACTAGCGGTTGTTTCAGTCGCCGCGCGCTCTGCACCGTAGGTCCTGGCTACTGAACAGATGGCTAAATAAAAATTCCGGAGCATTACGCATGAATAAAATGGGCAAGACGTTGCTGGCCGCAGCCCTGATGGGCGCCATGGCCACCGCTGTTCAGGCTGAAGACAAGGTGTTGAACGTCTACAACTGGTCGGACTATATCGCGCCAGACACCATCGCCAAGTTCGAGAAGCAGACCGGTATCAAGGTCAAGTACGACGTGTTCGACAGCAACGAAACCCTCGAGGCCAAGCTGCTGGCGGGCAAGTCGGGTTACGACATCGTGGTGCCGTCCAACAACTTCCTGGCCAAGCAGATCAAGGCCGGCGTGTACGAGGAGCTGGACCGCTCCAAGCTGCCGAACTGGAAGAACCTCGACCCGGACCTGCTCAAGGCCGTTGGCGATGCCAGCGACAAGGACAACAAGCATGCCTTCCCATACATGTGGGGTTCGATCGGCATCGGCTACAACCCGGAGAAGGTCAAGGCCGCGCTGGGCGTGGACAAGATCGATTCGTGGGACGCGGTGTTCAAGCCTGAGAACATCGCCAAGCTCAAGAGCTGCGGCGTGAGCTTCCTCGACGCACCGACCGAAATGCTCCCGGCTGCGCTGCACTACCTGGGCAAGCCGACCGACAGCACCAAGAAGGAAGACCTGAAGGCCGCGGAGGAACTGTTCCTCAAGATTCGTCCTTCGATCACCTACTTCCACTCGTCCAAGTACATTGGCGACATGGCCAACGGCAACATCTGCGTAGCCGTCGGTTACTCGGGTGACCTGGAACAGTCCAAGGCCCGTGCTCACGAGGCCGGCGACAAGGTCAAGGTTGAGTACGTGATTCCGAAAGAGGGTGCCGGTACCTTCTACGACATGGTCGCCATCCCCAAGGATGCCGAGCACAAGGACGCTGCCTACCAGTTCATGAATTTCCTGATGCAGCCGGAAATCATGGCTGAAATCACCAACGCCGTGCGCTTCCCGAACGGCAACCAGGCGGCTACCCAGTTCGTCGACAAGGAAATCACCAGCGACCCAAGCATCTATCCGCCAGCTGAAGTGAAGAAGCAGCTGTATGCCATCGCTGCTCCTGAAGCCAAGGCCCAGCGTGACATCACCCGTAGCTGGACCAAGATCAAGTCGGGCAAGTAAGCCCGATGCAGCACCTCTGGGCCGGGATACCCGGCCCAGAGCCAGTGAAAGGCAATTGATGATTGCGGCATCGAAGCTGCGAAGGTAAGTTGCGCGCCGGTTTTGCGTGTGCGGCAGCATTGTCGCTACCCAGGCACTGATTGTGAGGAGCACCCACTTGTCCATTTCTGTATTCCGCAAGGCCTTGATGGCTGGTGCGGGCCTGACGCTGGCATGCAGCGTCCAAGCGGCGCCTACGGTGCACTTCTACAACTGGTCCGACTATATCGGCCCGACCACACTCGCGGACTTCGAGAAGGCGACGGGCATCAAGCCCGTGCAGGACGTGTTCGATTCCAACGAAACCCTGGAAGGCAAACTGCTGGCCGGCAACACCGGCTATGACGTGGTGGTGCCATCCAACCATTTCCTCGGCAAGCAGATCAAGGCGGGCGCGTTCCAGAAGCTCGACAAGAGCCTGCTGCCCAATTACGCCAACCTCGACCCGGCGTTGATGAAGCGCCTGGAAAAGAACGACCCGGGCAATCAATACGCGGTGCCATACCTGTGGGGCACCAACGGCATCGGTTACAACGTCGACAAGGTGAAGGCCGCGCTGGGCGTGGACACCATCGACTCCTGGGCGGTGCTGTTCGAGCCCGAGAACATGAAGAAGCTCGCCAAGTGCGGCGTGGCGTTCCTCGACTCGGCTGACGAAATGTTGCCGGCGGTGCTCAACTACATGGGGCTGGACCCCAACAGCAGCAACGCCAAGGACTACCAGGCCGCCGAGAAGAAACTGCTGGCGGTACGCCCGTACGTGACCTACTTCCACTCGTCCAAGTACATCACCGACCTGGCCAATGGCGATATCTGCGTCGCGGCGGGGTTCTCGGGCGATGTGTTCCAGGCCAGGACCCGCGCCGAAGAAGCGAAGAAGGGTGTGCACCTGGCCTACGCCATTCCCAAGGAAGGCGGCAACCTCTGGTTCGACGTGCTGGCGATTCCCAAGGACGCCAGGAATGTCAAAGAGGCGCATGCCTTCATCAACTATTTGCTGAAGCCTGAGGTTATCGCCCAGGTCAGTGATTACGTCGGTTACGCCAACCCGAACCCCAAGGCTGGCGACCTGATGGACCAGGCCGTGAGGACTGACGCCGCGGTTTACCCACCGCAGGAAGTGCTGGACAAGATGTTCGTGAATGCAGAGTTGCCACCCAAGGTGCAACGGCTGATGACCCGCAGCTGGACCAAGGTCAAGTCGGGCAAGTAAATATCCAGGCCCGTGGCGGCACCTGCAGAGCAGGCCACGCGGGCACAAAAATCTTGTTGGGAGTTTCACTCATGGCAGTTGCCTCCGGTGCCTATAAAAAAGCCCTCGAGGGTGGCCAGCAACCCAAGCAGGTGCTGGTCAAGATCGACCGGGTCACGAAAAAATTCGACGAAACGGTAGCCGTGGACGATGTGTCCCTGGAAATCCGCAAGGGTGAGATTTTCGCCCTGCTGGGTGGCTCCGGTTCCGGCAAGTCGACCTTGCTGCGCATGCTGGCCGGCTTCGAGCGCCCGACCGAAGGGCGGATTTTCCTCGATGGCGTCGACATCACCGACATGCCGCCCTACGAGCGGCCGATCAACATGATGTTCCAGTCCTACGCGCTGTTCCCGCACATGACCGTGGCGCAGAACATCGCCTTCGGCCTGCAGCAGGACAAGATGCCCAAGGCCGAGATCGACGCCCGCGTGGCCGAGATGCTCAAGCTGGTGCACATGACCCAGTATGCCAAGCGCAAGCCGCACCAGTTGTCTGGTGGCCAGCGCCAGCGCGTGGCCCTGGCCCGCTCGCTGGCCAAGCGCCCCAAGCTGCTGCTGCTCGACGAGCCAATGGGCGCATTGGACAAGAAGCTGCGTTCGCAGATGCAACTGGAACTGGTGGAAATCATCGAGCGCGTAGGCGTGACCTGCGTGATGGTGACCCACGACCAGGAAGAGGCCATGACCATGGCCCAGCGCATCGCCATCATGCACCTGGGCTGGATCGCCCAGATCGGTTCGCCGGTGGACATCTACGAGACCCCCACCAGCCGCCTGGTGTGCGAGTTCATCGGCAGCGTCAACCTGTTTGACGGTGAAGTGCTCGACGATGCCGAGGGCCACGCGATCATTGCCAGCCCCGAGCTTGAGCGCAAGATCTACGTTGGCCATGGCATCACCACCTCGGTGGAAGACAAGCACATCACCTACGCCTTGCGCCCAGAAAAAATGCTGGTCACCACCCAGCAACCGACCTGCGAGCACAACTGGTCGCGCGGCAAGGTCCACGACATCGCCTACCTTGGTGGCCACTCGGTGTTCTACGTCGAGCTGCCGAGCGGCAAGATCGTCCAGTCGTTCGTGGCCAACACCGAGCGCCAGGGCACCCGGCCGACCTGGGGCGATGAAGTGTACGTGTGGTGGGAAGACGACAGCGGCGTGGTACTGCGGTCATGAAACCTCGCAAGCTCAAGCGAGCCTTCCAGCGCATCATCCCGGAGGGGCGGCACCTGGTGATCGGCGTGCCGTTCATCTGGCTGTTCCTGTTCTTCATGCTGCCGTTCTTCATCGTGCTGAAGATCAGCTTCGCCGAAGCCGACGTGGCGATCCCGCCCTACACCGAGATCTACAGCTACGTCGAGGACAAGGTCCAGCTCGTGCTCAACCTGGCCAACTATGGCCTGCTGACCGAAGACGAGCTGTACATTTCGGCCTACCTGGGTTCGCTGAAGATGGCCTTCTTCAGCACCCTGCTGTGCCTGTTGATCGGCTACCCGATGGCCTATGCCATTGCCAATGCCAAAAAGGAAACCCAGACGGTCCTGCTGTTGCTGATCATGATGCCGACCTGGACTGCGATCCTGATCCGCGTCTACGCCTGGATGGGCATCCTCAGCAACAACGGCCTGCTCAACGGCTTCCTGCTGTGGATCGGGTTGATCGACCAGCCGTTGCAGATCCTCAACACCAACCTGGCGGTGTATATCGGCGTGGTCTACTCATACCTGCCGTTCATGATCCTGCCGCTGTTCGCCAACCTGGTGAAGCACGACCCGAGCTTGCTCGAAGCCGCTTCCGACCTGGGTTCGAGCACCTTCAACAGCTTCTGGAAGATCACCGTGCCGTTGTCGAAGAACGGCATCATCGCCGGTTGCATGCTGGTGTTCATCCCGGTGGTGGGTGAGTTCGTGATTCCGGAACTGCTTGGTGGCCCGGAAACCCTGATGATCGGCAAGGTGCTGTGGCAGGAATTCTTCAACAACCGTGACTGGCCGGTGGCGTCCGCACTGGCGGTGGTGATGCTGGCGATCCTGATCGTGCCGATCCTGCTGTTCAACCGCAGCCAGGCCAAAGAAATGGAGGGCAGGGCATGAAGCGCTTCAGTTTCTCCAAGCTGATGCTGGTGCTCGGCTTGCTGTTCATCTACCTGCCGATGCTGATCCTGGTGATCTACTCGTTCAACGCCTCCAAGCTGGTAACTGTGTGGGGCGGCTGGTCGGTGAAGTGGTACGTCGGCCTGCTCGACAATACCCAGCTGATGGGTTCGGTGATGCGCTCGCTGGAAATCGCCTGCTACACGGCGGTGGCGGCGGTGGCACTGGGTACCCTGGCGGCATTCGTGCTGACCCGGGTCACCCGCTTCAAGGGCCGCACGTTGTTCGGCGGCCTGGTCACCGCACCGCTGGTGATGCCCGAGGTGATCACCGGCCTGTCGCTGTTGCTGCTGTTCGTGGCCATGGCGCAGATGATCGGCTGGCCGCAGGAGCGGGGCATCGTCACCATCTGGATCGCCCACACCACGTTCTGTGCGGCGTATGTGGCGGTAGTGGTGTCGGCACGCCTGCGTGAGCTGGACCTGTCGATCGAAGAAGCGGCGATGGACCTGGGTGCCAAGCCGTGGAAGGTGTTCTTCCTGATCACCATCCCGATGATCGCGCCGTCGCTGGCGGCGGGCGGCATGATGTCGTTCGCGCTGTCGCTGGATGACCTGGTACTGGCCAGCTTCGTCTCCGGCCCGGGTTCGACCACCTTGCCGATGGAAGTATTCTCGGCGGTGCGCCTGGGTGTGAAACCGGAAATCAACGCCGTGGCCAGCCTGATCCTGCTATCGGTGTCGCTGGTGACCTTCCTGGTCTGGTACTTCAGCCGCCAGGCCGAAGAGCGTCGCCGCAAGGCGATTCAGCAGGCCATCGAGGAGGGTGCGGCAGCCAACGCTTCGCAGCCGCAGGTCAAGCGGCCGACGCAGGTGGCTGCTTCGGCCTGATCCGGCCTCTACGCGGGCTTGCCCGCTCCCTCAGGGACATCACAGCCTTAAGGTCAATGGTGATCCCTGTGGGAGCGGGTTTACCCGCGAAGGCCGCAGCACCTATTCAAAGCCAGGCTGCATCCCAATGTGGATAGTCCCTGACGCTTCTGACCAAGCCGGCTCGCAAGGGGTTGGCAATAATGTATCTGGCAACATGCACCGTGCTCTCCTCCCGCCGCAGTGCACGGTCCTGATATCCAGGCTGCCACACCGGATCATGCTCAACCCCCGCCTGATGCAAAACCAGACTGGACCTGGATTTGAACCTGCGCATCAAAGTGCCTAGCGTCGTGCCTTTCAATTCGATTAACCAATGCAGATGGTCGGGCATCAGCACCCAGGCCAGAGACCGGCATGCGTATTCCTGGTCAGATTTCCGAAGTTGGTGAATGACCAGCCGGGCATGGTGGAAATCATGGAACAGCGGCTTGCGCTGGTGGGTGACGGTGGTCAGCAGATAGAGCCGGCCAGGTTCTGAATAGCGACCGCGGCGAAGCAGGTGAGACTGAGCTCGCGACATTGGCTTTTTTCCTTGAAAAGCAGATGACTTTTCAAAGGTAGTGGCTGAGATGCAGGTGTTGTGTAGATGATGGTTTCTGGATATGGCAGAGATTTGTGGATGGCAGTACCGGCCCTTTCGCGGGTGAACCCGCTCCCACACGGTCATGTGCAGCCTCAGGGTTTGCGCAATCCCTGTGGGAGCGGGTTTACCCGCGAAGAGGCCCGCACAGGCGCTGAAAATGCCGAACTGATCCTCGTCAGTGCTGTTTATCGAACCCTGAACTACGCTGACAGTCGCATCCCACAAATCATTTGTGCGCAAGCAAGGAGCCTGCATGACGTTGTTGCGTCCGCTGTCGGTCGTTTGCCTGGGGCTGTTGTACCTGCTCACGGGCTGTAGCAAGGAAGAAGTCCCCGAGACACGGCCCCGGGTTGGCGTGCAGCAGGTCCAGCCGACCGACTTCGCCGCCAGGGTCACCCTGACCGGCGATGTCCAGGCGCGGGTGCAGACCGACCTGTCGTTCCGCGTCGGCGGCAAGATCATTTCGCGCAGCGTCGATGTCGGCGACCACGTCAAGGCCAACCAGGTGCTGGCGCGCCTGGACCCGAAAGACCTGCAAAACAACGTCGACTCGGCCAAGGCCGAAGTGTTCGCCGCCCAGGCGCGGGTCACCCAGAGCAGCGCCGCTTTCGTACGCCAGCAGAAACTGCTGCCCAAGGGCTACACCAGCCAGAGCGAATACGACGCCGCCGAGGCCGCCCTGCGCAGCGACCAGAGCGCACTCAAGGCCGCCCAGGCGCAATTGGCCGATGCCAATGAACAACTCAGCTACACCGCCCTGGTTTCCGAAGCCGATGGCGTGATCACCGAGCGCCAGGCCGAAGTCGGCCAGGTGGTGCAGGCGACCATGCCGATCTTCAGCCTGGCCCGCGACGGCGACCGCGATGCCGTGTTCAACGTCTATGAGTCGCTGCTGGTGGCGCCGCCCAGCGATGCCGGGGTGATCGTCAGCCTGCTGGACGACCCCAAGGTAAAGGCCCATGGCTTCGTTCGCGAAATCACCCCGACGGTGTCCGCGCAAAGTGGCACGGTACAGGTCAAGGTCGGGCTCAGGGACGTGCCGCCGGCAATGCAGCTGGGCGCACCGGTAACCGCCACCACCAATGCCGAGGGGCGACCCAGTATCGAACTGCCGTGGTCTGCCTTGACCAAGGCACTGCATGAGCCAGCGGTGTGGGTGGTGGGTGAGGGCGACAAGGTGGAACTGCGCAAGGTCGAGGTCAGCCGTTACCTCACCGGCCGGATCGTGATTGCTCGTGGCCTGAAGGGTGGCGAAACCGTGGTAGTCAATGGCGGGCAGTTGCTGCACCCCGGCATGCAGGTACAGAAGATCGATGCCAAGGCCAAAGGGGGTGAGCTATGAAGCACCTGCTGATGCTGATGTCGGCCGGCATGCTGTTGCTCGGCTGCAGCAGCGAGGAAGAAGCGCCGGAGCCGATTCGGCCGGTGCTGTCGGTCAAGGTCGAGCCCCAGGTGCAATCGCAGCTGGGCCGCTTTGCCGGCTCTATCCAGGCGCGTTTCGAAAGCACCCTGGGTTTTCGTGTGTCCGGGCGCATCGCCCGGCGCTGGCTGGATGTGGGCGCCCAGGTGAAGCCGGGTGACACCTTGGCCACGCTCGATCCCACCGACCAGCAGAACCAGTTGCGCGCCGCCGAAGGCGACCTGGCCAAGGTGCAGGCGCAATGGATCAACGCCCAGGCCGATGCCCGTCGCCAGCAGCAGCTGTATGACCGCGGCGTTGGCGCCCAGGCCCAGCTGGATATTGCCCAGACCAACCTGAAAACCACCAGCGCCGCATTGGAACAGGCGCGTTCGGCGGTCAGCCAGGCCCGTGACCAGCTCGACTACAGCACCCTGCGTAGCGACCACGCTGCGGTGATCACCGACTGGAAAGCCGAAGCCGGGCAAACCGTCACCGCAGGCCAGGCCGTGGTGACCCTGGCCCGGCCGGACGTGAAGGAAGCGGTGATCGACCTGCCGATCGGCCTGGCCGAGCAGCTGAACAAAGGCCTGACCTTTACCGTTGCCTCGCAACTCGACCCGACCATCAACACCACGGCCAGCCTGCGCGAACTGGAACCCCAGGCCGACGCCACCACCCGTACCCGCCGCGCCCGCCTGAGCCTGGCCAGCACACCCGCGGCGTTCCACCTGGGCACCGCCATCAGCGTGACCCTGAGTTCGGCGGTGACGCCACGCAGCGAGTTGCCCCTGAGCGCCTTGCTCGAGCGCGATGGCAAGACCCAGGTGTGGGTGATCGACCCGCAACAGAAAACCGTGGCCACCCGCGACGTGGCCCTGATCGACCGCACCGACCAGAGCATCGTCCTGACCTCCGGTGTACAGCCCGGTGAGCGGGTGGTGACGGCAGGCGTGAACAGCCTCAAGCCTGGCCAGAAGGTGACCTTCGACGAGGATGCGCAATGAAAGGAAGCTTCAACCTGTCCGACTGGGCACTCAAGCATCAATCGTTCGTCTGGTACCTGATGTTCGTTGCGCTGCTGATGGGGATCTTCTCCTACTTCAACCTGGGCCGCGAGGAAGACCCGTCGTTCACCATCAAGACCATGGTCATCCAGACCCGCTGGCCCGGCGCGACCCAGGACGAGACCCTGTACCAGGTCACCGACCGCATCGAGAAAAAGCTCGAGGAGCTCGACTCGCTCGACTACACCAAAAGCTACACCCGCCCGGGTGAATCCACGGTCTACGTGTACTTGCGCGATACCACCAAGGCCAAGGACATCCCGGAAATCTGGTACCAGGTGCGCAAGAAGATCCAGGACATCCGTGGCGAGTTCCCGGCAGGTATCCAGGGCCCGGGGTTCAACGACGAGTTCGGCGACGTGTTCGGCTCGATCTATGCGTTTACCGCCGATGGCCTGACCCTGCGCCAGCTGCGCGACTACGTGGAGCAGGCGCGGGCCGAGGTGCGCGACGTACCCAACATCGGCAAGATCGAGCTGATCGGCACCCAGGACGAAGTGCTGTACCTGAACTTCTCCACCCGCAAGCTGGCAGCCCTGGGCATCGACCAGCGCCAGGTGATGCAAGCGCTGCAATCGCAGAACGCGGTGACCCCGGCCGGGGTGATCGAGGCCGGCCCGGAGCGCATTTCCGTGCGCACCACCGGGCAGTTCGCTTCGGAAAAGGACCTGCAAACCGTCAACCTGAAGATCAACGACCGCTTCTTCCGTCTGGCCGACATCGCCGACATCGAGCGCGGCTACGTCGACCCACCTTCGCCGATGTTCCGCTACAACGGCCAGACGGCGCTGGGCCTGGCTATCGGCATGAAAGCCGGGGGCAATATCCAGGTGTTCGGTGCGGCACTGAAAAAACGCATGGACCAGGTGATCGAGGACCTGCCGATAGGCGTCGGGGTGCATACCGTTTCCGACCAGGCCGTGGTGGTCAAGCAGGCGGTCGGCGGCTTCACCAGTGCGCTGTTCGAGGCGGTAGTGATCGTGCTCGGGGTGAGCTTTGTCAGCCTGGGGGTGCGCGCCGGCCTGGTGGTGGCCTGCTCGATCCCGCTGGTGCTGGCCATGGTGTTCGTGTTCATGGAATACAGCGGCATCACCATGCAGCGTATTTCGCTGGGTGCGCTGATCATCGCCCTGGGCCTGCTGGTGGATGACGCGATGATCACCGTGGAGGTCATGGTCACGCGGCTGGAGATGGGCGAGAGCAAGGAGCAGGCGGCAACCTTCGCCTATACCTCCACGGCGTTCCCGATGCTCACCGGCACCTTGGTCACCGTGGCCGGGTTCGTGCCCATTGGCCTCAATGCCAGCTCGGCGGGCGAATATACCTTCACCCTGTTCGCGGTGATTGCCGTGGCCCTGCTGGTGTCGTGGATCGTGGCGGTGTTCTTTGCCCCGGTGCTGGGGGTGCATATGCTCAGCAGCAACCTCAAGGCCCACGATGCCGAGCCTGGAAGGCTCGGCCGGGCCTTCGAGCACGGCTTGCTGTGGTGCATGCGCAACCGCTGGCTGACCATCATCGGCACCGTGCTGCTGTTCGCCCTGGCGATCTTCTGCCAGCGCTTCGTGCAGAACCAGTTCTTCCCGTCCTCGGACCGCCCGGAAATCCTCGTCGACCTCAACCTGCCGCAGAACGCCTCGATCGAAGAGACGCGCAAGGTGGTCGACCGCTTCGAGGCGCGGATCAAGGACGACCCGGACCTGGTGCACTGGAGCACCTACATCGGCCAGGGCGCGATCCGCTTCTACCTGCCGCTCGACCAGCAACTGCAGAACCCGTATTACGCGCAGTTGGTGATCGTCAGCAAGGGCTTCGAAGAGCGCCAGGGCATGATGGCGCGGCTGCAGAAGATCCTGCATGAGGAATTCGTCGGCATCGGTACCAACGTGCAGTCGCTGGAAATGGGCCCGCCGGTGGGCCGGCCGATCCAGTACCGGGTCAGCGGCGCCAATATCGACGAGGTACGCAAGCATGCCATCGAGCTGGCCACCTTGCTCGACCAGAACGAGCACATTGGCGAGATGATCTACGACTGGAACGAGCCGGGTAAGGTGCTGCGGGTGGAAATTGCCCAGGACAAGGCGCGTCAGCTGGGCTTGTCGTCGGAAGACGTGGCCAATGTGATGAACAGCATCGTCAGCGGCGTCCAGATCACCCAGGTCAACGACAACATCTACCTGGTCGACGTGGTTGCCCGCGCCCAGGACAGCGAGCGCGGCTCGCCGGACACCCTGCAGAACCTGCAGATCCTCACGCCCAACGGCACCGCGATCCCGCTGCTGTCGTTTGCCACCGTGCGCTACGAGCTGGAGCAACCGCTGGTGTGGCGCCGTGACCGCAAGCCGACCATCACCATCAAGGCCTCGGTCAATGGCGACATCCAGCCCACTGACCTGGTGGCCCAGCTGAAGCCGAAGATCGACGAGTTCGCCAGCAAGCTGCCGGTGGGCTTCGAAGTGGCTACCGGCGGTACGGTGGAAGAGAGTGCCAAGGCGCAAGGCCCGATCCGCAAGGTGATCCCGCTGATGCTGTTCCTGATGGCGACCTTCCTGATGATCCAGCTGCACAGTGTGCAGAAGCTGTTCCTGGTGGTCAGCGTGGCACCGCTTGGGCTTATCGGCGTGGTACTGGCGCTGGTGCCCACTGGCACACCGATGGGCTTCGTGGCGATCCTCGGCATTCTCGCGCTGGCGGGCATCATCATTCGTAACTCGGTGATCCTGGTGACCCAGATCGACGAGTTCGAGGCCCAGGGCTTGTCGCCGTGGGATGCGGTGGTGGAGGCCACCAATCATCGGCGCCGGCCGATCTTGCTGACCGCGGCGGCGGCGAGCCTGGGCATGATCCCGATCGCCCGCGAGGTGTTCTGGGGGCCGATGGCCTACGCCATGATTGGCGGGATCATCGTGGCCACCCTGCTGACGCTGCTGTTCCTGCCGGCGTTGTATGTGGCCTGGTACAAGATTCGCGAGCCACAGAAAAACTCCTGAAACCCTACAGCAAACCCTGTGGGAGCGGGTTTACCCGCGAATGCGATGGTGGAGCCGCTGCCGCATTCGCGGGTGAACCCGCTCCCACAGGGGCTTCTGTCGCTTTCAATATCGCCTTTTTGTTTGGTTATATAAACATTCTTAAACAGTATTTTTAAGAATAACATCGCCTCACTACTATTGCCTCAAGCCAGGCGTAATTCCCCTTCAAACCTCAGCCCGGCACCCTCATTCCAAGGAGAACGAGCATGAGTGCATCTCTGCGTAGCATCGACGGTCAGGACGAAGCCACCATTCTGCGGGAAATCCAGAGCGCCCTGCGCGACCTGCGTTTCGGTGCGGTGGAGATCACTGTGCACAACGCTCAGGTCGTACAGATCGAGCGCAAGGAGAAATTCCGCCTGCAACAGCCCGGCAACAAGACCGGCTGATCGCCTACCCATCCAAAACTAGAAAAATGCCAATCGGGAGCTTCACCATGTCCATCCGCCGTTATGCGCTCGCTGCCCTGGCCAGCGCTGTTTTTGCCGGTTCCGCCATCGCCAAGGACTACGAACTGCTGAACGTGTCCTACGACCCGACCCGTGAGCTTTATCAGCAATACAACGCCGAGTTCATCAAGCACTGGCAACAGGCCCACCCGGGCGACACGGTGAAGATCCAGCAATCTCACGGCGGCTCGGGCAAGCAGGCCCGTGCGGTGATCGACGGCCTGCGCGCCGACGTGGTGACCCTGGCCCTGGCTGGCGACATCGACGAAGTCGCCAAGCTTGGCAAGACCTTGCCCGCGGACTGGCAGAAGCGCCTGCCGGACGCCAGCACCCCGTATACCTCGACCATCGTGTTCCTGGTGCGCAAGGGCAACCCCAAAGGCATCAAGGATTGGGGCGACCTGGTCAAGAAGGATGTGTCGGTGATCACCCCCAACCCGAAGACCTCCGGCGGCGCCCGCTGGAACTTCCTCGCCGCGTGGGCCTATGGCCTGAAGACCGGGGGTAGCGAAGACAAGGCCAAGGCCTACGTGCAGGAGCTGTTCAAGCACGTGCCGGTGCTGGATACCGGCGCCCGTGGCGCGACCATCACCTTCGTCAACAACGGCCAGGGCGACGTGCTGCTGGCCTGGGAAAACGAGGCCTTCCTGGCGCTGAAGGAAGACGGTGGCGCCGACAAGTTCGAAATCGTCGTGCCATCGCTGTCGATCCTGGCCGAACCGCCGGTGGCGGTGGTCGACAAGAACGCCGAGAAGAAGGGCAACACCGAGATCGCCAACGAATACCTCAAGCACCTGTACAGCCCGGCCGGGCAGAAGATTGCGGCCGAGAATTTCTACCGCCCGCGTGACGCCAAGGTGGCTGCCGAGTTCGGCAAGCAGTTCCCGAGCCTGGAACTGGTCACTATCGACAAGGACTTCGGTGGCTGGAAGACTGCACAACCCAAGTTCTTCAATGATGGCGGTGTGTTCGACCAGATCTATCAGGCACAGTAAGCGCCACGGAAAAGCGGGGGCCGCTTGGCGGCCCTTTCGCGACGCAAGGCCGCTCTTACAATACGCGAGCTT